>Ga0114996_10001564_pt1 | contig 30673 bp, 20 predicted proteins | sample ArcticOcean_MG_C_4_FD_87039 | JGI IMG/M metagenome (GOLD analysis project Ga0114996, IMG submission 87039) | Marine microbial communities from western Arctic Ocean - ArcticOcean_MG_CB4_134 | ecosystem: Environmental > Aquatic > Marine > Oceanic | place: Arctic Ocean: Canada Basin | collected... | reverse complement strand
CGACGCGGCCGTCACCATGGCCGAAACCTACTGATCCGACCTCAGATTTACCGTTCATCCGCCCGTCCAGACCCGGTCTGACGGGCGTTCCAATCGGTAGCGAGTCCGTCCCTTCACTTTTCACTTTTCTCTCCTGCTTATGCCCCTCCTCGACGCTTTCTCCAGACCGCTGAGAGATCTCCGCATATCGGTAATCGACCGGTGCAACTTCCGGTGTCCGTACTGCATGCCGGCGGAGATATTCGGAGAAACCTACGAGTTTCTGCCCCGCCAGGAGATCCTTACATTCGAGGAAGTCGTCCGTCTGGCAGGGCTCTTTGTCGGATTGGGTGCGTCCAAACTCCGTATCACGGGTGGAGAACCGTTGCTCCGTCGTGAACTCGAGACCCTGATCCGGCAGCTCGCCCGGATCCAGGGCGCCGATGACCTCACCCTCACGACGAACGGTTACCTCCTGGGCGGGAAAGCTCAGGTCCTCAAGGACGCAGGTCTCCATCGACTGACGATCAGCCTCGATTCCCTCGATCCCGACATCTTCAAAACGATGAACGGGAAGGGCTACGATGTCGAGACGGTTCTGGGGGCCATCAGCGCCGCAGAGAAGGCGGGGTTTCATCCCCTGAAAATCAACGCCGTCGTTCAGAAAGATCTCAACGACCACACCCTCGTCGATCTGGCAACTCACTTCCGTGGAACCGGACACATCGTCCGTTTCATTGAATACATGGACGTAGGCAACCGGAATCAGTGGGAAATGGACCACGTGGTCCCGGCCGAAGAGATCCTGCAGCGGATCGGCGACGTCTACCCAATTGAGCCTGTCCCGTCCAACTATCCGGGGGAGGTGGCCGCACGCTACAGATACCTTGACGGCGCCGGCGAAATTGGCGTCATCGCTTCGGTAACCCGGCCCTTCTGCGGAAATTGTACCCGTGCTCGACTATCGACCGAAGGCCGCCTCTACACCTGCCTCTTCGCCTCGGAAGGGGTCGACCTGAAGACGCCATTGCGAACTGGCGCTTCCGACGACGATCTCCTCGACATCATTCGCGGGGTCTGGCGTACCAGAGATGACCGATACTCGGAGCTACGGGACCTTCAGGGAGAACGGGCGGGCGAAACCAAGGTTGAGATGTACAAAATCGGCGGGTAGCGCCTCTTGACACACCCTGATCCATCCGCCATATTGAACGAACAGAACACGATATAAAATTGATCATCTAACTACACAATCGGTCATCCCGGATTCTTCGTCGTCTTCCACAATCGTCACAGCATCCGTCCCATAAAGTCGGTCACCTACAGTCAGTCCGTCACATATCAGTCCGTCACATACAGGTGGTACGCCATGGCAGACACCTTGAGTTGGAAAGACAAGCTTGCGGATCGAATTCCTCAGCACCTTTCAGAGGAAATTGAGATCTTCGAGACCCAGATTGAACTGAAACGGCAGGGGAAGATCGCCGACCCCGTGTTTGCCGAAACGCGCCTGCGCCGCGGCGTTTACGGACAACGATACGATAACGGAAAGCGGTTCGACGGGTCCCGTACCCAACCTCTTCAGTATCCGGACGCCGACCTGCTCAAAGGTCCCGACACACTCTGGAATGCCCCCGGGATGCAGCGGATCAAAATCCCCTTTGGCGGGCTCACCACCGAACAACTCGAAGTGATGGCCGATCTCGCCGAAGAGTACTCGGACGCCATCGCCCACATTACCACACGGCAGGATGTGCAGCTCCACTACGTTCACATCGACGACACCGTCGACCTGATGCGCCGCCTCGCCGCCGTCGGCATCACCACGCGCGAGGCCTGCGGCAACTCGGTCCGGAACGTAACCGCCTGTCCTCTGGCCGGCGTCTGCCGCACCGAGAGCTTCGACATTACACCCTACTCTCGGGCGCTGGCCGAATTCCTGTTGGGCCACCCCGACGCCCAGGACTTCGGGCGAAAGTTTAAGATCGCCTTCTCCGGCTGTGAGCACGAGGCCTGCGGTTTGGCCAACATGCACGACATTGGCGCCGTGGCAGTCACAAGAGTCGTAGACGGCAAGACAGAGCGAGGGTTCAAATTCTACGTTGGAGGCGGGCTGGGCGCGGTACCCCACCAGGCCAAGGTCATGGAGGAATTCCTGCCTGAGGAGGAACTTCTGCCCGTCTCGCAGGCAATGGGCCGCGTCTTCGCCAGGCTTGGCGAAAAAAAGAATCGGGCCCGGGCTCGGTTGAAATTCCTCATCGCCAAGGTCGGCATCGACGAATTCAGGAAGCTCGTCTGGGAAGAGCGGAAGCAGCTTCCGGAAGATCCCCGTTGGACCGCCTACCTGAACGACCTTAACGTAACCGATGAAACGGCGCTTAAGCAGGCCGTGAAGCTCAATGGCGTCGCCCGCCCCGAAGGGTTCGATGAGTGGATGGACACGAACGTCTATCCCCAGCGTCAGGAAGGCTACGCCGTAGCCACCGTCACGCTCCCCTTGGGAGACATCACCTCAGACCAGATCCGCGGCCTCGTAAGCCTGGCCCGCAAGTACGTAAACGACACCGTGCGTTCCACCGTCGAGCAGAACCTCGTCCTTCGGTGGGTTCCGGAAGCCGACCTCCCCGAACTCTACGCCGGCCTGGAAGAGATCGGGCTCTCTGAATCGGGCGCCGGAACCATCGTCGACGTCGTCGCCTGCCCCGGCACCGACACCTGCAAGCTGGGAATCGCCTCCTCCCGCGGACTGGCCGGTGAACTCCGGACGCGTCTTGCCGAGAAGGGCATGCAACTGGATGCGTCGGTTCGCAACCTAAGGATCAAGATCAGTGGATGCTTCAATTCGTGCGGCCAGCATCACGTAGCCGATCTGGGCTTCTACGGGGTCAGTCGCAGGGTCGAAAACTACACCGTTCCCCATTTCCAGGTCGTGCTGGGTGGCCAGTGGACCGAAAACGGGGGTTCGTTCGGACTGGCGATGGGCGCCGTTCCGTCCAAACGGATCCCCGATGTCGTCACGCGCATCACCGAGAGCTACATCAAGGGCCGTGAGGGTACGGAATCGTTCCAGGACTACGTCCGACGAATCGGCAAGAAGCAGGTGAAAGACATGCTCGAGGATCTCACGGCCGTCCCCGCTCACAGCGAGGATCCGTCGTACTACACCGACTGGGGAGACAGCCGCGAGTACACAACAGGCGACATGGCCAAGGGCGAGTGCGCCGGAGAGGTTGTTCCAATGGTGCAGTTCGCGCTCACCGGCAGCGAACGAATGGTGTTCGAGGCCCAGGTCTACCTGGACGACGAGGAGTATGAACAGGCGGAGGATACGGCCTGGAAGTCGATGCTGCAGGCGGCACGGGGGCTTGTCCGGACGCAGTGGCTCGACGTCCCGGACGAACCCGAACACATCCTCAAGGAATTCGACGAGCGCTTCGTCCAGACTGAACTCTTCCACGACACGTTCGCCAAGGACAAATTCGCCAAGTACATCTTCCAGGCTCACGAGGAGCGCTCGAACACCGTCGACCGCGATCTTGCCCACCGGCGGGTGGAAGAGGCGCAGCTCTTTATCGAAGGCGCCTTTGCCTGCTACGGAAGAATGGGCGTCGTCGCCTGAAGTCGGTTCGCGGGTTCCGGATCATCGCTCATCTGACCTTTCGATAATCTCTTGATCGGACTTTTCTATGGACGTACACAAAATCGACGTACACAAAATCGGTATTAAGTACTTCCTCAGCAGTGGCGCCGACGTCGATGCCGACACCTGGTTCCGGATTTTCAACACCTGGATCCCTGTAACCACAGATGAAATCCTAATCGACGTCGCCGATTACAGCCACGTTCACAACGGCCCTGTAACCCTGCTGGTCGGTCATAACTCCAACTATGGGATCGACAGAGGCGAGGGGCGATTGGGGTTGCTGACAACACGGAAGCAGCCCCTGGAAGGCGGCTTCGAGGACAGATTTCGGACCTGCCTGGGAGGAGCGCTCAAGGCCTGTGCCCGCCTGGAGAACGAGGCGGATCTGAAAGACCGTGCCCATTTCGACTGCTCAATGCTGCAGGTCGTCCTGAACGACCGGCTGAACGCCCCCAATACGGCCGAGACACTGAAAGCCGTCAAGCCGGGAGTGGAATCCGCCCTGCAACAGATCTACACAGGGGCGGATCTGAGCATTGAGCATCGGGACACGTCTGGGAGCCTGTTTGCCCTCGACATTACCGTTTCGGGCGACTGGAATATCGATAAACTAATGAAAAATATGCCGATATCGGCATAGCTTTCATTAGGGTTGACAAACAATAAGAAGTGGTTATATTCACGAAAGAAGTGAGGCTGGGAGCCTATTTTCGGCCCATATCCCAGGCTTTGTCGTGAACTTAGAAAAGGGGTGAGGAACGGATGGCCTACATCATCGCCGAGCCGTGCGTGGACGTGATGGATCGAGCCTGTGTCGAAGTTTGCCCGGTCGACTGCATTTATGAGCCTGAGGCCACGAACCTCCCTGAAGCAGACCGACAGAGCATGCTCTACATCCACCCGGAAGAGTGCATCGACTGCGGCGCTTGCGAACCAGAGTGCCCGGTGGAGGCGATTTTCGCTGAAGAAGACACTCCCGAAGAGTGGAAAGAGTACATCGAAGTGAACTATAAAGCCTTCGAATAAGAGTGAATTGAGTCCTGGTGGGCAGGTTCACACGGGACCACAGAGATTCGATACATCCAGTTCAAACGCCGGAGCCCTAACGTGGCCCCGGCGTTTTTTCGTTCCCGCTCATTTCTGTCCTCCCGGGCAACACCCCGGCCCTGAAGGGGTGACGAATCGCTGGCGGAATTGCCCGAAACTCCTTATCATGAGTGCTCGTTGCAGACTACGATTGCAGGTGCCAGGCTCTGGAACTGCTCTTGTCGCATGAGGGAGCGCCCCCTCCACTCCTGGTTGCAGTCCCTCTGCCAGATTGTACCTGCTTAGCGAAAATCGCAATCGACCACCCCGCAACCCGGCCCGCACAGCTTTATCCATCAGGGCCGCCAACCGCGGCGGGCCCGATGCGTCCTCCTGAACAACGGCAAACAGAGCCAACACGGTCGGCACCTGTTCTGCACCACAGGTCGCCGGGTGGGTGCGCGTCGGACAACGGTCCAGGGGGACTACAGATCGTCGGGCCTTAAGTCCGGAGAACGACTCTCCGGCCTCCCCCGGGTGACGTCAGAAAGGAATCGGCATGAGCCGAAGAACCACAGCACCGCCCGCACAGGGCCTATACAATCCCCGGCACGAGCACGACGCTTGTGGAATCGGCTTCATCGTTCACATGCGCGGCGAAAAGTCGAATGCCATCGTACGCCAGGCCCTGGATTCGCTTGTCTGCCTGGACCACCGCGGCGCACGCGGGTGCGAAGACAACACCGGCGATGGAGCGGGAATCCTCATCCAGATCCCGCACCGGTTCATGAAGGAAGCATGCAGTGGGATCAACGTGGACCTTCCCGAACCCGGGCGCTACGGCGTCGGAATGGTGTTCATGTCCCCGGACCGGCAGATCCGGATGAAGTGCACCAGTCTCTTCGAACGGATCGTGGAGGAGGAAGGCCTGCCGGTTCTGGGCTGGCGGATGGTGCCAACCGACAACTTCTACCTGGGTCCCACTTCCAGGGCCTGTGAGCCCTTTGTTCGCCAGATCTTCGTCGGCAGGCCTGAAACGATGGATCCGCTGGCGTTCGAACGGAAGCTCTATGTGATCCGGAAGCGGGTGACCCACGACATCCGGTTCGGCGACATCGACGACGGTTTCTACATCCCCAGTCTCTCCAGCAGAACCATCGTCTACAAGGGCATGCTCACGCCCCACCAGGTTGGTGAGTTCTACCCCGACCTCCATGACGATCTCATGGACACGGCCATCGCCCTGTTCCACTCCCGCTTCAGCACGAACACATTCCCCAGCTGGGAGAGGGCGCATCCGTACCGCTACCTCATCCACAATGGTGAAATAAATACCGTCCGCGGAAACACGAACTGGATGAACACTCGCCAGGGCATGCTGGCGTCCGAACTCTTCGGCGAAGACCTGCCGAAAATCTTCCCCATTCTCCACGACGACGGCAGCGACTCGGCCGTGTTCGACAACTGCCTTGAGTTCCTGAGCCTGTCGGGCCGAGGCCTGGCGCACGCGGCGATGATGATGATCCCGGAGCCCTGGGAAAATCATGAGAGCATGAGCCAGGAGCTCAAAGCGTTCTACGAGTACCACAGCTGCCTGATGGAGCCCTGGGATGGCCCGGCATCCATCGCCTTCACCGACGGCACCACCGTAGGCGCATGCCTGGATAGGAACGGCCTGCGCCCTTCGCGCTATTATGTAACGAAAGACGACCTCGTCATCCTCGCCTCCGAGGCCGGAGTTGTCCGCCTCGAGCCCGAACGCATCGCGTTCAAAGGTCGCCTGCGCCCCGGTCGCATCCTGATGATTGACACTGAAAAGGGCCGAATCATCAGCGACGAGGAAGTAAAGAGCGAAATCGCCAGCGAGCATCCCTACGGCGAATGGCTCAAGACGCACATGACCTACCTGGAAGAGTTGGACGCCGTCGATCCCATCGTCCTCGAGGAGGACCATGGCAAGGTGCTGACACGGCAGATGGCATTCGGGTTCAACTTCGAAGATCTCCGCATCTTCCTGGGGCCCATGTCCAAGATCGGGCGCGACCCGGTGGGTTCCATGGGCAACGATGCTCCCATGGGCGTCCTGTCCGAGAAACCTCAACTCCTCTATTCCTATTTTAAGCAACTCTTCGCCCAGGTGACCAACCCGCCTCTGGATCCGCTGAAAGAAGAAATCATCACCTCGGCCGAATCCACCATCGGCCCTGAGCGAAACCTCCTCAACCCGGAGCCGGAGAGCTGCCGTCAGATCACCTTGAAAACGCCCATCCTCTCGAACGAGGAGCTGGAGCAGCTGCGCAGGATCGATCGCCCCGGGCTGAAGGCGACCACAATTCCCATTCTCTTTCCTGCCGCTGGAGACGACCCGGGCAAACGGCTTGGGGAGGCGCTTGAAGAGCTCTTCTCGGCGGCGGACCAGGCCATCGTCGACGGGGCCACAATTCTCATACTCTCCGATCGCGGAGTAGATGAATCCCACGCCGCCATTCCCGCCCTGCTCGCGGTTGCCGGACTCCACCATCACCTTATCCGCAAGGGTGATCGCACACGGGTGGGACTGGCCCTGGAGTCGGGTGAACCCAGGGAAGTGCACCACTTCTGCCTGCTCATCGGATATGGCGTCCAGGCCGTCAACCCCTACATGGCCTACGAAAGCCTGGCCGACATGATCGCCGAAGGCCAACTCACCGATATCGCATACGAAGAGGCGGTAAAGGGCTATATCAAGTCGGCCACGAAGGGCGTCGTAAAGGTCATGGCGAAGATGGGGATCTCCACGATAAAATCGTACCGGGGAGCCCAGATCTTCGAAGCCGTCGGCCTCGGCAAAGCTGTCATCGATCGCTACTTCACCTGGACCGACTCCCGCGTGGGCGGCGTAGGGCTCGACGTTCTGGCAACGGAAGCCCTGATGCGGCACCGAAGGGGCTATCCGCCGATCCCCGTCAACGGCGCTACGCTGGATGTAGGCGGACACTACCAATGGCGGGATGGCGGAGAACACCACCTCTTCAATCCGTTGACCATCCACACCCTCCAGCGGGCCACCCGAACGAACGACTACGAGGTTTACCAGAACTACGCCCAGCTCATCAACGACCAGTCCGAACGCGTGGCAACCCTGCGAGCCTTGCTGGAATTCAAGGACGACGCGGAATCGGTGCCCCTGGAGGAAGTGGAGTCGGTCGAGGAGATCTGCAGGCGGTTCAAGAGCGGCGCCATGTCCTACGGCTCCATCGGCAAGGAGGCCCACGAGGCACTCGCTATTGCTATGAACCGGCTGGGAGGAAGAAGCAATACGGGCGAAGGGGGCGAGGACCCCGCGCGCTACGAGGAGATGCCGAATGGCGATTCCAAGAACAGCGCCATCAAGCAGGTGGCCTCCGGCCGGTTCGGAGTCACCAGCAACTATCTCGTCCACGCGCGTGAACTGCAGATCAAGATGGCTCAGGGCGCCAAGCCGGGCGAAGGCGGCGAACTGCCGGGCAACAAGGTCTATCCCTGGATCGCCTCGGTGCGGCACTCCACGCCTGGTGTGGAGCTCATCTCTCCCCCGCCGCATCACGACATCTACTCCATCGAGGACCTCGCTCAGCTTATCCACGACCTGAAGAATGCCAACCCGGACGCGCGTATCAACGTCAAGCTCGTTTCCGAAGTCGGCGTCGGTACCGTGGCAGCAGGCGTGGCCAAGGGGCACGCCGACGTCGTCCTCATCTCCGGACACGACGGCGGAACGGGAGCGTCGCCGCAAACGAGCATCAAGCATGCCGGACTCCCCTGGGAACTGGGCCTGGCCGAAACGCATCAGACCCTCGTCCTCAACAACCTCCGCAGCCGCATCGTGGTGGAAACCGACGGACAGCTCAAGACCGGTCGGGACGTGGCAATGGCCTGCCTGTTGGGCGCCGAGGAATTCGGCTTCGCCACAACCGCGCTGGTCTCCATGGGCTGCATCATGATGCGGGTCTGCCACCTGGACACATGCCCGGTGGGCGTGGCCACTCAGAACCCCGAGCTACGGAAGAAATTCACCGGCGATCCGTCGCAGGTAGTCAACTTCCTCCGGTTCATCGCCCAGGATCTGCGGGAACACATGGCCCGCCTCGGGTTCCGGACAATCAATGAAATGGTCGGCCGGGTAGACCGCCTGGAACCGAAAAAAGCCATCACCCACTGGAAGGCGAAAGGCCTCGACTTCTCCAATATCCTGTATCAGCCGGAGGTAGGTCCGGAAGTGGGGCGGTACTGCAGTCAGAAGCAGGATCATGGCCTTGAAAACTCAATGGACATGCAGGTCCTCCTCGACCTCTGTCAGCCCGCGCTGGAAAACGCAGACAAGGTCACGGCCACGCTGCCCATTACCAATATCAACCGCGTGGTTGGTACCATCCTGGGAAGCGAGATCACGAAGACCTACGGTCCGAAGGGGCTGCCGGAAGATACCATCCAGCTGAACTTCAAAGGCTCGGCCGGGCAGAGCTTCGCCGCCTTTACGCCTCCGGGAATCACCTTCCGGTTGGAAGGCGACGCCAACGACTACTTCGGCAAGGGGCTTTCCGGCAGCAGGGTCATCGTCTATCCCCCGGCAGGATCCACGTTCGTTCCCCGGGACAACATCATCATCGGGAACGTCGCCTTCTACGGGGCAACGGCCGGTGAAGCTTATATTCGGGGCATGGCAGGGGAACGCTTCTGTGTCCGCAACAGCGGGGTTCGGGCCGTCGTGGAAGCCGTCGGCGACCACGGGTGCGAATACATGACAGGCGGACGCGTTGTCGTACTCGGCGCCACAGGCCGCAACTTCGCCGCCGGGATGTCGGGAGGCATCGCCTACGTTCTGGACGAGGAGGGTGACTTTCACATCCGATGCAACCAGGACATGTCAGATCTGGGGCCGATCGAGGATCCAGACGAAATCGAAGATGTAAAGAAAATGATCCAGAGTCACATCAACTATACCAGCAGTAGCCTGGGCCAGGAAATCCTCGACGACTGGAACACCTACCTGCCCAAGTTCGTGAAAGTGATGCCGCGCGACTACAGGCGCATCCTTGAAACGCTCGACGAGGTCCATAACGAAGGGCTCACGGGCGACGAGGCATGGCTGGAAGCCTTCAGGCGGGGCGTGGCTGCCTGAGCGTCCCACCACCGCCGAATCGGCGGTCTCTGAAAGAATGTGACACGGTTTTGAACTGAGATGCACGAGGACGAAACGAGAGGAGTCTGAATGGCCAAGCCGACCGGATTCATGGAGTTTACGCGTGAACTCCCGGCCGACCGGTCCCCCGAGAAGCGGGTTAAGGACTGGAACGAATTCCATCTGCACATGGCAGAGCCCGACCTGCAGGATCAGGGAGCCCGCTGCATGGACTGCGGCGTTCCTTTCTGCCACACAGGCAGAACCCTGCCGGCACACACTCCGTTCGCCTCGGGCTGCCCTATCAACAACCTCATCCCCGAGTGGAACGACCTGGTCTATCGCGGCCTCTGGCGCGAGGCCTTGGTCAGGCTCCGGAAAACCAACAACTTCCCGGAGTTCACCGGGCGTGTGTGCCCCGCGCCATGCGAAGGCTCCTGCGTGTTGGGAATGAACGACGACCCGGTGACGATCAAGAACATCGAAGTCTCCATCATCGAAAAAGCATGGGAAGAAGGCTGGATCGTTCCCGATCCTCCGGAGAAACGGACGGGAAAGAAAGTGGCCGTCGTCGGGTCAGGCCCGGCTGGGCTGGCCTGTGCCGACCAACTCAACCAGGCGGGCCATCTGGTAACCGTCTACGAGCGGTCGGACCGCATCGGCGGTCTCCTCATGTATGGCATCCCTAACATGAAACTGGACAAGCAGGCCGTCGTCCAGCGCCGCGTCGACCTCATGGCTGAAGAGGGCGTGACATTTGTCACCGGCACTGAGGTGGGTAAGGATATTCCGGCCGAGAAGCTGACCCAGGACTTCGACGCCGTCGTCCTCTGTATCGGCGCCCTGAAACCGCGCGACCTCGAAATCCCTGGGCGGGAATTCAACGACATCTACCAGGCCCTGCCCTTCCTCCACGCCAACACGAAGTCGCTGCTGGATTCGAAGCTGGCCGACGGTGAGTACATATCGGCGAAAGACAAGAACGTCATCGTCCTGGGCGGCGGCGACACCGGAACCGACTGCGTGGGCACTTCCATCCGCCACGGATGCAAGAGCCTCCTGCAGTTCGACATCATCCCCGAACCGCCCCGGGAGCGGGCCGCCAACAACCCATGGCCTGAGTGGCCCAAGGTCTACAAGCTGGACTACGGCCAGGAGGAAGCGGCCGCCCTGTGGGGTGATGACCCGCGGAAGTACCTCCTCTCCACCGTAAAATTCCTGGACGACGGGAATGGAAATGTCGCCGGTCTGGTGACAAAGGATGTCGAGTGGGGGAACTTCGGAGCCGGACCGCCATTCAGAGATGTCGAAGGCACCGAGAAGGAATGGCCGGCCGAACTCGTCCTCCTCTCCATGGGATGGCTGGGCCCCCAGGACATGGTTCCCGACGCTTTGAACCTGGAGCGAGGCCCACGAGCCACTGTCGCCGCGGAAGAAGACAAATACCAGACGAATGTTCCCGGTGTTTTCGCCGCCGGCGATGTCCGACGCGGCATGAGCCTCGTTGTTTGGGCGATCAAGGAAGGCCGCGGCGCCGCACGGGAATGCGACCGCCACCTGATGGGATCCACCGACCTTCCATAAGAACGATTTCAGATCTCAGATTACTCGATCTGGCCGGGTCCTGACGCGTTCAGGGCCCGGTTTCTATTTATCAGAAGACCTGCCCGATCCGTATCCTGAAGGGTCAAAGTGGAGACACTTCCTGGTAGCCCAGCTTACCAATGTCGGATGGGTGTGCCAGATCGAAAATCGAAAATCCTGAATCGCTTGCATATGGACTCCCAAGATGATCAATCTCCTTAATTCCGTCGCCCTCGTCACCGGCGCCTCCCGAGGTATCGGCCGCGCCTGTGCCGTTGAGTTCGCACGTGCAGGCGCCGACGTCGTCATCAACTACCGGAGCCATCCCGAAGACGCGGACAGTGCTGTCGCTGAAGTCGAAGCTCTCGGGCGTAGGGCCATTGCCGTTCAGGCCGACGTTGCCGACCGCGCGGCCGTCGACGCCATGGTCGACCGCGCGCTTACCGACCTCGGCCGCCTCGACATCCTGGTGGCCAATGCGTACGCCAGCGTCCGCGAGCCCTTTCTCGATATCACACCGGAAGGGATGAGTCGCACCCTCGACGTCTCACTCCTTGGAGCCTTTCACGCCGCCCAATCGGTCTCCCGCAAACTGGTTACCCAGAAACGCGGCGGCGCCATCTGCTTCATCAGTTCCGTGCACGCCTTCACGCCCGTCGCCGGATCGCTTGCCTACAACACCGCCAAGGCCGGCATGAATCACATGGCTGCCACCATCGCCGCCGAAATGGTCGATCACCGGGTTCGCGTCAACACCGTCGAGCCGGGATGGATAGATACCCCTGGCGAGCGTGCCTTTACGTCGGAAGACGAACTCGTCGAAGCCGGTAAGAAACTCGCCTGGGGCCGCCTGGGCACCCCGGACGAAGTCGCCCGGGCCGTCACCTTCCTCTGCTCTCCCGCTGCGGAGTACATCACGGGCGCCGTCCTGAGAGTCGACGGAGGCTACTGGCTCAAGAAAACCGAGTGAGGCAATAATCGACGAGCCGCTGGATTATCCGCCTCAATTATCCATCCCGCTCACCGACGTTTCCCGATAATCTCTTCCTTACCCCTCGAGGTCCCTATGCCTACCGACGTCGCTCAGCACATCGCCGCATCCCCGATGGTCTCCACACACGAACACCTCAAAACCGAGTCCGACTGGGTGGACAAGGGTCCCGACATTCTGCAGGACCTGTTCGGCAACTATGTCGGCGCCGACCTCTACGTATCACGCGGCCGTGTCGACGGCGCCAACCGGCTGATGGACGCGTCCGACCCCGACATCGAAGGGCGATTCAAGGAGATCGAGAAGGCGTGGGAGCTAACACAGTTCACCGGCTACGGCGAAGCGGTTCGAAACATCGCGTCTGAATTCTACGGCGTCGACGAAATCACGGGAAAGGCGCTGGCAGCCGCTCAGGAAAAGACGGCCGAACTGCGCGCGGGCGGACGTCATGCCATCCTGCAGGGCCGGGCCAACCTGGATCATGTGCAGACCGACGACTTTTGCTGGGCATGCGTGCCCGACGCCTCGGGACCCGACTTCTTTCTATTCGACCTCTCATGGGCCGGCTTCTGCAACGGCCAGGTAGACCCGGAGGCTATCGAGAAAGAAACCGGCGTCGCCGTCACAGACCTGACCTCTCTCCGGAAAGGGATGGAAGGACTCTTCGAGAAGTACGGCAAGGTGGCGGTCGCGGTGAAAGCGCAGCATGCCTACAACCGCACCCTGCGTTGGGAGGAACGGACCGACGGAGACGCGGAGCGAGCTCTTGCGGCGACTCTCAAGAATAAAGGAGAAGTCGACGAAGCCACTCGCCTATGCCTGGGAGACTGGGGATGGTCGCAGGGCGTTGAGCTCGCCATCGAATACGATCTTCCCTTCAAGCTCCACACCGGCTACTACGCTGGAACAGATCAGATGCCCATCGATCGCGTCCGTGCCGGCAACCTCTGCCCACTGCTGCTCAAATACGGCAATGCCCGATTCGTCCTCATGCACATCGCCTACCCCTACAACGATGAACTCATCGCCATTACCAAGCACTTCCACAATGTCTGGGCCGACCTCTGCTGGGCCTGGTCGATCAACCCCTACGCCTCCTGCGACTTCGTCCGTCGTTTCCTGCACGCCGCCCCTATCAGCAAACTCTTCGGGTTCGGCGGTGACACAGGCTGGCCCACCAGCACAGGCGCCTACGCTATCCAGGCCCGAAAATGGCTCACCCGGGCCCTGGAGGGTGAAGTCAACGACGGTCTCCTCTCCGAAAAACAGGCCATTTACGTGGCCGACCGCCTGATGATAAAGAATCAGTACGACTGCTTCGACATCGAGGGCACACGGAAAGCCATCAAAGAAGCGTAGAAGCAGATTTCAGATATCAGAGAGCACAAGCACGTCCGTGCCGAACGCACGAACCGAAGCCGCGGCATTGGTTCGTCAATGCTAAATTGAAAATGGACATTCTACAATCTTCAATGCGCCGCCCTGATTGAGCATCCGCGTGCGCGCCGTGGATGCTGCCTTCTGACAACCGACGACTATTTTCCTCTGCCCTTTGCCCTTTGCCCTCTGCCTTCTGCCCGCCTATGCCTACCGACCTCGCCATCCACGTCGCTTCCTCCCCCCTCGTCGACACGCACAACGAGTTGAAGAAGGAACCCGACTGGGTCGAGCGCGGCCCCGATATCCTGGGTGAGCTCTTCGATTTCGTAGGCGCGGACCTTCATGTCTCCCGAGCCGTCCGCGACGGCCTCAAGCAGTTTCGTGATAGATCGAACCCCGACATCGCCGGGCGTTTCCGAGCCATTCAGGGCGCCTGGGACCTCGTCCGCCATACCGGTTACGGGGAAGGCGCCAGCCTTATCGCGTCTGAATTCTACGGGATGGATGAGATCACTCCGGAGAGCCTGGCTGCCGCCCAGGAAAAGCGAATAGAATACAGGGCGCCCGGCGCTCGATACGACCTTCTGCGCAACCGGGCCAACCTGGACCATATCCAGACCGACGACAAACGGTGGGCCTGCCTCCCAGACGCATCCGGTCCCGAATTCTTCCTCTACGACATCTCCTGGTCCACCTTCTGCAACGGCCAGGTAGATCCGGCAGCCATCAATAGCGAAACCGGCGTCACCGTTCGCGATCTGGCCACGCTCGAAGCGGCTATGGAAGCCATCTTTGCGAAATATGGCGGCTTCGCCATCGCCGTTAAATCGACGCACATCTTCAAGCGGACCTTTCGGTGGGAGCAGCGGACTCAGGGCGACGTCAGAAAGGCGCTGGACCAGGTTCTGAGCAAAAAGAGGGACGTTCCCGAGGAGGTGCGGCTCTGCCTGGGCGACTGGTGTTGGGAAAAGGGGATCCACCTGGCCACCCGCTACGGGCTCCCGTTCAAGATGCACACCGGCACTTTCGCCGGCACCGGGAGCATGTCGGTCGATCGCATCAACGCCGGTAATCTCTGCCCCCTGCTCCTCCATTTCCAGGACGCCCGCTTCGTCCTCATGCACATCGCTTACCCCTACAGCGACGAACTCATCGCTCTCACCAAACACTTCCACAATGTCTGGGCGGACATGTGCTGGGCCTGGTCCCTCAATCCCTTCCACTCCACCGACTTCGTCCGTCGTTTCATCCACGGCGCCCCCATCAGCAAGCTCTTCCTGTTCGGCGGCGACAGCTACTGGCCCACGATGACGGCGGCAAACGCGATTCAGGCCCGGAGAGGATTCACCCGGGCCCTGGATGCAGAAGTCGCTGAAGGTCTGCTGACCGAAAAACAGGCGATCTTCATCGCCGACCGCCTGATGATGAAGAACCAGTACGATTGCTTCGACGTCGAGGGAACGCGTCAGGCCATCAAGGAAGGGATGAAAAAACAGTCGCGGGACAATGAGTAATGTTCATTTTTTAATGTGCGATCACGCCTTCCCCACCAGTGCCAAGCTTCCCTCGTCACAGGCCCAAACGCACGTCCTACACCTGCAGAGCAGCGTTTTCCCCCGCTCTGATCCGAAAGGCCTCGTGAGTCATTGTGGTGCGGCAGCTCATCCCTCGGATCTGGATTGCGTTACGTATGACCCTCCTCCGGCCTCGACTTCCTCCGAAAACTAATCGACAACAATGATCAATTCGCAATGTTAATTTTATAATGTGCAATCGCGCCTTCCCGCCTTCTCCAGCGCGCGTCCTCCCCAGATCACAATGAAATCGCCTCTCCTACCTTTCCACCCACCGCCGCACATTCCCCCCTGCTCCGCCTTCCACCCGAATCTCCGCCAGCCGTTTCCCTTTCCCTTCGACCTTCACAAACCATTCCAGCTGCCGGTGTCCGGTAACCGATTGCAGATGTCCCGCGTCGACGTGTCCCTCGGCGGACAGGAGGGACACGCGGTTCGTGGGATAAAAAGCGACGTGAACCGGCTTCAGGCGGCTGAGTGAGCGTCCCCTGTTCGTCACGTGCGTCGGCAGCCCACCCCGGTTGGCCACGCGAGCGCGGATCCGATAAACCGCCTCCCCCACCTCCTCACTCACAACGTCCTCCAGCGTCACCTGCGGAGCACGTGCGGCGTGACTTAGTGTGAACCGGTACGTGCCCTTTGAAATCTCGGCCAGATCCTTGAGTGTCTGATTGATCAGATGAGGGGTCCGTAACCCGCCGATCTCCACCGGCCCCAACTGGGGATGGTCAAATGCCGTCCATTCCTTGTAAACGGGCGGTTTCTTCCGCCGTCCATCCCACCAGGTCATCAGGTCCCGCATATTCCCTTCCCGCTCCTCCTCCGTATCCACGTTGAACTGCTTGTCGAAACCGATGCCGGCGCTGTCCAGCAGGGTGCCCAACTCGAACTCGAACACGAAGAGCCCCAGGTGGTGGTATCCGAAGTTATGGAAATGGCCGCGGAGATTGACGTCCCGGCTGTTGGCCCGACGGTACTTCACCACCGGCACCACCGGGAAGCCGGTCTCTTTCGATCCGAGGCGGGCGAGTTCATCCATCACCTTGTCGTCGCCTTCATCCAGGTCAGACAGGGAGCCCGTCGACGGAGGCCGCAGCACGGCCGCAGGCCCGGTATGGTAGCCCAGAACGCCGAAGAGATTCGAGCGGGAGTGGACGAACTCCGCCATATGCCGCATCTCAATCTCGCTGAACGGATAGTCTCCTACCCCGCCCTGCTCCGGCTCCGGGCGCCAATCGTAGGACCAGTTCCGGTTCCAGTCGAACCGCCTTCCACCCGCCCGAATCCGGTCCGACCCGTCCCACTCATGAATGAACCCCTCGGGCAGCACTCTGTAGAAGGGTTCCTTCGAATCCGCCCGTCGGCGAATCAGCAGCCGGCGATCTCCCGGGTCGGCAACAAGCCCCCCGGCCGGGTGCTCCATCCGCATCGTCAACACCTCACCATCACCGTCGACATCTTCGGCATAAAGGGCATTCGGCTCCCGTACCGACACGCCTGTTCGACTGCGCACCGAGCCGTTTGTCGTCACCACGAACTCCGCCCCATCAGGATTAAGTCTGGGTACTACGTAGAAGGTGACGCGCTTCAAGAGCTCGGCGGCCCCGCCGTCTACCAGAAGCTGGCGGGCCGTATAGAGGGCCGCATGCGTACCAGCCAGTTCGCCCGCGTGGATATTCCCGTGGATCAGGTAGGCCGGCTTGTCTTCCGGTTGGCCAGCGTCAAAATCCGTAATCGTCAACAGGTGAATCGGCCTCCCCTCCCTCGAATCACCCAATGAACCGAGTTTACAAAGCCGCGGCCGCGCGAATGCAAGCGCTCGAACAAAAGCCGTAAGTTCACGATAGGTGAAGAATTCTTTGAAAGGAAGAGGTGAAATCGTTGCCTGTTTCGCCATGCTTCCGCTCCTGGGCAATGGGTAGGAAGGAATACTGAACGCCTTCGGCTCTACGGTGGTCGTTGACAGGTGGCGGTCGGTGGGCGCCAGTGGAAAAAGGACCGTCGAAGCCCTTTGTACCCCCAAACGCATGTCATTGCGAGGGTCCCGTCAAGGACCCGGGGCAATCTCACGCCCTTGACACTGCCACCGACGGAGCGGACGTTCGGAGCTCCTTTGTTCCCACAACCTCCCTGACATTGCGAGGGTCCGGCCAGGACCCGTGGCAATCTCACGCCTTTGACAGTGTGCGCGACACTGCATGAGCAGCACCTCTGACGGAACAATGGCCCTTCTATACAAGCTCCCAGCCCATCTGGCCACACGACTGGCTTTGCAGCCTGTCGATTACTCCTGTATTTTCATACCTATGCGTCCCACCCATCGGATACGCGCCCATAGCCGGCCCCGTTCGAGACCCTCTCTCGGAACCGGGCTGGCAGCTGTGTCCGCCACACTTCTGGCGGTCGCAATCGTCGCGCTATCCGGCGCCCAGGCACACCCTCCTCCCACGTCAGGCCTCCTGCCCACACCCTCCGGGGATTCAACGATCGTTGTGGATACGTTCACCTACCCCGATCGAATCGGGCGCTTCCCCACGACGTGGGAAGGGCGATCCGGCTGGCGGCAGACTGTGGCCGCGCCCCAGGAAATCTACTACTACATCGAACAACAGGAAGATGAATTCTTCCTCCGGGCTGAAACGCAGGGCACAGCCGTCAACTTTGGCCGATCTGTAGACGTCAACCTCCGTATCTACAACCGGTTCCGGTGGCGATGGCGCGTCCATCAACTGCCCAGGGAAGGGGATGAGACCGTCGAGCAGTTGAACGACAGTGCCGCCGCAATCCGAATAGTTTTTCACGGTGGATTCATTCCCAAGACACTCAAGTACGTGTGGAGCAGCACCCTGCCCGTAGGTACGGAAGCGGAGAGCCCCACGAACAGCCGCACCAAAGTCATCGTCGTTCGTTCGGGGCCAAACCATTTGGGTGAGTGGATGTGGGAAGACGTAAACGCCTACGACGACTACAAGCGGCTCTTCGGTGGAGAACCTCGAAAAGTACAGGCTGTGGCCGTCATAACCGATTCGGACAATACCGGCTCGCCAGTACGTGGAGACTACGACGACATAACCTTCTGGATATCGCCACCAGACACATCGGAAACAGACGCTGGAAACGATCCTTTGGAGAAGCGACATGAACCATAAAGATCACCAACCCATCGCTGCAACTCAGGCAGTTGGCCTCCCTGCATCGGGGAGGATGCTCCAGAGACATTCAGATGAAGCGGGGTGTCGGGCCAACGGGCCGATCAGGCCTCAAGCCCTCCATAACAAGTACGGAAGGTACACCGTGTATGACTCGACCGCCGCGTTAGCATGCCGGGAAAGCCGACGCTGGGAGGTGGGAAGGGGGCGTTACCTCAACCTGGTCCGACTCGGGGCAGCACTGCTCATGGTGCTCGTGCTGACGCCGTCGGAGCCAGGAGCTCAGAACGTTTCCGTAACCGACTACAGCGTACCGGTGAGCCGGGCCGATAACCTTCGGATCGACGCCTTCAGCCTCAACTACATAACCGAAGGGGATGAAGCAGTAGTGCAGTCGGGCAATCTGGGGATCGTCTACAAGAAATTCTACGAGTCTCTGCCCTTCGCGTACTCGATGGACTTCATCGGGTCATCGGCGTTCCGGAAGGACATACTGGCGGACGAGATTGTCACCGATTTCACAGCCGACCTGGTCACGCGGTTAAAGAAGTACCCGAAGGACGACAAGAGCTACTTCTTTTTCGGTGATACCGACCTGGACTACAGCGACCAGTTCGACCGGCCCAACATCGACATGACCGTCGGCCTCGGCTACGGGCGCTTCATCAACGCAACAGCGCTCCGGAAGGCCGTACGCATCGAGGACTTCTTCCTGCACGAAGGCATTATTGAGGAGCACCTGCCCAAGAAGACGATGATTGAGGTAGGTCATATCATCGAAACCGAGGAAGAGTACAAAGACCTCTACGGCGACCGCTATCAGAACTACTGGTTCGAAGACATGACGAATGAAATCCAGAAGTCGGGCCAGGTGCTCGGAAGCATCGGCGCCATCGGCGTCCTCCGCATCGACGAGGTCCTCTTCAAGGAACGGATCAACGAACGGTTCTACGGCTGGGAGGCCACCGCGGGCGTAAAGTTCGAAGTCATCACCGAAACGGAGAACAAACCCCGTCGCGATCCGGCCATGTCGGTGCGATTCCGATACTCCCGCCCCGTGAACTGGAGCACCCAGATCAACACCGATTTCCGGATCGACAGCCCCTTCTCATCCGACTTCGGCCGCATCTACAACCTGAGGCAAACCCTCGACTTCATCTTCGAGATCAGCAACAAGATCAACTTCACCGCCGCCCATCTCTTTCGTGCAGACAAAACGGCCGGCTCAGACGTAAAGCTCAGCACCACCATATCCTTCGCCTTCAGCTTCTTCATCGAAAACAAGATCAACATCACGGCGTTCGAACAGATAACGACAGTGGAAGGAGAACCGTTTCGCCAGAGCTTCAACGTGGGCTTGAGCTATCGGATATTCTAAGGGCAAGCTATAGCCAGATTCGGTTCAAGAAGGATCGATACGAATGAATCGGTACAAACAAAAGCGATCAGGAACGACGCCCTGACCGCTTTCTGAATCATCGCATGTGATTCTATCGCTTCTGTCTTCACCGCTTCATCTTGCAGCGTGCTCTACCCAAGTGTTTCTACGGCTTCCACCACCGCCTCTTTCGTTATCCCAAAGTGCTCCCACGTTTCCATGTGCCCTTCCGACGGCGCGATCGTCGGATCCACAATCCCCACGTGACCAACCGCCGTTGATCCTCCCGCTGCCGCAGACTGCACCAGCGACGCGAACCCCCGGATCCCCACCTCCATGTTACCGATCAGCCCATCCTCCACCGTAACGACCCCCTCTGGATAAGTCTGTAGCAGCTGCTCAATATCCTTCCTGCCGATCGGCAGCCCGTTCACCACGTACACATCCACCGCTCGCCCATCGTCTGCCAGGGCATCTCCGGCTTCCCCCGCCAGGAACGCAGGAGCTCCCAGTGCCAGAATAGCCTGCTTCGCACCCTTTCGCTTGCGCATGGCCGTCACCGGCTCCCACGCAGAGGTCGCATCGAACAGGGGCGACCCATCTTCCTTCGCCAGCACAGGGAGATTATCCCGCGGCACCCCAATAATGTGCGCGCCGTAGTGGGCAGCCATATCCCGAACAGAAACGAATGCCGATCGGGCGTCGGCCGGTGTATAAAATCGGTGCAGGTACGGCAAGTAGCCCATCGCCAGGGTCACCCAGTCCAGGCTCCATCCCGAAAAATGATCCCGCCCGGTGCAGGCGCCGACGTGCGACAGGTGCATTGTGACATTCAACCCTTCGTTCACGCCCGTAAGGTTCCGCTGGTAACGCCAGAGTTCCATGCCCTCGCGGGCGATGCCCTCGAAGAAAGCGGCGAACGTTGAGAACACCACCATCTGTGGGTCGTGTGAACTCAGCGACAGACCGTTTGCCAGGAGGGCAGAGGCCTGTTCCATGATTCCCATCTCGAATTTGTGTCGGTCGTCGACCAGTGCCTTCGCCTTGTCCAGCTTCGTTGACGCGTCCAGATCACACGACACGGTGAAGAACCGATCAGGATAGGCTTTCGCAACGGCTGCGTAGGCGAGCTGAGTGCCGCCGCGAGCGGACACCTTCTCGCCCACCGCCGGAAGGCTGATGTCAGCGAGCTGATCGTCTGAAAGCACCAGATTCGGACTGCCCGGGGCCGGCCGTGCGTTGGTTGTCTGAGATCGTCGTTTTGCCGACGCCGTTTTCAAAGCATCCGCCTCAGCCTCCGAAGACGCCAGCATCGGGTTTAACAGCACCTCGTCCAGGTCCCGCCCCTTCATGCTCCCGTCGTGGTGCCCGGCGCCGCCCGGCAGGTCGTTGACGAGAAAGAGGCATTCCAGCATCGGCCCCACGTCCCGATAGCTCATCAGGGAACCCGGGACCCACACCTCGTGATCCATCGGCACATCGTTGGCGTCAGCGAATGCGGCGACTTCATCCGAAATTCCGTGGGCATCTCCGAAGGTGGTCAGGGTCGATGTTCCGCTGGGCGCAGAACCGGTCGGGTAGATGAGACAGGGGCGGCCGTTCCGAGCCAACGCCGCCGCCTCGGCGTACGCCTTGAACAACCCGGCCGAATCGTGAAGCGTCGGTATCTCCAGAACCTCCACACCCAGGGCCCCGACGATCTGACGCGGATCCTTGTCCACAATACTCTTGGTGGTCCCCGACAACTGGATGCCGTTCCGGTTCATCACGAACACGATCGGGGCGCCGTGGAGGTCTGCGCCTAAAAAGCCGTTCAGCGCCTGACCCGACAGCCACCCGGCGTCGCCGCAGTGGCAAAAAACCAGCGCATCGTCGCCCCGGTGCGCACGCAGGCCCAGAGCCTGGCCCACTGCCACCGGTACCATGACCCCCAGTCGGCCGCCGTTCAGTTCCGTTCCGCCCGGCACCCAGGAAACGTGACCCGTGATATCCAGACCGCGGCGAAATCCGTCGACAACCAGGGAGCGATCCAGATGGCCCCAGGCGGAGAGGACGGAGAAGTATCCAATACTGGTATGCGCATGCTCGATCGTATAACGGACGCTGTCGGTCTCTGCCACGGCCAGCGTCATGTTCAGGGCCGGAATCAACTCCAGACCGCCTCCGAGATGATCCAGTTCCCCGATCTTCGCCAGCGAAGCCAGCGCGCCCAGCGCCGTTCGGGCGGCTTCTTTCTCCAGCCCGGACAGAACGTGTGCCTGATCGTCGGTGAGCCCCTTGGCCGTTCTCAGATCGAGCGTGAAATCCAGGACATCGGACACCACGCTCGTTTTCATATACGTTGAGCCTGCTACAAGGTCCCGATTCCGCTTTGCCTGAGCCTCTTCCGCCTGACGCCAGTTACGCATAACTCCTCCTGAGGGCGCGAATCTGACCCGAGCCCGGCTGCAGACTTTATCTAATGGTTTGGGGGGAATTCGATTTAGGGAGAGGAAGACGAGCATGCAGAGAAACACCCGCAAATGCCCGCCAACGCCAGTTAAGATAAAGGCCGGGCCGCATCTCCGCCACCCCTAACTGCCTCCAAAATCACCCAAAAAACCCGACGCCTCTGTTTCCAGCTCTCTCCGTTATTCAGGCCCGAGCCTGGCCCGGGGTTACCTGCCCTGAGCCTGTCAAAGGGGCTGTCCAACAGGGAGTTAAATCATCTACCAGAAACGGCTCCGTCCAGGGCTATCACCACGGAGGCCCCTTGTACCCTGTACCCGGCACCCTGTTTTTTATTATCTTAAGGCCTTCCGTCCCTACGACTTAAACAGGAGCCTCAAATGCCCGACACCCAGATTGCAGCTCAGATGTACACGCTGCGCGAATTCGCGAAAACCCCTGCCGACATCGCCACCGCTCTCAAAAAGGTGGCTGCGATGGGATACGGCGCCATCCAGACGTCCGGACTGGGTCCCATCGATCCGAAGGAACTCAAGACCATTGCCGATGGCGAAGGTCTTGAGATCTGTGCAACGCATACGAGCTACGATCGGATGAAGGATGATCCGGACGGAGTGATCGAGGACCACCAGGTCTGGGGGTGCACCTATCCCGCCATCGCCTCCATGCCCGGCCGGCGCGATGCAGGGGCCAGCGGGTTCACAGAGTTCGCGAGGGAAGCGTCAGATGTAGCCGCCAGACTGGGCGAAGGTGGCCTGATCGTCCCCTACCACAACCACAGCTTCGAACTCGTGCGGTTCGGGAACAAGACCGGCCTGGACATCATCCTGGAAGAGGGAAAGAACCTGCAGTTGGAAATCGACACCTATTGGATCCAGCATGGCGGGGGCGACTCGGCCGCCTGGATTCGGAAGGCTTCCGGGCGGGCCGACCTGGTCCATGTAAAGGACATGATCGTCGTCAACGGGAAAGAGCAGATGTTTGCCGAGGTGGGAGAGGGAAACCTGAACTGGCCCGCCATCGTCGACGCGTGCAAAGCGGCGGGAACGAAGTGGTACATCGTCGAACAGGACCGCTGCGATCGCGATCCTTTCGAAAGCCTGGAAATAAGTCTGAAGAACCTCAAAGCAATGGGCCTGAACTAGCTCCACTGCAAGAGCGTTAGAAAACGAAAGAAGGGGCGGCTCAAAAAGCCGCCCCTTCTTCCCCCTGCATTCGCAGAGCCATGTTTCTGAATTCTAAATTCTAAATTCTGAGATCTGCCCTCTGCCCTCTGCCCTCTGCCGTCCGCCTCCTACCCCGCCATATCCAACAGCATTCCCGTCTGGGTCGCCGTCTGGGAGTAGTCCAGGCGCATCTGTGGGGGACCCGCTGAAGGCGCTTTCGGCGGCTTCGGAAGCCCGGACTCATCGTCCTTCTCCTTCAGAGCGCTCGCCAACCCCTCGACGTTCGGACCCTCCTCAGCCGCTTCGTCTGGCTTCACTGAAACGCGGATTCCGCTCGCCTCCTCAAGTGGCGTCACCGTCTCCGCCAGGCTCTTGGAGCTCGCTATTCCAGCCTCCGGGGATTCGGCTGCCGAACTCCCCAATGCCGGCATCTCGGTGGCCTCTGTCTCTCCAGACGCCAGCGCTCCCTCCGCTCCAGCCGCCTTTTCTCCACCGCCCGACGCCGCCCCTTCAGTCCGCTGGTCCAACAGGTCTCGACGCGCCTCGGCCTCCATCCGCGAAGCCGAGGCCGCCACGCTCCGGTCCTGCCCGGAGGGTTGAGAAGGAGCCAGGGCCGCCCGTCGAATCGCCTGCGCCTTGAGAACGGTAGCCTGGGGGTCGCCAGACACCGGTGACGTATCGATCGATACCTCCCCGCCTACGGCGTAGCGTCGGCCGTCGGGGCCCGTCGCATATTCCAGCTGGACACCGCCCCTCACATGCTGCCCTCCGGCCGCCGCATGAGCCTGTTCGTGCGTGCGGACCTCCCGGTCGCGTTCCCTCAGGCGATCGACCTCTGCCTGCTCGTGAGGCTCCAGGGCTGCACCTTTGATCTCCGTCTGCCGCGCTCGACCCGGGCGTCTCCTTCGCCAGAGCGGCCGTCTTCCCCGGAGCGTCACCGGCAGCTGAAGCTTCTGTGGGTACGGATCCAGATTCTGCAGGAGTTCGTGTTCCGTCAGGAAGATCCCCACCAACCACAACCTGTTGTCCGGCGCTCTCAGGTTCCTGTTCCGACCCGCTACCCGACGAAGGTGCCGCCTCGACTCCGGCTCCGATCAGAATGACGTTGTCCGCCCCCTCGTCACTTCCAGGTGCCCCACCTATCACCAGGGCATTCTCAGGGTCTTCCCCGTCACCTTCCCCAGGGAACCCCTGCGCGGCGCCCAGCAGTTTCAGCCCTTCTTCAGAAAGCTCGAGACGATCGCCACCGGGCAGTCCCTGCCTTGCACCCAGCAGTTCGCGCGCGCGATCGTCCTCATCACGGCCTGAACCGGGCGCGGCGGATGAGGGGGCGGAAAGCCCCGGGACGATAACCGGAGTGGATGTTGTGGGGGAAATGGCCATGGGGAAAAGGGGTTGGTCCGTAGAATTATCGGGAGAACCTCTCTCTCGGTATATCGGCATCTCCCGGTACAACCTTTAGCCCCTTTTCAACTTTTTTCCTAGTCTGGCCCAAGAAGCATCGAAGCCCACGACTCGCATCCCGATGCCAAATCGGCTCGCATCGACCTGTACCTGCGCATCAGCCAGGAAATGCTGCGGGTCGGTGCCAGGCAATAGGTCTCAAAACCCATTCGCCGCTACTTCTGTCGCCAGATCTCCCACACCAGGTGAGAGAGCTCCGGTACGATGAGCTTCTCCATCGCCAACCGAACGGCGCCGGATGACCCGGGCATACAGAAAATCATCATGTCCTTGTAGACACCGGCCACGGCGCGAGAGAGCATGGCGCCGGAGCCAATATCCTCCCAGCTCAAGAACCGGAACACCTCGCCGAATCCATCCAGCCTCTTCTCCAGCAACCCAACCACCGCTTCGTAGGTGGTGTCCCTCGCCGCGATACCAGTTCCGCCGTTCGTGAGCGCAACGTGGCAGGCGCCTTCCTCGGCGAGCCTGGTGAGGATGCTTCGGATTCCTTCCGCATCGTCCTTTACAATTTCATAGTGGCCCACCGTGTGCCCCGCATCCTCCACGAGCTCTCGGATAATCTTCCCGCTCTTATCCTCGGCCTCCGTACGGGTATCGCTGATGGTGAGAATGGCAACGGTAACGGCGCCGGTGGCTTGGGATTTATGGTCTTCGTAGGGCATGGGGTAACCTGTTTAATGAAATGAAAAGTGGCGGAAAGTGTGTGTCGAACCGACCAACATGGAAGGAAAAAGGGACGATGGGTATCGTTCAGGACTTCCACTTGGCCTCTTACTTAGAACCACTTCCAATCCAGCGCATAGCTGAAGCCAACGGTCAGGTCGGTTCGGACGGCAGTGCCCGTTTGTGGCAGATCCTTAATGAGGTTCACGCGGTAGGCAAAGTTGTTCTGCCGAACATAGAGGCTGAGCCCGCTCACCAGGGGGACGCTGAGGGTGTTGTAGTTCTCAATGGAAACAACTTTGCGATTGGAGAGGCCGAAGAAGCTTTTGAAATCGGATCGAAACCGGATCCCATCGCGGAACTGCGTCTGGTAGGTCATTCCAATCTCGGCGCCGTAGTCATCCTCGTCGTTCGAATAGTCGCGTTGGGCGCGGCCGGCGAAACGGATGACGGCTCCCCTGAAGGCCTGGAACTGGAATCCGGCGCTCATCCTCAGGAGAAAGGGGCGCTTGTCATCCTCCTTGTGGAACGCAGTGCTGATGCCGGCAGAGGCGAACGGATCGATCTTCAGGTTCCGGATCCGGTACCGGTAGGTGAGATCGGCGTCCATCCGGTCCGTCGATGTCTCAAGATCGCCGAAGGTGTTACCGATCTGCCCAAAATCGTTCGCGTTCTCGAACAGGAACACGTGCTGCCCCACCTCGTGCCCCAGGAAGAATCGCGAGGCGGTGTTCCAGGCCACGCTGGTCTCGCCGCTGAGGAAGGAAACACGCTCTCCCTGGGAGCGATAGTCCAGCGTGGTAGCATCTATATAGTTCCTCCGGAACGCCCCCTCAATGGCCCATCCCGACCGCCAGATACCCCGACGATCCAGGTCCTGGAAGGAGGTCGCCGAAAGGGTCCCCCACGCTTTCAAGCCGGCGATCGTCAGAGACCGAACGGAGATTCCGGTGCGCTGGATCCTTTCTCCCTTCTTGAATCCGGCGTAGCCGTCTCCTCCCTCGGCCAGGAATTCTACCGTTACCACCCGGTAGGGCTCGTTGTCCTGAATGGGGCGATCATTCACCGTCATCCGTTTGAGGTCGACGCCTGAGAGGGCCAACTTGCCTCCGGCCGAAGCGCCCTGGCTCCGCTTCGCGATCGCCTTCAACTGGCTTCCGGTCAGGTCCATCTCCACCAGCGTATCGTCGAACCGAATGAAGCGATCCACATCCCGCAGGTAGAGCGTGTCGCGCTTTACGGCGCCTCGGAACGCGCCAAGATTGACGATTCCGACCTCGCTCTTAGTGTGCATCCGCATCAGATTGGCGATCGCCTGTCCCTGGGCCCCCAGCGTTCCTCCCTCAATGCGACCCAGGACCTCCCCCGTTTCCGCCGCGTACAGCATCTCAAGACGCTGCACCAGAGACCCGACAGTTGGGTCGTCCGGGACCGATTCGTCCACCGTAACCAGGTCCGCATCTACGCGGTCGATGTAATAGGAGCGATCGCCCGCCTCATCGGCGCGCCCGTCAACGGCCTCGAACCGGACTTCCACCAGCCCCACATAAGGGCCCGATCGAGGTGTCGTTACCACGTGAACACCGTTCACCAGCCGGGTCAGATGGGGGACGCGGGACGCCCGGTCCATGGCGCCGTAGCCGCCCGCGACGATCAGGTCCAGCCCGTCTGTCTTCTGGGCCAGGTCCATCGCCTCCTGTTCCGACATATGCACGAGCCCGACCACATAGTCTGCGCCGCTCTCCCTCAATGACTGGACCGCCTCTGTCGCACTCGCAAGAGCATCCCCGAATGCGAGAGATACCGACAGTTTCGGGTTCATCTTACGGCCTACCTCAGGCGACAGGATACCGAACAGGCCGATCTTCACCCCGCCGGCATCCACCATCCGGGTCGCCTCGAGAGTGAGCTGGCTGGCTCCCTTCGTAGTCACATTCGCCGCCAGCAGGCTCATGCCCGCCTCGAACCTGCGTCGCTCCAGGACCTCCAGGCCGTACGAAAAATCGTGGTTCCCCGGCGTCATCGCCGTATAGCCGGCACGCCGCATGGCCGACGCCATAACGGCTCCCTGGTCCCAGGTCGCTAGGGTTCCAGGCGCGAGCGCGTCTCCGGCATCCACCACCACCGAAGGATGCCCCTCGGTCAGCTGACGAATTGCCATGACCCGTGCCGCAATCCCACCTCGCAAGTGCCCCGGCGACCCCTGGCGAAGCAGCTGCCCGTAGACATCGTTGCTGTGGATGATCCGAACGGTGACCCTATCGCCCGCCGGTGCAGACACCGACAACGACGCCCAGACCAGAACGGCGGCAAGTCTACAAACCAGTACTCTTGTCATGTCTGAGAAATCCCTTGCAGCAGTGTGGAAACAAAAGTTCGAGCGGAACCCTGAATATACGAAACCATCCTTACCAATCCACCCGGGGCGCCTCCGAAGGCGCGGAATAGGCGTTCACGGATCGAAGCTCAACAGTCTTGAACTCGCGTTGGGGAAAGGCCGACATCGCACCGGGGACGGTTCCATCGTTAGCCCGCCAGCGAGAAACCAGAGTGTGAGCCGCGGAAGACCTGAAGACCTGCAGCTTGTATATACACCATTTTTGGTGTATATACCCTTTGGCTTCCATCTGGAAAGTCGTCTACTACGAAGCAAAGGACAGCGCTTGTCCTGTCCAGGAATTCGTGGATTCCAGAAAAGAGAGGGACCGACCAAGATCTTAAGTTAGGTCAGGGCCCCAGCATGCCCCGCCCCTATGCAGACGTTCTGAAGGATGGGATTCACGAACTTCGGATCAAGCTTTCCGGTGAGCAGACCCGGATAGTCTACCTCTTCTGTTACCGAACCTGCATCGTCTTAACTCATTCCTTCATCAAGCGGACGGCTCGAGCATCGGAAGCTGAAATATGACGAGCGAAAAAAGTCGCGAGAAATTCCTTGCGCGCTACGATGACGAGCAGAAACTGAAGGAGGCATTCGATGAAGACCTTTAGAAAACACCTGAACGAGAAACTCAGGAGCGAGCCTTTCCGCGAGCTCTACGAAGAGGAACGGCAACTCGCCGATCTTGCGCTGAAGATCCATGGCGCCAGAGAAGACCTTGGACTCTCTCAGCAGGAAGTCGCTGAAAAAGCGAGAGTCACACAGCAACAACTGTCCAAGGTCGAAAATGGAGTCAACTGCAACATTTCGACTTTCCTGAAGATCTGTAATGCTTTGGAAATAAGATTGGATCTCGGCATTCCAAAGAGAAGACGAAAGACGAAAAGGGCCTACCTGGAGAATGGTCGTGAGTAGTCCATTTCAGTTTTTCGGCAAACATCCGAAACGCCCGATCTGCTCGTCAGCAATCCACTCCAAGCCGCTCAATGGTTACACAGACGAGAGACCGCGTGCATAGCATTGGATAACATAGCCGTCGAGCCCTTCCCTTGAGAAAGTGACATACTGGCATCCGATGCATGTAGAGTTTCTAGTACATATGGGCATGCCAATCGGTGAACTCTTTGATTTCGAAACCTTGGCCGACAGCTGCGTAGAAGATGGTCAGTACGAATTTATGTTTGTTGCACCACCTCTGCGGATCGTGGGAGGGGTAGGGAGTCCGCTGTCGCCTGTAGTGATCAAGTAGATCCCCCAGGCCGCTACTTCATTTAACACCGCGGGCGCGCCCACCATCCCAGGCTCACCACCCAAACTGGCTCACGCCGGCTTCGCGCTCGCTTGAACGTTAACTGCCAGGCCTGATACCAACGGAACCTTCAGTGCAGGTAGACCTCCACATCCACACAAATGCTTCGGATGGCACTTGGTCCAGGAGTGAACTCCTGGACCAAGTAACCGCAAAAGGCATTTCTCTGTTCTCTGTCACTGACCATAGATACAACCGACAACAGCCTCCCGATGATTGATGAGGCGAAGAAGCGCGGAATTCGATACCTGGCTGGGGTTGAGGTTGCAGCAACTCTACAAGGCAAGGAACACCACATCACCTGCTACGGTGGGTCCCTTGAGGACGTACAACTTCAAGCCTTGCTCGGAGGAAATAGGAAAACCAGGGAGGATGGGAACGAAGATATGATTCGCCATTTGGCAGCCAGCGACTCAAGGGTCGATCCTTCCCAGTTTCAAGACTATTCCTACGAACGAGTACGCGGAGGGTGGAGCTCCCTTAACTACCTTTTGGACGTTGGCGTTGTTAGAGACCTTCCACACTTCTTCGAATTACTCCATCCGCTAGGTATCACCACCGAGTTTCGGCACCCAGCGGATGTCATTCAGGTCCTACACAACGCCGGCTGTGTGGTGATCCTCGCCCATCCAAGCGCGTACACATCCGAGTCTGAATTGCCAGTTCAGAGACTCGCAGAATGGATTGAATACGGTATCGATGGGGTCGAGTGCTACACTCCATACAACGACTCGCCTGTAGTTTCCAAGTTCTACGTCTCGTTTTGCTATGAGAAGGAACTGCTTGTTTCAGGCGGTTCCGACTGTCACGGACCCTTCCTGACGCGAGAACTGGGCGTGCCTTGCGTAACGTCTGACATGATCGACGCGGAGTTCATAGTGCAGGGATCTGGTGGGCCCGGCGGCTAACCTGCTGGCCCCGAGCACCCCTCAATAACGCCCCCCTCACACCGCCTTCGGCGGCGTCGGGGCCAGTGTTACGCTAAGCGTAATCAGCCGAAGGGAAAATTCGTGGTTGCCCGCAACCTGACTGAACACTATCGACAACTGCTGGACCGATGGCTAAAGTCCCTCGCTCTGATCCCCGAGTTGGAGGTGGTCTGGCTGGAAGGTTCACTTCTGGATGAAGATCGCTTTGCCCCGGGTTCCGATATTGACATTCGCTTCGCGATCCAGGACGACGCCTTTGAGAGACTCTGGAAGGACGAGAAGAAGAAACTGCTCGAAGGCATTGGGGAGTACCTTCCACTCTATGGCGGCTTCCGCTTCCTGTCTTTTGATGGGATCGTAATTGAGATTATGGCGTTCCGATCCAGCCAACTCGATGGCTTGGAGGTCCACGAATGGGAGATTCTTCATTCTCGGTTGGCCCCTCCGGAACCGAACTTCAAGAAACT
>Ga0114996_10001563_pt1 | contig 30703 bp, 29 predicted proteins | sample ArcticOcean_MG_C_4_FD_87039 | JGI IMG/M metagenome (GOLD analysis project Ga0114996, IMG submission 87039) | Marine microbial communities from western Arctic Ocean - ArcticOcean_MG_CB4_134 | ecosystem: Environmental > Aquatic > Marine > Oceanic | place: Arctic Ocean: Canada Basin | collected... | reverse complement strand
GCCCACGTGCACCTTGCGCTCATCTTCGTCGAAGCTTGCCAGGTTAGTAACACTATATGGCGCGTGAATCGTATGGGGGAACACGCCCAGACTCTCAAGCGCATCGCGAAAAGGCTTCGGGTCCGGCGGCCCGTCCTCCCAGCCGATGCCCTCCGCCATCAACTCGACTTCGGGATACCCGCCCGCCGCAACCGAGCGAATCGCCTCGATCGGGTCCCCGACCAGGCTTCCTTCCTTGTCGAACATATGAAGTCCGGCAGCTATGCTGTATTTGGGCATTGATGTCTCCTATGCTATGTAGCTAGAATTCTTGTTCTAGTGTTAGTGAACCAGTCATAATTTAACACAAGGCCATTCATACGTCTTCTGGCCTAGCTTACCCCGTCCAGTCAAGGTACGATCATGCCCACGGAGCCGCTCACTGATCTGTTAGATAGAGACCTATCCAAGGCCGCTGCAAAGGATATCATCGAGAACGACTCAGCGTTACTCCGTGAGATTGTTAACTATGCCACGAACGCGTGGGCTCGATGTGCGGGTTCGGCGAAGGGAGAGGAGAACGAAGATATTGCCTCAACGTCTTTGTATTACCATATGATCGAAATGACCGATGGTATTGAGGCCTTGGTTTCTGAGCAGTGCATTGTCCCTGCAGTCCCACTACTAAGAAGCTCATTTGAGGCCAATATGTCCTTGGAGTACATTTTCGAAGCGGACTATGTTGATCGGAGTCTGGCATGGCTAGTGCAGGACGTCAGACGACGCATTGCATTATATGAGTCAATGGATCCGTCTACCGAGAGGGGAAAGCAAGCACAGTCGATAATTGCTCATGACGACGTTGGACGAGGTGTGGACTTCTCTGGTGTAGGATCAACGAAGGAGAATGTTGACCGGCTCGAACGGTTGTTAAAAAGGCAGCAATTCGAGAAGGTCATCCAAGAGTACGACAGATTGAGATCGAAACGCGAACGCAACCCTCAGTGGTATCGACTGTTTGGTAGCTCAAGAAACCTCCATGACTTGGCTCGGCACTTAAACAAAGGAGCCCAGTACGAATTCTTGTACCGACACTGGTCCGAGGTTACACACGCAACTACTTTTCAACGGATCATCGTCCACGACGATTCAGGGATTTCTGGTGTAAGACGAATGCGCGACCCTAGCTATCTGGGCGACGGTTCATCTATAGACGCGTCCCTTCTACTTGGTGCCACAAGGTCAATGCTTGCTAGGTTTCGTCAAGGTGAAGAGACGAGCGTGAAGAAATGGTATATTTCCGAAGTGCGACCCAGAAATCAAGTAACCCTCGAACGGCGAAGAACGTAGCCGACTCACATTCGCACCCGTTCGCCCTTCGGATCATACGGTGGCGACAATCGAACCTTCGCCGCGAATCGCTCGGTCGCGACCTCTAGCTCGTAATCGCCGGCGCGAATCCAGGCGGGCGTAACTCCATCGGGGTTCTCGACGTAGCCCATGCCGATCGACGTGCCGATGGTGTGCCCGAATGTCCCCGACGTGATGCGGCCCACGAGTTCGCCGTCGCGCCATATAGGTTCGTTGCCGAGTAACAGTGGCTCAGGGTCTTCGAGCGTGAAGATTGCCAGACGGCGTGTGACACCCTCGGCACGCTGTTGAAGCAGGGCATCGCGCCCAATGAAGTCGACGCCCTTGTCGAAGTCGACGGCGAAGGTCAACCCCGCCTCGACAATGCTGTCAACGTCAGTAATGTCGTGGCCCCACGCACGGTATGCCTTCTCCAGGCGCAGCGACTCCATAGCATGGAACCCGGCGGGCAGAAGCTCGTATTCCGGCGCAAGCTCCATGATCCGGTCGAGGACGTGCGTCGCGAATTCGGTCGGTATATAAATTTCCCAGCCTAGCTCGCCGACATATGTGATTCGAGTTGCTCGGACGGGTGCATACCCGATGGCGATCTCCTGCGACGACATGAACGGGAAAGCGTCGTTAGACAAGTCTGCGTCCGTCAGTTCCGACAAAAGCGCCCGCGACTTCGGCCCCATAACTCCCAACACTGCATACGCGGACGACACGTCGGTAACGAAAGCGTGTGCATCGTCTGGGATGTGGTCTTCTATCCACCGAAAATCTCTCGTGGCGGTCGCACCGCCGGTCACGATCATGTACTTGTCCTCGGCAATACGCGTTACGGTAAGATCGGACTCGAAGCCGCCGTTCCTGTTCGGCATGGCCGTGTAGACAACCCGCCCTGGCTCTACCTCCATCTGTCCTGCAAAGATGGTCTGCGCGACGCGCTCGGCGTCCTTACCTTGCAGCAAGTATTTGGCGAACGAGGTCTGGTCGAATAGGCCGACTGATTCGCGTACAGCACGATGTTCTTCGGCCGAGTATCGGAACCAGTTCTGCCGACCAAACGAGTAATAGTAGACAGGGTCTTCGCCGAACGGCGCATACCAGTTGGGGCGCTCCCATCCTGCGACCTCCCCGAAACACGCTCCGATGGACGCCAGCCGGTCATGAAATGGAGACCGCCGGGCACCTCGTGCTGTCTCCATCTGCCGGTGAGGGTAGTGCATGCCATAGAGAGTCCCGACCGACTCGACCGTACGGTCGTGTAGATACTTCTTAACGTTCTGGAACTGGTGGAAGCGGCGAATGTCGACCTCCCACAGGTCCATCGTTGGCTCGCCCTCGACAATCCACTCTGCGACCGCCTTGCCTACGCCTGGTGCGGCCGCTATGCCGGTCGAGACCAGCCCAGTCGCTATGTAAAAATTCTTGAGGTCGGGCGACTCCCCCATGAGGTACCGGTTGTCGGGCGTAAAGCTCTCGGCGCTGACGCAGAAGCGGTTGATGCCCGCCTCTTCCATAGCAGGAACACGATGAATCGCGTTCTTCCAAAAGACCTTGAAGTGCTCCCAGTCCGGTTCTAGTAAGCCGAAATGGTATTCGTCGGGAATCTCGTTATCGCCCCAGGGCTTGGCGACGGACTCGAATCCGCCCATCAGTATTGCGCCCTGGTCCTCTGCGTCCCTCCTGAAATAAATTTGTTCGTCGGGGTCGCGCAGACCAGCGATACCTTCCGGGATGCCCATCTTATTGGTGACGAGCCACATGTGCTCAGCACCATAGAGAGGAATGTTGACACCAGCATCGAGTCCGAGCTGTCGTGACCACATGCCCGCCGCGCAGACGACGTACTCCGCTTCGATATCTCCTTGGTCCGTGGAGACTCCTGTCACGTTACCATCCGCGTGAGTAATCCCGGTCACGGCGACGTTCTCTATTATCTTGGCGCCACCCATTTCAGCCCCTCTGGCTATCGACAGCGCCGTACTGGCGGGAACTGTTTCCCCGTCCTTTGGGATGAAAATACCGCCTTCGAGATCGTCTGTGCGCATCATCGGCCACATATCGCCGGCCTCAGCTGCACTGATTTCATGTATCTCGATGCCGTAACAACGGCCGAGCGACAAGATGCGCTTGAGCTCGTCCATGCGATCCGTCGTGCGTGTGACCGTTACGCTGCCGTTGGCACGAAATCCGGTCGGAATGCCCGTCTCCTCGTGAAGCTTCGAGTAAAGCTCGACGCCCACACGGTTGATGTCGATCATCGTCCTAGTGGCGCGGAGTTGAGTGACCATACCCGCGGCGTGCCAGGTCGTCCCACCGGCGATGGTCTTGCGATCAAGCACGACCACGTCCTTCCATCCCAACTTCGTTAGGTGATAGGCGACACTGCACCCGACGATGCCCCCTCCGATGACTACGACTCTCGCTCTATCCGGTATGTTTTCAGCCACGCCAGCCTCCCGCTCAAGATGTGGGCTAGATGTTCTCACTGCACGCCGTTTGACGCAACACCGTTTTTGTTACAATTGCGGGCATCGGCCTATCAGCTCTTGCACGCAGATTGGAGGGACAAGATGGCAGTCCTGTCCGTAGCCACAGATATCAACGCCCCAGTTGCAGAAGTCTTCGACTATGTAGGGGATCAGCGGGTCTACACGAAGTGGTGCCCAGGTGTCGCTATGTGCGAGATGACGTCCACGGGCGAAGTCGGTGTCGGTGCGACTCGAAACGTGAAAATGAGTAGCACAGGTTTTAGCTTCGATTGGGACTGGGTGTGCGACGAGTTCGACCGGCCAAACAAGATCGTCCGGTCAAGCGACAACGACCCGCGCACGAAGATGCTCGACACGGTCACGTTCGAGGAAATCGATGGCCGAACCCGGGTAACCCACGATCTCGACTATGAATTGAGCGGCGTACTGAAATGAATACGTGTTGTTTGGGTGTTGAAGGGTAAGAAGCGTATGGCCCTTGATCTGTCGAACCTCAAACGCATCATGGAAGATAAACAGGAGCTATTGGCCCAAGGAGCCGGGTAATGACAGAACGAAGATACTGGCTACTCAAATCCGAGCCGTCGGACTACTCCTTCGACGACCTGATGTCCGAAGAAGATCAGACCGCTGAATGGGACGGCGTCCGCAACTATGCCGCGCGCAATTTCCTGCGCGACGACATCAAGGTCGGCGACGGGGTGCTGTACTACCACTCGATGTCCAAGCCTAATGCAGTCGTCGGAACGGCGGTTGTCGTTAAAGAGGGATATCCCGACGATACAGCCTGGGATCCCGACTCAGACCATCCCGACCCCAAAAGCACGTCAGACAGCCCTATCTGGTACATGGTCGATATCAAAGGGGAGAAGGCCCTCAAAAATCTTGTCACCCTCCAACAGATCAAGGCCACACCCGGCCTTGAAACCTGTTCCCTCGTGAGGATATCAAGGTTGTCAGTCCATCCAATCACTCAAGAAGAGTGGGATATTATCATCGGGCTCGGCAGTGGGGGCTAACCGGAACGTTACGTCGAGAAGTACGTCCCAACTGTCATTGACGCGCCACTAACTTGCGACATACCATCGACGTATGGATTCCTCCGAGAAGACCGCCGCCTCGGTAATCGGGCCCGGCCTGCTGGTTGCCTTCGTAAAGTCCACACGCCCGAAGCAGTGGACGAAAAACCTGCTGGTCTTCATGGCGTTCTTTTTCACAATCGACCAGGAATGGGACCTGGCCGAGATTGAGACAGGCGTCCGTTTCTTCGCAAAGTCCGCCATCGCGTTCGTTCTATTCTCTGCACTAAGTGGAGCCGTCTACCTCGTCAACGACATCGTCGACGTCGAGAAGGACCGACAGCACCCCAGAAAACGCTTTCGTCCTATCGCGTCGGGCAAACTGCCGGTACCGCTGGCGCAAGTCGGAGCCGCTATCTTGGCAGTCGCGGGTCTTGCAGTCGCGTATGCTCTCGAACCACTACTTGGGCTGGTCGCGGCTCTCTACCTCACGACGATGTTGTTCTATTCCTTCATGCTCAAAAAGATAGTGCTTCTCGATGTCTTCTCGATTGCCGCTGGGTTCATATTGCGGGCCGTTGCGGGGGCGGCGGTCTTACAGGTCCCGATATCACCTTGGCTATACATCTGCACCGGCCTCGGTGCGTTGTTCATCGCGCTGTCGAAGCGTCGGAGCGAGTTGGCGCTCGCCGGTGAGGACGCAGCGAAGCAGCGAGATATTCTGAACACCTACTCTGTTCCGCTCCTCGACCAGTTCGTCGCAGTCGTGGCGCCGGCGACCGTCGTGTCCTACGCCCTCTACACGGTCACGTCGGAGAACCTGCCAGAGAATGATGCCATGCTGCTGACTGTGCCTTTCGTGGTCTACGGCTTGTTTCGCTACATGTTCCTCGTCCATCGAAAGGGTCTTGGCGAGGCGCCCGAGGACATTCTCATTACCGATGTCCCCCTTATAATATCCATCGTTCTTTGGCTCGCGACCGCCGCGACGGTGCTGGTCGTTTTCCGCGGCTGATTGTTAACTCTGCCTTGGCAATCGTCGGTGTGCTACACTCCCGACAATTTCGGCGAACCGGAGGCTAACGATTGGTCGCACCTGACGATATCTTCGGAGTAGTTCCCACCTGGGTCGCGCTGTACGGAATGTCTCTGATCGCATTCGCCTTGGCGGGCCTCGTGCTGTATCGGCGGGTGTTCCGCCTTATTATGCTCGGCCAACCGACCAGCCGGTTCGATCAGCCCGTCAAGCGTATCGTCGGGTCAATTCCCCTCATCCTCGGCCAGAAGAAAGTTCTCCAACGGGTGTCGATACGTCGTGACCGCGCTGGGCTGGCCCACTTCTTCATCTTCTGGGGATTTTTGTCCTTCTCGACAAGCTACGTAATCTTCATCTTTGGCGACGCGATCTGGCACGATTTTTCGCGGACGATTCTCACTGACGCTGGCGTAAAGGCGTTTGCAATCTACCTGGATCTCCTAGCTGTCGCGTTCCTGTTCGTCCTGGCCTGGGGAGCAGTCCGACGATGGGTTCTTACACCTCATAGACTGAGCTTCGATCTCACGCAAAAATGGGAGTCTGCGATTATTCTGCTGCTGATCGCGGCGCTGATGGTGCTGACCACTCTCACCGAAGCGTTCTACGTCGCTGCAGGAGGCGATGGTCCGACCTCTGTGGCAATCATCGGCTCAGCCGTTGGCCAGGCGTTGGCCGATGCTGGGATGTCTGCCGGTGCCGCCGACGCGCTCCATGCAATGGCGTGGTGGGCGCACGTCCTCATTATCCTCGGATTCGCTGTGTACATCCCGATCTCCAAGCACATGCACCTCATTGGCGCGCCCCTCAGCTTCGTCTTCCGTACCCTGGAGCCGATGGGCACACTGCCGACGCCCAATGACCTCGAGACCGCCGAGGTATTCGGTGCCGCCAAGGTGCAGGACTTCACCTGGAAGGAACTTCTGGACGGCTACGCTTGCGCCGTCTGCGGTCGCTGCACCGACGCCTGTCCAGCCAACATCAGCGGCAAGACCTTGTCGCCTATGCACATCGCAGAGAACTTGAAAGAGCACCTGCTTGAAGTCGGGCCTGGTATCATCAATGGCCACGACGAGCCTACGGAAAAGCCGCTGATCGGCCCGTGGATTGGCCAGGAATCCCTGTGGGACTGCCTGACCTGCGGCGCGTGCGAGCAGGAGTGCCCTGTCGGCGTCGAGCACATCGACATGATCGTCGACATGCGCCGTAACCTTGTGATGGAAAAAGCGGAGATGCCGGAGACGGCCTTGAACGCCCTCACGAGCATGGAGCAGCGCGGTCACCCATGGCGCGGCACAACTTTCACCCGGACCGATTGGGCCAAGGGCCTTGATGTGCCCACGCTTGCCCAGCATCCCACCGCCGAAATCCTGTTCTGGGTCGGCTGCACCGGCGCGCTCGAAAAGCGGAGCCAGAATGTCTCCCGTGCGATGGCGTCGGTGTTGAAGCGGGCGAAAGTCGACTTCGCCATTCTCGGCGACGAAGAAGGCTGTACCGGCGATCCTGCGCGCCGCATGGGCAACGAGTACCTGTACCAGACCATGGCGCAGCATAACATCGAGACCTTCACCCGCTACGACGTTAAGAAGATCATCACGACCTGTCCGCACTGCTTCAACACGATCAAGAATGAGTACCCGCACCTCGGCGGCGACTACGAGGTGCTCCACTACAGCGAGTTCGTCGCCGACCTGATCGCCGACGGTACGCTAAAGCCCGTCGTCACCATCGAAACATCCATGACCTACCACGACTCCTGCTACCTGGGCCGCCACAACGGTGTGTACGACGCCCCTCGCCAGATCGCAGAGGCCATCCCGGGCCTGGAACTCCGCGAGATGGAGAGACGTCGGGAAAAAGGCTTCTGCTGCGGCGCGGGCGGCGGCCATATGTGGATGGAGGAAAGCCGAGGCAGGCGCGTCAACCACATCCGTACAGAAGAGTTCCTCGAAACGGGTGCCAAAACCGTCGGTGTCTCCTGCCCCTTCTGCCTCCAGATGTTCGACGAGGGTATCTCGTCCAGTGACTCCGCGCAGGGAGCAGAGGCGAAGGATTTGCTGGAGATATTGGACGAGAGTTTGGGCGTGTAGGAAAGACAGATAAATTGGACATCAGTCTAGTGGTGCTGAATGAGAGGGAATACTCGGAGTTTGCCGAGCAACAAGTCATCGAGCTCGCGGATCAACACGTCGGCGCAGGCGAGTGGACGACTGAGGAAGCGGTTGGACATGCGCGTGAGGAACTGTCGGGATTGCTTACTGATCGACTCCGAGAAGTCGGGCATGTTTTCATGAAAGGAGTTGATCCTGAAAACGCCCAGGTAGGATGGGTCTGGATCGCCCCCGCTCCGGCCTTTCTTGGCAAAGATCAAGAAAGTACCCGATGGCTATCGCAGATTACAGTTGACGAGGCACAACGAGGGCGTGGTCTCGGCAGGAACCTTTTGGAGGCAGTACACGATTGGCTTGAGGCACACGGGGTGGAAGAGTTGTGGCTGCGAGTATACAACTGGAACGAGGTTGCCTGGAGGCTTTACACCAGCGTTGGTTACGAGGTTGTCCGCCAATTCTCGACCGACGCACACCTGCGCAAGCGACTTTCGTCACTGAGAGAGGGTAGTCCGCTAATATAGTCACAATGATGAACTCTAGAAGCGTCTTATGAGCACCGAATACACTATCGTCATCGAGAGGGACGAAGACGGCTACTATGTTGGGAGTGTTCCCGCCATGCCCGGCTGCCACACCCAGGGCAAGTCGATTGACCAGTTGCTCGAACGTATGAAAGAGGCCATCGAGGTGTGGCTTGAGGTAGCCCAAAACGCCTAATCGAAAGACTGAGATCAATCGGTTCGTACTGAGCCTGTCGAAGTACGAAGAGCGACGATTAATCGCCCGTGAACAACCTTGTCGCGCTGCACTCGCACTTCGACAAGCTCAGCGCGGACGGGCACCTTGGCCAAACACACAAGATAAATTGGCTCCCTGTAGCACCGAGGCAAGCTGGTAATCGACATCCACGACATCCTAAAGTCCCGCTGGGGCTACGACTCCTTTCGCCCTTTGCAGGACGAGATCATTCAGCATGTCCTGGACAAAAAACATTCGCTAGTGCTGATGCCGACGGGTGGCGGAAAATCGCTGTGCTACCAGTTGCCTGCGCTGTGCCTCAATGGGATGACGCTGGTCGTCTCGCCGCTGATAGCGCTGATGAAGGACCAGGTGGACAGCCTCAACGCAAACGGTATTCCGGCGGCGTTCATCAACAGCAGCCTGACCTCCTCTGAAATCGGGCTTGTCCACAGCGAGGCCCTCACTGGGCGCGTCAAAATTCTCTACGTCGCGCCGGAACGCTTTGCTACGGCGAACTTTCAGGCCTTCCTGAACTCCGCCGTAGTCAGCTTGCTAGCAATCGACGAGGCACACTGCATCTCCGAGTGGGGTCATGACTTCCGGCCCGACTATCGCAACTTGAAGGCACTCCGCAGCCGCTTCCCCGATGTTCCGGTCATAGCTCTCACCGCTACGGCAACAGAACGAGTCCGCGACGATATTCTCGACCAACTCGGTATCCGTGATGGCAGGACCTTCGTTTCGAGCTTCAATCGCGAAAACCTGAGCTATGTTGTACAGCCCAAGCGCCGGGCCTTCGACAGACTGGTCGAGTTGCTCAAAAAGCACAGGGGCGAGTCGGCGATCATCTACTGTTTCTCGCGCAAAGGCACCGAAGAGCTAGTCGCTGACCTGGCCGATGAGGGTTTCAAGGCGATGCCCTATCACGCGGGACTCGAACCCGCAGTACGCCGCATTGCCCAGGAAAGATTCATTCGAGACGATGTGCCGATCATCGTTGCTACCATCGCTTTCGGCATGGGCATCGACAAGCCCGACATCCGACTGATTGTCCACTACGATCTGCCTAAGAGCCTGGAAGGCTATTACCAGGAAACCGGCAGGGCAGGGCGCGACGGCCTTCCCAGCGAGTGCGTCCTGTTTTTCACCATGGCGGACAAGTCGAAGCAAGAATTCTTCATTGACCAGATTGAGGACGACCAGGAACGCAAGCGTGCGCGCGAAAAACTAAACGACATGGTCACGTACAGCGAACTGAACACCTGCCGGCGTCGGCACGTTCTGAGGTATTTTGGCGAGACATGGGAGCAAGAAAACTGCGGCGGCTGCGACGTATGCCTGGCGGACGCCGAGGAATTTGACGCGACAGTGATCGCGCAGAAGATTTTATCAGCCGTAATTCGGACGGATGAGCGTTTCGGAGTGAACCATGTCGTCGACGTACTGCACGGCTCCAGGGCGAAGAAGGTTGTGGAACTGGACCATGACAAACTGTCCGTATACGGTATAGCGCGAGATTTTACGAAGGACGACATTAAAGAAATTGTTCGTCTATTAGACGACAGAGGTTTAGTCGTCACCGCCGACGGAGAGTATCCGACACTCTCCGTCTCCACTGCAGGACGCGACTTCTTGCGGAATCGTGATGGACTCAGGTTGACCCGACTCAGGAAACAAGAGGACGTCCGGCCACGTTCCGACAAGTCGCGTCTGGACTACGACCGCGGCCTCTTTGAACTGCTGCGGCAAGTGCGACGGGTGCTTGCCGAGGAGCAAAACGTCCCGCCTTACGTCGTGTTTGGTGACGTAGCGCTTGTGCAGATGGCATATTTCGTGCCACAGAATAGAGAGAGCTTCGCACGTATCTCCGGCGTTGGCACGACAAAATTAGAGCAATACGGCGAGACTTTCGTGAACCACATCAGCGAGTACGCCGATGAACATGGCCTCGTAGAAAAGGAGGCGCCAACAGACCGCCGAGCCTCACGCGCGGTTCGCAGACCAGGCTCGACTTACGCCAAAACTCTTGAACTGTTCCGCCAAGGATTTTCACTGAGCCAGATCGCAGCGGATCGAGACTTGAACGAGCGCACGGTTCTCGGCCACCTCGAACGGCTAGCCGCTCATGGGGAGGACGTTGATGTGAGCCACCTTCTCGAAGCAGAGCGCTTCGAGCGCATCAAACAAGAGTTCGAGCGATCCGAGAATCCCTGGCTAAGCGCGATCAGAGACGCCCTCGGAGAGGGATACTCTTTCGAGGAAATCCGGCTAGCGCGGTTACAGCTTCAGCGCAATCCGAGTAATGCCAATGAGTCCCGCTCGATGATCGCTTCGAGTTGATCTTCGGGCAACTCCGGTAGGTGATACCTGCGAGCGTAGTCGTTGAGGCCGCGCAAAAAGCTCATAGTCTCGGTCGGCGTGGTAACTGGAAAATCGCTGGCGAACAGCAGTTTGTGAAGCATCCCCCACTCGTGAGCGTGCATGAAGGCATGGTACGCCTGCCACGGCCTGATCAGCGCGCCGGAGACATCCGCGTAGACGTTCGGATGCTTGCGAATGATGTTCACGCAGTCGACGTGCCATGGGTGGGCCATGTGCGCCATTACGACCTTCAGATCGGGGAACGCCGCAGCGATGTCGTCCATCGCCAACGGATGAGCGTAACGCAGCGGCGCGTCAGGAAACGGCGAAGTGCCCTGATGAAAGACGATTGGCAGTCCAAGTTTCTGAGCGCGTTCATAGACGCGGAACGCATTCTCACCCGTCGGGTCGAAATTCTGATAGTTTGGCCCGAGTTTCATCCCTCGCAGACCAAGATCGCTTACCGACCGCTCGATTTCGTCCAGCACATCCGCTTCGTCCGGATGTACCGACATGAATCCGATAATTTTGTCCGGCGCTCGCGCAGCCACCTTTGCTGCGATGTCGTTAACGTTGCCCTGATTTGCCAGGACTTGCACCGAGTCCTCGCCGGGTCGAGGAGCAATGCCGAAAACGAATGCCGCATCGACAGGCCCCATCGCGTCGAGATAATCGTCAACGCTGTTCGTCAGGCGCACGTTGCTACCGGGACGCATGGCCGACTCAATCACGACCTCGTCATCGGGAACGAGGCCGTCGTGGGTTGGTAAGTGTGTATGGACATCGACAATCATGGTTTTCTCACATAGAAATGCCGCTCCAACAGAGAGATCTGAGATGGATCGGCGTCAAAATGTCGCTTCGACCTACTTGCTTAGCAGCTTCTTCTGGCGGCGATACATGATCTTGGCGCGGTCAGTGTCGCTCAAATGGGGCTCGAATTTTTCGACGAACTCGGCCAAATTCTCCTCTTTCGTCGCGGTCGTCGTGTCGATCTCGAACTTATTCCGTATGAAGGAGGCATTGTACTGTGTCTCGAAGCCTTCGAGGACTTTTTCGATGTCTTCTTCCTGGAGATAGCTGAACTTATGGGGGTTGGCATTCCTGCGATCTCTGATCGTGTCCGCCGATGCTTTGACCAAGACAATTGTCGTGTCGCGCGCGCGGTGCATGATGTCCTGCTCAATGTGGCGGGCGTACCACTGACGGTCCGCATATTCGCCGGGGCCGCCGTATCCATAGTACAGGGGAGCGTAGACTGCCTCGTCGATGTGGTAGCCGATACTGTTGTGATGTGCGTCGCCGTAAAAACTTTCGCCAACGTGATATTCCATGTGGTACCGCTGGAACGACTCACGGATCTTCGGGCTCAGATCTATGTACTGCTGATTCTCCTCGTCGGTGTGTCCGCTCATAGTCGGATCGGGGCCGTTGCCCGCCTCCCAGTCCACCCACATTTTCTTGACGTCTCCGTCAGGGCTGTTGGGGTGGGACACGTACGGCGCTTTCCAATGATCGTGGAAACTGAAATCGTCGCCCAGCGCGTCCTTCACCCATTTCGTGATTTCCCAACTCAGTGTTGTCGTACCCGCATACTCGCTGCCAACAAGAATCAAATGCATGGAACACCTCGAAGTCCAAGATTTTGCTACAGGGTACGGGCAAAACCGGCAACTGTACAGAGGGTTTTGCGAGGAATCTAGCGTGGATTTGCCAGCTTCTTGTCCCTTCACCCTTGACGGGGGAAGGTTAGTATGGGGGAGACTACGCGGCGCGATAGGTTCGGTGCCTGTTTGGATAGTTCCCAAACGTAGCAATCTATTCGCGCTGCTTGGGCGTAGAAGCCATCCGAGCGCGGTCGTGGTCGGTCAGATGCGGCTCGACCAATCTCACAAATTCAGCGACGGACTCGTCAATCGTGGCATCGGACGTGTCGAGCGAAATCTTGTGAGTCAACCGAGACCGCTCGAACTCTTCCTGGAATCGCGTCAGCACCAGTTCGATATCAGGCTCTTTAAGCACGCCATTCGGATGCAGGTTCGCCGACATCCGACTTCTGATGATGTTCGAGGACGCCGTCACGAGACAGAGCACCGTATCTGGTGCCGTACCGAGGATTTTGTTTTCGATTCCGTCCATGAACCCCCGCCGGTCGGTGTAGCCGAAGTACAACTCGCCATAGACGGCCTCTTCGATGTGCAACCCCACGATGACTTTGTCGGCCATTCCCGGCAGCGCGGCGGTATGATAGACCACGTTGTGCCGCATGATGTTGTCTTTAATTCGCGGGCTAAGCGCCAGGAACTGTTCCTGCTCCTCTATCGTGAAATCGGATGGAACAGGGGCGTACTCATCGGGGTGAGTAACAGTGTAGGGGATTTTGAAATGGTCGTGGACGAGGTTGACGTGCCCGCCGATCTCGCTGTGAATCCACTCACGGATTCGGAACGCCAGCGTCGTAGTGCCCGAATACTCGCAGCCGACGAGGGTAACTCTCATGCGACGGGTTCTTTGGTTTCGATCAGATCCCGCATAAACGCCCTGATGTCGTCAGCCATGTCGTCGCGGCGAAGGGCCTCGTAGATGGACGCTTTGAGCATCCCGATGGGTTTACCGGCGTCGAAGTGGACACCTGGGAACTGATAAGCGAATGCTCGATGGTTCTCTAGAAGCCCAGAGATCGCGTCGGTTAGCTGAATTTCGCCGAGTGCCCCAGGTCGTGTGGACGCAAGTATGTCGAATATCTCAGGAAGCAGAACGTAACGACCAATGATCGCCAGGTTCGACGGGGCGTCCTCCAAAGCGGGTTTTTCGACGAGACTCACAATCTCGTGAGTCCGACCGTTGCGGGTCTTGGGCTCGATGACGCCGAGATTGGGGATCATCTCGTCTGGTACTTCGCGCACTGCAATCACGGCGCTCTCGGTTTCATGATAGATGTCGATCATCTTGCCGATCGTCGGCCCACCGTTCCATATCAGATCGTCCGGCAGGAAGACCGCAAAGGGCTCGTCGCCAATGACCGACCTAGTCATGGAAACAGCATGACCGAGTCCTTGTTGCTGGTGCTGATGAACATATGTAATCTCGGCCATTTCGGAGATGTCGATCATCTGCTCGATCAGCTCGCTTTTGCCCTGGTTCTCCAATGCCGCTTCTAGTTCCGCGAATCGGGCGAAGTAGGTAGTTATCGCTTCTTGATGTGGAGACAGAACGATGACTATGTGCTCGATACCAGCCGCCACAGCTTCCTGCATTGAATACTGAAGCACGGGGGTGTCCAGAACAGGCACCAGCATCTTTGGGACGGCGCGAGTGACGGGCAGGAACCGAGTCCCGAATCCTGCGACGGTTATGACTGCTTTGCGTACTTTCATTTGGGCCGAGTTACCTATTTCGTAGAAATGTTGGCTTCTGTTTCGATTATATCAGGCACCTGAGAGTGTTCAATGACCTTGTGTGTCGAGCCAGGCGAATTCGCTATGATAGGATGACCGGCAAGCTAATACTTTTTGCGCGGGAGGGCAACATGACACTTGGAAGGGAAAGGTGCGTAGCGTGTCGCAGGGATTCGCCGAGAGTTACCGATGAGGAGATCGTCGAGCTGCATCCCCAAGTGTCAGATTGGCAGTTGACCGAGCACGATGAGATCAAGCGCCTCGACCGGACTTTCAAGTTCTCGAACTTTGCAGGGGCGATGGAGTTTACCCACAAGGTCGGCGGGGCAGCCGAGGATGAGGGGCATCACCCACGCATCACAACCGAGTGGGGTCGGGTGAACGTCGCCTGGTGGACACACAAGATTCGCGGTCTCCACCGAAACGACTTTGTGATGGCCGCCAAGACGGACGTGCTTTACGCTGAGGTGTCTTGACTGTCTGCTATAAGGATCCGTGGCCTGGGCTGGCTGTCGAGTTTCGCCCAGTCGATGATGCCAGTCTCCAAGAGCGGCAGCCACTCCGCAGTATCGGCAAGAAGCCGGTCCGTCTGCACACCGAGCCATTCTGGCTGAAATATTTTCAGCAGCGTGACCCCATCGCGCAGTTTGACCCGTGCACCATTTCGGTTGTGTTTTGATAGGTGATGGAACCCGACCGATGTCTTGATGATTCCGTGGTAAAAGAGTCGAAATGGGTAGGGCGTGTCCTTCCAAACGTCTTCCAACGTTTCGTGGCACTCCCAAAATTTCCCCACATTGAACTGATTGGCAGCCGTTTGCAGTTCGCCTGGAGGGTCGGCCACGGGCCCATCGAATGCTCCTATGCCGCATTGGTCCAGGACGTTCAGCCACTGCTCCTCAAGCATGCGGCGGTTCCTGTACGGCCACACGGAGAGCCCAGTGATCGCATCCGTCTCGATACGTTTCGGTTCGGTAGTCAACGGCCTACTCGCGTGAATCTACGGTTGAAAATGCAGTACAAGTGTACTACACTACTTCAAAGGGACGGAGCGCTCCGTCCCTTTTGTGCGCTTTTCGGTAAATGAGACATTTTGGGACAAAATGGGACAGAAAACGAAGGGGAGTCTCAATTCCCGCTGACCGCTCCGCCAGTCTACCATGGGGATGCCGCCCATATTTGATCGAGGATGCCTGGGAACCCTGTCTCATTTCGGCGCAGAATGTCACATAATTCGGGGGGCCTGTCCCTCTGCGGTCGCCAGGCAAGGCCCTCTTGCCGAAGACCGCATCTAAATTTGATAACAGTAGTATCCCGACTTGAAATCTCTCGGTCGCGGCTGCCTATTTGGTATACTCAGGACGCTGCCCGAGCGATGGACAAGTCTGGAAGCGCAAAGAGGAACACGCGATGACCGTAACAGCAGTATTAGGTGCTCAGTGGGGTGACGAAGGCAAAGGCAAGATCGTGGACGTGCTCGCCCGCGAAGGCGACATCGTTGCGCGATTCTCCGGCGGCAACAATGCTGGGCACACAGTCATCACCGACCAGGGTGAGTTCAAGTTCCACCTGCTTCCATCTGGAGTCGTCTGGCCTCATACGCTTAACGTTATCGGCAACGGCGTCGTGGTGGACCCGGATGTGCTGCTCGAAGAGATTACCGGCCTCGAGGCACGCGGTATCAGTATCGAGGGCCGACTGATCGTCAGCGAGCGCTCGCACCTCGTCATGCCTTACCACATCATCCTCGACGAGATGTCGGAGAAAGCCAAGGGCAGTAACGCGATAGGCACAACCGGACGCGGAATCGGGCCAGCATACGCCGACAAGGCTTCCCGTATCGGCATTCGCGCGACCGAACTGGCGGACATCGAGTCGCTGTTCCCGAGGCTGGAGGACGTGGTCAATCACCACAACGCCATTCTTACCAAGGTCTATGAAGTCGATCCCGTTGATCTGATGGTAGTGTTCGAAAAGTGCAAACTCTGGTCCGAGCACCTGTTGTCATATATCGGGCCTGTCGAGCATATCATGTTCGACTCGGTGAACTCCGGTAAGCAGATCATCATCGAGGGCGCGCAAGGCGCTCTCCTTGACCTGGATCACGGCACGTATCCCTTCGTTACTTCGTCCCATCCGACGATTGGTGGTGCTATGACTGGCCTCGGCTTGCTGCCAGGCCAGATCGACAGCGTACTCGGAGTGTTCAAGGCGTATAGCACGCGCGTCGGCGCTGGGCCTTTTGTCACCGAATTGCTCGATGAGACTGGCGACAGGATCCGTAATTTGGCTCAAGAGTTTGGCACTACCACGGGCAGGCCTAGGCGTGTTGGCTGGTTTGACTCGGTTGTCGCCAGGTACAGTGCGCGCATCAACGGTTACACTGGTATGATTCTTACGCGACTCGATGTGCTCGACGATTTCGACACAATTATGGTCTGCCGTGCTTACGAACTTGACGGTGAAACCGTCTGGGACTTCCCCGGCAACGCTTCGGCTCTGGATCGCTGCATTCCTATTTACGAAGAAATCCCGGGTTGGGACATGCCCACTGCTGGCATGAGCGTCCACGAAGATCTGCCAGCGAACGCCAAGGCGTACGTCGATAGGATTCAAGAGCTAGTCGGTGTTGGAGTCGACGTGATCTCGACCGGCCCTCACCGCGACGAGACGATTCATGTGAAGCCGATGGTTGCGGCGTAGCCGGACGGAACATGAGCACGTCAGCGTTCAAGAGGCAGAATTAGACTACGAAAGGCGCAATGGCTCGTAGCGGGGTGGTGGTGTTAATTGTTTTGGTAGTGGTCTTGGCCGTAGTGTCTGCGTTGGTTTTCGCATTGAGATCAGATCGAGTTGCGCCTGGGGATCGGCACTCCAGTGACAGCAGGAAAGAAGAGACTGCGTGTGACGGGTTGGAACCCGGCCAAACGATTGAAACTCTAACGACATCGACGCTTCCTAACGGAGGGACGAAGTTTGAACACGAAGAGTTCTATTGGAATGAGCAAGGGGAATGTAAATCTCACTGGTGGGGAGGCAGTATTTGATGGCATGAAACGTCAATACGCCGAGCGGCATGGCAGGATAACAGTTCGCAAAAATCATGCCTGATAACATTCAAATCATGGTGGGTTGTAGCTGGATCAGTGCGCCATCGTGCCAGCAGTGGAATTGATCGGGTCTAGTCGTTGGGGATTTGGGCTGCTCTTAGTGACCCAATCAGGAATAATCGATATTCATACAGGATGGTTTGCCAACAAATCTAAGGACGATTCTCCGGGCTAAGGTCTAAAGTAACGCGAAATTGTCGTGATGAAGCATCTTGGCAGACTTAGCTGTCGGCCGTCCATTGACGACGAGGCACCTCTACCTTTCGCTTTGGAATGGCAAATGTGCTTCTCTTGTGGAGGGAGATCCGTGAACTCTACTGAAGCTATGCCACAGGCAAGTCGACCTCGTACATATCCATCACCGGGTCGAATTTTTTCGTAAATGCTTCGTCCGGCGGGGCCATTGGCAGACGGGTATGGCCGGCATCGAATCCGGCACGGTTAACGGCGTACTTGACCGGCACCGGGTTTGTTACCCAAAACAGCGCTTTGAAGATCGGGAGCATCCGGCGATGCTCAGCGGCGGCCCGCTCAACCTCGCCTTCCAGAATCAGGCCCATCATCGTCTTGATCTGATCGCCCATGAAATTTCCGGCGACGCTGACGATACCGTAGCCGCCCACGCACATTACTGAAAATGTCTCGTCGTCGTTGCCCGACCACACTTCGAATCCGTCCGGCGCGCCGTCGACGATCTTCGCGATTTGTACGGGGTCGCTGGACGCCTCTTTGACGCCGACGATATTGTCGATCTGCGCCAATCGCAGTGTCGTCGAGTCATCCATGTTCAAGGCTGTGCGGGAGGGCACGTTGTACAACATGCACGGCAGCGACGTAGCCTCGGCGATGGCCTTGAAATGCAGGTACAGCCCTTCTTGCTGAGGCTTGTTGTAGGCTGGGACGGTCAGCAAGAATCCGTCCACACCCAGTTTTTCAGCTTCTTGAGTCAACTCGATGGACTTCCGGTGATTGTTGTCGGTAGTTCCCGCGATAATCGCAGCGTCCGGGCCCACGGCCTCTTTGACTTCCGCGAACAGACGCAGCTTTTCTTCGTCGGACATCGACGGCGACTCGCCGGTTGTACCGCCTATCACAAGACCGTCGTTGCCGGAGGCTATCAAGCCCTGCGCGAGTTTTCGGGCTTGCGGGTAATTGATCTCCCCGTCCGCCGTCATCGGGGTTATCATCGCGGTGAGCAGCCGACCGATTTCTGCTGGCATATCAGTTTCTCCTTGCGGTCCGGAGCAGTAACTCCCGTCTTAGGAGTTCTTCCGCGATCTGAATTCCGTTTAGTGCCGCGCCCTTCCGAAGGTTGTCCGTGGCGAGCCACATCGCGATACCCTTGGGGTTGGACACGTCCTGGCGGATACGGCCAACAAACACGTCGTCTTGCCCCTCGGCGTCGATGGGCATAGGGTACTTGTTCGTCGCTGGGTCGTCCACTACGGTCACGCCTGGGGTATCGGACAGAATTTGTCGCACCTCGCCTGGACTAATCGACTCCTCGAAGTCGATGTGTACGGCCTCGCTATGTCCGACCATCACGGGCACGCGAACGCAGGTAGCTGATATCTGGAGATTGGGCTCGTGCAGGATCTTACGAGTCTCCCAGACCATCTTCATCTCCTCGTTCGTGTAGCCGTTGTCGTGAAACGATTCGATGTGTGGCAGAACGTTAAACGCGATCTGGTGCGGATACTCTTTTGGTGTGATGCGGCTGCTTTCCAACACCTGACCCGATTGGACTCGCAGTTCATCCATTGCTGCGGCTCCGGTGCCGGAGACTGATTGATAAGTGTCCACGATAACTCTCTCCACCGGATTGACAGCGTTTAACGGCTTGAGAACCATAACAAGCGGTGCGGTTGAGCAGTTTGGTACCGAGACAATACCGTTGTGCTGCTCGAGATCGTCGCCGTTGACCTCCGGCACGACCAGTGGGACATTCGGGTCCATTCGAAACGCCGAACTCTTGTCGACCACGGTCGCACCTTGCTCGACAGCAAGCGGCCCAATTTCAAGGCTGATGTCGCTTCCGGCACAGACAAACACAAGGTCGACTTCGCTCAACAGCATAGGCGTCGCTTCTTCTACAGATAGCTCTTTGCCCATAGCGATCAGCTTCTTGCCCCATGACCGTTCCGAGGCACAGAGCCGAATGTCTCCAGTTGGAAATGCGCGATCTTCGAGAATATTCAAAAAAACCGTCCCGACGGCACCCGTCGCTCCGATCACCGCGATGTTACAGCCGGCCATGATTCCTCCAATACATTCGACCTAGAAATGATACCGTCAACGACCTCACGAATCCAGGGTTTTGGCGGTGTCAGCCTTGCGCTGATATTCTTTGAGCATCGAAGAAACAGAACGATTGGAGATACCGATGGCCTACGACGAAACACTTGCCCAACGAATGCGCGATCTTTTCGAAAGCAAGGGCGTTCCAACGCAAGAGAAGAAGATGTTCGGCGGGCTGACGTTCATGGTGCGGGGGAATATGTGCGTTGGAGTGATCGTGGAGGAACTGATGATTCGGGTGGGCAAGGAGCAGAACGACGAGGCGCTCGCTCAGCCACACGCCCGCCCCATGGACTTTACCGGCAAGCCGATGGACGGCTACGTGTATGTCGAGAGCGAAGGACTTGCGTCCGATGCCGAGTTGGCAGAGTGGGTGGAGCGGGGTCTGACGTTCAACGCGACGTTGAAGGAGAAGTGACCGAGCTCTCACTCCGGCTCTCTCGCTTAAAGGGGCACTCTAACTCTCCTCCTCGACGGGGGAGAGTTAGAGTGGGGGTGACGCGTCCTGCGGCCCGATAGCGTATCTCTCAGAAGAAACCCCCATCCTAACCGTCGCTCGTGAAGGGGGAAGGGACTGGAACTACAACCCCATCAGCTTGTCGAGGCCGATGGTCAGGCCCGGGCGATTGCGAATCTCGCGGATCGCGAGCATCACTCCTGGCATGAAGCTCTCGCGGTTGACCGAGTCGTGCTTGATGCTGAGGGTCTGCCCGACGTGGCCGAAAACTATCTCGTGGTGGGCGACTTTGCCGGGCATTCGGGCGGAGTGGATGACGACTCCTTCGTGCGTCCCGCCTCTTGTGCCTGCTACAAGCGCCTTCTCTGCCACCGGCGCATTGAACGAAGAGCCTTTCCCTTCGGCTGCTGCCTGGGCGATAGCTAGAGCAGTGCCGGAGGGTGCGTCGATCTTCGCCTCATGATGCGTTTCTAGCAAATCAGCATAGTCGAAGAAGCGTGACGCCTCTCGGACTAGGTGCATCATCACTGCCACGCCGACGGTGAAGTTGGGAGCGATAAAGACGCCAACGTTGTTCTCAATCGCGAGTGTTTCGGCACGCTCAATGGCGCTTTGCGGGATACCGGTCGAGCCGATCACAAGATGTTTGCCTTGCGCCAGTGCAGTCTCGATAGCCTCTGTGGCACCTTCACCGTTCGTGAAGTCGACGACCACATCGGCACCGCCGATGACATCGCCCAAGGAGGTCGAAAGCGGTATCGTCCCTGAGCCTCCTGGCAGGTCAAATGAATTGCTGGTAGCAAATGTGTCTGCGGCACCGACTGGCAGCATGTCCGGTTCCTTGACCAGTGTGCTGAGGACTTCTTGCCCCATCCGGCCCAACACCCCTTGTACCGCTACTCGTAACTGCTCTGCCATTACAGACCTCCTGAAAAACTAAGAGCGACCACATTGTGGCCGCTCTTAGTTTAATCGATTATGTGTCGAAAAGGTACTTACCCGAGGAGACCTAGCGTCGGTCTCGCGGTCCGTCCCGGTACGGGGGCCTGCCTCCGCCTCCACCACCACCGCCACGCGAACCCCGCCGTGCGGCAACAGTATCCATGTCCTCGTTCATGAGAATGGACCGTCGGGACAGCGATATTTTCCCTTGCGGGTCGATGTCGATGACCTGTACCGTAAGTTCCTCTCCCATCTCGATCTCGTCTTCGACCGACTCGACCCGGTGATCCGACAGTTCGCTCACGTGGACCATTCCGTCCTGTCCAGGAAGTATCTGTACGAAGGCCCCGAAGCCCATGATCCGAACGACCTTGCCGGTGTAGATGGCGCCGATTGTGGCTTCTTTGGTCAAGCCCTCGATCATCTCCACCGCGCGTTTGGACGCGTCCGCGTCGACGGAAGAGACGAAGACAGTGCCGTCGTCCTGAACGTCGACCTGTGCACCAGTCTCTTCGATGATGCCCCGAATGACCTTGCCCCCCGGGCCGATGACCGCGCCGATCTTGGAGACCGGTATCTTGACCGTGGTCATTCGTGGCGCGTACTGGCTGACCTCTTCTCGAGGAGCCGCCAGGGCTTCTGCCATCTTCGCGAGAACTTGGATTCTGCCTTCCTTGGCTTGGGCGAGAGTCTGCTCGATAACTTCATAGCCGATGTTTTGAACCTTGATATCGAGCTGAATGGCCGTGATGCCGTCAGCAGTACCGGCGACCTTGAAGTCCATATCGCCGAAGTGGTCTTCCATCCCTTGAATGTCAGTAAGGGTTACGAAGTTGCCGTCGTCGTCGGTAACCAGGCCAACGGAGATTCCCGCAACAGGCTTCTTTATAGGTACGCCGGCGTCCATAAGGGCAAGGATGGCAGCACAAGTGCTTGCCATCGACGTACTGCCGTTGGAACTGAGGCACTCGGCGACTACACGAATCGCGTAGGGGAACTCGTCCTCGTCTGGAAGCATGGCGATAACCGCGCGCTCTGCCAGAGCGCCGTGACCAATCTCACGCCTGCCGGTGAACATCCTGCCGGTCTCGCCTGTACTGAAGGGCGGGAAGTTGTAATGCAGCATGAACCGCCTCAATGAGACAGGAGTCAGGTTGTCGATCTTCTGCTTATCACCGACCGGGCCAAGCGTCGCGAAAGCGAGAACCTGAGTCTCGCCACGTTGGAACAGCCCAGTGCCGTGGGCGCGAGGGGAAATACCTGCTTCGGCGGAGAGTTCTCGAATTTCCTTGACGCCACGGCCATCAGGTCGCTCACCAAGGGTGATAATCCGACGCCGGAATTCTTTTTCTACGAAGGACTCGAATGCCTCGCCGATCTCTTTTGCATCGTATTCCTCACCGATCTCCTCGACCACGCTAGCTTTGAGGGCATCGATGCGGGCCGCCATATCGGCCTTGCCACCCTCTCGCGACATGGCGCCTTCCATTTTTCCATCGACAGCTTTGCCCACCAACGGGTCGAGTTCTTTAGCGTAGCCCATCGACTTGTATTCAGCCTTGGGTTTGGCTCCGGCCGCTATGATTTCGTCCTGAAGTGCGATGACTTCAAGATTTACGTACTGTGCCAGTTTGATAGCCTCAAGAACCATCTCGTCGGACACCTCGTTAGCGCCAGCCTCCATCATAAGCACGCCGTCACGCGACCCCGCAACAACCAGGTCGAGGATGCTCTCCTCGGTCTGTTGGTACGTTGGGTTGACGACGAACTCGCCGTCCAAATAGCCAATGCGGGTCGCCCCAATTGGGCCGTTGAACGGGATGTCGGAGATAGAGAGCGCCGTAGATGCGCCGATTATTGCAATGATGTCGAGGGGGTTCTCGAGGTCCGCCGAGAAGGGAGTCGTTATGATCTGGACTTCGTTGCGGAAGTCCTTCGGAAACAGCGGCCTTAGCGGCCGGTCCATTAGTCGCATCGAGAGAATCGTGTCCGTCGTCGGTCGACCCTCTCGGCGGGGGAAGCCCCCAGGGATGCGACCCCGGGCGTAAAGTCGTTCCTCGAAGTCGATGGTAAGTGGGAAAAAGTCGATTCCCTCGCGCGGCTTCGACATCGCCGCTGTTACCAGAACCATGGTGTCGCCCTGTCGGACGGTAACGGCACCATTGGCTTGCTGTGCCAGCTTGCCGGTCTCGATTGTTATTGTTTGATTTCCAATTTGTCGTTGATATGAATCAGACATGAAAAGTTACATCCTCCTGAGTTACAAAGGGGTAAAAAAAGAAAAGCACCCGTAGTCGGGTGCTGTAGGGAGTTATCCCCTGAGGCCTAGCTTGGCGACAATTATGCGGTAGCGTGCCACGTCCTCATTGTTGAGGTACTTGAGGAGACGACGCCTTCTTCCCACGAGTTTTAAGAGACCATGGCGGGTCGACTCGTCGTGGGTATGTTCACGGAGGTGGTTGGTCAGGTTGACGATGCGGGTTGTGAGGAGTGCTATCTGGACTTCCGCCGATCCGGTGTCCCCATCCTTCGTCTGATATTCGCCTACGACTGCTTCCTTGACGCTCTTGTCCAGTCCCATTCCTATTTTACTATCCTATTTCTTCTCTTTAAGTTTATTCGCAGGCTATGATAGCACACTTGAACTAGACCGTACACAATTTTGTCAACATCGGTCCGCGCCGCGTTGTTGGAAGCCTCATTCCAAGCTGTCAAGACCATCAGTCAACCACTCTATGTTGAACTGGGCGAGCCGAATGCTCTCACGGCGGTGAACGCTTCCGCGCTCGTAGAGGCACGCGACGGACGCGTCCGGGAGGACGGCCAGGTCTGAGTAGGCGGATGGCCCAACGTACAAGACTTTGGATACTTCCCAAGACGTCGCCTCGTCGTAGCTCATCCGAAGCGTCAATCGCTTCCGTTCATCACTTGCGGGATTTGCGAAGACAACTCGACTTCTGGCATGGGACTTCGTATCGGTCAGGCGGACGATGCTCGCCTGGCAAATCGGGTCTATCAAGTCTGGCACTGGTTGCATATCTGACCATGTCTCGCCGCCGTCCGAACTCCATGCGGCCAGTCGCGTCGTAGCGGACGAGTCAGCCGACCGGATGGTCATGTACAGTCTGCCATCGGCCAACTCGACGACCTCGCACTCGTCACTGCTGCCGGTCGTGCTGCCGCCGACCTGCCAGGTATCGCCGTGGTCGTCGCTGTAGATGACGTGAGAAAAGTAGAACGGGGAGTGGTGCCGCGCGCCCTCGCTGTGATCGCAAGGTATGACGAGCCGACCGCTACTCAATTGGATGCCGTGCCCTGGCCCAGTGGCGTACCAGGTCCAGTTGTCTGGCTTTACACTCGACGTGATGTCCCTTGGCTCTGACCAGGTGACGCCGTCGTCTTCACTCGATGTGACGAATACCTGGTCGTTGTCCTTACAGAAGGTCAGCCAAGCAACCCCGGTAGTCTGGTCGACGACGATGCATGGATTTCCAATCGTGTGGTCGTCGTCGGAGTGAATGATCTGAGTGTCGCTCCATGTCGCACCGCCGTCCGTGCTTCGTCTCAGCACGATATCGATCTTGCCGTAATCGGCGGAACTGTTTACTCGCCCCTCGCAGACGGCCAGTACAGTGCCTGTTGTCGTGACTGCGAGTGCAGGGATGCGGTACGTGTGATAGCCGTCCACGCCTTGCGCAAATAACTCGATCTCTCGGAACCAGGGCGTTGCCATGATTGACCTCCGTCAGTCGTCTTGGTTGGTCAGCATTATATGCCGACCCATGTGAACGTGCTGTCGAAACTGGTAGGCGCCGCTCGTCTACAATGCGCGCGACTACTTCATCCCAGGAGTCCATTATGCGATACATGCTTTTGATCTACTACAAAGAGAAGGCGATGCAGGCCAGAGACGAGGAACAGCAGCAAAGAGTCTTTCGGGAATACCTCGACTATACGCTCGAACTTCAACAAGCGGGCGTGATGCGCATAGGTGATGCGCTGCAAGGGACAGCGACCTCCCGGACTCATCGGCTTCACGAGGGCGCGGCACTCGCAATCGATGGGCCATTCGCGGAAACCAAGGAGCAGCTTGGGGGCATTTATGTAATCGACGTCGGGAATATGGATGAGGCCGTCAAGTGGGCCAGCAAGGTGCCTGAGGCGGAGGGTCGTTCCGTTGAAGTCCGACCCATTCTCGAACTGCCGTATCCTCACGCCGAACAATCTTAATGAAATCTTAATGGTTGGCGGTCGATTTCGTGTAACACTGTTCGTCGTATTGATAACGGCCCGACAGGCAAGGCCGAATCAACAACCCAGGAGGTTTCGACAATGAAGTATCTATGCCTGATCTATTCCGACGAGAGTCAGATGGGGTCCGCGACCGAGGAACAAATCGAGCAGGTGATGGGCGCGTACATGCAGTACGAGCAAGAGGTGAGCGCGGCAGGCGTCAAGCTCGCGGGCGAGGGCCTACAGCCGACCATGACCGCCACGACCGTTCAGGTTGCGGACGGCAAGACCGTCACGACCGACGGCCCCTTCGCCGAGACGAAGGAGCAACTCGGTGGCTTCTACCTTCTCGACGTAGAGGATCTTGATTCCGCCATCGAGTGGGCCGCCAAGATTCCGACCGCTTATATGGGCGGCAGGGTCGAAGTCCGACCGTGCATGGTGTTCGACATCCCGTAGAACAATCCCCAAAGCACCCGTGGCTCGGTCGCCACCCCCTCCGGTGACCGTGTCACGGCTATAATTTCCCCTATGATCGACGCGCAGAAAGCCGTGGAAGATGCGTTCCGAGACAAGTCCGGGCGGATCATTGCGACCCTTATTCGGGTTCTCGGAGACTTCGACCTGGCCGAGGAGGCGATGCAGGAGGCTTTCATCACCGCCCTCGACCGGTGGCCGCGTGATGGAGTTCCCGACAGTCCTGGCGCGTGGATTACTACTACGGCACGCCGGAAGGCGATCGACCGACTGCGTCGTGAGAAGGTAGGCAGAGAGAAGTATTTGCTGCTGGCGAAGGAAGACCGAGGGGAGACTGATGACCACGATATGCTGGACAACATGGACGAAAGCTCCCTCCACGACGACCGATTGCGGCTTATCTTCACCTGCTGCCATCCTGCCCTCAATCTCGACGCTCAAGTCTCATTGACTCTTCGGACGCTCGGTGGGCTGACCACACCAGAGATCGCGCGGGCCTTCGTGGTGCCTGAACCGACCTTGGCCCAACGTATCGTTCGTGCCAAGCGCAAGATCAAGAGCGCGAACATACCGTACCGCGTGCCGCCAGACCATCTGTTGCCGGAACGAATAGAAGCGGTGTTGGCCGTCATTTACCTGATTTTTAACGAAGGGTACTCCGCGAGCTTCGGTCCTTCGTTGATCCGTCACAGCTTGTGTGATGAAGCAATTAGGCTCGGGCGGACGCTATTCGAGTTGATGCCCGACGAACCGGAGGCCATTGGTTTGCTGGCTCTTATGATTCTTCACGACTCGCGGCGTGAGGCGCGAACTACCGACGAAGGTGGTCTGGTCGTATTGGAGGAGCAGGACCGAAACCAGTGGGACAGCGCCAAGATCAACGAGGGCACTGCACTCGTCGAACGAGCGCTCCGTATGCGGAGAGCAGGGCCGTATCAAGTGCAAGCGGCTATCGCGGCAGTCCACTCTGAGGCGATGGCGCCCGACCAGACGGACTGGCAGCAGATCGCAGCGTTATACGGCACGCTCATAAGGATGGTACCAACACCCGTCGTCAAACTGAACATGGCCGTCGCGATAGCGATGTCAGATCGCCTCGATCGCGGTTTGCAGATGATCGACCATCTGGGGAAGTCGGGCGACCTCGACAACTATCAGCACTATCACTCGGCTCGGGCTGACTTGCTACGGCGCTTGGGCAGACATGTCGAGGCAACGGTCGCGTACGGTCGGGCCCTCGACTTGGTGCAGAACGACACGGAGAAAGACTATCTCCAGCGCCGTCTGCGAGAGGTCAACCCGGCCTAGTGGCTAGTTCTCGACTCGCAACGCTTGCTCGTATCGGTATAGCGCTGCCAGCGACTTGCCATCCTTGATCTCGTGGTCTCTCATCATTCGCTGAACGTCCGACCAGTTTGTTTCGTGGACTTCGATCATCTCGTCCGGCTCTTGATTCGTGCCCACGTGCCGGGACAAATGTGCAACGAACAGGTGCATCCGCTGACTGCTGAATCCCGGTGCTGTGACGATAGTGCCCAGCGATTCGAGGCGGTTAGCCTCCCAACCGATCTCTTCGACGACTTCACGGGCCATGCACTCCTCCGGCGATTCGCCGGCTTCGAGCGTTCCGGCGGGAACCTCCCATATCCACTCCTCGATGGCACGCCGGAACTGTCGGATAAGCACGATTCGCCCGTTTGGCATGACCGGCACAGCGCATGAGGCACCAGAGTGCTCCACGACGTTGTAGACTTGGCCATCGACTTCTCGCTCGACCAGCGTTATCACTTTGCCGCGATAGATTTCAGTCCGCTCGCCGAGTTCTATCGAATCGTTCATGTCATGTGCCATTGATTGCGTACTCGAAGATTTCATAGCTCTTGATCGTTCCTGTTTGTGATCGATGGGCATATTCCTTGTTCAGTGGCTCCGACACAATCATCGGCACGTGTCGTTCCGCTAAGCCGCCGTGCGAGCGAAGCCGATAGCCCTGCAATGCTGACAGGTCGTGCTCTGCCTCTGAGCTGCCGATTGCAGTGTTGGCGTTGCTAATCACTACGACATCACCCTCTCTGTCTGGCGGCAGATCAAACTCATGACAAGCTGTCTCGTTGTCGTAGACCGCTTCAATGCCAGTCAGACCTTTGACGAATTCTGCCACCTCGTCCGCCAATGTGTTTTCGCCGCAGTACACTCGTGCAAATCCACCGAGTGCCCCGTGATGTCTGACATACGGGTCGGTGATCGGAAGAATTACGCGTGTTTCGCCCTCACCGAATTTTTCGTCCAAATGATCTTTCAGATAGATGACGTTCGGCGAGCCGTCGGGCAGGGATTTGTCGCTCATGCCGTGGTCTGCGGTAATTGCGACGACGGCCCCCGCGTCCGCCAGCCTACCGAAGGCGTCGTCGAGCCGGGTGTAGAGATCGTTGATCTCCGGCGTACCGGGTGCGTATTTGTGCTGAATGTAGTCGGTCAGTGAGAGATACATCAGGTCGACTTGGCCTCCCTGCAAGATCTTGATCCCCGCTTCAAGGACGAAGGTCGACAAGTCGGCGGAGTATACGTCCGGTGGTGGCAAACCAACCATATCAAGAACGTTCTCGATGCCGTTTTCTTCGATGGTACATTCGTCCGACTTCTCCGAGGAGAAGTTGATGCAGCCGTTCTCGAAGTCGAATCCACGCCCCAGCAAGCGGCGGAGCTTGTCCTTCGCGGTAATCGCGATGACCTTTGCACCAGCGGAGGAGAACTTTTCGAGAATCGTTTCCGAGCGGAGGAATGCGGGGTCGTTCATCATGTGCTCTTGGCCCGTTTCCGGGTCGAAGAAATAGTTGCCGGAAATACCATGCACCGACTGAGGTGCACCGGTCACGATAGACATATTGTTTGGGTTCGTGTAGCTGGGCATCACGCCTTGGGCAACGGTGCTGAACCCGTGGTTAGTGAAGCGCTGGATGTTGGGTAGAATCCCGTCACTCAAGCCCCGCTCGAAATACGCAGGGTCGCCCCCATCGATACAAATGACCACGACTGGCTTCGTGGGCCAGTGGTACGTCACGCCGTTCAACTCGACATCTTGAGTCATATTCACTCCCGAACGCTCGGATAGGTTGACCGTGGAAGTATATCAACAATCCCTGAGTCCGAGAGTCGCCTAATGCCGTATACTGTGTTGAGAGAGCAGGACTGAACCTCAGTTATGCGCGACCTAGACAATCACATGATGGAGATGACGAGAGCCATGGCGATGTGCCATGGCCGCTTGATGTTGGGGAAAATGTAGCGTTCGTAGCGGATTCGCTTTTTACGAAAGACCTCCCCAACGGGAGGTCTTTTCTTTTCCCCAATTCACGAGGAGCACCATCATGGCTGACAGCCACTACATAACTACACCAATCTATTACGTCAACGACGAGCCGCATATCGGACACGCCCAGACAACGGTTCTCGCGGACGTGCTGGCCCGGTACCGACGGCTAGAGGGCAAACAGGTCTTCTTTCTCACGGGCACGGACGAGCACGGGCAGAAGGTCCGAGATGCTGCCCTGAAGAACGACATCACCCCGCAGACGCAGGCCGACCGTATGGTCGAACGATTCAAAGACACCTGGAACAACCTCAATATCTCGAACGACGACTTCATCCGAACGACGGAGCCTCGGCACATCCGTGTAGTCTAATCAGTCCTTCAGACACTGTGGGACAGTGGTGACATCTACCTGGGCGAGTACGATGGCTGGTACTGCGTGCCCGACGAGCGTTTCTGGACGGAGAAGGACCTGGTCGATGGGAAGTGTCCCGATTGCCGCCGCGCTGTCGAACGAATCGCAGAGAAAAACTACTTCTTTCGGATAAGCAAGTATCAGGACTGGCTGATCGAGTACCTCGACACACATCGGGATTTCATTCAGCCAAGGTACAGGCGAAACGAAGTCTTGGGCTATCTCAGTGAGCCGCTCGGCGACTGGTGCATCACGAGGCCCATCGAGCGGCTCGATTGGGGGATCAGGCTGCCATTCGACCAGGATTACGTCACCTACGTCTGGTTCGACGCCCTCATCAACTACCTGACCGCTGGCGGTTTTCATTCGGATAATGAAAAGTTTGCACGCTTGTGGCCGACTGCAACCCACTTGATAGGCAAGGACATTCTCATCCTGCATGCCGTGTATTGGCCTGCGATGCTGCGCGCGATCGGCATTCCCCTGCCGAGGACGATCTTCGCTCTCGGGTGGTGGAACGTCGATGGGACGAAAATTTCAAAGTCTCACGGGAACGCCATCAAACCGCTGGAGCTTGCCGACGTGTACGGCACGGACGCCTTTCGATACTTTCTTATGCGCGACATGACCTCAGGCCGCGACGCCGATTTCAGCGAGGAACTCCTTCGCAGCCGTTACGACAGCACGCTCGCCAACGACCTTGGCAATCTCGCTCACAGGCTGGTGAGCATGATCGTTCAATACTGCGATGGAGTAGTGCCGGAGGCGGGTAGGGAAGGCACCTCCGAGTCCGAGCTTCGTGAGCATTGCACGGGCCTTGTCCCCAAAGTGTTCGGCTGCCTCGACAGATTGGAGTTGACCCGGTTTGGTGGACACCTTGAGACTTGGGGGTATCACCCGAGGAAAGGAAGTTCACATGCCGAAGACGAAAGCACCATATCCGCCCGAATTCAAGGCTGAAGCAGTGC
>Ga0114996_10001562_pt1 | contig 30739 bp, 22 predicted proteins | sample ArcticOcean_MG_C_4_FD_87039 | JGI IMG/M metagenome (GOLD analysis project Ga0114996, IMG submission 87039) | Marine microbial communities from western Arctic Ocean - ArcticOcean_MG_CB4_134 | ecosystem: Environmental > Aquatic > Marine > Oceanic | place: Arctic Ocean: Canada Basin | collected... | reverse complement strand
GCCAGGACGCGGGTCAACGCCTGCACGCCGCCGAGTTCGTTGCCGTGGACGCCGCCGAGAGCCACGAGGGTCGGGCCCGGAATCCCGGAGTCGTAGACCCCCAGGATCCGACGCAGCGTGTGGGTGTGGGTTTGGGTCAAGCCGTCCTGGGTCAAGCTAGGTGTTCTCTCGGAGGTGACGCTCGAAAAGGACACTCGCCACCGTGATGAGGTCCCGTTCCGTGATGATTCCGACGAGACGATCCTTGTCAACTATCGGGAGACACCCGACGCGATTCTCGCGCATCACTTCTATCGCCTGCAGCGTCGGGGTTTCTGGAGTAACACACACCGGATTGGCGCGCATGATGTCCTTCACGGCGATCGGTCCGCCGCTCTCCGAACCGACGCCTTGACCAACGAGACGGAGCAGCGACCGGTGGGACACGAGACCGAGAAGCCGACCGTCCTGATCCTCGACCGGAACGTGGCGGATGTGGCGCCAGTCCATCAGGGAAGCGGCCAGATCGACCAGGTCCTCGGGGTGCACGGTGAACACGTCGGTGGTCATGAACTGCCCGACCTTCATGTAACTGCTGCGCCAGTCCGTCTTGTCGTCGAGTCTGGCGAGTCGCCACTCGTGGATCGGCACCGACCGTTTCTGGTTCTCGATCGTCGTCAGGGTCAGCGCGCGCAACCGCTGGTCCAGGTTGCCGCTGCCCTCCATCGCGGCGAGTGAGTCCAGAGTCCATTGCGCGCCGGTACGGCTCTTGTTCACCCGGGACTCGACGACGCCGAGATAGCGATCGATGTCAGACTGATCGAGACCGGCGTCACGCAACCCGGCACGAGCAGCGGGCAGCAATCGATCCAGGATCAACGTCGAGGCGGGGACCTCCTTTTGGTCGACCCAGGTGAAAGACGCCTTGAGGCCGAGCCGCGCTGCCGCGAGGAAGTTCTCCTTCGCATGAGAGAAGGACATGACATCGCTGATGTCGTCGTAATGCTCCGCCAAACCCGACATCAAGCCGAAGAAGAACGCGGCGTTGCCCATCTCGTCGAGGATGGTCGGCCCCGCCGGCAGGATGCGGTTCTCGATGCGCAGGTGGGGCTTGCCGTCACTGATGCCGTAGCACGCTCGATTCCATCGGTAGACGGTGCTGTTGTGGACCCGCAGCGCCTTCAGCGCCGGCACTTCGCCCCGCTCGATCACGGCCATCGGATCCTCGTCCAGATCTGACGCGATCACGACGCGGAACCTCGCGATGTCCTCCTTGAAGATCTCGAGCACGGAATCCTTCACCCAGTCCGTTCCGAAACTCACCCGCGGTCGCAAGCCCCGCGCCTTGTGTGCCTCCGATCGACCATCCACAGACTGCTGGAACAGCGCGCACCGGGTCTCGTGCCAGAGCCTTCGCCCGAGCAGCACGGGCGAGTTCGCCGCGACCGCGAGCACCGGGCCGCTGATCGCCTGCGCCAGGTTGTAGAGCTTGGCGAACTCCTTCGGCGCGACCTGGAAGTGCACTTGAAAACTGGTGTTGCACGACTCGAGCATCACGTTGTCGTGCGTGGTTTCGAGTTCGTCGACACCCTTGATGCGGAAGTGAAACCTACCATTTCGCGCCCGACTCATCGCGTTGTTGAGTTCGACGTAACGGGGGTTCGGCGTCATGTTCTCGATGCCGAGGTCGGACTGTTCGAGCGTCGGCAAGATCCCCGTCAGGACGATTTCGCTGTTCTCGGCGTGCGCCGCCTCCCGCACCATCGCTACGAGATGCTGAAGTTCCTCCTCCATGTCGCGCAAGCAGGACCCACCAAACCTCTGCGGCGACAGGTTCGCTTCGAGGTTGAACAACGCGAGCTCGTGAGTGAAGCTCGGATGGTCGAGGCGCTTCATCACCTCGATGGCTGGAGTCGCCGGGCGACCGGCGGAATCGACGAAGAACATCTCCTGCTCGGCGCCGATCCGACGCACATCGCTCTCGATCAGGCCGCGATCCAACATCGTGCCCAACGCCTGGACATCCGCGAGGACTGCTTTCATGAAGGCCCGCAGGTGGGCTTCGTCGACTCCGGAACTTACGTCGTGATCTCCCATATCGGTTCGATTCTCGGCCGGCGCCCGGACGGGGCCCGAGCACGATACCAGAGATGCCTCCACACACGACGACGAATGGTGCGCAAGGCGAGTGGCCCCACGTACTTCGCTCCATAACCCGCCATTGCGCAGAAGCTCTCAACCCGACGACCGGACTGGCCGAACACACTAGGTAGTACGGTTGCCCCCAATGGAATCCCCCACGCACAAGATCCAGATCGTCGCCCACCGCGGCAACAACATCATCGCCCCCGAGAACACGATGGTCGCATTTCGACAAGCCCTCGACCTCGGCGCAACTGCGATCGAGACGGACGTGAGGGTTGCGGCGGACGGCGTCGCGTTCCTGTTCCACGACGACGACCTCGACCGGACGACGGAGCGCACAGGCGACGCATCTGCCTTGACGATCCACGAACTCCGCGCAATCGATGCCGGCTCAAGAACGGGCAGCGAGTACCGAGGGGAACCGATCCCGTCCCTCGCCGAACTCGCAGCGCTTTGTCGTGGTCAAGCGCGACTCATCCTCGACCTCAAGGTGAACGGCGCCGTCGAGGCGATCTCGAACGCCCTGCTCGACGCCGACTTCCCCCACGATCACGTGTCGGTCTGTGCCTGGAACGACGTGCAGGCACACGAGATCCACACGATCCTCCCCGACGCCCGAATGGTCTACATCGATGAGGATCCGCACCACCACGACGATGAGAACATCGCGGACGACTGGTATGAGCAGCTCGTGGCCGAGGGCTACCGGGGCCTCTCTCTCGAGTGGAGCAAACTCAGTGATGCCGCGATCCGCGGCGCTCACCGCCACGACCTTTCGATCGTCACGTGGACCGTCAACACGCCGGACGCCATGCGCGCCGCCGTCGAGTCCGGCGTAGACGGCATCATCACGGATGATCCAAAGACCCTCGTCTCCGTCCTCACCGAACTGCGTTGATGACCGCCACTTCGCGCGCCTTATCGCCGGGAAACTGACGTCCCACGAATCGAGTGCGATCCACCTCCGAAGGATCAACAGTGCGATGAGCCACGTGGCTTTCGCGATCCTGCAGTCGCAGGAGCACGAGAACGTGGTGGCGCACGTGTAGGACCGCGGACAAGCGGTAGACACAAGAACAACGCGAAAACAACCTCGAGGGTTGATCTACGCCCCGAGCGCTCGTCTCCTAAGCCCATGTCCGGACAACCAGCGAGCGACCAACCAAAGACGCCGACCCGCGGGCTCTGGTTGACGCTCCTCCTGGTGTTCGCCATGTACGTCCCCTCGGTCGGCAACGCGTTTGCCGTCGACGCAGCGCTGCTCGCGAAGCCCACCTTCCGAAACGGAGCCGAGCAGCCGATCATCAGCACGCTGCACAGCCCCGCGTTCTACTTCACCCAACACTTTTGGGCCGGCAACGAAACGTATGACGCGCTCTACCGACCCGTGCCGATCTACTCGTTCGCACTGACGCACCACCTGCTCAGTAAGCCGAGTTTCTCGGCGAAGAACCATGCGATACCCCACCACATCATCGACCTCCTCCTCCACCTCCTCGCCGTGGTGCTGGTCTGGCGTTTCGTCCTGAGCCTCGAGATAAGTCCGCCCATCGCAGTGATGACCGCGCTGCTCTTCGGCACGCACGCCATCCACCACGAGGTCGTCGTCAGCATTGTCGGACGAACCGAGCTTCTCGCGTTCACCTGCGGCCTCGGAGCACTGCTCTTGTTTGGAAGAAACACGAAGGGGAGCCTCGTGGCCAGCAGCGTGCTCTTGCTTGTCGCGTTTTGTTCGAAGGAGAGTGCGCTCGCGTGGGTCGCTTTCTTGCCGTGCTTCCAGCTCGCACGTGGTTGGCTAATCGGCGATACACGATCCTGGCTCTTGAAGTACGCCATCGTCGTCGTACCCGCGCTCCTCATCTGGTTCCTGCTCCGCAACAACGCCCTCGCGGACATGTCCCACATCCCTCGTGAAATCGATAACCTCAAGAACCCGCTCGCCCACGTCGACACGACGACGCGTCTCCTCACCGCGATCAAGATCTGGGGCTACGGCCTGTACAAGTGTCTCGTGCCCTATCCCCTTTCGTTCCTGTACGGCGTCGGCACGTTCTCAATCGTCACGTCGCCCTCCGATCTCGGGTTCTTGGCGTCGACCGTCGCGTTGTTGACCATTCTCATCACCGGTCTCATGTTCGCGAAGAGGCAGCCGCTTCTCTTCCTCGGGATGGCGTTGTTGCTCGGTTTCTCGTTCACGGCGTCCAACGTTCCAGTGGTGGCCGGCACGATCTTCGGCGAACGCCTCTACTACACGCCGAGCCTCGGCCTTTGTCTGATAGTGGCGCTGCTCTTGATCCAGTTCGCGAAGCAAGCCAAGGCGATGAGAATCGGCCTCGGAATCTATGTCGCGCTGAACGTCGCCATCGTACTTCCGCGGAACAATCTCTGGGACGACGACGAACCGCTCCTGTTCAGCGATGTCCAGGTGCAGCCGGGCTCTGCGAACATGCACCACGACATCGCGGCCATCCTCTACAACCGCAAACCTCCCGAAAAGGTCGCCGCGGTCGCCAGCGTCCACACGGCCCTCGCGATCTATCCGGAATACCCGCAGGCGTTGCTCAAGCTCGCGAGCTTCCACGGCGGGCGCAGGGAGACGCAAGAGGCGAAACACTGGTACGTTCGCGCGTGCCACAGCCCGTTCAGCCACATTGGTCTCCGTCTCAAAGTTCAGCGCGCACTCGAGGGAATCCAACACCCGTCCGGCATCGCGTCCGCCACCATGCGACAACTCCAGGACGCGCTGCAGACCGACGCCGACATCGCGGCGACGTGGGTTTCGTTCGTCAACCGAGCGATGACAACCGGGAACTTTCCGGTCAACAATTTGCGAATGGCTCTCGATGAGAGCAAGAAACGCTTCCCCCACGACCAACTGCTGGCGATATACCGTGGTCTCTTCGCGAGTCGGGACGGTGTCCAGGACGCGACCGAAGCCCGCGTCATCCTCGACGAATTCGAGCCAGCTTTGTGGCGACTGCTCGCCGAGCAACGCGTGATGCCCATGTTCGTCCACGCCCGAATCGCCGCCGCGACTTGCTACGCGACCTTGTCCGATTGGTCCGCCGTCGAGCACATTCTCGACGCGATGATCGACGACCTGGACATGCCGGGCGGCCTCCGCACGACCGTGGAGAACGCGAAGAAACAACTCCTGGCATCTCGCCGCTGAGCAGCCTTATCGGACTATCTACCGGCGAGGAACTTGAACCGCTGGAAGATCGGCTCCGGCACGATTCGCACGACGAACATCACCAGGGCCCACACGCGAGGAAGATAGGTCACGTGCCTGCGGCTATCGGTCGCCTTGACGATACCCCGCGCGACTCTCTTCTTCTCGCCGAACAGCGCGTGCTTCTCGTGATCCACGGTCATCGGTGTGTCCACGGGCCCGAGCTTCAGATTGTGAATCCACACGTCGGTCCGGTACATCCGGCTGCGCATGCCCTGAAGGTACTTGGTCAGTCCGCCCTTGGCTGAACCGTACGTGTAGTTGCGAGGGCGACCACGTTCTCCCGCCACGGACGTGATCGCGGCGAGGTGGCCGCGGCCCTGTGACTCGAAAAAGTTCGCCAACGGCATCAACAGCGACAGCGCCGACAGATAGTTCGTCGAGAGAACCTGCCTGGCGTGCTCGAATTCGGTCTCGCTCCGGACCTGATCTCCCAGGTAACCGTGCGCGATCAACGCGATGTCGAGCCCACCGAGCGCATCGATCGCCTGTCGGACCCGCCCGGCATTCGACTCGAGTTCGTTGAGGTCGCAACTCTCGTGGCCGACGACACGATCACCGATCGATGTCACGAGGGACGAGAGCTTTTCCGGGTCTCGCCCGACGAGAAACAGTCGGTCGCCCCGCGCCGCATACAGTCGGGCGACCTCGGCTGCGATCGCCGAAGTCGCGCCGAAGATCAGGACGTTGCCCATGCTGCTGGTTCCGGCCTCACCATCTCACATTCGCGGTGATCATGAACCCATCGAACGACTGGTTCCGCCCCGCCAGTGTCAGCGGTACCGGCATGTCCGTGAACGTTACGCTGTCGACGTCCCACCTGCGGTTGTAGTACCCGACCGCGACACCAAATCCCTTTCCAGTAAAGCGGGCGCCTGCCTCGAACTCGTAGAGCAACGAACTCGAGGACTCGGTACCCCCGCCCGGCTTGGTCGAAATCTCGCCGAAAGCGATCGACGGTCGAATGGAGCTGTTCCGCTTTGGTGCGTCGACAGGGCCCGCGGCCTGTTGACTCGACAAGGTGCGGGACGACGACCCGCGAACCGAAGGCACCGCGCAGAAGACGAGCCGCGAGAGTGCGAGAGCGGACAGGCTGCCTTTCAACACTTGCGCCAAGGACTGATCTTCTTCTTGTTGGTTGGGGGACCGGTGCGCGCCAACGGGCGCTCAGTCTTTGAAAACCTTGATGCGGATGCTGCGGTACCACACCGCGTTGCCGTGATCCTGCAGGGCGATGTGACCGGAAGCGTAAGTGCCGAATTCCGGCATTTTCCTGAACTTGCTCGCGCGGATCATCGCCTTCCACTCCTCGCCCGCGATCGGGCTGTCGACGACCTTGACACCGTTGAGCCAGTGCTCCAACCGACCCTTTCGGATCACGATGCGACCGGTGTTGTAGACGCCCGTCGGTTTCGGCTTGTTGCCCTTCGGCGCGACCATGTCGTAGAGCGACGCCGCGGCGTGCTTCGACCCCGCACGGTGATTCGCGTCGTCGAGAACCTGATACTCCGGCCCCGTACGGTACGTCGCGTTCTGCGTCTCGCGCACGTGGTAGATGACGCCGCTGTTGCTACCGCGACCGACCTTCCAGTCGAACCGTAGATCGAAGTCACCGAACTGCTCAGACGTGATCAGATCGCCGCCGCCGCCGGTCCTGTGGATCGCGCCGTCTTCGACGACCCAGCCTTTCGAGGCATCTTTCTTCTTGTAGCCGCGCCAACCAGTCAAGTCGCGACCGTTGAACACCAGCCGGAACCCCGCCTTCTTTTCCGCTGCGGTGAGGAAGTTCGGCGGCTGCGAAGGAAGCGTGACTTTGCCGGTAGCTGCCCATTCCGTTCCTCTCGCGACGAGTTGGCGAAACTGCGGATCGGCGTGGGACGCGCGCGTGGCGAGTACGTTTCGCCAGACGTGGCCGAGTGGAGTGTGGAACACACGACCCTTGCCCCAGGTGCGCACGATGACCATCGGTTCGTCGTTGCCTGAACCACCGGACTTCTTGCTCGAATGCGCGGTCGCGAGCACGCGGTGCTTCGCGCCGTGCATGTGCACGAGAGCGTGATAGAGTTCGTCCGGGTGCGTGCGCAGGTCCGGCATGTCCTTCGTCAGCGGATGGTCGCGATCGGTGACCTTGACGTCGAAGGCGTGGAACCGTCCGTGGCTGGTTCCCTTCCGCCAACAGAACATCACGAGTTTCTCGAACTCGACCCAACCCTTGAAGGCATTGTTGGAAGCGTGGATGACACTCACGCCAGCGCCGCGCTCGACAGCCGCGAGGAAATTCTTCTCCGCGGCCTGGCCCCAGCGCGGACCGAAGTAGTCGAGAACGAACACGCGGTACTTCGCGATCGCCTCGGCGTCGGCGAGGGTCTTGGCCGGTTCGTCCGTCAACGTGACGTCGAATCGACCGCTCTCGGCGAGGATGCGCTGCAGCGACGGCGCCGTGAACTGCCACTCGTGATTGTTGGCGCCGGTGATCAACAGCACGGGGATCCGACCGTCGTCCTGCGCGGGTTTCGCCACCGGCTTCGCCTGCGCGACCCCGGCGGGTGCGATCAACAGAACCAACAGTGCACAAAGGGACGTGGCCGCGAGATTGGAGGGCTTCATGTCGGTCGAGGTGGGGTTCGCGACGCCATGGGAGGTTGGCATCGAACGCCCCGGAACGTACCGATTCCACCTATCCCCCGTGACTATCAAAACCGTGTCCGGGAAGATTTTGATCGCCTCCATGGAACATCGGAGGTCCACACGGAATGTCCTGATCCGTTACGCTTCCCCCCCTCTTCGACGTAGACTCCCCGCCATGCGCACTGCCCTCGTCTACCTGATCGCGCTCGGCGCCGTCGCCACCGCATTCCTACTCGGGTTCCCCGAACTGTTCGCGGGCACCTCGAAGAAGGTCAACGGTAGTGGAGGCGTGCGTAGTGCGCCGTCCGTCATCCTCGCACGAGTGGCGAAGGCCCCGTTCGAGGACACGCTCGAGGCTCTCGGCACGGTCAAGGCCAATGAGTCCGTGTCGATCACGCCAAACCGCGCAGACCACGTCGCCGTCATCCACTTCGAAGACGGGCAGAACGTGAAGAAGGGCGACCTCCTGGTCGAGATGCACGCAAAAGAGGAGACGGCGCAACTCGCCGAGGCGGTGGCCGTACGCGATGACCGGCGGCTCAACTTCAAACGCGCCAAAGACCTGTTCGATCGGGACCTCACCAGTGAACGCGAGCACGATGCAGCAAAGGCTCTGCTCGACGCCGCCGAGGCTCGCGTCCTCAGCCTGGAAGCGGCGATCGCCGACCGCCGCATCAGCGCGCCGTTCTCGGGCGTGCTCGGGTTGCGACGGGTCAGCGTTGGCGCATACGTGCAGCCTTCGACGGTCATCACGACACTCGACGATCTGTCCATCGTGAAACTCGACTTCACGATTCCCGAAGCGTGGCTGCCGAACGTGAAGACTGGAATGACGATCACCGCGCGTAGCGTCGCGTGGCCGGGACAGTTGTTCCCGGGTGAAGTCGCGACGATCGACACGCGACTCGACTCCCGAACGCGTTCCATCACTTGCCGCGCACGCATGCCCAACCCTGATCGCAAGCTTCGTCCCGGCATGCTGCTCAAGGTGACGATCAACCGTGGCGCGCGATCGGTGTTGCAGATCCCCGAGGAGGCGCTGATCATCTCCGGTCGAAGACACTTCGTGTTCCGAGTGGATTCGGAAGACACCGCGAGACGCGTCAACGTGTCGATCGGGCGGCGTCGCGTCGGCACTGTCGAGATCGTCTCCGGTCTCGCGCCTGCTGACCTCGTCGTCGTCGAAGGGATCGTGCCCGTCGACGAAGGCCTCGCAAAACCCGGCCAGGGTCTGAAGGTACGGGTGGTGAAAATCCGGTGATCCTCTCCGACATCTCCGTCAAGCGACCCGTCTTCGCGACGGTGCTCAGCCTCGCCGCCGTCGTTCTCGGCATCGTCGGATACGCACGCCTCGGGGTGCGTGAATTCCCGGACATCGATTCCCCCACGGTCAGCATCGATACAACCTATCCGGGCGCCGCCGCTTCGATCGTGGAGACCCGCGTGACGCAAGTCATCGAAGACGCCGTCAGTGGCGTGGAGGGAATCCGCACGATCTCGTCGGAGACGAGCGACGGACGCTCGTCGATCACCGTCGAGTTCGTCCTGGAACGCGACATCGACGGGGGTGCCAACGACATCCGCGACCGCGTCTCCCGCGTGCTGCAAGACCTGCCCGAAGAGGCCGACCCGCCCGAGATCGCCAAGGTCGATTCGTCGAGCGACTCGGTGTTCTGGCTCAGCTTGACGAGCGACAAGCGCGACGTGATGGAACTGACGGACTACGCGGAGCGCTACATCGTCGATCAACTCTCGACCGTCCCCGGCGTCGCACGGATCCGCAAAGGCGGCGGCAGCCGCTACGCGATGCGCATCTGGCTCGACAGACAGGCACTCGCCGCGGCCAACCTCACCGTGGGCGACGTGGAACGGGCGCTGCGTGCGCAGAACGTCGAGCTCCCCGCCGGTCGCGTCGAGTCGACAAACCGCGAGTTCACGGTGCGCGTCGAACGGGGATTCCGAACGGCGGAGGACTTCTCGCGCCTGGTCGTCGGTCGCGGCCAGCGGGGACACCTCGTCCGTCTCAACGAAGTGGCGCAAGTCGAACGCGGTGCGACCAACGACCGCACGTCCTTCCGCCGCAACCGCGTGGACATGGTCGGGCTCGGCATTCTGCGGCAGGCGAAGGCCAACACACTCGATGTCATCGCGTGTGTGAAAGAGCGCGTCGAGCGCATCAAAAAGTCCCTGCCGCCGGACATCGAGATCCATCCGAGTTCGGACAGCTCCGTCTATATCAACGCCGCAATCGAACAGGTGTGGAAGACTCTAGCGATCACGGCGCTGGTCGTCGTGCTCGTGATCTTCCTCTTCCTCGGCAGCGTGCCCGCGACGCTCGTCCCAGCGATCACAGTTCCCGTGTCCCTCGTCGGCACCTTCTTCGTGCTCTACCTGCTGGGATTCTCGATCAACCTGCTGACACTGCTCGCCCTCGTGCTCGCCATCGGGCTCGTCGTCGACGACGCCATCGTCGTCCTCGAGAACATCTCACGCCGAACCAGGAACGGGGAGCCGCCGCTTCGCGCGTCGTACCTCGGCAGCCGGCAAGTCGCCTTCGCGGTCGTCGCGACCACCGTCGTACTCATCGCAGTATTCGTCCCGATCTCGCTGCTCAGCGGCAACACGGGCAAGCTCTTCGCCGAATTTGCGCTCGCGCTTGCCGGCGCGGTGTTCGTCTCCACGCTCGTCGCCTTGACACTGACGCCAGCGATGTGCGCATTCATGCTCCGCAAGGGCGCGCCACCGCGTCTCTCGCGGCTCGTCGATGACGGCTTCCGCCCGATCCAGGCAGGCTATCGCTGGTTCCTCGAAGGCATGATCCGCCAGCCTCTCGCCGCGGTGATCCTCGTCGTCGGCTTGTCGGCGACGATCGGTGGACTCTACCGGTCACTACCGCAGGAGTACGCCCCACCTGAGGACCGCGGCAACTTCCGCATCACAGCGAAGGGCCCCGAGGGTGCCTCGTACCCGCACTCGGTCCGCATGGCGAAGAAGATCGAAGACGTCATGATGGAGATCTACGACACGGGTGAGGCGCAGCGCGTGTTGATTCGCGTGCCTGGGTCGTGGCGTTCGGGCGGCGACGTCAACTCCGCGTTCGGCACGGTGCTCCTCAAGCTCAACGATGCGGATCGTCGCTCGACTCGAGACGTCATGAATGAGGTCAACGAGAAGCTCACCGCGCTAGCGGGCTACAAGGCCTTCTGCATCCCACGGTCCGGGCTGCTGCGGCGCAGCGGTCAACCGGTGCAATTCGTGCTCACGGGCTCGACGTTCACCGAACTCGTCGAGTGGCGCGACGTCCTTCTCGCCCGCGCCGCGGAGAACCCCAATCTCACGGCGGTAGGCTCCGACTACGAGGAGACGAAACCCCAACTCGAGATCGTGGTCAACACCGACCGCGCAGCGGACCTCGGCGTGTCCGTGCGCGAAATCGGACGGACGCTCGAAACACTGATGGGTTCGCGGCGAGTGACAACGTTCGTCGACCGCGGCGAGGAGTACGACGTGATCCTGGAAGCGAGAGACGCGGACAAGCGTTCGCCACAGGATCTCGAACTGGTCTACGTGAGGTCCACGACGACAGACAAACTCGTGCCCCTCGCCAATCTCGTCGAGCTTCGCTCGTTCGCCGATTCGTCTACGCTGAATCGATACAACCGCCTGCGCGCGATCACCATCACCGCGAACCTCGCCGACGGCTACAGCCTCGGCGAAGCGCTCACGTTCCTGCAGGACGTCGTGCGCGACGATCTCCGCGGTGCGCCCGGCGTCGCCTACAAGGGCCAGAGCCGGGAGTTCGTCGAAGCATCGGGAGCGCTGATGTTCACGTTCGGTATCTCGCTGCTGCTGGTGTACCTCGTGCTCGCGGCCCAGTTCGAGAGCTTCCTGCAGCCCTTGGTCATTCTGCTGACGGTGCCGTTGGCCGTCTTCGGTGGCCTCGCTGGCTTGTGGCTGTTTGATCAGTCGCTCAACATCTACAGCCAGATCGCTCTCGTGATCCTGATCGGACTCGCGACGAAGAACGGCATCCTCATCGTCGAATTCGCGAACCAACTCCGCGACAAGGGGCACTCGGTGCACGACGCCGTACTCGAAGCGTCGGTACTGCGACTACGACCGATCTTGATGACGGGCCTCTCCACTTCTCTCGGGTCGATTCCGTTGGTCCTCGCGACGGGCGCGGGCGGCGAAGCGCGGGTCGCGATCGGCGTCGTCGTCGTCGCCGGTGTCTCGATCGCCACGCTGACGACGCTGATCGTAGTGCCTTCGATCTACGCTCTCGTCGCTCACGTCACTGGTTCACCGGAGAAGCGCTCCCGCGAACTGGCCCGCCAACTCGCGGAAGGTGTCAATCCCGAAACAGACGACGACCTCCGCGCCCGCACAGCCTGATCGAGAGCCCGGGTTGCCGGTCAGCTTTGCACGAATACGCCGCCGTTCTCCTCGGCGAGTTGGCGCATGAAACTCGCACCCTTGTCGTCGCCCTCACCGGCGAACACGCAATGAATCCGGATCTTGCGAATCTTGTTGATCGCCTTGATGACCCGCAGAATCTCCTTCGGGTCGGTCAGCACTCCGCCAGACGGCCTGCCGTCGGAGAGAACGAACACTTCATCGACGTTCGTCGTCGGCTTTGAACCGTAGCCCATGTCCCGCGCCTCGAGCACGTGAACGAGCGCGTCGAAGACGTTCGTTCCGCCATGCGGCTTCAGCTTGCCGAGAATGCTCGCCGCGGTCCGGCGCGCGGAGACCCGCGCAACCACCGGCTTCGCGTTCCACGCGCGCACTTTGCTGGAGAACGTCACGATGCTGAACCGCGAGTGTTTCGGCATGCCCTGGATCGCCTTCAGGGTCTGGCGCTTCGCGATGGCGAGCCGCGTCCCGCGCATCGTCCCCATCTTGCCCTTCGACCCCACCGGAATCCTGGCCTTGACCCGGGTGCTCATGCTCCCGGACGTGTCGATCACGAACACGACTTCGCAGCCGAGCACCGGGATTCCGTAGAAGCTTCCGCCACGGCGCGCCGCGTACGTCCGAGACTTGTCCGCCGGACCGCGCCGCTTCACGACGATCTCGTTCTTCTTGCTCGCCCAGAACTCTTCCCACTTCGCAGGGTCGTCGACAATGATCGCCCCGGTGATTCGCTTCAGCGCCCGGTGCGCCTCCAGCCCGAGGAACCGTGAGGCGTTCTTGTTCACGATCTTGAGAATCGGATCTACCTCGCCGCGCGATTGGCGCATCAACCGGATGAACGGCTCCACCGCGGCCTTGACCGGGTGATTGTGAATCAGCTGTACGATCGCCATGTCGCCGCGCCACCCGTGCTTGCCGAGCAAGCCGAGCGCAGCGCGCAGCGCCCGCTCCGAGACTTCCTCTTCGACGAACTCCGCGTGCTTGTTGAGAGTCCGTTGGATGGTCTGGATGAGCGCGACAACGACCATCGGGTGCGTCTCGCTCGCCATCGCGCGCGTGACCACGGACAACGACTCTGCTGTGTGCAGGAAACTGAGCGACTCGGCGGCGGCCAGACGCACGCGCCCGTCAGAACTGAGGAGACACTTTTCGATCGAACTCCGGAAGACGCTCTTCTCCTTCATGCCCAGCAATCGGATCGCGGCGATCCGCCACATGGCGCGCGCATCGACGTCGAACAGTGGATCGATCTCATCGACCGAGACGACTTCCTCGCCACCGACCAACTTCACGAGCTCGGTCTTGGCCACGGAGTGCACGTGTTCCCAGGCAGAGGGCGCATCCACGCGAAGGAGCGCGAAGTGTCCGAGCTCGCGGACCATCATCGTCTTGTGATTGAACATGTCGTGTGCGAACCCGGTTGCCGCGAGCGCGAGCAGCGCACCCGCGGTCTCCTTCGACGGGTTCTTCTCCGCCAACACGACCAGCCGCTGCAGCATCGTGAAGTGCGTGAGGGCCTGATTCTTGGGCGGCTCCGCGAACGCTCCCCCTTGCAGGGCGATGCGGATGTAGCGGACGTTGCTGTGCTTGAAGAAGATGACCCCGCCATCGACGGAGATCGCTCCGGCCTCGAAATCGTGCACCCATCGGCGCAGGGCCTCGGCCACGACCTCGGACTTCGACGGCTTCTTGGAAGCCGCCTCAGCGACATCCTCCTGGGCAACCAGACTGGAACTGAAGAGAGCGACGACGCAGAGCCACGCCATCGCGGGCGTAAACCCGGGGAGCAGGCGAAAGGGGTCGGACACGAATCCTCCTGGAAGGGATGGGATCTGTGGGGGTGCCTTGGATCTTACACAAGAAACTCGGGTGCAGGCAATCGCCCCAGGGACCCCGTCCCGTGACTACCTGCGGTACCGCATGATCGGGGGCCGTCCAGGCGCCCTGGACCGCCAGCTGGACGCCGACCTGGTTCGGGTCGCACATCGATCTGCTGAAGGAGAAAGGCGCTCTCCGTACATGCCGAAGGGGCAAAATCGCCCCTTCGCACGACAACCATGCTGTATCACCGGCGACGTCGCCGGCCTTCACGCGGCTACTTTCTGTAGCAGATGATCGGGATTGCCGTACTGTCGCCGTCGCCTGTGAAAGTGGCCGTCGCACTCGCTGCGTTGTAATCGTACGCAGTCTTCATCCTCACCGCAGCGGTGTTTGGCAGCGGCAATGCGGAGAAAGAGTTGCGCGATGCCGCACTCAGTTTCAGTCGACCGTTCTGGCTGTCGGTCCAAGCACCCTGGAGGACCAGGTTGAACCCGGCCCAGGCAGGGTTGTAGTTCGTCAGACCTGCAGAGAGTCCGAAGGCAAACGGAGACATCGTTCCGACTGAATTCGTCGCCTGAGGGTAGAGGAACCACGTCAACGCCGGATTGAGGTAGAGGCTGTTGCACGGAATACCGACGGGCACGCCCGTCACGACCGCCCGGAACGCCATCGCAAGCATCATGGTCGAGTTCTTGGCGAAGTTCTGGCCAGTCGCGAGGATGAAGTACTTGTTGCGGAACACGACGTTCGTCATGTTCGGCCCGTAGGTCACCATGTCAAGCTTCACAGACGCTCCGTTCGTCGTCGAACTGCCACCGTCGACACAACCACCGTTGGTGTGGCCAAGGATGACATCGGAACCACTCGCGAAGCTGCCGACGAAGAACGAATCGAGGTAGTACGAGTGCCTCGTGCTTCCCGACCAGGACGCGCTATTCGCCAACGAGCCACCTTTGAACGTCAGATCCGTGCAGATGTCGAGGTTGCCGCCGTAGGCGTAGTTCGTGCTGAACGGGAACGCGATGCGCCACATGTTCGGCAACGGATCGGAAGCCCCCAGTACGATAGGCCAGCTGACAGAGTTGCTGAACACAAGGGTCGGCACCGTGCTCGAGTTCGTACTGAACGTCGAGTTGAACGTGGACAGGTCGCCTTGGAACACCCTGACCTGGACGCCGGCCCAGCTGCGGCCCATGCCGGTCGTCACGTCGTAGTTGCGGTGATCGTGACGAAAGCAGAGTTCCTTGAGAATCGAGGAGCTGCCGCGGTGGTTGCCGTCGATGAACTGGTATCGACCTGCCGCGTATGCCCCGAACGTTCTCACGCTGCCCGCCCCCTCGCTACGCGAGAAGACGGGGTCCGGACTGACGGCCATGGACTGAGCGGAGGCCACGCCGCAGAGCGCGGCGACGCTGATTGCGATGCATGTGCGTTTCATGATGGTACCCGCTCTAGAAGCTGACGCGGTTGGAGAACGAACCGGGGCTGTATCCCGGGTTGGTGGTTATGAACAACGATTGGCAGTAGATTGTGAACACAAACGGCACCGACGGAATCGGCAAACGAAACTCGCCAGAAGCATCCGTGATCTGGAACGACGGCAAGATCTTGACGAACGACGCGTTGAGCGTCAGCCCGTGCAGATACGGCGCGATCGGAATCTTCGGCCCGGAGTTGAAACCGAGCGCCCAGATGACGGAGTCGTTCTTCGTGCCCTTGAAGACCAGATCGAACGGCACATTCGAAGCCGCGGCGCCGTCCGTGTAGAGCATCGGCAACACGCCGGCACCCCGCTCGATGGACGTCGTCCCGAGGCTGTTCGTCAAGGCGATCGAATGCCATCCAGGATCCGGCAGCGTGGGCAATCGCACCGCGACATCCGTGGGCGACGAGGCGATGACGGAGGCAGGCTTGCCCGAGATGGTCACCGTCGGTGTTCCCACGTTCAGTCGAGTCCCGGTCAACCAGATCAGGTTGGTCGAACGGGGCGTGTGGAACGTCGGAAAGGCCGACGTGATCCACGCTCCCGCGCTGACAGCATCGAGAGTCCCGATAAACCCACCGGACAGGTAGTAGGTCGCCGATTTGCGCTTTCCGGGCTCGTGTTGCCCGACGGTCGCGGTGAGAGCGAACGTGGTCGAACTCGACGATCCGCCGTCGGCATGGCCTTTGGACTCCGAGAAGTAGTTCACGCTACTCGAGCCGGAGCTGTCCGTGATCGTCTGGGCGGATAGTGCACCACCCAAGCCGACCAAGGCTACCAGAGATATATACAACGTCTTCATTGTGAGCCTCCGGTTTGGCTATCGCTGAGGGACGCCGACGGTGTCGACAGACTTCGGCAGTTCCAGGTTCCAACCCAAACGCTGCGCAGTCACCTCGTTCGGGGTGTAGTCCGCGTTGAGGATCCCGGCGCGAACCAGGATGTCTCGATAGGACTTCGGGTAGTCCATGCCGAAGGGCACACCAGCCACCGTCGGGCGGAACGTCGTGTTCTCGCTGAACGGCGAGTAGTCGGTGTAGCCGCGGCGCACGCCATTGACCTGATAGTCGAACTCGCAATCGACATCGCCCATGACGACGATCTTGTTGCGGCTCTTTTCGAAGACCGTGAGGCGAGCCAAGCTGCGGATCGCCGTCAACTGGACGGTGATGCCCTTGACGGCGGAGACGAGCTTCCACTCTTCCGGAATCGGAATCTCGAGCCGACCATTGACCAGCTTCCCGGTGCCGCGGAAGTACGTGCCGCTCTCGTTGCCTTCGAGGCAGAAGAACGTGATCTGCTTCGACGGGTCGGTCGGGTGCGGCTGCACGAACGCCTTGCTGCCGCCGACTGTCAGGCTGCCGGTGACCTCGGCGCTGCCCGTCACGTAGAGGGGCTTCGTCGCGGTGGTGCCGCCGACACCGACGTTGCCGGTGTAGGAGATGGCGCTGCCGGACGTGACCCAGGGAGTCGTGCCGGGGTCACCCTTGGGACCTTGCGGGCCGGTCGCGCCAGTCGCGCCAGTCGCGCCGGTCGCGCCAGTCGCGCCAGTCGGGCCAACGGGACCAGCGGCGCCGGTCGCACCCGTGTCGCCCTTCATGCCTTGCGGGCCAGCGGAGCCAACGGGGCCAGCGGGGCCGATGGCTCCGGTCGCGCCGGTGTCGCCCTTCGCGCCCTGCGGGCCGATGGGGCCAGCGGGACCAACGGGGCCGGCGGGGCCCGGGGCGCCGGTGGCGCCGGTGGCGCCGGTGAGGCCAGTATCGCCCTTTGGACCCATGGGGCCGGTAGCGCCGAGAGGACCAGCAGGGCCTTGCGGGCCGGCGGGACCGATCGGGCCTTGCGGTCCAGCGGGACCAGCGGGACCAGCGGGACCAGCGGGGCCAGTGTCACCCTTCGGGCCTTGTGAGCCGGTGTCGCCCTTCGGACCATGGGGGCCAGCCGCGCCGGTCGGCCCGGTGGGGCCAGCCGCGCCGTTGGCGCCTGTGGCACCGGTCGAACCGGTGGCGCCCTTGGGACCCTGGGGACCGACGGGACCGGTGTCGCCCTTCGGACCCTGCAGCCCTGTCGGCGACCCGACCCACTTGCCGGTGGCGTCGATGACCGGAGTGGTTCCGATGCTCACCGACTTGGGATGAATGTGGTTGCCCTTCACGTCGTTCGCGTTTCCAGCGACCTGTGAGTACGCCTGCGACGTGATCGGAAAGCGCGGTGCCATCTCGGCGTCCGTCGCGACGGTCAGTCCGAGATACAGCGCATTGCCGTCAAACAAGGTCGTCGGGAAGCCAATGACGCTACCGAGCTGGATCTTGAAGATCCCACCGTTGACCGCCACAGCGTTGTGCGTTTCGGTCCAGACTGCCGAACCGCCGAAGGCGACGCGGTAGATCGCGACGATCATCTTCACATTGCCGGACACTCCACCGCCGCTAGATTGCAGCGAGAGTCGCCCCTGGAAGGGCATCGTCGACGGAACCGTCCGGGTCTGCGCTGTCAGAAGCCCAGACGCGAAGAAGAAGGAGAGTAAAAGGGCACAAACTTGCCGGGGCATGGCGGGTCCTCTTCAGGTGTTGGACGAACGTGAGAGACAGAAAGGACGAGGCATAGGGTGTTATACGGTATGTTGGTTGGGTGGACATGGGGTCAAGGGGGCCCCTTGCGTCGTAGAGTATGGAACATCCCGTGGGCGATAATGCCCAAACGGAGTGCGCCGGTTGGAAGACTCGGCCATCGCCATGGTAACGCGCCGTTCCTGAGGGCATCGCCCACCCACGTGTGCAACCCGCTCGCCCGCAATGACTAAACTGTCCGGCGTAACAAGAGATCTGATTATTTTGTGCCCGGCCCTCGCCCGATCGCAAGTGGATTCATCCGGGACGCCGTGGCAACGCGAAAAGCGAATACGCCCGGATATACGGGGATCAATGCGCATGCTTTTGATCGCCCCGCGAGTCTGCCTCGGTCTCGAGACCACCGATGGAGAATGATTGTCTCCCCGAATCTGCTCCACGGACTTGGCGGCTCGTACTGGAAGGCCTCCCTCCGGCCTGCTCCACTACGACGGTATGAAACCTGCCTGCTTTCTCGACCGGGACGGCGTCATCGTGGAGGACGTCGGCTACCTGTCGGATCCGGACGATCTCCAGTTGATCAACGGCGCGGCAAACGCGATCAGGCGATTGAACAAGGCCGGGGTCCCGGTCGTCGTCGTCACGAATCAGGCCGGCGTGGCCAGGGGACTCTTCGTGGAATCCCGGATCGCCGTGGTGCACGAGAGGCTCGAACAGATGCTCTCCGGGTTCGACGCTCGAATCGACGCGATCTACTACTGCCCCCATCATCCGACGGCGGGGCAGGGCGAGTACGGCATCGAGTGCGAGTGTCGCAAACCCAACCCCGGGATGCTGCAGCGCGCGGCGGCGGACCACGGCCTCGATCTCCCGCGCTCCTTCTTGGTCGGCGACAAGGTGAGCGACCTCGGTGCCGGTCAGAATGCGGGATGCGAGACCATTCTGGTGCGAACCGGCTACGGGAGTGAAGTCGACGATGCGGCGCTCGCGAAAGACGGCTACCGTCCGTCGTTCATGGCCAGGGACATCTCCGAGGCGGTGGACTTCTGTCTTCCCGCGTTGACGAGGCCGGGCACACTCTAGACGCGTGCAGACCTTCACCGATCTCTACAAGTTCAGGTTCGTGTTGACGAGCCTGGTCAGCAAGAACCTCAAGGTCTTGTACCGGAACGCGGCGCTGGGCTTGCTCTGGTCGCTGCTGAATCCGCTCGTGATGATCGTCACGCTCAGCGTCGTGTGGAAGTACATGTTCAATGCGGACGAGAACTTCACCGCGATGGTCCTCGTCGCGCTCGTGCCCTACAATTTCGTCGTCTACTGCCTGACCGGGTGCGCGAGTTCGATCCCCGGAAACGCCTCGCTCGTGAAGAAGATAGGGTTTCCGCGCCAGATCCTCCCGATCTCGATCATCGTGACCCATCTGATCCACTTCGGGATCCAGTTCACGTTGGTCATCGGCACGCTCGCCCTCTTCCCCCATCCGGGTGCGACGATCGGGTTGCAGCTCGTGTGGCTGATCCCGATCTTCATCGTCCAGCTCGGCTTGTGCATCGGTGGCGGACTGCTCGTCGCCGGGCTGAACGTGCTCTACCGCGATGTCCAGTACATCATCGAGTCGCTGTTGACGATCCTGTTCTGGATCTGCCCCCTCATCTACGAACCGCGCGTGATGCTTCTGGAAGGGAAAGTGCGGTACGAGACCCTTTACAATATCTACTATCTCAATCCCCTCAGCGGCATCCTCAGCGCGTACCGCAGCGTCCTGTACTACGGGGAAGCGCCGAACGCGACGACATTCTCCATCGCCATCGTTGGTACCGTCGTGATCGGCATCCTCGGCGTCTGGACGTTCTGGCGGCACGAGAAGGAATTCGCGGACCTGATCTGATGAGCATTGCGATCCGATTGGAGAACGTGTCGAAGGCCTACCGCCTCGTGAAGCAGAAGCCGTTCCTCGCGAAGGAGATCTTTCGCCGCATCCTGCAGCGGCCGAGCAGCGTGGAACGCCACTGGGCGCTCCGCGACGTCAGCTTCGAAATCGAACAGGGGCAGTCGGTCGGAGTCATCGGCACGAATGGATCGGGCAAGAGCACGCTGCTCTCCCTGATCGCAAAGACGAGCTATCCGACGACGGGAACCGTCACCGTCGAGGGTCGGGTCGGTCCGCTCCTGGAACTGGGGGCCGGGTTCCAACCGGAACTCACCGGGTTCGAGAACATCTTCCTGAACTCGGCGCTACTCGGACTCAGCAAGGAAGATGTCGAAGCGAATCTCGAGTCGGTCATCGATTACTCCGGTTTGAAGGAGTTCATCCACTCTCCGATCTCGACGTATTCGACCGGCATGGCGGCGCGGCTCGGCTTCGCGGTGATCGCCCACATCGAGCCGGACATCCTCTTGATCGACGAGATTCTCGCGGTCGGCGACGCGGAGTTCCAAGCGAAGTGCCAGGAGACAATGCGGGCGTTCGTCGAGAGAGGAACGACCCTTTTCCTGGTCTCTCACAACCTGCAATCGGTGGAAAAGATCTGCTCCCGCGCCATCTGGATCGACGACGGGAAGATGAAAGCGATCGGCGATGCAGCAGGCGTCATCGAACTCTACCTCGATCCAACCGCCGGCGACGAAAGCTAGCCCCCGAGAATGGTGACTCCGACGCGAAGGTGACGACTCGAGAGTCGATTCCAACCTGCGTGTTTTAGAGGACGGTGAGCTTGCCTGTGATGACGCGCGCGGATCTGATGGCGCAGGATGGCTGTCCACCGGAGTCGACCGTGGATTCTCTTGGGGATCTTCCTCGCGTGCCTCTCGGTGTACGCCTGGAACGTCGCCCGGGCCTGGCCGCTGACGATCGATGACGCGTTCATCATCTTTCGCTACGCGCAGAACATCGCGGATGGTCACGGACCCAACTGCAACCCCGGCGCGGATCGCACCGAGGGCGTCACTCAGTTTCTGTGGATGTTCCTCCTCTCGGTCCCGGCACTGTTCGGCCTGTCGATCACGGCGACGGCGAAGGTCCTCGGCGTGGTCTTCCTCGCGGGGGTTCTCGGCCTCGTGTGCAATCTGGACAGGGACAAGCCCGGGCCCGGCCCGGTGTTCGCGGCAGCACTCGCCTGCGCGTTTCTGGCGACGCTGCCCTCGACGGCCGTGCACGCAGTCTCAGGCATGGAGACGGCGATCTACACGCTGCAGATCACGCTGCACTTCATCCTGTGCCGACGCGCGATGACCACCACGGAAACCTCGGTCGTGGTTTTGCCGATCTCGGGACTCTTGCTCGGGCTGCAACGCCCCGAAGGCAACGTCGTGGCCGTCGTTTCGATCGTCACCATTCTCTGGTTGATGCCGAACAAGCGCCTACTGCGATCGTCGATTCTCTACTACGTCCTCCCCGGGGCGTTGTACTTCGTCGCGCGCTGGATGTACTACGGACACCTGCTGCCGCTCCCGATATACATCAAGATGTTCATCCCGCCGGAACTCGACGATCCGTCGCTGGCAGGCACCAGCCAGGCGATGGGCTTTCTCCGCATCTGGGGTATCTGGCTCGCCCTCCCCTTCCTCCTGGGTCTCACGAGACTCACGAAGCAATGGTTGCCGGCGACGTTGGCGACCATCGCGTTTCTCGCGGCGTGCCTGGTGCCGGCGCACATCATGGGGATCGAATGGCGGTACTTCTTCCCGGTCTTGCCCATGCTGGTCGTCATCGCGGGGCTGGGAGTCGACCGACTGTACAGTTTGCTGCTGCGCGCTCGAGTACCCACGATCCTCAGCGCCTCGATCGTGATCGCCGTCTGCGCCGCTCCGGTCGTCTTCAATCTCACTTTGCGCCAATCCCAACTCGCCGGGCACCTGCTGTACGCAGAGGGCTTGGGGAAAGCACACATCGCCCTGGGTGAGAGGCTCTCGGTATTCGCCCTGAGGTCCGAGATTCTGGTGATCGGCGACACGGGAGCCGTCCCCTTCTACAGCGGTTGGGAGACCCGCGACAGTTTCGGCCTCAACAACCCAAGGATTGCGACGACCGGAATCCGCGATCCGCAGAGGATGCTCGCGGGCGACCCCGGGCTGGTTGTGCTGATTTCACGAGGTCCGACGACGTTCGACTCGCCGCTTCCTTGGGAGAAAGGCCTCCACCAGGCGTGCCTCGACTCCGGCTACGAACGCGCCAAGGTGCTCGAGTTCTCGCCCTCCTACTACCTCTGGTTGTTCGCGAAGCGTAGCACCCCACTTTTCGACTGGCTCGAAGCATGGCAAGTCCGGTAGTCGTAGCTATGGTCACGCATCGAGCCCATCCATGACTCCTGACGACGCGAACACTGACTTCCCATGCCTCGAGCATTTCGCCGGGACAACCGGCTTCGCGCCCGACGCCCTTGTCGAGGCCTTCGGGATCGAGAAGGTCTTCCACGAGGCCATCACGAACGAATCGGACTTCGAGACGAGGCAGGCGCTGTACAAGGAGGTGTACGAAACGGTTCACGCGATTTACGGCGGTCGTGAATCCGTGGAGATCTTCCGCCAGGAAGCGAACCCAAAGGAACACACCGTCTGGCTGTTCGGCAAGGAGCTCGCAGGAAAGTCGGTTCTCGACGTCGGCTGCGGTGACGGCGCGCTGCTCGTCGAAATCGATCGCCGGCTCGAACACGGAGCTCTGGCCGGAATGGACGCGGTCGTCCCTCCGTCCGACGGCGGGATCGGAATCGACTTCCTGCAGTCGGACATCGTGAAGTTCGAGACGGAGGACAAGTTCGATCTCGTGTTCTCGGACAACGTGATCGAGCACATCGCTCCGTCGGACCTGGACTTTCACCTCGCTTCGATTCGCGATGCGTTGCTGGACAACGGCACTCTGGTCGTGCTGACCCCGAACAGACTGTTCGGACCCTGGGACGTGACACGGATCCTCGACGACAACTACGTGAACGCCGTACCGGCGTGCGGCACCCATGTAAACGAGATGGACCACGCCGAGCTGGTCCGCGCACTGAAGCGGCACGGCTTCGGTCGCTTCCGATCCGTCTGGCCGACCGCGAAGATCACACGCCGCTGGCGCAACTTTCGGCCACCCACCGGCCTGATGGTCCTCGCGGAAAAGCTCCCCGGGATCATCCCGCTGTTGCGCCGCAAGCGGGAGAAGTGGCGCATCCTCCCGGCGTTCGAGATGTCGGTCGTCTGCTCGAAGGTCTAGCGGCTCACGCCGCCGGGCAGGACCCGACCCATTCGCGAACGCTTGGCGATACCCACTTCCGGTCCGTAGAGCAGGAACTCGAATCGGACGCGCACCGACTTCACGTCGGCGATGTCGAGCCTCTTCTTGCTCTCCACGACTGGGCGACCGCGGTCGAAAATCCAGTTGCCGAACGTGTCGTGTCGATGGTTCCCGCGCACCGCGATGCGATGCTCCGTGCCGTCGACTGAAATGACATCTATGACCACCGGCGTCGTCACGAAGGGTCGTTCCATCGGGAAGAAGCGCAAGGCCGTGAGCGTGCCATCACCATCCAGTTTGAATTCGAACTCACTCCCAGGATGCGTGATGTCATTGAGGGCCACGGAGTAGTCGACTCCGCCGCGCGTGTAGGCGATCTCCGAACCTCGCGTCGGCAAGATCATCGTCCGCTCCATCGGGGTCAGGAACAGACTGCGCTTCTTCCGCATGTCCAATCGAGGTTCTGGATCGGGAAGATCACAGAGGGCTCGCTTGCCCGTCTCGTGTTCCTTGCCGATCGCATCGAAGACCACGCGGTTTCGCCGGCGAAACTCGTTCAGTCGATTCGGGCCTGGCAATTCACCGGACAGGAACTCGTTGACAGTTACGTGTTCGTAGCCGAGTCCGGCGAAGTCACCGATCTCAACGAGATCGACGATCGGTACCACGCCCGTCGCGAGGTACTCCGACAACTTGGTGGGACACGCGACTCGGTTCACCGCGATGTCGTCACGCAACACGAAACCGAGATCAGCCGCAGCGTAGACCTCGGGCAACTGCTCCATGGAACAGCTCGTGATCTCCACCCGACCTTCCACGCCGTGACGTCGCGCCGCAGCCTGCATGGTCGCCTCATCCTGCGAATAGAAAACGAACTCGAAACGCTCGTGACTCTTCGCGGCGACCTCGAACATCTGATCGACGTTCTGCCAGCTCTGAGCGCCGCCGGCGTAGACAACGCGCAACCGCGTGCCCGCCTGTCGCTCCAAACATGCGCCGGCAAAGTGATCGTCCACGATCGGGATCTGGATCATCGGGGTATCGAGTCCCGGGTACTTCGCCCGGTAGTGGTCACCCATCGACTTCGTGACCGTCACGAGCGCCGCGCTTTCACGCGCCATCGTCTCCTCGAGAGCACCGAAGAACTCGGACTGGTTCGGCTTACCTTGAAGTGTCTCTTCCTCCGGCGCGATGCCATGAATGTCCGTGATCACCTTCCCGGTCCGGTAGTAGGGATGCATGACCTGTGGCGAGTGGCACGTGTGGGCGTAGACGAAGTCGCACTGCTCTACAAGTTCGGTGAGCTTGCGCCAGTGGAGGCTGAATCGCAGGTCCATCCACCACATCCACGCGTGGTCCTCCACCTGAACGGGACCCGTCCGGTAGTCCCTGAGGTTCCGGCTGTACAATGGATTGCCGGGGAACACGTAGTAGCGAGGCCGGTCCTTGAAAATCCGGTCGATCACACTGATCCGACCCATCCAGCCATCCTTGATCTTCGCCGGATCGGGGTATGGCGCATAGATGAGGATCATGACGGTGAATGTCCCGAGGCCGATCCGTCGCGGGCTACGGGGGCCGCGAACGCCAAGTCCAGTTCCGGCTCGGCCCAATACGTCGCGGCTTCCGAAGACCCACCGGCGATCAACCAGTCGAAGACGTGGACGTAGCGACGGTATGCGCTCTCCCTGGTCATCGACTCCCAGTGCGCCGGCAATGGACTGGGACGCTCTTCCCGAGAGTACACCTCGCGCTTCGACCGTTCCTCAGAAGACCCTTTCGCATGTCCGCCATCCATGGAAGTCACAACCACTCGCTTTTTTGCTCTTCTTGTTCGAGGTCGAATCGAAGCGGGCAGGCCGCCACGCGGCGCATTAGAGGCGACTCGCTACAACATTGTGCCCGGACGTAATTTCCAGCCTTGACCGGGAATCATGGTGGCGGGTACCCCGCCCTGTCCACCCTCTTTTGGGCGCCAAATCCGCCGCAGCGCGCATCGGATGCCGGACCGGGCTCCGCTATCGGACGAGGAGGGTCCGCGTGGTGGAGAAGCTCGTTCCAGACTCCATCGCCTGACAGTGACGTCGCCATGCCTACACTCCCGACATGCCTGAGAAGCCACGAAACGTCTGCGTCTACTGCGCATCGAGCCAGCAGGCGCACGACGACTTCTACTCGGTCGCAGCAGACCTCGGACGGATCCTGGCGAAGGAGGAGGTCACGATCACCTACGGTGGCGGTGCGGTCGGGTTGATGGGGGCGATCGCGGATTCGGCACTGGAACACGGCGGGAAGGTGATCGGCGTGCTGCCCGAGTTCATGGACGAGCTCGAGTGGGGTCACGGGTCGCTCACCGAGCTGCAATTGGTGCCAGACATGCACCAACGCAAACAGAAGATGATCGACCTCGCCGACGCGATCGTCGCGCTCCCCGGAGGATGCGGAACGCTCGAGGAACTCCTCGAAGCGATCACCTGGAAACGTCTGGGCCTGCACGGCAAGCCGATCGTTCTCGTCGACACGCGCGGCTTCTATCAGCCACTGATCGCGATGCTCCAGCGAACGATCGACGAAAAGTTCATGCGTCCGGAGCACGGCACGATGTGGTCCGTCGTCGAGTGCGCTGAGGACGTGTTGCCCGCGATCTCCGAAGCACCACCCTGGGGAGAATCCAACCGCTCGATCGCGACGTTGTGAGTCAGCCGCACCGGCTCGGCGCCCTTCCTGGACAACTGCAAGTCGAGCGAGAACTGACCGGGGTCCATCAGCGGCGGCTCGCTCGGCGGTGGAGGAGCGAGATGCTACTCGAACGAGAACGAGTCAGACACCGTTGCGTTCCTGTTGCGTTTTTGGCAACTAATCCATGGTGCGTAGAACGTCGCGGCTATCGTCCGCGCCATGATCCGATCCCTCGTCTTGCTCGCCTTCGTGGCCGTTGCCTGTCCGTCGTGTCACACGATGGAGTCGACGCCGGCAAAACCCAACATCCTCTTCCTGTTTGCGGACGACCAACGGCCAGACACGGTCGGCGCATTCGGGAACGAGCATATCGAGACACCGAATCTCGACCGGTTGGTGCGCGGAGGATTCCGATTCCAGAACAACTACTGCATGGGTTCGTGGAGCGGTGCCGTGTGCGTGCCGTCGCGGGCCATGCTGATGAGCGGTCGTTCGATGAACCGGGTAAAGGCGAATCTCGAAGGCGTGCGAACACTGCCGCAGGCCCTCGCGGAGGTCGGCTACGTGACCTACGGCACGGGGAAGTGGCACAACCGGGCGCCGGCATTCGAGCGGAGCTTCCAGTTCGGCAAGAACATCCTGATGGGCGGCATGGCCGACCATACGAAGACTCCGGTCGTCGATCTCGACCACGAGTCGCGGAAGTTCAGCCCGAGGCGAACAGGTGAGAAGTTCTCGAGCGAGCTGTTCGCCGACGCGGCGATCGACTACCTCACCGCGCACGCGAAGAGAACCAAGGACAACCCCTTCTTCATGTACGTCGCGTTCTCGGCACCGCACGACCCACGCAATCCACCCGTCGCGTATCGCGAGAAGTACTACAAGAAGCGCCCGCCGGTACCGCCGAACTTCCTGCCGCAAGTCGAGTGGTTCGGCGATCGGTCGTGGGCCGGAATCCGTGACGAAGTCCTCGCGCCGTTTCCCCGGACGAAGGAAGTGATCCGCGAACAACTCGCGGAGTACTACGGGCTGATCACGCACATGGACGACCAGATCGGTCGTATCTTGAAGACGCTGGAGGAAACCGGACAGGCGCGGAACACGATCATCGTCTACGCAGCGGACCACGGGCTCGCGGTGGGCAGCCACGGATTGGTCGGCAAGCAGAACCTCTACGAGCACTCGATGGGGTGTCCATTGGTGTTCCACGGCGCGGGCTTTCCGAAGGGCAAGACGAGCAAGGCGTTGACGTATCTATTCGACATCTACCCCACGCTTTGCAGCCTGACGGGCGCGAAGCCCGACGAGTCGGTGGAGGGCCAGAACCTGATGCCCGTCGTCCGCGGCCAGGCGAAGGGCGTTCGCGATTCCATCTTCACGCTCTACCGGGCAACCCAGCGAGCCGTGCGAGACTCGCGCTACAAACTGATCCGGTACCCGGAGATCGACAAGACTCTCCTCTACGACCTGCAGAACGACCCGCACGAGATGACGGACCTGTCCGCGATCCCCGCGCACGGCGAACGCCTGAAGAAGATGTGGGCCCTGCTCGAAGCCGGGCAGAAGTGGGCCGACGACAACCAACCCCTCACGGTCGCCAACCCGCGCCCAGCGAAAGTCGACCTTTCCGACGCCAACCGACCACCCAAGCGCAAACGCAAGCCCGACCGCTGGCAGCCGAAGTGGATCCGCGAGAAGTACTTCGGCGGCGGCAAGTAGCGACGAGAGGATCAGCGGAGGTCGAGGAGGGTCTTCTGGGCGACGCGGACGACGTACTTGTTCTTGTCCTTCGTGGCGGCTCGGATTTCCGGCTTCAGGTCGGTCGCGCGCTTGTCGAGACGGTCGATCACGTTGATCGCGCGCAGCCTGGCCCACTCGCTCTTGTCCGCGAGCGCGGCACGTAGCACCGGCAGCGCGACGTCCATCGCGTTCAGACCGCACAGAGCCTCCGCGGCAGCGATGCGCACGTCCGGGCTCCCGTCCGAAAGCGCCTTCACCAACGGGGCCTTGGCGGGCGCTGCCTTTTCACCGAGGGCCGCGCATGCGACCGCTGCCCAATAGCGCACCGCGGGCTCCTTCGCCCGCAGCCTCTTGATCACCCGCGGCAATTCCGCGACATCGCGACGGTTCGCGATCTCCGCGGCGAGCATGATGCGCTCGAACGGGTAGGAATTCGGTCGTGCCCGAACCGCGTCGTACTGCGACACATCGCCGAAGCGAGACCTCATCTCCGCCTCCGGCAACAACCCCAGGTCGCGAATATCGAACATCCAGGTCTCGAGTTGCCCCCGCATGCGCTCGAGAGTCGCCTTGTGCTTCGCGTCCCCAGCGAGGTTCTTGATCTCGTGCGGATCCGCCTTCGTGTCGTAGAGCTCTTCAAAGGGCTTCGGCTCGAAGAACGCCTTCTGCTCTTCACTCAACTTCCCATCGTCGTACATCCGTTGCCAGACACGCATCGTCGGCATCTGGTACATGTAGTCCAGATACTGCGCGTAGACGCGATGCGGCATGAAGTTCCGGATGTACTTGAACCGCTTGTTCCGCACGCAACGGATCATGTCGTAGCGCTCGTCCATCCGCCCGCGGAAGCCGTACACTCGCTGCCGAGGGGGCGCAGCCTTCGCACCAAGGAACGCCTTGCCCTGCATGTACGCGGGAATCGAAACGCCCGCGAGACTCAACACCGTCGGCGCGAAGTCTACAAAGCTCACCAACCGATCCGTGCGCGTGCCGGGCTTGCCAGCCTTGTCCGGCGACAACGCCCGATACTTCTCTGGAAACCGCGCGATCATCGGCACGCGAAGACTCGAGTCGTAGAGCCAACGCTTGCTGCGGGGCATCCCGGCGCCGTGGTCCGAGAAGAAGATCACGACTGTGTCCTCTTCCAATCCGTCTTCCTTCAACTCCCGCAAGATCCGCGCGACCTGCTTGTCCATCAGCGTGATGACGTCCGCGTAGCGCGCCCAGTCCCGCCGCACCTCCGGCGTGTTTGGATGGTAGGGAGGCGGCACAGCCTTCTCGGGGTCATGCCGCTCCGCCGCCGTAAAGTCCTTCGTCCGCCTCGCATACTGCTTCTCCGGCATGCGAATCTTGCTCTCGTGGCACACCGTCAGGTTGAACACCGCGAAGAACGGTTGCCCGGCCTTCCGTCCACGCCAGTGCGCCGCGCGATTCGAGCGATCCCAGGTCTCCTTCGGCGCCCGCAGGTTGTAGTCCGTCTTCGAGTTGTTCGTGCAGTAGTAGCCAGCCTTGCGCAACAGCTCGGGGAAGCAACGCACGCCTTTCGGCAACCGCCCCGTGCAGCGCATGTGTTGCGAACCGATCGACGGAGGGTACATCCCGGTGATGATCGTCGAACGGGCCGGCGCGCACACGCCAATCGTCGCAAACGCGTTTTCGTAGAGGACACCCTGCTTCGCCAGCGCATCGATGTTCGGAGTCACCGCGTACGAATCACCATAACAACCGACGTGCGGACTGATGTCCTCGCACGAAATCCAGAGGATGTTCGGTCGCTTGCGCAACTCGAGTTCGAGGTTCTTCTGCTTGCCGATCCCCTGCACGACCAACTTGTCTGCGCGAACCTCCACGACGCTGTAGGCGTTCTTCTTCGGCGCCTCGACCATGCCCGCGAACGTCACGTGGTGGATGCCATTGCGCGCCGCGTACCCCCCACCGTGATCGTGCCCGTTGAACCACGCCGTCACGCAAGGGAATCCCTCGATGAGTTCGAGCACCTCCGCATGGTTCCACAACAGGTGGTATTCGCTGCTCGCCCCGAGAAGGATAGGGAAGTGGCAATTCAACACGACCTGTTGCCCCTTCTTCGTGGCATCCGCGAGCGTCGAACGCAACCACGCGAGCTGGTCCTTGCCGATGCCGCCGTTCCACGTCTGGGCATTCTTGACTCCCTTGTCGCGAAGCGCGGCGAGCATCTTCGTCGCCTCCTTGCGCTTGGCGTGCCCCCTTGGATAGCCGTGCAAGCTGACGTCCATGCCGTCGAGCACCACGAACCGCCAGCCCTTGACCTCGAAGTCGTAATAACCGTTTTTCAGCCCCAGGACATCGAGCGTGCGCTCGCGGAGAAACGGCAAGTCGTGATTGCCGATCACGTTCTTGCGCGGCGCCCGAAGCCCGCGCCACAGCGGCAGCACCGCGTCAAAACTGTCCTTCCCCTTGTCGATGAAGTCGCCGAGCTGCACGACGAACGAGAGGTCACGCCGATTCAGGTCGGAGACGCACTTCTCGAGCCGCCCCAGCGAGGACTTGTAGTGCCGCTTCCCGGAGTCTGGCTGGTCGGCGTACTGGACGTCCGCGACGACGCCGAACGAGAAAACCGCCTCCGCCGGCTTCTGAGCGGTGGCGGACGGACAGAACAGCGCGAGAAAAACGAGGGCTCTGGAGACGTTCACGTCTCCAGTATCTCCAACGCGACGCGGCGCGCTACTTCTTCTTGATCTTGCCCTTCCGCTTGCCGGCCTTCTTCTTGCCCTTCTTGCCCTTCTTGCCCTTCTTCGGTTCGGCGAACACACCCTTCAACTTTGCCAGGTACTTGTCCGGCGTCTTCTCGAACT
>Ga0114996_10001559_pt1 | contig 30762 bp, 31 predicted proteins | sample ArcticOcean_MG_C_4_FD_87039 | JGI IMG/M metagenome (GOLD analysis project Ga0114996, IMG submission 87039) | Marine microbial communities from western Arctic Ocean - ArcticOcean_MG_CB4_134 | ecosystem: Environmental > Aquatic > Marine > Oceanic | place: Arctic Ocean: Canada Basin | collected... | reverse complement strand
TGCGCCTACCTGTGCCGTCCCCCCCCTGCTCCTGCTTGTGCTGTCCCTCGGCTCGTTCCTCTCCACGCCGCTGGCTCCGACGGGGAGGTCCCACCCTACTACCGCTACCTGCGTTCGTACAACACCTGTCCGCCAACGATCGTCATGTCGACCTCGACACCGAGGATCCGCTCCGGGTCGATCGTGAGTAGGTCCTCCGAGAGTACCACCATGTCCGCGAGCATGCCGGGCTCGAGCGTGCCCTTCGTGTCTTCCTTGAACGTGAGCCATGCCGCATTGCGCGTGTAGCCACGAATAGCTTCTTCCATCGTGAGCGCTTCGTCGGCGCCGTACACCTCGCCCGACATGCCTTTGCGCGTCACGGCCGCGTACAGTCCAACCATCGGTCCGATGGGAAGGATGTCGCTGCTGATCGCCATGAAGATCCCGTAGTCCATTGGGGTCTTGAGCGGGTTGTTGTGGGCCAGCCGGTCTCCGTCGAGATTCGACGCATACCGGCCCTCGAGCGTGTATGTGAAGTTCGGTTGCTGCGAGATCGCGATGTCGTACTCCGCCATGAGTTCGAGCGTCTCGACCGGCGGCGTTACCGTGAAGTGATTGAGGTAGTGGCGGTGGTCGTCGCGCGGATTGGCCTCCAGCGCGTCGACCATCGCATCGACGGTGAGCTGGATCGCGGCGTCACCGATGGCGTGGAAGCCTAGCTGCCAGCCGAGCTCGTTGGCTTCCATGATCAAGTCGCGAAGCTCCTGCTCGGGCAAATTCAGAAGCCCCCGGTACTCGCCCATGTCCTTGTACGGCTCGATCGTGTAGGCGGCCGGGCCCGTGAAGCCACCGTCGACGAGCACTTTGATTGCTCCGACTCGCAACCGGTCGTCTCCGTCCCCGGACATGCGCCCGAACTCGGCGAGGCGCTCCGCGCTACTCCACCGGATCTGCACGACGGCGCGCGGCAGTGCCGTACCGAATTCATCGTAAATGCTTTGCCAGCGCGCAAAGCCGTCGGGGTTCTCTCCGGCCTGGACCAGGCTGGTGATGCCGAGCGCGAGCTGGTCCCGCAGCACCTGCACCCGAGTCTCACGCAGCTCCTCGGCGCTCGCATCCGGCACGAGGCGCGAGACCATGCCCTGACGTTCCCGGATCACGCCGTTGAGCTCACCCCTCTCATCGTACTCGATCACTCCACCTTCGGGCTGAGGCGTGTTGCGGTCGATGCGCGCGAGGGAAAGCGCCAAAGAATTCGCCACACCACTGTGGCCCCCGGCCCGCGTGAGTATGACCGGATTGTTGGGGGCGGCTTCATCGAGGTCCGCCCGCAAGGGCCGGCGGCCCTCCGCGAGTTCGTCCTCGCTCCACCCGTATCCGGTGATCCACTCTCCCTCACCCATCTCCTCAATCTTTGTACGGATGAGATCCTGAATCTCGATGATCGACTCCGAGCCACCGAGGTTGATGGCCCTGCGCGCGCTGCCGCGGATGTGGGTATGCGTGTCGTTGAAGCCGGGAACCACGAGCCGGCCATCCAGATCCACTGTGGTTGGCGCCGAATACTCGTCGGCGAGCGAGGCGTCTCCGACCGCGAGCACGAGCCCGTCCCGCACGACGATGGTTTCGTGGATCGAGAAGCCGTCGTCCACGATGGCGATCCTGCCACCGGTCAGAATCAGGTCCGCAGTCTCGGGTGGCTCGCAGGCAATGAGTAAGAGCCCGAGTGCGGCGACTATAAGCCGCACCGAGAAGTGGTGCTTCGCGATCTGCATCGGGTTCTCCGGCGATGGGGTTAGCCAGAAACCATGCTGGGGTCCGCGGGGATTGCGGGCAAGTGGAGACGCCGCCCACCCGATTTCATCCCTTCAGCTTCCCCCATCCCGCTTTGAAGAGCACCCCGCCCAACAGCACGATGCGGAACGGCCCCAAGGCGATCAGGAGGATGGCGTTGCTGAGGCGCTGCACGAGCTTGTGTTGTACTCCCTCGAGGCTTCGGTCGGGGAAGACTGCGAGGCCCATGGAAGCGAGCACTCCGTCGAAGAAGAGTGCTCCGTAAGCGAACGCGAATCGACACTCTAGGTCGCCAAGCGGTCCTCCCCTCGACAGGAAGGGCATGGAGATCCAACGCTGGCGAGTTGAGGCGTTGGGCGACGATGTACGGGTTGATGAAGATGCCGGCACCGATAACCGCCGCCGAAGACCACCATCGCGGTATCGAAGCGGCCCAGCTCACGGCGAAAGGACACGGCGTTTCCGGTAGAAGGATCTACGGCAGGGTACGGAGTGTGGTTTGGGCATGGTTTGGGCATGGTTTGGGCATGGCTAGGGCATGGCACATGCGCCACATCCCTGGTTCATACAGATTCTCCGGGTTCCAACTTCCGATCCCTCCCGACCGGACCTCCAATGACAGTCCTCGAAGCCATTGCGACTCGACGTTCCATCAAGGCATTCACTGACCGAGAGATCTCGCGAGAAGAGATCGAACGGTTGCTCGACGCGGCCTGCCAGGCGCCCAACCATCGCATGACCGAGCCCTGGCGCTTCTATGTGCTTGGTCCCGAGGCGCGCGCGGGTTACGGGGCAGCTCTCGGTGCGCGCAAAGCGAAACGCGTAGAGGACTCCGACGACGCGCAGGCCGTCGTCGACAAGGTGGCCCGTACCCATCGGGAGCTACCCTACATGCTCGCGGTGAGTATCGTGCTCGACGAGAACCCGGAGATCCGCGAAGAGGACTACGCGGCAACCTACATGGCGATCCAGAACCTTTCGCTGGTTGCCCATGCGATGGGGCTCGGCACGCACATCAAGTCTGGCGGCATCATGGACGACCCAGGGTCGCTGGCGGCGGTGGGCCTGCCCGAGGGTGAGCGCATCATTGCCACGATCAACGTGGGAGAGCCCGCGAGTGTTCCGGAAGCCAAGGCGCGTCGTTCGGCCGCCGAACTCACGACGTGGGTGCCCTAGAGACGGGATCCAAGAGGCCCCGCGGTCGCTGAGTGGCGCAACAGTTCCATGACGTTGTGCAACGGAGTCGGTTGCGCGTAAGGGTGTAGAGTCCGACTCTTCCCACCCCGCAGGCAGATATGAACAGGGAGGAACTGGGATGACGAGGATGCTTCGCATTGCCGCTGTGCTTGCCGTTACCGTCGGTCTGGCGACCACGCCGGGCGCGGCCCAGACTACGCCCCCACAAGAGTACATGGATCTCGCCCGTCGTCTCTTCGCGGAACTCATCGAGATTAACACGACAGACAGCGAACGCGGCGACAACACCGTCGCGGCGCACGCTCTGGCAGACGCGCTTCTCGAGGCCGGCTTCCCGGAGGAGGACGTACATGTGCTCGTCCCGTCCGATGCTCCGACGAAAGGCAACCTGGTCGCACGCTATCGAGGGAGAGATAGCTCGCTCAAGCCCATCCTGCTGCTCGCGCACATCGATGTCGTAGAGGCGCTGCCGGAGGATTGGAGTGCCGATCTGAATCCGTTCGAGTTCCTGGAGCGCGACGGCTACTACTATGGGCGTGGCGTCACGGACAACAAGGACGAAGCCGCGATCTATACGGCCAACTTCATCCGCATGCGTAGAGAGGGCTTCGTGCCCGACCGCGACATCGTGATGGCGCTGACAGCGGATGAAGAGGGAGGCCCGCGCAACGGTGTCCAGTTCTTGCTAGCCGAGCACCGGGACCTCATCGACGCGGAGTATGCGCTCAACGAGGGCGGTGGTGGCATGGAGCGGGATGGGCGTAAGATCTCGAATAACGTGCAGGCTGCCGAGAAGAAGTTTCTCTCGTTCTTCTTTACCGCGACGAATCCCGGCGGTCACTCGTCTCTTCCCGTGGAGAAGAACGCGATCTACGACCTCTCCCAGGCGCTGCTCGCGGTTCAGGCGTATGACTTTCCGGTAATGCTTCACGATGTCACCGAACAGTTCTTCGGTGGCTCGGCGGACCTCCTTGGAGGTGAAATGGGAGAGGCGATGCGACGGATCGTGGAGAATCCTTCGGACGCGAGGGCAGCAGCAACGCTTTCGGTCGATCCGGGCTACAACTCTCGGCTGCGCACGACGTGCGTGGCGACGTTGCTGGAGGGTGGTCACGCGCAGAACGCTCTGCCGCAGCTGGCGAGAGCGAACGTGAACTGCCGGATCTTCCCGACGCACGATCCGGTGGAGGTGGAGGCAACACTCCAGGAGCTCGTTCGCCCGTTCGACGTGACCGTGGAGCCCCGCGGTGCCGCTACCCCGAGTCCACCCTCGCCGCTGACCGACGAAGTACTCGGCCCCATCGAGCGTATCACGGAGCAGATGTGGCCCGGCGTGAAAGTTCTCCCCGTCATGTCTACCGGAGCGACCGACGGACTCTACCTGCGCAAGGAGGGCATCCCGGTCTACGGCGTGAGCGGACTCTTCGGCGACATGGACGACAATCGGGCGCACGGGCAGGACGAGCGCATCAGCATCCAGAACTTCTACGAGGGGCAGGAATTCTTGTACAGGTTGGTGAAGGCGCTCACCGGCGGCGGAGTCGCGTAGCCTCACAGCGGCCCCCCGGGGGTGGGCCGGCGCAATCGCCGACCCGCCCCCGCGCGACCGCCGGCCCCGACTCGGGCCTACCCGTTACGCATCGCGACTACCGGAGCCGTGACTCAGGCCACTTACTCGTTACGCATCGCCACCACCGGAGACACACGGGTCGCCCGCCAGGCCGGCACGAACCTCGCCGTCAGCCCGACCCTCAGCAGCGAGGCCGTGACGCCACCGTAGATCGCCGGGTCGCGGGGGTTCACGCCATACAGCTGGCTCGCGATTAAGCCCGAAAGGGCGATCGCTCCTACGATGCCGACGCCGAGACCCATGAGCACCATCCCTAGCACGTCGCCACGGTCTGCGCCGAGCGCCATGCGAATTCCGACCTCGCTCGTGTGTTGCTCGACCGCGTAGGCCAGCACGCCGTATACGCCCACAGAGGCCAGAAGCAGAGCGACGACGCCAAACATTGTCAGCAGTAGCGCACTGAAGCGGTCCCGGGACTGTGCGCCGGCCACTACGTCGTCGAGGGTCTGCACGTTCGTGAGTGCCACGCTAGGGTTCATGCTCGCCAATTCCTGCCGGATCGCCGGCAAGATGGCGCTGGTCGCACTCGTCGACCGGACGACGATCGTGCGACGCTTGACCGAGTTGCCGGGAGCGCCAAATTGCCGGTCAGCCCTGGACGCCAGGCTTTGCACGCAACCGTAGACGGTCCTTCCCGAATCAGGAGTACGTCATGGAGATCCCGCAGGACACCTACCAGGCGATCGAGGCCGAGATCGCCAGCGATGCCAGCCCGGTTGGCATCGACGCCAAGAAGACGCACATCATGATCCTTCATCAGCTTCGGGAGATTGAGCAGCGCCTGAAGAGAATCGAAGACGCGTTGGAGACGACGTAGCTAACGCCGGTCCCGAGGCCCGAAGTTCACCCCCAGGTATTCGAGAATCGCTGGGTCGCCGCGCGCCAGTTCTGCTGCGGCTATCGCATCTCCGTACGTCTGATACCAGAAGACCTCGTCCATCGGCTGCACAGCCTGGATGAGAAGACGCACCACTTCCTGGTCGTTGGCGGACAGGTGCGAGACGTCGGCCTCGAGGCGGACGGTCGCGTACTGATCGAGAAGGGCGTGCATCCGCTGGTGCTCCTCCGAGTCCTCAGGATCTTCGATCGGGCCGGCGCCGCATGCTACGAGTGTGGACACCACGAGCAGGAGGGACAGAGAACGAGTTGGGGGGGCTCCGGTCAACCGTGCTAGCGTCTGGCCAAGCTACAGTGCTACTGAATGTGAACGTAAGCCGCCCGCGGCAGAAGTGCATTGGGCCCTCCCCCTGGCGTCGCAGAATGCGTGACTCATACGTTCCGTGATGAACACGAAACGCCACGCGCTTCCCAGAACCATCGCGCTCCTCCTCCTCATAGGGACGCTGTCGACGGCCTCCGTCGCTGGTCAGACTTCGGGAGAAGTCGTGGTCGTGCGCATCGAGACCGCCAAGGGCGACATCACCGCGGAGATCTATGTGCTGGAACCGATCGGTCGATGCGGGAGCGGCTACTGCATCAACGCTCAACTTTCTCTCGACTTCGGTGGGTATCGCAATCTCGATGGTTAGGGTTTCGCCAGCCCTCTCGTCATGGAATGAAGCTCTTCGTATCCTCAACGACATCGCGGCCATCGTGAAAGAGCAGCTCGAGGGAGCGGGCCGCGCACCTTGAGCCAGGGCCACGTCCGCACGGGACTCGACTCCGTGCTCGCCGGCTCCGCCGACCACCTACGGGACACAGCCTGCGGGCTGATCGTGCACCCGGCGTCGGTGACATCGGATCTGACCTTCGCGGCGGACGCTCTGCTCGGGGCGGGCTTCGACGTACGAGCGCTCTTCGGCCCGCAGCACGGTGCGCGTGGAGAAAAGCAGGACAACATGATCGAGTCGGAGTTCTACTCGGATCCTGTGACCGGTCTCCCCGTGCACTCGTTGTACGGTAACGTGCGAAAGCCGACTCCCGAGATGTTGCACGGACTCGAGGCGGTCATTCTCGACCTCCAGGACGTAGGCGTCCGCGTATATACGTTCGTGTGGACGATGGCGCTCGCGATGGAGGCGTGCGCTGAGGCCGGTGTGCGCTTCGTGGTGCTGGACCGGCCCAACCCCATCGGATGCGACCGCCGTGCTGGTCCCGTGCTCCACCCGGGGTTCGAGTCTTTTGTCGGTCTCCACCCGGTGCCGCTTCGGCACGGCCTCACCTGCGGGGAACTCGCGCTGTGGCTCAACGATGCGCGCGGCATCGCATGCGAGCTCGAAGTCATTCCCTGCGACGGGCTCCGGCGCCAGATGAGGTGGCACGACACGGGGCTACCTTGGGTGATGCCCAGCCCCAACCTCCCGACCGTCGATTCCTGTGACGTTTATCCGGGCATGGTGTTGCTCGAGGGCACCAACCTTTCTGAAGGGAGAGGCACAACACGGCCGTTCGAGTTCGTCGGTGCGCCGTATCTGGAGGCCCGCGCCTTTACCGAACGCCTCAACGCACACGGCCTTCCTGGGGTACGGTTCCGGCCGTGCCATTTCGAGCCGACGTTCCAAAAACACGCCGGCAGGATGTGCGGCGGCGTGCAACTCCACGTCAGCGATACCGAGGCGTTCGAGCCCATCCGCACCGCGGTGGCTCTGCTCAGCGTTGCGAAGGAGCTAGCCCCGACCGCATTCGCGTGGCGGACTCCGCCCTACGAGTACGAAGAAGTGCTCCCGCCGATCGACATGCTCTGGGGTCACAACGGGTTGCGCACAGGTGTGGAATCAGGCGCAACAGTTGACGAAATCATGCGCGGTGTCGACCAGGAACTCGCCGACTTCGCGGACAACGTCGCGCGCTTCCTGCTCTACGAGTAGCGGTCGGCGCGCGACGTTGTCAGGCTTCCATCAGCGAACTGCTTCTAGCTTGCTAATAGCAGGTGCTGGTGTTCGCGAGAATCGACTCGATTCTCAGGTCCAGTTCGTCCCCGGGATCTGCGTCGATGGTCCGCGTAGTGCACTTCGGACCCGCTAATAGGTCGATCTCGATGCGCAGGGGATCGCCGAACGTCCAGGGGATATCCATGACCGCGACCTGTTTGCCGGTGACTGTGCCGAGGTGGCGGCGCACGCCCCGACCGATGGCGTATAGCCGTGCGTCGGCGAAGTTGTCGTTTTGCACATGCACCCGGATCCGGTCCTCATCGAGCGGCGTATCGCTGAAGGGTGAGCCACGTTCGACCACCTGACCCGGCGTAGCGCAGGCCGCGACCACAAGGAGCATTGCAAGCGACGTCAACGTCTTCTTCATGATTCTCTCCTTACATCCGGAGTCAGCCACCATTTCATAATACGACGGTCGAGGAACGGAAGTAAGTACACGCGATGGGTGACTGTTTCCCCCAGCGGTCAAAACGAAAAACTACGGAAGCTTGAAGAATTGGTGCGTCGTCCCCATTCTGTGGCGAAGCCGGCGGCTCCGAGCCGGTCGTAGCTTTGGACGGCCCGATGTACCGAGTGTATAAGCTCATTCGCGAAATCCACCGCCGGTCTGTGTGGCAGGTGCTCGGTGCCTATCTGGGTATGTCTTGGCTTGCGCTCGCTCTGGTGGATCTGCTGACCAACGTCGTGGGTCTACCTGGTTGGACGTCCACGATGGCCTTCGCCTTGCTGATGATCGGGCTGCCAATGGTCACGGCGACTGCGTTCATTCAGGCGGATGTGAGGGGCCTCACTAGGGATCCTCACGAAGAGATCCCCCCCGACGATGTCGTGGGCAAGACTCCGGACGAGGTCCTCGTCGTTCCCGAGGCTCACCCGATGTATGGCTCGGGAATCTTCACGTGGCGGAATTCGATTCTGGGGGGCGTGGCCGCGGCGGTTCTCTTGGCAGGCTCCGTAGTGGCATACCTGACGATGTGGGCGCTCGGTGTCGGTCCGGTTGGGTCTCTCGTGGCGCAGGGCGTTCTGAATGTGGGAGACGGGGTGCTGCTTGCTGAGTTCGACAACCATACCAATGACGCGGCGCTTGGTGCGGCCGTTACGGACGCCTTCCGCGAGGGCCTTTGGGAGTCCCGGGTTGTGACGCTGATAGAGGCCGCCACGATCTCCGAAGCGTTGCAGAGAATGGGGCGTGACCCTGGCATACCGCTCACCTCGCCGGTCGCACGCGCGCTGGCGCAGCGAGAGGGTATCAGGACTACGGTAGAAGGTGATATCTCGCTACGGGGCGACGACTATGTGGTCGTGGCGAGGATCGTCTCGGTCGCGAGTGGCGTGTCACAAGCGGAGTACAGCAAGAGAGTGCACGGGGACGACGCACTCATGGAGGCGATTGGGCAGCTCACGGCGCGGATACGCGAGAGGGTCGGCGAGTCCCTTCGCACGATTCGTGCTTCCGAGTCACTCGCTACCATGACGACGGGATCACTCGACGCTTTGAAGCGATATGCCGAAGCCGTCCGGGCTGGATCCGAATTTTGCGATGGCGCATCTCAAGACGGGGGTGTTGTTGCTTGAACGGTCAGCTTCCGACGACCAGGTGCGAGCTGCCCTCACGCTTGCCTACGAGAATCGCGCTCAGTTGACGCAAAGAAAGCGGTTGCTCACGGCGGCCTTGTACCACGCTACGGTGACCTTGGACGAACCTGCGGAGGAGGGCGCCTACCGGGAGGTGCTCACCACACCCCCCGATGACCCGACCGCGCTGAACAACCTCGGTCTGATTCTCGAGAGGCGTGGTGAGTTGGATGAGGCTGCGCGCATGCTGGAGCGTGCTATTTCCACTCCGAACCAAACCCGCGCCCAGTATCTGAATCTGATCGACGTATTGCTCGAACAGGGCTTGGCCGACTCAGCGCAGGCCGTACAGCGGATGCTGGCTGACCGGAACTAGCTCAGCTATGCCTTCTTGAGGCCTCTTTGCTCCAGCTCTTCGTCGAACGCGACGAGCTCGTAGTCATCCTCGAAGCCGATCTTGTCGAGCGCCGGCAGGTAACGGCCGAAGTCAGCTTCACCATCCGTGAGCTCACGGTCGAACAGCGCGAGCTCGCGGTCTCCGGCCTCGATGGCTGAGTCGCTCGTGGAGAAGACGATCTCGCCGAGCGTACGGTTCTCCAGCTGCAGCTTCCGGCGCACGGTCTCACTAGCCGAGAACTGCTGGCGCAGGGCTGGGAAGCGATATCGTGTACCACCGGCATCGTCTACCGTCACTTCGGCGTCGAGCTCCGCGGCCAACGTTTGTATCGCCGCGTCGACCGCTGCCCGCTCGACCACCTGGAAGACCGGGATGGTCCATTCAGCGGACTTCAGCCGAGCGGCCACGTGTTCGTGGGCCTCTGCCTCACCGACATCCCGCTCGCGGCCTAAGGAGCGACTGTACACGAGACCGAGCAAGACTCGACGGATGTTCTGCCGTTCGCGCTGCTTGTTGTCGCGGGTTACGCCCCACATCCGTAGGAACGGAACTCCATAAAAGAGTACGCTGAAGACGAGAGGCACCAAGACGAGCCCGACGAACGCCGCAGGACCGTCGATCCCCAGACTCGGGAAGATGAACCAAGGTGCGGTGGCTGCCGCGACCAGCGTGAATCCGTTCATTCCAGCGACGACCGCGTTCGCGCCGGCAGTATTACCGGTCAACTCCTGCTTGTGCTCGAGTCGCAGCCAAGCAGGGTTGGGTTCCCGCGGCTTCTGGTCGTGCGCGCTGAGCATGAGCCCTGGGAATGCGTACACGAGTTCACCGTCCGGTGAGACTGCAGCTTCGCCGTCGTAGGCACCGATCAGTCGCCCCATTTCGTCGTCGGCTTCTGGAAACGTGAGTGCGGTGTGCTCCACGAGTTCGGCTGTGGTGATGACCCCCTTGCGAGCCCTGATGAGCCGGACCGTGCTGCGGTCGAGCTGAGCCTGAGTCGGGTTCGGCTTATCCGGCCCGAATACGAATGCGAAGACCTTCTTGTAGAAGGGCGGCCGGTCTTCCTTTTCCAGCGAGCTCTCCCAGCGGTGTCCGTAGTACGGTCTTCCAAGTCTCCATCGCGGCGTCCAGATGTAGTACCACAGCCAGAAATTACCGAAACTGAAGTGGCGGTGGCCCCCGCCTCTGCGCCCTCCGAGGATTCCACCCCCTCGCGAGTCGCTATTCCTATTCGCCAAGAGCGCAGCGATGACCAGCGCGACGAAGACCAGGAAGTAGACCACCAGCACGACCACGATCGTCACCTTGAAGCCCTTCGTGAACACATCGGTCACTGTGCGCTTCAATCGGGCGAGCACCGGCTCGGTCCCTCGCACGATCAGCTTCTCATCGAACTCGTAGAGCAGTTCACCGATATCGGAGACCGCTAGGTGCCCTTGGTGTGACTCCAACAGCGCCTTGAGCCCGGAGCGGACGTCGTCACCGGCCAGGCCCGAATCTGCCACGACGTCTCCTACCGTGCCTCGGCCTTTGAGGCGGCGTAGTGAGCCGAGGATGTCGGATTGATGTTCGGCGAGAGTGAGCGTGCTCAAGGGAGTCCCTGGTCGAGGAGCGTGGGGTTGTTGACTGCTACTACGGTGTCGGCTCTGAGATCCTTCCGCCTCCCTCGATCAATGCCACCACCTGCTCACTCGCTGCGTCTTCCATGGCCAAAGACAGCCCCACATAGACGCCCGTGGAGAGTCCCATCGCTGGGAAGATCTCGTGAAGAATCTCGGAGCCTGGTAGGAGGTCCCAGGCCAGTAGCACGAAGATTCCAGTCACGAACGACGCGACCACTGCGGTTCCGTTCCCTCGTTTCCAGTGCAGTCCCAGCACCAGCGCGGGGAAGAAGCAGGCTCCGTAGAGCGCGCCGCTGAACGCGGTTAGCTCCACGATACCACCGATAGGATTCAGCGAGATCAGCATCGTGATGAATGCGAAGAGCGCTACCCATCCGCGCGTCCAGAACATTTCTTGTTCTTCGGTCCGTCCTGGCCGCACGATGCTGACCACATCTCGTTCCGTGGTCGACGCCAGTACGAGCAAGACGCTGTCGAGCGAAGACATCGCGGCGGAGACCATCGCCACCAGTAGAAACGCACTCGTGCCTTGTCCGAAGACTTCGCTGAGCAGGTTCGGGATGACGAGGTCCGTGTCCTCCATGCCGTCCGGGAAGATCCGTCGCGCGTACATTCCGATGGGGATCAGCAGTGAAAACACCGCCGCGAACGTCAGCGACGAGACCCACATGCCTGTCCGGATGGCCTTGTCACCTTCGAGAGCGAAGAAACGTGACAGCTGACGGGGTTCGACTGCGAACTTCACGAGTCCGGCGACCATCGTGCCAATCAGGACTGGGATCGCGACTCCGCCTCCCCACGTGAACAGGGCTTCACCGCCCGGCTGCGTCTTCACTTCGGCAATGGAAGCCAGGCCGCCCGCCGCGCTCACTGTCCCGGAGAACAGGACCACCGCGGCGATCATCATGATGACACCTTGGACTGCATCGGTCTTCACGACGGAGATGAAGCCGCCGATCATCGTGTACGTCATGACGATGAAGAACACGATGACGATCGAGACCTTGTACGGAATCTCGAGGAAGACCTCCAGTAGGTTCCCGATGCCTTTGAACACCGCCGTCATGTAAAAGAGCGAGGCCGCGATGACGATGAGCGCCGCGAACACTCGGGCCAGCGTGCTGTTGAAGCGAAAGCCGATGAAGTCGGGGACCGTCAGCGAGTCCATGGCCGCAGTAAAGCGGCGCAACCGTGGGGCCACGACTGTCCAAGAGAACAAACAAAACGCGACTGCTGTGGGGATGAACAGCAGCCAGGGTAGCCCCCAGTCATACGTGCGCCCGCTGAAGCCCACGAACGAGTTCGTGCTCGCGTACGTCGCGAAGAAGGAGAGACCTATCACCCAGCCGCCCATGTTGCGGCCGCCGACGTAGTAGTCGGCCAGGTCCTTGGTCTTCTTGTTTCCGCTCCACGCGTGGTGGGCAAGTATGACGGTGTAGAGCGCGAGTAGCGTGTGCACCATCCAGTACTCGCGCAGGTTGCCAAGCACCGCGTCGATCATTCGCTCTCCAGGGCGCAGATCATGATCAGTCGGTCGGGAGGTTGCCTAGTCACCTGCGGTCTTCCGCACCGCCCACGGTACGTCTGCTAGGGTCGCTAGGAAGCCCCACTAGACTGTGTGCCGCAGGCCGGCGCAAGCTTCGTCGCACCGAGCTCGCCCCGAGTACCCGTCCGCCGTGCTACTCGACATCGTGCCCGAGAAAGAATTCTCTGACGTTGGGCTTGGTGACCTTTCCCATGGCATTTCTCGGCAGGGTGCTTACGAAGATGATTTCCTTGGGCACCTTGTAGGGAGCCAGACGATCGCGAACGAAGCTGCGCAGGACGCCGGCCTCGAGCGCATGATTCGGCTCGCACACGACTGCCGCGCACACGCGATCGCCCCAATTGGGGTCCGGGACGCCAACCACGGCGCAGTCTACTACGCCGGCATAGGAGCGCAACACGTCCTCGATTTCGAGCGCGGATATTTTCTCTCCCCCGGTCTTGAGGATGTCCACGCTCGAGCGGCCGAGAATGCGATACGACCCGTCTTCGAGCACCGCTTGGTCGCCGGTATTGAACCACCCTTGATCGGAGAAGGCCGAGCGCGTCTCCTGCTCCCGCTGCCAGTAGGTCGAGAAAACGGTCGAGCCGCGAACTTGGATCTCCCCCACCACACCGGCCTCCACCCGATCACCGGCTTCATCGACGAGACGAAGATCGACCCCCGGTAGCGGCTGCCCGACATGACCCGCGCGCCTCTCCCCCTCGACTGAATTCGAGAGCGCCATGCCGATTTCGGTCATGCCGTACCGCTCGAGCAACCGTTGCCCGGTGATCTCTTGCCACCTCTCGAGGGTCGGCACCGGCAGCGCGGCCGATCCGGACACCATGAGCCGGCATGCCAGGGCTCCGGCGCTCCACGCCTCCCTGGTCGCCGGGTCCGCACGTTCCCACGCCTTGATGAGCCTGCGATATACGGTGGGTACTGCCATATACAGCGTGCAGTCCCCACGGGAGAGGCGTTCCCAAACGTCGACGGCGTTGAACCTGGGCAAGATCTCGCACGTGGCGCCGTTCCAGAGCGCCGACGCCAGGATATTAGTGATTCCGTGCACATGATGCAGAGGTAGGTGCAGCAGAATGTGATCGTCCTCGTTCCACGCCCACGCACTACTCAGCGAGGATACCTGAGCCTCGATATTGCCGTGCGTGATGACGACACCCTTGGGCCGACCCGTGGTACCAGATGTGTAGAGCATCATCGCCGACCGGTCGCCGGTGAGGTCCGGGAGCGTCCCCACGGCACCTTCGGCTACCAGAGCCGGGGTTTGGAGAACTGGCAGTCGGCGTTCCGCGGCGATTTCCGCGACCCGGTCGAGCAGGTCCGGGTGCACGATGACAGCTTCCGGCCGAGCGTCGTCGAGCACGTACGCGAGCTCCGCCACCGGATGCGATGTCGCCAGCGGTACCGCAGATCCGCCCGCCCGCCATATGCCCCACTGTACCGCGACATGATGCCAACCAGGAGGCACCAAGAAACACAAACGCTCCGCTTCCAAGTCGTCGCGCCCGGCCAGCAGCCGGGTAGCGACCCGGGCAGATACGCCGAGTAGCTGCTCGAACGTGAAGACCCCTTCGGGGGCTATGATCGCCGTACTGGTCAGCCTTCCGGCGGCGCGTTCAAAGAGGGGTAGCTTCAACGAGTGTTGGCGCTGGCGGAAAAAGTGCGACGGATTGACCAGGTGTGCGACGGATCGAGATTGCCTCTGAACTCAGAGATCCGTATTCGAAAGGCCAGGACGTGTTGGCGCAAGGCTACCCGCCGATCTGGACTACTCCGACGGCGGCGCTGGTCACCCTGGCTATTCACCTCTCAACTCCTGATTCCGCGACGCGCCGTTTCCTTAAATCGATTTAGGATAAACCTAGATGGCGTCGAGCAGAGAAAGGTTGCAGCGTGGCCTTCGGAGGTAGCACATACTCGCGGCGGGGCCGCCGCTAGTATGTGCTACCTCCGTCGTATCATGAAGAACAGTCCGATGATCACGAAGCCGATTACTGCTTTCATGATCGCGTCGTTGTCCCACTCGCCTCGCTCGCCGGGCTCCCGTGGGCGGATCTCTTGGTCTTGATGGATCGCGCAGAAACCTGACTCACCCCGCGCGTCCCTTTTGCACCGATCTCCCTTCTTCGTACTTCCACTGCACTGAGCCACGGTTCACCTCCGTCGGAGTATCCAATGCACTCTTATACGTATCTGCCTCCGTTGTGGTTCACCTTCATGAACTTCGGCAGCGAAGTCTCTGGAGAGAGCATGCTCAAATGGCCGAGGCACCGTTGGCGCGCCACAGTAGATTCGTGCGATGCCATACATTGAGCAGATCGCCGTCGAAGATGCCACGGGGTGGCTGAGGAAACAGTTCGAGGCAGCCCACGAGCGTGCGGGCCGCGTGTGGCACATCGTGCAGGTCATGAGCCTCAACCCCGGCACGATGGACGCCTCGTTGCGGTTGTACGGGGCCATCATGTTCGGAGCGTCCCCGCTCACCCGTTTGCAACGGGAGCTGCTCGCTGTTGTCACGTCTCAGCTGAATGACTGCTTCTACTGAACTCAGGCGCACGCGCACGACCTCCGGGAAGAGGTCACGGAGATGCATGCGAGCGCTGAAGCCGGGGACGCCTTTGTGCACTCGGTCGTGCGCGGATGGAGGGACGCAGGACTGAGCGCGGCAGACTACGCACTTTGCGAACATGCGGAGAAGCTCACGCTACACCAGCGCGGTATGGGCGCCGACGACATCGAAGTGCTACGCTCGCACGGGTTCGACGACACCGCGATCCATGACGCCACTCAGATCGTCGGTTACTTCAATTACATCACCCGACTGGCCGATGGGCTTGGCGTTGAACCCGAGCATTTCGTCCGGCTGTGGGGTGTTCCTTCCTGAGCAGCACGAGCGGGCTATATTCGGCGCCATGGAGACCAAAAGACCAACCAGCGCGGCAGCGGAAGAAATCCTGGGCGGCTATTTCCCTGCGCTCGATCACGGTTTCGTCTCGCTCGTGGACTACATGGGCACGGACGACGACGTCGAGCGGGCAGCTCGAGTCAGTTACGGATACGGTACGCGGAAGGTGTCGGCCACGCGCGGGCTGGTGCGGTATCTGAGACGTCACCGACACACGACACCGTCGGAGATGGTGGAGTTCAAATTCCACTGTGCGATGCCCATGTTCGTGGCCCGGCAGTGGATACGGCATCGGACGGCCTGCCTGGCTGAAGGGACCGAAGTCTATTTCGACCTGCCGGGCGGGGTGCCCCGGCGCGGGAACCAGCTCCATAAGCTTCGCGTCGAAGAAATTTGGAAGCGCTTTCAACCGACCAAGAACCGGACTCGCGCGGACAAACAGCGCAATCCGTTCCGCCGCCGTGACCGCGTGCAGGACATGAAACTCCGCCAGGTGAATGAGGAGTCGCGCGAACTCCAACACACGCGGGTGGTCGATGTGTACCGCAACGGGCGCAAGCCCGTGTTCCGGATGACACTCGCCGACGGCAAGCAAATCGAGGCCACTTCCGACCACAAGTTTCTGTTCGCGGACGGCTGGAGCACCCTCAAGGGCTCCACCGGTCTGCGGGAGCAAGGTGGTCGGGCCGTGTGGGACGCAGGGGACCACTTCCTATACGTGAACGGTGCCGTCGATGAGCGCCCCGCGCTCTACCGTGATCCGGTGTGGCTCCAGCGGGAGTACCGCCGACACCGTCGCCCGATCGGCGATCTCGCCGAAGCTTGCGGCGTCTCTTACCACACGATCCGGAAGTGGCTGACGCGCTACAACCTGACCGATCGAGAGCGTGGGCGGTTCCCTCAAGCCAGCGTTCCGTGGAACAAGGGCCAGACCTACAGGCTCGGGCCTCGGGAGCCCTCGGAGGCGTGGGTCGCTGCCAACCGTAGATCCAGATCCGGAGCAGCCTCGAATTTCTGGCGGGGTGGAGGCACCCCTGAACGTGACTCGATCGGTCGGTGGACGACCCAGGTCGCGGCTAAGGTGCATGCGACGAACGCCTGGACGTGCCAGCTTTGTCACGAACGGGCGTCCGAACTGCACTGCCACCACATTGTGCCAGTTTGGGCCGACTTGGGGCGGGCACGAGACATCGACAACCTCACGACGCTCTGTGGTGACTGCCATAGACAGATGTCCGGCAGGGAACTGGAGTACGTCGAACGTCTGGGAGGAGGGGCCGTGAAGTCGGAGTGGGTGCCCCGCGAGCGTGTCGCATGGAATCGTCTGGACAGGGCGAAATTGGTCCGCGTCCTCGATTTCGAGTTCGTTGGCGAAAAGGAGACGTACGACCTAGAGGTCGAGGGCCCGTACCACAATTTCATCGCCAACGGGATTGTTACGCACAACTCTGTAAATGAGTACAGCGGCCGCTATAGCCTCATGCCGCTGCTCTACTATATGCCTGAGCGAGAGCAGTTCGCGCTGCAGAGCGCTCAGAATCACCAGGGCCGCGACGCGGACGCTTCTGACGCTGTGTATGCTGAGGCGATCAAGCGGTGGCACAGCCTCCGTGAGGCGGCGAGCGATGGCTACGTGTGGATGGTTGGCGAGGACGTGGCACGTGAGATCGCACGCATCGATCTCCCGCTCTCGACCTATACCCAGTGGTATTGGAAGATCGACCTCCACAATCTCCTGCATTTCTTGTCGTTGCGCGCAGACCCACACGCGCAGTGGGAGATCCGGGTTTTCGCAGAGATTATCGCGGGCATGGTCAAGCGCGTTGCGCCGCTTTCCTACGAAGCCTGGGTGGACTACGACCTCGTGGGGCAGCCCATGAGCCGCGCGGAGCTCACGGTGTTGTCGCAACTTCTCGACGGTGGTGAGGACGGAATCACGGCCCGTGCCGACGCGTCCTTCAGCGCCGACGAACTGGAGGTCGCGGGACTCTCCGGCCGGGAGATTCGTGAGCTGGTCACCAAACTTCAGGCGCCCGCCCACCCGGACTTCGAACTCGATCTGTCCAAGATGAAGTCGGCCGAGGAAGTTGCGAAGACTATGTCTGAGGCGGTGCCTAGCAGTCCCGAGTAGTGGGTCGCCCGCATAGGCTGGTCGCCGCACTGCGATCGCCAGGGGTGCTCGTGCTCGGGGACTACCTCACCCAGACAGTCTTCGTATTCGTGAACTCGAGGATCCCTAGCGGGGAGAGCTCACGTCCATAGCCGCTTTGCTTCGTGCCGCCGAACGGCAGCCGTGGATCGGACTTCACGATTCCGTTCACGAAGCAGTTGCCCGCGTCGAGCAGCTCGGCGGCGATCTGCTCACCGCGGCTCACATCGCGTGTATAGACCGAGGCACCGAGCCCGTACACCGTATCGTTTGCCACCCTGATCGCCGCGGCCTCGTCCGCGACCGGTAGGATCGAGGCGACGGGTCCAAACAGCTCCTCCTCATACGCTGCGGTCCCCGGTCCGACGTCGGCCAACAGCGTGGCCGGATACCAAGCCCCAGGCCGTCCGGGCACCGAACCACCCATGACCAGCCTTGCGCCGCCTACCACCGATCGTTGCACTTGATCGTGGAGCGCGTTCCGCAGATCGACACGGGCCATGGGTCCCAGTTCGGTGCCTGGATCCATCGGGTCGCCCATCGTCACTGCCTCGAGGCGTGCGATGAGCTTCTGCTCGAAAGCCTCGCGCACGGCGTCGACCACGACAAAGCGTTTTGCTGCCACACAGCTCTGGCCGGCGTTTAGGAGTCGCCCGAGGGCACAGCTCGCCACCGCCTCGTCCAGATCGGCGTCTTCCAGCACGAGGGATGGATCACTGCCTCCGAGCTCAAGTACGCACTTCTTGATTGCGGCGCCTGCGCGACCCGCGACTGCGCGACCTGCACGCACGGAACCGGTGAGACTGACGGCCCGCACGAGTTCGTGGTCGATCACGTCACCGGTGGCTTCGACGTCGATGAAGAGGTTGGCGAAGAGCCCTGCGGGATACCCTGCGTCGTTGAACAGCGTCTCGAGCGCTGCGGCGCATCCCGGAACGCATGGTGCATGCTTGAGCAGTATGGCGTTTCCTGCCGTCAGGGTCGGTGCTGCGAATCGAACGACTTGCCAGAACGGGAAATTCCAAGGCATGACGCCGAGCACGACCCCGAGTGGACGAGGGACCCAATAGCTGACGGAAGCGTCGGTCGGTGCAGAAACTGGCGCCAAGAATTGCTCTGCGTTTGCGGCGTAATAGTCGCAGACAGTCGCGCACTTGGTCGCCTCGCCGATGGCCTGGTTCAACGGCTTTCCCATCTCCGCGGTCATGAGCTGAGCGAAGTCGTTCGCTCGCTCACGCAACAGGGAGCCGAGCTTGGCCAGCCGCGCCGCCCGGGCCGAAACGGGCTGATCCCGCCACTGGGCGTGTGCTGCGTGCGCGCGAGCGACGATTAGCTCCACCTCGTGGGGCGTCGTCCTCGGATATCTCGCGATCGTTTCCCCGGTTGCGGGGTTTACGGCGACAAACGTCATGGCAGGGTGGTGGGGCGTGAACGGGAGTCTCCTCCCCTCAACTTACTCGGTCCGAAGCGCCTCCACAGGGTCCAGGCGCGCCGCACGGAATGCTGGCACCCAACTCGCTACGATCGCCACGAGCACGAGCAGATATTAAGTAAGACGAGCCGCACCCGCCGAGGGTTTCACCTACGGGAATCGGGCGCTCGGAACCGTACGGTCGCTTGCGGGGATTCCTAGGACTGGGAGCCTCTGAAGCCGGGTCCCATGGGTAGCAACGATGGAGGGCCGCCGGGCTTCTACCACGAGCTGCCGCAGAGTCGTACGATGAGTGGCGTCCTTCACGCCACCCCAGGAGCATGAGCGGAACACATAGAGCATGAGCAGAACTCTTCCCATCCTCGACGCCCCCACAGTGCCGCTCACAGCCTTGGACCAGTTGTGGTTCCAGGTCGCGGGCACGGTGTGCAACCTGAAGTGCTCCCACTGCTTCATCTCGTGCTCGCCTGACAACCACAGTCATTGGTTTCTCGATCGAGCGCAGGTGAGCGAGGCCCTCGTCGCCTCGGCCTCCATGGGTGTGAAGGAGTACTACTTCACGGGTGGCGAGCCTTTCATGAATCGTGACATGCTGGGCATCCTGGCCGACACGCTGGCGTTCGGTCCTGCGACGGTTCTCACCAATGCGACGCTTCTTCCACAGCGGACTGTGGACGATCTGGCGCGAATCGCGGAGGGTTCGCAGTACACGCTGGAGGTGCGTGTGAGCATCGACGGCACCACCCCCGAGATGAACGACGCGTTGCGCGGGGAGGGGGCGTTCGTGAGGGCGATGGACGGGATGGCTCGCCTGGTCGCCGCCGGCTTCCTACCCATCGTGACCGCGATGCAGACCTGGGACGATTTCGAGACGCCGGAGGTGCTGGGCGCGTTCCGCGAACTGCTCGCAGACATTGGGTATACGCGTGCCCGGTTGAAGATCCTGCCGCCCTTGAGGATGGGGGCTGAGGCAGCGCGATCGGGAGGCTATGCTGAAACCGAGCGAGTGACGGCCAAGATGATGGCCGTCTACGATCAAGATCTGCTGCTTTGCGCCCGTGCTCGACTCGTCACAGCGCGTGGAGTCTGGGTCTGCCCGATCCTGCTCGAGTATGAGTCCGGTCGGCTCGGTGAGACGTTACAGGAGGCGGTGGACACCCCGGCGCGGCTGTCTGAGCAAGCCTGCCTTACATGTTATGTAAGCGGTGCGATTTGCTCGAACGTACCGGGTTACGCGCAGGATCATTCGTGAGCCCGCGCCGAACTCCGGGAGCCTACAACAGTGTCGCAGTCTTCGGCGGGGTCTACTCGAACCACATCGCACTCGAGGCCGCCATCACGGACGCACGCGCGAGGGACGTCGACCAGATCATCTGCCTCGGCGACCTAGGCGCTTTTGGCCCCAACCCGGACAAGGCAGCGCGCTTGCTGAGGGAGGCCGAGATCCCGGTCGTATGCGGCAACTACGACGACTCCGTCGCGCGTGGACTGGACGACTGCCAGTGCGGGTACACGGACCCTCGGGACAATCAGTACGCGCGCCTGTCCTATCAGTACACGTTCCAAAATACGTCGCCCGAACACCGGGCCTGGATGGGGACCTTCCCGACTGAACTGCGCTTCCAGTTGGGAGAGTTGTCGGTTCTGGCGTGTCACGGGAGCCCCCGGCAGATGAACGAGTTCTTGTGGGAGTCCACCACGCCGACGCAATTTCTGCAGAAGCTGGCGCTCGACGGTCAGGCCGACGTCATCCTGGGTACCCATACCGGTATCCACTGGATGCGGAGCTGGGGCGACCTGAGCACACCGGGTTTGATCGGGGAGTCGCGGGAGACGCCTGCCGGGGCCTATGTCAACGTGGGCGCCTTGGGCCGGCCGGCGAACGATGGGCGCACCGAGGTGTGGTATGCAGTGCTCCAGGCTAAGGCCCGCGAGCTGTCGGTCGACTTCGTCCCCGTTCAGTACGATCACGAGCAGCTTGCCGCCGAAATGCGCTCCGAGCGCCTGCCCGAGGAGTTCGTGCAGACGATTCTCACCGGGTGGTGGACCACCTGCTTGGAGATCCTGCCAGGGAAGGAAAGGGCTCGGGGGCGCTTCTAGCGACTCCCGCCGCCTCCATTCGATCGAGTGCCCAGGCCCAGTATCCTTGGACTCCGTTGTGTTCGACCGCCTGCTGAAGGCTCGAGACGATCTGCTGGTCTGGGGAGCCCTCTGCTCCGGTTTCCTGCCACCTGACTACGACGTCAACAGCGCCCTCGACATCTCCCTCGGACACCTCCGACCTCGTGAGCATCTCCCAAGCGCACGCGAGGTCCGGAGAGGCGGCGACGACGCCCTCGAGCATTCCTCTGGCTTCGTTGAAGCGACCGGAGCCCATGAACTGCCTGGCGGTTAGCGCTGCCCGCGAGCCCGGGGCGGAGCCTCCGCGCATCGAACGCACACGAACCAGTTCCTCCAGGCGTTGGCCTAGGCCGCTCATCGCAGAAACCCACTCGGTATCGAAGCTCGCGACATCTACCATGATCGAATCCGGCAATCCGGGAATCGTCACCACGCGCATCGTGTGTACCTCGCCCACCGCGTTCGCTGCGGGGGACAGGTCCGGCTCCGGTGTCATGAGCGGAATCGACTGCTCGATATAGGAGTACACTTCCCTCGCTTCGATGGAATGCGTGTCCATCGCGAGCACCCTTGCAGCCTCAGATCGAGCTCTCGCGATCTCGTCTGGATCCATCTCGCCGTCTTCCAAGTCCACCAGGAATCGTGCACCCGCCAGCCCCGCCATCGCAGGTGCGAAGTCCGGGTCATTCTCCAATGCGTCCGAGAAGTATTCGAAGGCCGTGCGGTACCCTTCTCGGGTACCGCGATCGTACTCATGCTTGCCCATGAGGTAGGCTTCCTGGGCGGCCGGCTCGGCGTTCATTGCCGTGCGATCTAACAGATCTTCGGTATGCTCGCTGTCGATCTGGCGAGCAACCTCGTGCGCGACCTCGGTCTGCAGCGCCAGCGCGTTGCCGACCTCACGGTCGAATTGAAGCGTCTGGATGTGCGAGTCACTCGATGCATGGATGATCTGGAGCGTGATCCGCACCTGATCTCCCGAGCGGTTCACCGAGCCTTCGATCAGCGCATCGACGCTCAACTCGCGCCCGATCTCCGGCGCTGACTTCGTGGTGCTGGCGTAGCGCATGACCGAGGTCCGCGACACGACTCGTATCTCTTCAAGCTGACTCAGCTTGGCGATGAGTTCCTCGTGCATGCCAGCGGTGAAGTACTCTTGACTGCCGTCGGGCGAGAAATCGTCGAGTGGGAGAACGGCGATCGAGCGAATCGGTTGCGTAGCCGAGTGAGAAGCGCACTAAGTGGCGGCGTCGCGTCTCGGCGACAAAGCGGTTCAGGGCTGATGGCTTTTGCTGACTCATGGTATTTTGTTGGATGCGGTGGCCGCCGAGAACGTTAGGTACACGGGGGTTGGCCACGTGTTTAAGTAAAGCGATGTTGGCTGGCGAATCTCCTAGAAGAGGTCGGCCAATGGGTCCGAACTCCGCCACCGAAGTACAGCCCGAATGCGCAGTAAGAACCGCCGGGGGTCAACCGGCTTAACGACGAAATCGTCCGCGCCCGCTTCGAAGAGCTCCATTTCTGTCGCGGGGTCATCCGTACCCGTCGCCACGATGACGGGGAGACTGCCAGTGGCAAGCCGGGAGCGGATGTTTCGAAGAACCTCGAGACCGTGCATCTGGTCCATGCGCAGATCCAGCGTCACGAGATCGAAGCGTTCTCCGACTCGCAACAGGTCGAGCGCCTCGGGGCCGTCTGTGGCTTCGGCAACCCGGAATCCTTTTCGGGAGAGCATCGTCGTGAGCAGCAGACGCACGGCGGGGTCGTCATCGACCACCAGGATGCGGGGCCCACCCTTTGCTCCCGGCGTTAGCGGCGGCACCTCGTGGCGTAGCCCCTCGTACTCCGGATAGAGGCCTCGAACGGCGGCGGCGAGCAGTTCGGGCGGAGCCATTTCGAAATGCACTGTCCGCGATGAGATCCGATGCAGCTCGCTCTCGGCTTCCATGCTGACGGGGTCCGCTGTTGCGACCACCAGCGAACGCTCAGTGTAGCTGAGTGCGACGACGTTTCGCTTCCTCGCCATGAGGGCAGGGATCAGCTTGTGAGCATGAGGGTCGGCTGCGGACAGGTCTGCGACCGCAAGCCGATAGTGCGCTGCGACGCGCTCGGCCAACTCGTCAGGAGAGGTGCCGGTGGCCATGGCAACGAGGTCCCAGGCGCCCGCGAGTTCGGTGCCCGAGTCGATGCTCAGTTCTTCAGCGCCGGGGAGTTTGGCCGCCCGAGCGACTCCTACCAGCCAATGCTGAATGACCGGCTAGAATTCCACCGCTGACTCCTGGAAACGGGTGAGGCTGCCGCCCAAAACGAGCGGGGAAACCTAACGTAGGTGGCCCAGCTACGCCGGGTGAGATGTCCGCAGCTCCCATGCCTTCGTACATTGTGCCGCGATTCCAGCAACGCCTCGGTCACCACCAGGGGGACAGGACACGCGCGATGCAGATCCGATATCTGGATGGCCCGCGGCTGAGACGAGGGCTCATTGCCGCGTGTGATTTCGCTCAGCAGTACCGAGGGGAGTTGAACCGCATCAACGTCTTCCCCGTCCCTGACGGAGACACGGGCACGAACCTAGCGCTCACGGTTCGTGCAATCTCTGATCACATCCGATCTAGTGATGCCCGCGGGGTCTCCGAGATGGCGCATCAGGTCGCTCAGGCCGCGGTGCTGGGCGCGCGTGGCAACTGCGGGATGATGCTGTCCCACTTCCTGCTCGGGTTTGCGGACGATCTCACGGGGCTGGACCGCGTCGATACGGAGAAGTTTTCGAAGGCGTTGCGTGCAGGCGCTGACAGTCTCCAGGAGGCGCTCGACAATCCGGTCGAGGGCACGATCCTCACCGTGATCCGCGAGACCGCCGACTCGGCAACGAGCTCGAATACGCGGGACTTCGTGCCGCTCCTGGACCTGATGATTGGAGAAGCTCGCGGCTCCTTGGCTCGCACGCCGGACCTGCTGCCAGTGCTCAAGAAGGCGGGAGTCGTCGACGCTGGCGCCAAGGGCTTCGTGAGTCTGCTCGAGGGGGTGCTTCACTTGGTGAACGGAGATCCGCTTGTGAGCGGGGAGCCTGTGGCCTCGCTATCCGAAGACGCCGCGGCTGTCGCTCGTGCGGAGTATCCGGGCGACGAAGAGCAATATCGCTTCTGCACCGAAGCACTGGTTCGCGGAGAGGACCTTCCGTCGCAGCGCGAAGTGCGAGATGAGCTGCGGGATCTGGGAGATTGGCTCATAGTGATTCGCTCTGAAGACGTCTTGAAGATCCACGTGCACACCAATGAACCCGATCATGTGTTCACCTATCTGCGCGGGGTAGGGGAGCTGGTCACCCACAAGGCGGAGGACATGCATGCGCAGTACGACGCGATCGAGCGCGCCGCGCGTGGACACATCCAGCTCGCTCGGAGACCGGTAACGGTTATGACCGACTCGGCCGCTGATCTGCCGGAGGAGGTCTTACGCGCGCACGGCATCCATGTCACGCCTCTCGTGCTCGTGGATGGAGATCAGACGTACCGAGATGGGGTCGATATCACGGCCGAGCAGTTTCATCGCAAACTGGCGAACGAATCCGCGTTACCCACGACCAGTCAGCCGGCTCCGGCCGACTTCCTCGACACCTTCGGGCGAGCTGCGGAGGAAGGTGAAGCTGTGGTCGGAGTGCTGGCTGGCTCGTCGCTGTCCGGAACCTTCCACTCTGCCGAGGCCGCCGCGCTTCGCTTCCAGGGCGCCCCGGTGCATCTCGCGGACTCACTTGGCGCGTCTCTTCTGCAGGGCTTGCTGGTGCTCAAGGCCTGCGAACTCGCAGAACTCGCGTGGGCGCCCACGGATATCGTTCGTGAAATCGATAGGGTTCGCCGACAGTCAGGCATCCTCTTTACCGTGGATACGTTCGATCGCTTGATCGCGTCCGGCCGGATCGGCCGTGGCCGGGCCCTGCTAGGCAGGGTACTCGGCATCAAGCCTATTCTACAACTCTCCTTGACCGGGAAGGTCGAACCCGTCGGGCGGGCGCGGGGCATGGATCGCGCGGGGGAGGAGTTGATGCGGCAGCTCCGCCAGGCGATTCCTCAGGGTACGGACAGGGTTCGCTTCGGGGTCGTGCATGTGGGTGTTCCCGAAGTTGTGAAGCCTGCGACGATGCGGCTACGCGCCGACTACGGAGATCATGTGGAAGTACTTTCGGCGCCGGTCACACCCGTGATCGCAACCCATCTGGGCATCGGAGCTTGGGGTGTAGCCTACTTGGTCGAGGACGACTAGGCCGGCTCGCGACGAACCGCCGACGTCAATCCACGTGCACCACTAGTCCACTGCGTCCCCATACCGGGGGTTGGCGACGAACTCGTCCTCTTCCAAGAGATGATGATCCCAGGGGAGGACCACCTCGGCGTCGGTCTCCAGCGCGAAGTAGTCCGGCTTGTAGCCGCGTGTGCGCGCAAAGCTGGTAGCCGTACGGACTTCGGTGGGGCGTGTGTCGCGAACTGCGGCGAGCGCAAGCCGAAGCGTGGCTCCGGACGTCGTCACCTCGTCGACGATGAGTACCCGCTTGCCCTCGACCTCGCGGGGCGCCGCCGAGAGGACCTCCGGTCGGTCGCGTACCTGATCGTCGTCGCCCTTCCTCGAGATCTTCATCGAGTAGAAGTCGACTCCGAGGATCGTCGCAATGACCGCGCCCGGGAGCGCTCCCGCTCGAGCGATACCCACGACGACCTCAGGGTCATAGTCTCGGGCCACTTTGAGCGCGAGTGCGCGGCAGAGCTCCCCAAACATCTCCCAGGAGAGGTCCAGGTACTCGAACGATGATTCGGTAGCCGACATCGTTGCAACTACCCCGCCGTGACGTCATCCTTCCCACCATGTCCGAAGACCATGCCGCCGAAGCCGACCGCCGCCTGCAGGAAGCTCTCGAGTCCTCTGGTTCGCGCGACCCGCGGGAGTTCTACCGGGACAGGCTGCGTGAACTCAAGAGTGCGGATGCCTCCGCGTATTCCGAGGCGGTTGGCTACTATCAGGACCGTCTCATCCCCGAAGTAGCGGCGGGATCCGTCGACCCACTCGTCGCGTGGGCTGAGTACGGACGCATGCTTGCGGAGTCGCTGGCTCCCGGCCGGACCATCAGCATCGACACCACTGGCCTGGCCCACCCTCACGAATCACCCGCACCGCCCGACCGGCTCGTGCTCCACGTGCCGCAGAATCAGGGCGTGCGAGCGATCCTGGTTAGCCTCCCTGCCAAACTGAGTCCTGCTCAACGAGCCACCTACGACGTGCTGGTGTCTGGGAAGCAGCGGCACCAGAGCTAGGAAGCCAGAGTCGCGGCCTGGGGCGTGGATAGGTCTGGCTAACGATCCGGGCGCCCGAAATACTTGTCGAGCCAGTCGAGCGTCTCGCGCACCATCTCGTTCCCCGGCAGTGAATGAGCGAACCCCTCGTAGATGACGTGGCGCTTGTCCGCTTCCGGCGTTCCCAGCAGACGCAACATCGGAAGCTGGGCGCTCTCGACCGGCTCCAACGGATCGTATCGTCCATTGAGCACCAGGGTCAGTACGGTAATCCGTGTCACATAGTTGATCTGGTCGACCTCGGCCAGCGCCGAACCAGACGCCAAGCCGCCAATCATGACCAGATTCAACTTGAATCGAGGCTCGACAGCCGGAATGATCGCTCCGAGACGGCCACCCCAGCTGATGCCGAAATATGCCACGTTGTCTGCGTCGATCTCCGATCGGCTCTCGAGGTAGTCGATCGACCGTCTCATCTCCGAGACCCAACTGCGCGTTAGGTCGACATATGCTCTGGTGGGCCTGGGCCAGGTCGTGTTCATCCCGGGCGGCTGATCCGGGTACGCTCGCGAGTACGTGTTTCGAACAATTGGTATGAGGACAGCCCGGCCGCTCGCTACGAAATGTTGGATCCTTGGGGCGCTCAGCGGATCGGGGTCAGGTTGCAGGACGGCGGCCGAAGATCCCGGGAACAAGACTACGGCTTGGTACGGTGGCTTGTACTCAGCTGGCGGGTAGAGGTAGGCACGGATTCGGCCCCAACCGACGCCCTCGTACGAAACGATCTCGACCGATCCGAACTCATGTTCGAGAGTCTCCTCAACTACCGCATCAAGTGGCGCGGGGTCATAGTCGAATTGGGTGGAGAAGGCTCGGAAGACCTCGTCCGAGACAGGCTGCTCCTCATCGTAGTCCCGCACGAGTAGGGGCATGTCCACCTCTCCCTCGCCCTCGAAATCACCCTCGTGCGTGTATTGAGCGAGGCGGAAACCATTGACTGGCAACCGATCGAGGGGGGGCTGGATGTTGGGTCCGCTGAAGAAGTAGGCTTGGTCGCTCCAGGCTCCGCCGACCGCGTGCCTCTCCTCTCCCGAGCTGTTCAGAACCCATTCGCGCACGTTGCCGGCCATGTCGAAGGCGCCCGTGGGACTCATCCCCCCGAACGTTCCGGGCGCTGCCGGCCCACCTCCCCCGAAGTTACTGAGGGGATGATCAGGCCACCTCGGCCCGTACCTGCCGCCTGGACCCAGTGCCGCAAGGTGGGCAGGCTTTGTCCTCTGAACTCGGCATATGCGGCTGCTTCGTACCAGCTCACGCCCGTGACCGGCAGTGCCTCGTCGCCTGGTTTCGGGCGGCCAAGCTCCCACGTAGCGGCTCCGGCCCGTCCGGTGGCGTCGACGAATCGTTCTATCGCCTCGGACCAGTTCAGCCTACGCCCTCCCTCCATGAAGGCGTGCAGCCAGAACTCTTCGCGCTCGTAGCCGCCGGCGTCAACGAACTCCTTGAACTGCTCATTGCTCACCTCGTACCGGTCCATGTAGTAGTCGCCGTAGGCCAAGGGGACGAGTGCCCCGATCGCCGTGATGAACCCCCCAGCAACGCCACCTGGTACGCCGACCATGCCTTCCGGAGTCGAGCCCTCCGGCGGAAGGGTCACGTTTAGGACCACTCCCCCGTCTCCCATCACCTCCAGCGTCTCGAATCCAGCCTTCTCGAGCCGCCATCGCTTGAGGCCCCTTGGTATTCGCACACCCGACAGGGGCGTGACGCCCAGTTCGACCCATGGAGCCTCCATATCAGCGTATGCCCTCACCGACACGACTGCCTCTACTGGATCGGTCTCAACGATTGGAGCCTGTGACACCGCGTCGAGGAGACTATCGAGCACGGGTAGCTCGGGGAGGATGCCGAGGGCGCGCTCCCCGATCTCGATTGCTGCTGCGAAATCTCCGACGTCGGACAACTGCCCGATCTCTAGCACGGCCTCGCCCCCGGCCCACTGGCGATCCAGCGAACGGCGTACTGTCCAACCGACTCCTGTCAGCAACACGAGCACGACCGCTACGGATGTTAGCATCCCCGCAGTATGCCCGGGCGTGGGTGATGTCTGTGCTGGGTCAGCCTTCGATACGTCAGCCGGCTGACGCACCCACGCGAGTACCACAGTTATCGGAAAGCCCGCAGCAAGCACGCCGATGACGACCCGCAGCGGCGTGAGCGGCCACTCGAACACCTCCCATACGAGCTGCAAGACCTGCAGCCCGACCCAAGAGACCGCGAGGTAAGCGATCGCCCACTGGGCAACTCTTCTTTCCGAAAAACGGAGGCTGAACGTTTTCATATGAGGATCCATCGTGTCTTGAGGTCGAGTCCTAATGTCCGCCTACGTTGCGTGAAGCGAAAGACCTCCGCTGCTAGGGCCTCGGAGGCGCGCCGAAGCATGATCTGATTGAGCGTGGAGCTACGACCTACGAAGCCCCCAAGTGTAGGGTCACCCAAGGGTGAGGAGCGGGGGAACCTTCCGGCGCGACCTTGCCTCGTTTGGCGGCGCGGAAGGGCGGCCGGGAAAACGATGCGTGAGCCAAGGAAGGTTCCCCCGCTACTCACCCCGAGCCATGGAGTCCAAAAAGTCCTGGTTACTCTCCGTCTCACTGATGCGCCCAAGCAAGAACTCGATCGCCTCCGCCGGAGGCATATCAGCCAGGAAGTTTCGAAGCAGGTAGGTGCGATTGAGTTCTGTCTCGTTGAGCAGCAACTCTTCCTTCCGGGTGCCGGACTTATTGAGATTGATCGCCGGGAAGATTCGCTTATCAGAAATTTCTCGATCTAGGACCAACTCCAGGTTCCCGGTGCCTTTGAACTCCTCAAAGATCACTTCGTCCATGCGGCTACCGGTTTCGATGAGTGCCGTGGCGATGATCGTGAGGGATCCTCCGGCCTCAATGTTTCTCGCCGCGCCGAAGAACCTTTTGGGTTTCTGCAACGCGTTGGCATCGATGCCTCCGGACATGATACGACCTGAATGCGGCATGGTCGTATTGTAGGCGCGCGCTAGCCTGGTGATCGAGTCGAGCAGGACTACGACGTCCTTCCCATGCTCGACGAGCCGCTTAGCTTTTTCCATCACCATGTCCGCGACCTGGACGTGTCGTTCGGCGGGCTCATCGAAGGTCGACGAGATGACCTCGGCGTCGACTTGCTCCTCCATGTCGGTGACTTCTTCGGGGCGTTCGTCGATGAGAAGCACGATCAAGTGCACATCAGGCTCGTTGATGGCGATCGAGCGGGCCATCTCCTGAAGGATCGTGGTCTTGCCGGCTTTCGGGGGAGACACGATGAGGCCTCGCTGACCCTTCCCGATCGGCGCGATCAGGTCGAACACCCGCATGGAGAGAGCTGCCTGCTCGCCGAGCACCTCCAATTTCAGTCTGTGCTCGGGGTAACACGGCTTGAGATCATCGAAACTCTTCCGACTCTTTGCGTCCTCCGGATCGAGCCCGTTCACGACCTCTACCTTGAGAAGAGCGAGGTACCTCTCGCCACTCTTAGGAGGACGAACCCGCCCACCGATCATATCGCCGGTTCGCAGGTCGAAGCGCTTGATTTGCGACGGACTCACGTAGATGTCGTCAGGACCGTACACGTAGTTCCAGTCCTGTGAACGTAGGAAGCCGTACCCCTCCGTGAGGATCTCGAGCCCCCCTTCTCCGCGAAGAACGACGTCCGATTCGAGGAGGGCCTGCTCGATTTTGAAGATCAGATCTTGCTTGCGGAGGCCGTTGAAGTTGCTGATGTTCAGCTCTTCAGCGAGGTCGTGCAGCTCCACTGCGCTCTTGTTTTTTAGCTCTGCGATGTCCACGAAGGAGGACTCCGATGAATGTGGACTACAACAGCCGGGTGGGCCGGCGTACTGCAGGGTGAAAGGAGGGATCGACCGAGGGGTCGCAAATGCCGGGCGGGTGCCGCTCGGGGTCAGGTCCCTCGACTGGGAGTCCTGCCGAGCGCGGTGGGCTTGCGTAGATTTTAAGGAAGTGAGGCCACATTAATGGCTCTCAGAAAGGCGGTCAAGCCTGATCCGGGTGTGTGGCTGCCTCTTTTGGCTGACTACCGACTGACGTCACTGCCCAACGATACTCTGCTCGAGGGCACCCTCCGCGATGATCTCACGGGGGCGTCACCGGAAGTACAGGCAGCGCTTCGAGCGTGGCCGGCCTCAGCCCACTTGAAGAACGAGGGCGACCGCACCCAAGTCGCACT
>Ga0114996_10001553_pt1 | contig 30780 bp, 24 predicted proteins | sample ArcticOcean_MG_C_4_FD_87039 | JGI IMG/M metagenome (GOLD analysis project Ga0114996, IMG submission 87039) | Marine microbial communities from western Arctic Ocean - ArcticOcean_MG_CB4_134 | ecosystem: Environmental > Aquatic > Marine > Oceanic | place: Arctic Ocean: Canada Basin | collected... | reverse complement strand
GCTATTTAGGATTGAGGTTGTAGGGCCTGTTTCTACAATGCGCCCTGCATACATAACCGCTAGCTGGTCACAAATATCGCTCGCTAAAGCTATGTCGTGTGTAACGAAAATAATCGAAAGATTTAAATGTTTCTTGAGATCCTTTAACTGATCCATAATTTGTGCTTGGATAGTTACATCCAATGCCGAAGTAGGCTCGTCCAGAATGAGCAGCCTAGGCCGTAGCACAAGCGACATGGCGATAAGTACACGTTGTTTCAGGCCACCGCTTAACTCGTGGGGATAGCGATTGAAAGTTTCGGCAGGGAGACTCACAAGTTCGAAGAGGCGTAAAACTTCAGCCTTCGCCATATTTTTTGGTGTGCCTTGATGAACAATAAGTGGCTCTGTAACCTGATCACCTATTTTGATTACTGGGTTTAGAGATTCTAGTGCAGCTTGGAAAACCATTGATATTTTTTGCCAACGAACAGTGCGGCGGAAAGTATTCTCAGGAGTTTTTAAGATATCTAAACTTTCTAGTTCCATTGCGGTAGCTTCCATTGTCGCGTTATTTGGTAGTACGCGCATTAGTGCAAGTGCCATACTGCTCTTGCCAGCACCAGATTCACCTACTATTCCCAGGCTTTCGCCTGGCGCAACTGATAAAGATACTGCATCCACTGCGGTTAATACTCCATCAGGAGTTTTGTAGTTAACTTTCAGGTCACGTACTTCTAATAACGGTTCAGATATATGTATTGCCACTTTGCTCACTACTTTTCCACTCTCAATTTAGGGTTTATTGCGGGCTCTAATGCGAGTGCTATTAGAACGAATGCCATTGCTGTTATAACTATGAGTACACCCGGAGGCATTATCCACCACCAATACCCGAGATAAACTGCGCCTGTTCTAAATCCGCTTTCAAGTATTTGTCCCCAAGTGGGAATAGACGGATCCCCTAAACCTAAGAAACTCAATCCTGCTTCCGCCAGGATTGCTGCGGGGGTGAAAAATATCATTTGAGCCAATACGAAAGGTGCTATCTGAAACAGGATGTGTCTAAACATGATTCGTGAATTGGAAGCGCCGAGAGCTTTTGTTGATTCCACCAATTGCCCTGTCCTAATCTGCAGAACCATACTCCTGACTACAATTGTCAGTCCTGGCCAACCAAAAAGTATCATTATTATTACGACAATCCATAGTTTTTGCCCGAGGATAAATATTAGAAATATTAGTATCGGTAGCAGTGGCACATTGCTCCATATGTCTGAGAACCTTTGAATTATAATGTCAGTTTTGTTCCCTTTGAATCCACTTATTATGCCTAAGGTTGACCCGATAACTGTTGCGAAAACCGACGTTGTCAATCCGATTATCAAGGCAATTGGGAATCCGAATAGTAAGCCGAGCGCAAGATCGCGACCAGCAGAGTCTGTTCCCATAAACCCGAACGAATTGCCTCCCAAGACTAGTTTTAAACTTCCAACAGAATCACTGGGATGATTCATATAGGAAAGTATTTGGAAATCGTACTGTCCGTTAAGCGGAACGAACTCTAGGTTTCCTTGGTGGCTTGGTTGACCAAAAACGACTTGTTCAACCAAGCCAGACAGGGCTTCAGGATTAGTTTTAACGTCGAATTCCGCCTCCAAGAAACTGACCAGTGAAATTAGTGTCTCGGTTTCACTTGTAAGAAACACACGAAGTGGTGTCTCCTCAAATCGTTTGTAAGGGCTACTCTCACCTGGTCTGGCCCCCCTTAATACTTGTTGGTAGAGAACGATTTCTCTTCCATCTGGGCGAACTACATTTAGTTCTAGCAAAGGAGGGCGGTTATGAAATGTGACATCCGTGAATGAGAGTGTTGTGAAGGTGGGTGACTTGCCACTGTTGTATTCATAATGGAATGAGTAATTTTGCACGAGGTTAGCTTGGGTTTCTTGGGGGCTGACTTCGAACACTTTGTGCGCAATTGAATTATTGCCCATGAATAATCCCACCCAAAATGGAGGTACTGATTTAGGATTATCGGCCCATGCTGCAGGATTATTCCATCTCTTGGAGCCAAAATCCATAGGGAAAAGAAATACTACAGTGACAGATATAATGACTATACCAAGCAGCAGCGCAACACCAGCTTTTCCTGATCCGCTCCTTAGCATTATAGTTAAGATATCTTTTGTATCCATAGCTAGCTATACCTGATTCGTGGGTCGAGAATTAAATAAAGTACTTCCAAAACGAAACGTGCAGTCACATATAGCAATGCGAATATGAATGTGAGAGCTACAATAACGGCTTCGTCAGCAGCCAAAATGGCGTCGTAGTAGAGGCGCCCCATTCCGGGCCAGTTAAAAACGGTTTCAGTAAGTATCGCACCGCCCAACGATGCAGCCAGTCCCAGTACTAGATTAGTAACGATGGGTGGAGCAGCTACTCTCAGAATATATTTGAGAGTCACCGTTCTTTCGGGTAGCCCTTTCGCTCGAGCCACGGTAACGAAGAATTCCTGTGATGTATTAAGTACCATAGTCCGTACCGTATAGATCCAAGCTCCGAGTGAAACTAAGACCAAAGTTATGATTGGGAGGATTGCATGGTAAATTAGGTCTATTAATCGTAGAAGGCCTTGTTCAGGTGGAGGGGTACTGTGTATACCTCCCGCTGGTAGAATCCTTAGCTGAAATGCGAAAATGAGGATAAATAAAATACCTGTCCACCACGCTGGAAGGGCGTATGAAATTGCAGACATATACGAGACAATGCGGTCAAACTTGCTCCCTACTTTTGTAGCAAGTTTGACGCCGATGGCTAGACCTGCAACAGCCGTAATAATTGAGGCGGAAGTAATAAGTACCATGGTATATGGTAGTCGCTCGAGTACTATGGTTGTAACCTTCGGGCTTCCGTCAAAACTTCTCAAAGTACGCGCTTCGCCAAGGTCTAGAACCATGAGTCGCCATAACATATCAGGCAGTCTTTGATGCCACTTTTTGTCTAGTCCATAGAGCTTCTCTCGTTCCTCACGTTGAGTATTAAGTACCTGCTCTAATTCGTCTGGGTTACGAATGGTTTGAGCGAGGCCTTCTCGGATGCCACGCATTTCCTCATTCACTATGGCGCCCAATATGCGATCAGAGAATCCGGTCGCGCCCAAAGTGACCACTAGCATCAATAGCACTACTATTAAAACTCCGAAGAGGGAAAGGGCTCTCCCGACTAGTGTGACGCCTAGGGACATAATGCCTTAGGTTTAGTTAACTTTTCATTGATATAAGAGGTGGCCCGGAACATGAGAATCCCCCACGTTTCTTAGAGGATGTTGAGGTCGCTGTGCTTTCAGCTTTTGAAAGCACAGCCGTTTTTGCGGGCGCCGTTTCTGTAGAAGACGCTTTTATGTTAACTCGACGTTCTGCAAGTGACGAAACCTTGTCGCTTGAACCTACCAAGAATAGATGGTACATCCCATTGACCATTTTGCCAGTTATCTCTGAAGGAATTGTTAGGCTATATGCATTATCCGCCTTATTAGTTATGCCTTTGGCTAAGATACTACCATTTGATGGATCTATTAGAAGGTATCGTACATCGATTACTCCAGGGCCATCCATTGTCAGATTTATAGTAGATGGCGATCCAATTAAGATGTTGGAGGACTCAACTCTCGAAAACCTAATTTGTGGGGGCGATCCCTTGTACCAATCTCCCGGTTTGAAAGGATAAGTTGGGTCGCGAAAAGCGACAATCTCGGCAAATTGAGACGGTGGATCATATCGGGTCAGCTTGAATGGTCCGTTGCTGATAACAGCCATTTCAAACTTGTCTATCCAGTCTAAAGCAGCCTGATATCGGTCGACAGCGTCTTGATTGGAGACTGAAACGCCTGCACTTTCGAAGGTATCTTTCGGATAATTATTAGTATCTCGCAGTTTGATCAATGCACGTCGTAATAGGCGGACATCGTTATTCATTACCAAGTTTAACCAAGGAACGCTGAATCTTTGGGCTGCAGTATCAGTATAAGCGGCCCTCCTATCCTCGAAAACTAACTTATCCATTGCGGCCATGATTTCCCAAGGCATACTGACGCTGGCCATGTTTGCGTATTCTGCTATGTAATCATTTGCAAAGTGCCAGTAGTCTACGTAAACCTCCAACTTATTTGGGTCAATTACTCTGATACCTCTTACGGTATCTAAGAACGGTTTACTTGTTACAGCTAACGCAAATTCCACCTTAGATTTATCTTCATCTAGCACTCGGTCAAATGCCTGTCCCACTGTGTAAAGAACATCCGCCATTGTTATAGATTGATTGTGATGCCACTTGGATTGAAAAAACAGTGAATAATCAAAGGTGACTTTGCTGGTAGCTTTTACTCCATCTCCAATTGATATGAATTGATCGTTCTTTGCATCCCATAACTGAGCATTGGCTGGTACGTTCATTTTGTCTTTAGGCCCAAATGTATCCACTTTGTACGAGGCGCGGAAAGGGATGGGAAGTCCTGTGAAAGGATCCCTCCACAATGGTGGATCGTGAAGATTGTTCCAGATGTCGGTGCTGTACAAGTCCCCAAAGCCGCCAATTGGATTCCAGGTTGTCCGTTCCGTCCAAACCCATAGGTTACCTACTGTCAGAGTGTCCTTTCCTGGGACGTGAGCTTCCCGTAAAGTCCAAATAGATTTTGGTCCTGCCGATATATCTTGGGTAACACCTCGCAAGTCTTTTGAAGTTGGCAGGCTGTTTACAATTGTAGCTAGCCATATCCTGACTGATTCTTCCAGAGCTACTGTGGTAATGTCTTCGTAGATTCTGTTGCGCTCGTTTATGTTTTGGAAGTCGCCTCGGAACAACTTTTTCCCTAGTTCATCCAATACGGGGTTTTCGTATTGCCAAAAACCTATTTCCTGCCAACCTGGCATGTTACCGAGCCAAGGGGCGTTCATGCTGTTTGCTGTGCCATAATCAAACCGTTCGGCTGCTCCTCTGCCCCATCCCTCTGTGTATAGATGCCATTGGAATAATTTTGGATCCGTTCCATAAACTGAAAGTATCGCTGGAGCGAAATTCAGATAGGTTGGTGCAACAGTGAATCCCAGCTTGTCTAATTCGGCCCTGATCAGATCGCCAACTTCACGACGCTCATCCTCAACTCGGATAATGAATTTCACTTGTACAGGCTTTCCATTGTAGTGCCACTTATCTTTTTCCAATGTTGCGCCAGAGCTAACCATAGCTTCTTGAACGAGATCTTTGGCAAATTCGGGATCGTATCTTATGTCAAGAGTTTTGAGTTTGGAATAAACGGTTAAGTAGTCATAATCAAAAGGACCGACATGTGCGACCATCGATTTAGCCAGTCCTTTATATATTTCGTTTGATATGAATTTCCGGTCGATTGCATATTGGAGAGCTTGCCGTACCTCTTTTATAGAAAAAGGATTAATTTCTCCATCAGGAGCCGGGGCTGGGTTCAATACGAGAGAAATTGATGTAGCCGGGGCTTCATACATAGTGATATTGTCGGCATTTTTTAGTTGTCTGGCAGCCTCAGTCTTCAGGCTAAAAATATAGAAGTCCATATCGCCATTAGCCAGAGATTGACTGGCTAGGTCGACATGGAATGATTGAAAGTGAATTCGCTCTGATGCCGGACCACGTTGGCTGTGTGGCGGCGTGAAGTCATCACTCGGCTGTGCAAGTACGCCTGGCCCGATTTCTAGTCCGATCACCAGCACTAGGAGTAGAAATCCAAATCTAAATCTATGACTCATATGCATTCCGTTTGATAAATGCCTCTTAGGTTGAAGCGGTTCTATTCCTTCTGATTAGCATGGTTAGCAACACACCACCGGCAATTATTGGAATTGCTGACGCCGCCAGAAGTAACTTGAGTAATGTAGATGGTGAATTGTCTCCTACAGCCTCTTCCCCAGATTGAATCTGAGATATAGATTCTCTTAGATGTTTTATCTCTTCAGCGAGGCTTTCTGACCCAGTGCCGTCACCATTTAAGAACTGGAGGCTAGCGGTTAGTTTGTCGATTTTTTCGGTGGTCTTTTGAAGGTTGTCGAAGCCGAAATCCATAAAGAAAGAAGACGAAGCAATGTTTCCAGACTCCTCAATAGCCCGAACAGTGTGGGCTCCTTCTCCGGAAATTGGCATAAATATCTGCGCTGAGAACCTTCCATCGGGGTTTGTCCGAGTGGTAGAAATTATTACCCCGGCAACTTCTAGAAACACGTTACGTTCAGGTTGGAAATTGAAGCCTTGTATGACAACATCTTTACCACCAGCACCAGATGGAGGGGAGATGAATATCGATGGAGCTGGCATAAGTTTTTTTCGTGCGAACCCAATTTTTTGATTTAATCCGCCGAATTCACCTAGGCGACTGTCAGCCCAGGCCATGTAGACATCATCTTTTGTGGATGCAATAGCAAAATAGTCTCCTAGGAAACGGCCGCCAGGGAAAGCCCTGTTTGGATTTGAAGGAAAGTCAGTTACTCGACTGTTTATTCCCCAAGTCTTTCCGCGGTCGTCGGAGGTAGCATAGTAGATGTGGTAACTTACGTTTTTCGGATCGTCTCTGAAATCCCCCCACATGGCGTGTAGGTGACCATTGGGATCAATGGTGATTTCCGGGAAGAACTGAAACGCACTTCCTTGATCATCATTTATAATTTTCCGTCGACTCCAGCTATTACCCTTGTCATTAGAGTTCACGAAGTAAACATCTCCGTCATCATTCGGGTCATCTGAAGGCATAGCTACCCACAGTACGTAGACATCGTCATTGTCACCTATTGCCAGTTTAGGAAAAGCTGAAGCCCATGAACGGAAGGGATGGTCTCTAGACCTAAATCCTGGCTCCAGAAAACCACTTGCCCGGCGAGGTTGCTGGAAAGATCTCCCACCATTGTCTGATCTTGTCACGTAGATTTCTCCAAGTCCCTCGAACGAGTCGTCATTTGTAGAGTCAACCCAAGATACGTAAACTGTTCCATCGCCCGCCACGTCCACGTCTGGGCCTTGGACAATTTGGCGGTTGCTCGTAGCTTGACCTGCTTCGGCTTGAGCCGGAGGCGCATTTATGGAATCTGGTTGATCCGTATCAATAGGATTGAAAAGGATATTGAAGACAGCTCTTGGACTGACCTCAATGGGGGCAGTCCAAGTAACGCCACCATCTGCAGAACTGACTAACTCTATTACAGTCTCTAATTTGCTTGAGGCAATAAATGGCAGCTCATCCATCCAAAGGACGGAGGCGGTTTCCATGAAATTGGTATAGACCACATAGATTACGTCTTTTGAAGGATCCGTAGGGCTAGGTCCAACCGCCATCCAAGGTTTATCCAGAAATCCAACCTGTATCTCCCCTCGGACTCTTCCGTCGCTACTAGGTAAAACCTTAGATGAGAACTTAGCCCTTGATGAGACGGTAGGTTCAATCCATGACAGACCACCATCTTCGGATCGAGCTATCGATATTGAAGATATCATCGCAGAGCCAACCAAGGGCCCGATAGTAAACTCCTCTATGTCCAAAGAGATAGAGGCGAGATAAGCAGTGCCTTCTTGATTGAACGCTACTATTGGATCACCAGCAGACCCCAAGTCTGTCTTAGGATATTTTGCTCTGGCTGGACCTTCCCATGTTGCTCCTCCGTCTATGGTGGAGTAGGTAGTCATGTTCGGAAAATTGTAGTCGATCATGCCGACAATAATGTGCTCGGGGTCGTTAGGGTCTATAGCAATGCTTGGTTCGGTTTGAAATGGGGCCTGGGAGAAATCACTTGGTATTAAGATGTTGCGGCTGAACTTCGCTGATGGATCGCGATACGGAACAAGTGCGGCACCGCCGCCTGCCTGTTGCGAAGGGGATCCTGAAACGGCCGTATTAGGTGCAACAATGCTACCTTTGGAATCAAAGTTCATAACAGGATCTTGCCCAGTGGTGATTAACCAGTTTCGCCCTGAGAGGCGGTCGCGGATGGTGCTAGAAGGAGCCACTAGCTCCCCAGGCTTCAGTTTAGTTATGTCTTTGGTTGCGTCATCAGCGGTAGCTACTAGAGGTATTAGTGTTATACCTAATGTAAAGATGAAAGCCAAGGTTATTTTGATTTTCAAGCTTTATACTCCGTTAGCGTTTTATTTTCAGCAAGACCTATGCATGGAATCTCTTAAAGCTATGAAAATGGCCCTACGTTCCGATGTTATTATAAGGTATATGAGTTGGAATGTGAGCATAGTTGTGCTTGGAGCCCATATTTACCATTACGACTTTGTCTCGAATATATATGAAAATGGAGTGTTGAGAAAGAAGAATGATTGGTGATTTAGCTATTGTTCTTGAGTTGGGATCTTGATCAAAGGCGTTAGATTTACTTTTCTTGTTGTGTCTATTGTCGCATTGATTTCATGCACAACGACCTCTGAAGCTGACTTGAGTGACCAGCTTTCTCCCACTATAGAGCCTACCAACACTGTTGTGCCGGATCCTACTGCTACTCGAGCGCCGGATCCTACAAAAACACCTGTAGTTACTGTATCCCCTACGCCATTGCCGACTGTAATTGCCAGTCCTACATCCGAGATTGAGACACCGAAGATACCTGAGTCATTCCTCACTTTTACGGAATCAACCTTTGGTTTCCAACTGCGATACCCGCGCTTTTGGAATGTGTCTACCCAAGTTAACCCTCCACTTATGGCCATTATGGGAGATCCACACGATGAGAATGCGCCTATATTGCAAGTGAGATTAGGTTACAATTCAGAAATAGTAACGGCGGATGCCGCGGTAGATCAGATGCTCCCTCAATTGTTTAGTCGCTCTGGCTTTCGTACTATCGATGAGTCGTTTATTAGTCTTGGTGACGGTTCAAAAGGATTTCATACTACATACCAGTGGCGGGGTGAAAACGGGGAAGAACAGGGCATACTTTTCGCAGCTATAAGAGGATCGAAAAACCTGATTATTCTTGTCGAGTCATCCAAGGAAAAGATTCAGGCTCATCAGGATGAACTTTTTACTGTAATTTCCAGCGCTTCTTTTGTTGATCCTCAACCTTTTGGCATTCCTCGGGAACAAGCATTAACACTATATTTTGATGACGGACCGTTGCTACTTGATCCGGCAGTGGCCCAAGAGACACAAACGATAAGATATATCACCCAAATATTCTCAGGGTTGACATCGTTCAACGAGGACTCACTATTGACCCTGGAACTTGCTAGAAGTTGGGATGTTTCCGCAGATGGTATGGTTTACACTTTCACATTGCGTGATGATGCAAGATTCCATGATGGTAGGAAAGTGACGTCTGGGGACGTCAAATTTTCATGGGAGCGGGCAGTAAGCTTGGATTCTGTTTCGGCGACCGCTCGAACGTATTTGGGCGATATAGTTGGGATAGAGCAGTTTATAGACGGCAGTTCCACGGACATTAGTGGAGTTCAAGTTGTGGATGAAGCCACCCTTCAGGTCACTATAGATGCGCCGAAGGCCTATTTCCTATCAAAATTGACACATTCGTCAACTTTTGTTGTAGACGAGAACCAGGTGACAGCTGTAGAGGCGAACAGTGTTCCTTGGTGGTCAACCCCTAACGGAACAGGCCCGTTCAAGCTGACAAAGTGGGAACCCGGGCGGGTCATGGTGCTCCAGGCTAACGAAAATTTTTATCGCAATCCCCCAGTAATTCCGTACATCGTTTATAAGCTGTTTGGTGGCGTCCCACGTTTGATGTATGAGAATGGTGAAATAGATGTGGCTAGTATTTATGCCGACGAATTGTCGATAGTGAAAGGTGTCAATTACCAATTCGCTGATGAGTTACGGCAATCGTCTGAGTTCAGCGTTCACTACGTGGGATTTAGATCAGACAGGGCCCCGTTTGATGATCCATTGGTTCGTAAAGCCTTTCTAATCGCCTTAGACAGAAAAACTCTGGTGGAAGATAGAATAGGTGATTCGGGGGAACTAGCTCAAGGGTTCTTGCCTCCCGGCCATCCAAGTTACAATGCCAAGATTCCTAAAATACCATTTGATTCCGAAGAGGCAAAGCGTCTTCTGTCTCAATCAAGTTATGGAACGGATGGGCTGCCGAATCTGATTTATTCGGCACAGGGAGCAACTAGGCCTTCAGCGATAGTGTCTAGTCTGATTGAAATGTGGCGGACAAATTTGGGAGCTAACGTTGAGATTCAACTGGCAGACTCTGACCTATATTTTTACGTGTTAGACCTGTTAGATGACAACCTTTTTACGTATGGATGGGTCGCGGACTACTTGGACCCTCACAACTTCCTTGATGTGCTTTTCCACTCCAAATCAAAAAATAATATAGGCGGTTATAAGAACGATAAGTTAGATAAATTGCTTGAGGATGCGAGAACTGAGCAGGATCCCTCGGTCCGATTAAGTCTGTATCGCAAAGCAGAAATGCTTATTGTCGAAGACGCAGCTGCCATACCTCTCTACCATGGAAGCAACCACGTCTTAGTAAAACCCTACGTTAAGAATCTGATACTCACTCCCTTTGGCATGTTGAATTTCAGGTCTACTCTCCTCAACAGTAACAAGTAATGTGATCTGATGGTGATAAATATACATCGGAGGCATGTCTTTCACTGTTCTAGCTTAATCTAGAGAAAGCGGACTCCTCTTTGGTCATTATCTCTATCAAGGCTGATTTGCCACGTCTGTTAGCTTCGAGTGCGGTTTCAATGCCTCTCTGGATATCGTCAGGCTTTTCTATTCTTTCACTTTCTAGACCCATAGATTCTGCGAATTTCATGTAGTTTCCGCCTAGCAAATGTGTGCCAAATTGCTCACTCGCGTTCGGCATTCTATCTCGATATCCACCCATTACACCGTTATTCAGAACAATAGTAATTATAGGTGCTTCTGCGCGCACTGAAGTTTCAAAATCGAGCCCAGCCATACCTATAGCAGCGTCTCCTACAACATGGACAACCGTTTTATCTGGGGCAGCCAATTTCGCGCCTATAGATATACCTAGGGAGTATCCGAGCTGCGTAGAGTTGCCCCATCCTATGTAACCGTTAGGGTGGGTGGCATTGTAAAAAGGGATTAATTGGTCACGGGGATTTCCTGAATCATGAGTCATTATTGTCGTGGCTTTGTCGAGTACATGATCCAATTCGAATATCACCCTGTATGGATTTATAGGTATCTCATTAGAGGTTAATAGAGGTTTCCATTCCTCAAGCCATCTTTTTTTCTGAATAGCGACTTCATTTTCAACGTTATTAGCGAAGTACTCATCTCTAGATGCAATTTGGCTTTTTGCCTCATTGATTAATTGTCTGAGGATTAGCTTGGGATTGCCAAGCACAGCATGGTGCAAGGCGTATTCGTTGTTGAGGTCCCTTTCGTCATCTGTACACTGGATCAAAACTTTTCCAGCAGGTATACGACAGGACATTAGTGAAGTATGGAACGTGGAACCCAGTCCAAGTATTAAGTCTGCCTCATGCAAGAAGTGATCGACCATTCCTGTGACAGTTGCCCCTCCATTGCCGATTGAAAGAGGGTGATTTTCCGGAAAGGCACTTTTGCCAGGCGTTATTGTCATAACGGGTATCTGAAGAAGTTCTGCAAATTCTTGCAATTCGTCCCATGCTTCGGCTTGTATTACTCCTTGACCCACATGAAGCAAAGGTTTCTTTGCTGAAAGTAGCGTTTTTACTGCGTCCTTTATATCTTGGGGGTCTCCTGCGCTTTTCTGCCCAAGTATGGGGCTGTATTCGAACTCCTTGTCGCTTATTTCCTCTGAATAAACGTCGGTCGGTATTTCTAATAAGACAGGACCGATTTTTCCTGTTCTCAGGTTTCGAAACGCATAGCGTAACATTTCGGGTATCCTTGGAGCCATGTTAAGTTCGGCACTCCATTTGGTGACATTTCTGTAGTTTATTGCAGCGGGAAAAGATGGATGGACGTTTGTCATATGTCTTTCGGTTCCGCTGGGTAAAACGAGAATAGGGATAGAGTCGGCGTAGGCGTGGGCGACACCACCGAAAGCATTTTCTATTCCCGGCCCGTATTGTGTGGCTATAACTCCAATACGACCTCGGCCAGCGATTCTCGTATACCCATCTGCCATATTGACAGCGCCTCGTTCAGTGCGGGCGAGAATGGGTTTGATCCCGACTTTGGCTGCCTCGTCAATCAGCGGGTTAGACGGAAAGCAGAAGAGGTATTCAACAGATTCCATTTTCAGAATTTTCGCAATGGCCGTAACACCTTTCATGAACACCTCGATATTCGCTAGTTGTCGAAAGATTATATAAAGGCTTCAGTTGAGTCAATCACGGTTGACTGCTTGCGTCTGTTCGTACAGAATTGTGACACGTTTTAATAAGGGAGAAGCTTGTGCGAATCGCTATAGGTATGGACCACTGGGGATTCATTTGGAAAGAGGAAATTGTGTCTTTCCTTGAACAACAAGGACATGATCTGGTGGATAAAGGTGCATACCAGCATGATCCACATGACGATTATCCTGACTTTGTCGTATCCGTTGCACGAGCTGTTGCATCTGGTGAAGTCAGCCGGGGTATCGTTGTTTGCGGAAGTGGTGTTGGGGCTTCAATTGCAGCCAACAAGGTTCCAGGCGTCAGATCTGCTATGTGTCACGACTCATACTCGGCACATCAAGGCGTGGAACACGATGACATGAACGTTTTGGCGATAGGCTCTAGGATAGTAGGGATTGAACTGGCAAAAGAACTGGTAGAAGCTTTCCTCTCTGCCAACTACACTGCTGAGGCCCGCCATCAGCGCAGGCTCGATAAAGTAAAGGCGATAGAGACAGAAGGGTTCAAGCCAGCCTAACTTCGGTTTTTTAGAATTTCAACCACTCTGTGAAGTATGTTTTGGGCCACGGAGTATTTGCTCATTCTGGGTAGGTCTTCGATAAAGCCACAGCTTCCTATGATAGTCACCTTGTTGGTGTCTGATCCGAACACCCCATTGCTTGAAGATACGTCGTTAGCTACTAACAGGTCGGCGCCTTTCGAATCTAGTTTGATTCTAGCGTTTTTTAAAAGATCCTCAGTTTCGGCTGCGAAACCTACTTTGACTTTAGCTCCGTTTGCTTCAGCCAGTATGTCTGGATTCGTTTCGAGTTCTAGGTACGGACTGTTGCTTGACCCTTTCTTAATCTTGTGGGGTGATTTTAATCTGGCTTTATAGTCACTGACTGCAGCAGCCATAATTAAGGCGTCTGCATTTTTTGAAGCTTTTATAACTGCTTTGTACATGTCTTCGGTATTTTCGACATGTATCACTTCGATCGCAGAAGGGTCGGAAAGCTGAGTCGCTGCTGTTATTAGTACGGTATTTGCACCGTTGTCTCGGGCTGCCTCCGCTATTGCGTAACCCATTTTTCCTGATGAACGGTTTGTTAGAATTCTGACTGGGTCTATTGATTCGATAGTCCCTCCCGCCGTGACCACGATTTTCCTACCAGCTAACTGGCTATTTTTCCCGAGTTCGGCAGACAAGTGGCCGATGAGTTCCTTGACCTCTATCATGCGACCAGTTCCTGTGAGTCCAGATGCGAGCCGCCCAGTAATCGGGCCCACTATCGTTGCACCACGTTTCTTCAGCTTGAGGACGTTCTCTTGCACTATCGCGGCTTCAAACATATTGGCATCCATAGCGGGTGCCAAAACCAATGGAGCCGAGGTTGCTATAACGGTTAGTGATATAGGATCATCTGCGAGTCCAGATGCTAGTTTACCTATCATGTTGGCCGTTGTGGGGGCTATTACAACTAGGTCAGCCCTTTGAGCCAAAGCAACATGTGCCATAGCAATTTCCGATTCCGGATCGTAAAGATTAGTTATCACTGGTCTGTGGGCGATACTTTTAAATGTAAGTGGATTTATAAATTTCTGGGCCGCTTCAGTCAGGATCACGTCCACATTTGCCCCAAGTTGAACGAGTTTGCTACATAGGTCAGCAGCTTTGTAACAAGCTATGCTCCCCGTAACACCGAGGACTATATTTTTGTTTTCAAATGGCGACTTCACTGTAATTCCCCTTTTTGGATTCCAGAGCTGTTCAGTCCATAGATTATTCTCAGTCCGATAAGTGTAAGGTCCAAATTCACAAAGTCAAAAACGTCAGATTCTTCAGCTATGAGGGGTGATTGGCCGCCAGTGCCTATCACTTTTACAACATTGCTGTTTAGCTCAGCCTTAAATCGCTTGACCATGCCTTCAATGAGATCCACGTTTCCTAGGATCAATCCTGCCTGTAATGCATGGGTGGTATTTTTCCCGATCACTGTACGCGGAGCCGCTAGTTCGACTCGACGCAACTGTGATGTGTTTGAGAACAAAGCTTCTGCTGAAAGTCTCAATCCCGGTGCTATAGCCCCGCCGAGGTATTCAGCCTTATCAGAAACGGCATCCAGAACTGTCGCGGTACCACAGTCAACGATAATGCATGGTCCGCCATAGAGTTGAAATGCACTTGCTGCATCTACTATTCGATCGGCACCGACATCTCGAGGATTATCGTATAGTATCTTGATTCCCGTACGTACCCCGGCACCTACAACCAGAGGTTCATTATTGAAGTAGCGGTTACAAAGCTCAGTGAAAACTTGAGTTAGAGGTGGGACTACACTACATATCGCTACTGCATCAATTTGCTTAGTGGCTATACCTTCGAGTGAGAGAAGGTTTATCACGTTTAGTCCGTATTCATCAGCCATTCTTTGCGGTGTAGTCGAAAGCCTCCAAGTTGCCACAAGATCGGCTTCTTGGAACACTCCAAGCGTGATGTTCGTGTTGCCTATGTCTATTGTCAATAACATATCGGTCGCCGCAAATGTCGCCGCCGTTTCATACCATTATAGCAAAGACTAACGTCTGCTGTGAGAATTGCTAGTTAGTGGGCTATATTCAAGAGTGGGAATAAAGCAACGACCCGAGCGACTGATGCTTGGTTTAGATCCGGCCAATCGGCCCCTCGGTTGCCCGACTAGAACCGTCTAGTCGGTGCCTCTCATCATGCAACCACTCAGGTCGATTGCATCCTATCACTACCTTCAAATATGCTGTCGACTCTTTTCCGCGGGAATTTTCAAAAGAATTTTACTTATTGCTAATCTTCCCCCATTTTAGGGTGGAAGTGAACGCGCTAAGGGCTATCGCAATCGCACCTGCTAGGAAAAACGCATAGCTCAAATTGGTCGAATCAGCGAGTAATCCTGCGAGATACGGTGAGACAGCAGAAAATATGACACCAGAACTAAAAACTAATGAAATGGTAGTTGCCGGCATATTGCTTTGAGCTTGATCTATACCAGCAGCTAGAAGAATGGACATTAGTGAATATGAGACAGACCCCATTAAAAGAACCGTCACTATTAGAAGAAGAGGTACAGAACCAGCGAATGGTATTGCTATCGTGAGCAAACCCAATATGGCAAGAGATGGAACTAACACTGATTTTCTTGAATATTTGTCAGACAAATATCCCAGGAATGGTTGAGCTCCGATTCCTACCACTTGGGATCCAGATACGAAAGCTGCTGTAATAAGTATTGGAAACCCTAGATCATTCTTCAGATAGATGGGTAAGAATGTCATAATTATTCCCTGAGACGAGCTAAACCCGGCTGTCACTATTAAAGTGGTAATTAGCCCACGTATGCGAAGCATTTGCCATAAGGATCTTAAATATCCCATAAATGACAAATCAAACTGATTATTCCCCTGCAGATTCTTCAGTGTGATCCATGTTATTACTCCCATCATGAAAGCGGGAATTACTCCAATCTGCAGAACCGTACGCCATAGGAAGACCGTTAATAGAGTGCCGACAAGAAAAGGTCCTAATGCCTCACCAATACTGCCTCCGGTACCATGCAGTGATATCGCAAATCCGCGCCTTTGTGGAAAACGCTCAGCAAGGGCGGCAATAGCGGGTGGGTGCCAAAAAGATATCGCTATACCGGCAATTGTAGTGTTGATCAAGAGTAATGTATAAGAGTTGCCCCAGCCTATGAAGAAATGAAAAATTCCTACCAGAATAATTGACACCGATAGCATTTCCTTCCATCTATTGTTGAATCTATCGGCCATATAGCCTGCAGACAGATTGCCCAGACCACTACCCGCATTCCTAATTGTGGATATCATTCCAACACCCGCATGGCTTAACCCGAAGTGAATTTGTATCTCTGTGAGTATTATGAAAAAGCCAGCCACGAAAAGGTGCTTTACTGCGTGACCAAGAACCAGTACGGAAGTAAGTATTTTTTCAGTTGGCCCGATATTTTCGACAGGTGCGTTATTTGATTTCATACGATTCCTTTATAGATTTAATTTGCAAAGGGATCTCATTTAGTAGATCGGAGGCTAATAAGCCAGAATCGCCAATGCGGAGGCCGATTTGCTCGCCCGATAAACCATGAAGATAAGCGCCACAGGTAGCAGCGTCAAGAGAGGATAGCCCTTGTGCAAGAAGCCCACCTATTAGGCCAGTAAGAACATCGCCTGTGCCAGCGGACGCTAAGAGGGGATTAGCAAAGGGATTTATACGAGCATGTTCTTTATCAGGAGTTACTATTGACAGCGCACCCTTCAGAAGCACTACCTTTTCCCAGTAACCAGCACTTTCTTTTGCGATTCCTAAGCGATCCTTTTGAACTTCGTCCACGGAAGTTCCAAGCAATCGGGCCATTTCACGTGGGTGAGGTGTAAGAATCGTGTGCGAATTGAGGTGTTTGTGCCAGCCGTCAAATTTGGCTAGAAAATTTAGGGCGTCGGCATCTATTACTATGGGTAAATCGGGAAGGTTTTGATTTTGTAGGAGAAGACGGCTGAGGAATTCACCGGTTTTATTATGCTGACCCAGACCACACCCAATGACCATCGCGTCATATTCCGGCAACTTTTCAATTACCTTATCAACATCTTCGTCGTCGATCTCTCCGGTATTTGTGCTTGAGAGTGGTATGAAGGTCACCTCCGATAATTTAGAAGCTACTATTGGATACACATTCTCGCTAGTAGCGAGAGTGACCAGGCCGACTCCAGAACGATATGCAGCGCTGCAGGCTAAAATACTGGCGCCAACATAGCTCATTGATCCGGCCACGACTAAAAGGCGACCAAAAGTACCTTTATGGGCATGCTTGGCTCGTTTTGGAAGGAGTGAAGCAACCAACTCGGGTGTTATTAATTCCAAAGTAATATCGTTTGCAAGTCCTTTTGGCACTCCAATATCTACCGTAGAAAGTTCCCCAGTTGCAACTAACCCTGGCATTGTGAAGTGACCCAATTTAGGATTCGATAAGGCGACAGTTTGGTCCGCTCCGGCGCAAGAGGGGTCGACCTGACCGCTATCGGAATCGACGCCTGTTGGGAGATCTACAGCCAGTACCTGAATCCTATTGTCGTTTCGTGCTTTTGAAATTTCTGCAAGGATCTCTCGTAATTGACCTTTAATTGGTCTGCTTCTCCCGGTTCCCAGGATGGCATCAATAACTAAATGTGAATTCCGAATGACTTTTTTTAGAGCTGCCAGGTTAGGGTCGCTGGATGCATAAATTACACTGATGTCAAGTTTTTTTAAGGAGTCCATTTTCTGGTCAGGAATTTTTCTGCCTAGGCAGACATAGACGGTTACGTTAGTGCCCGTGCTCTTAAGATGAGAAGCCGCAACAAGTCCGTCTCCTCCGTTGTTTCCGGAACCAACTAATATTAATACGGGCGACTTTTTTGGCTCTGATAAGATCGTTATTGCTTTGTAGGCTATCTCACGTCCAGCGTTCTCCATCAATTGTTCTTTGGAAACCCCAGACGCCTCTGACATGTTCTCCAAGTCGGACATTTGTTTGGAGGTTACTATTTTCATAGGGGATTCTTTGAATCAATAGATACTGAGGCCACCGCATACTTTCTGGAGTGAGATATGCTCAAGGCTATATGAATGACAGCAGTTTTTACCGCCACCATTGCAGCGCGACCGTGGAGTTCTACTTTAGGGCGATCTCCGCGTTGACGGGTCACTTCGACGTCTCTCCAACCTACTCCACGAACTCCAGTGCCAAGCGCTTTCATGACAGCTTCTTTAGCTGCAAAACGTGCTGCGAGTTGTGGAAAGCGACCTCTGCAGTAATCGAGTTCCTTTTTAGTGTAAATACGGTTAAGAAACCGTGCACCCCAACGGTCTATCACGGAAGCTATGCGGTCTATCTCAATTATGTCTATACCTACGGTGTTCACAGATCAATTATATTATTTATCGTTACAAAATATCACTACCAAACGGATCGTGAATTTCCAGCGGGATCTATTGGGGCGAATGAAAGTGGTTTTCATGTACTTCACTATGGTTTAACAAGTCGTATTAGGTTAACCTATGAATGAAATATGTAGATGTTGAATTGAGAGGGCCTAGTGGCAGCTTCCATAATTAACGGTAAAGGGATTGCCCAAGAAATTAGAAGTGAAGTCAAAGCAGAAATCGAGATTCTCAAAGAATCGCGCGGATTAACCCCGGGATTAGCAGTGGTCTTGATTGGCAATGATCCCGCATCAGCAATATATGTTAAGAATAAAGAGGTCGCCTGCGAAGAAGTTGGCATAAGTACACGCACCTTTCATCTGCCTACCGATGTCAGTGAAGAGCAGGTAGTTGAACTGATAACTTCTTTAAATAAAAGTGGCTTATATCATGGGATATTGACGCAACTCCCTTTTCCTCCTCACATAAATGACTCGAATGTAATCGATCATCTGGATCCTGCGAAGGACGTTGATGGACTCCATCCCTACAACTTTGGGTTACTGGCTGCAGGTACTCCCAGGTTTATAGCCGCGACTCCATATGGCGTGCAGCAGATGCTTATTAGAACTGGCAACGATCCAGCAGGTAAACATGTGGTTGTGTGTGGACGTAGCAATATTGTTGGCAAGCCTTTAAGCATGCTCTTTTCGCAGAAACAGGCTGGGAGTAATGCCACGGTTACTCTATGCCATAGCAATACGAAAGACCTCGGATATTTCACTAAACAGGCTGATATATTGGTCGTTGCGATAGGTAGCCCGGAGGTAATCAACGCCGATATGGTCAAAGAGGGGGCCGTGGTTATAGATGTGGGCATTAATCGAATAGATGATGATAATAGGAAGCGAGGCTATAGACTTGTGGGCGATGTTGCATTTTCGGATGTGTCTGAAGTGGCTAGCGCGATCACTCCCGTCCCTGGTGGGGTTGGCCCTATGACCATAGCTATGCTTCTTGTTAATACCGTTGCTGCAGCGAAATCTAGCATCGATTGAAATATGAATTTCTTCCACGGTTAAACGGGGTTCTCAGTTGCTGTTTGAAGATGAGATGGGTATAGGTGTCGGAATAGAGAATCCGTTAGCGTGATGGACATGAGGTTGATTTGCACACCAAAGACTTTGATTACTCGCTTCCCAAAGGGCTGATTGCACAAACACCTTTGGAATCTCGAGATGACTCACGTTTGTTAATACTTGACCGCAGCAATGGTGTGATAAGGCATTCACGTTTCAGGGCAGTCTCGTCTCTGTTAAGACCAGGTGATTTACTAGTATTTAACGATAGCCGTGTAATCAGGGCTAGGCTTAATGGTGGACTCGCAGACTCGAAAAGAGATGTAGAACTTCTCCTGTTACGTAGCCATGAACCAAGTCGTTGGTGGTGTATTGGAAAACCAAGCCGGAAAATTGTCGATGGGGCCCGCATAATTTTCGAAGGGGGATTGGAAGGTATAGTTGTAGAAGCTGCAGATCATGGTATGCGATTGATAGAATTCAACGACGAAAAATTGATAGAAATTGTTGGCAAGATTCCTTTGCCTCCATACATTCATGAAACTTTGAACGAAGTGGAGCGTTACCAGACCGTCTATGCTAAGAACTTGGGTAGTGTGGCTGCTCCGACTGCTGGTCTCCATTTCACAACACAATTATTGGAAGATCTTCAAGTCGTTGGAATTAACATGGCATTCGTAACATTGCATGTTGGGCTAGATACGTTCAGGCCTGTGGATGAACACGATCCACGAAATCACAAAATACACAGTGAATATTGGGAGATAAGTGAGGAAACAGCAAAAGCGATAAATCGGGCAATTAGAGAGGGGCGACGGATTGTAGCAGTAGGCACTACGACTGTTAGAACGCTAGAGCAGGTCTCTCGTCTAATGGATGCTGAGGGTAGTGACGGGGTGGCAGCTGGATCTGGTTGGGCTGATATATTTATCATGCCAGGTCACACTTTTCGCTTAGTTGATGCGATGATCACAAACTTTCATTTGCCTCGTTCTACCTTGCTCATGCTAGTTTCAGCGTTTGCCGGTGGTGACCAGATAACTAAGGCATATGATGAAGCCATAAGATTAAAATACCGTTTCTACAGTTTTGGTGATGCCATGTTAATTTTTTGATACGCTCCAATGGGCGAATCTGTTGCAGTAATCAAAGCCAACTGGAACTATGCTCATCAGTTGTGGATGGAACGGTTATTAACTTTTGAGCAAGTAGCGTTTAGGAAATTTAGCTACGATGGAGTACAAGGTATCGACCATGTTTGCTACACGTACTCTGGCTACATGTGAGCACAGTTGATAAACAGACATGCGATCAAAGCCGTACTCTTCTGAAAGCCAAGTTATCAGGTCGTAGAATGCTATTCGAGCTGCGTCTTCCATAGGCCTGGCACTTCCAATCGACATTAAGTATTCGTCATTCTCAACACGTGGGGTAGGTGTTGCCCTGCCCTTAATTACTTCTACACTGAAAGTCCCTGTAGTTGGTATCTCGATTGCTGAGCCACACACCTCTGCATCCCCTTGGGCTGCATGCCCGTCCCCCAGATATAGTAGGGCGCCGGGGTGATGTACAGGTAGGTAAACTGTGTTGCCAGGGCAGATGTCCGCAGCATCCATGTTTCCACCGTGGAACCCTGGCGATAGTGTGGATATTGCCTCCATTAGGGGTGCAGTCCCGATAGTTCCATAAAAAGGCTCTATTGGTATCGGTGATATGTCTAGATTTTCATCGTAGATTACTCCATCGGGAGTAATTGGGTGGATGAGTATGCGGGTTTCCAATGGTTCATTAAGGACACGAGTCCAGACCGTTCCGCATACCCCTCCGAAATTTGGAGCAATAATGCTTGCTCCAAAATCTCGCGGGATAGATATGTCTTTTATATGGACTACAAGTGTGTCTCCAGCCTCTGCTCCTTCGACGAAGATTGGCCCCGTACATGGATTAACGAACGGCATCTGAATTACGTCTTCTAGCCTGACATTTGCAGACACTATGCGATCTCCGTAGGCATCTTTCGTGCTTACCTGAAATGTTTCACCAGGGCTCACGCGGGCAATGGGGTCCTGATAGGGGCCCATGACATATGCAAGTTTTTCTATTGATGGAGGCTTAATGTGCAGCATCAATTTCCCCTTATTAGTTTGAGCAATAGAGATATATATCTGATTTGCTAGCTTATGTAAACCAGTGGCGTAGACTATTTGTCGATAACTTGGAGTAGAAATCCCGGGCTAATTTTTGCTAGTGGGGTTCTCCGTTCTTTACTCAGAATTACGTGAGTTTTGGTCTTTTGAGTATATGGATAACAACAGGCCGAGGAAACTTTGGACTATTGTCCCTTGAGTAGATTGTCTACGTACCATAACGGATGTTGGTAGCACTACGTTGTGCCCCTCTTGAATCCGTATTGTCTTTAGCGTTCCGATTTCCAACTCTCTTCTAAGCGAGTTTCGCGGTAAGAATGATATCCCTAGGCCTCGTTCAATCATTCGCTTGGTAGCATCAATACTGTCCAAGTCCATTTGAACGTTGGGTACTATGCCAGCTTCGCGTACTACTCTGTTGATAAGCACGAAGTAGCTTGATTCCCGATCATAAAGTATCAGGGGTTCATGGGCTACATCATAAATACTGGCTTCACCTAACTTAGCAAACTTGTGAGAAGGATCGGTAACTAGCACTACCTGTTCGTCGTAAATGTGCTGAGCCTGTATGTCCGGGTGTACGATAGTTCGTGAAAGTCCGACTTGTACTTCTCCTGAAAGTAACATCTCCAAAACCTCAGAAGATCGGCCTGTTTTTATAGACACATCGATACCTGGGTAGAGACTATGGAATTTCTTAAGTATGTCAGGCAGTACGTACGCACATATGGCTCTGGCTGATCCTATGTGAAGTTTGCCGCTGGATGCGCGTTGCGTTGCGTCTAAAACAGCCCGGGCTTCATTGAGTGATTCTAGCGCTCTCGTAACGTAAGGAAGGAAAGCCTGACCCGTTTCAGTCAATCGTGCGCCACGGCCCATCCTGTGGAAAAGAGGTCCTCCAGTATCCCTTTCCAGTGACAATATCCTTGCACTTAGAGAGGGCTGTGTTAACCCCATGGCTTCAGCGGCACGGCTGAAACTCTTGTACTCAACAACATTAATGAAAGCTTCCAGTTGGCCTAGTTCCATTTTTCACCCGCTAAATATAGATGATGCCTATGGTAAGCATAGAATAAAGCTATCAATAAGCCAACAGGCACTTAAGCACAACTTTGGAAAGTGGAGCCATTAGATAAGAAACAGATCTACGTCACCTAATTTTCATTTTCTTCAGCGAAGTGGCCGTTCTCCGAGAGTTGATCATGTCCGTTGTTAGATATGGGTTCCATGTCGTCGAACTGGGAGACGTCTCTTCCCGAAGCCGCACGAGGTTTAGTATCTCTGGCGTGTCTGGACTTAGGATCCATTGATGTTATAGATACTACTTCGTCATTTTCAGGTAACGATACTATACTCACGCCTTGGGTTCGCCGGCTGAGTTCTCGCAGTTCGCTCAGATTGCTACGTGTGACTTGGCCTCTTTTCGAAATGATCATTATATCTTCGCCTTCACGCACCACCCTTGCAGTAGCCACTGGGCCGCTTTTTGAGGTTATGCGGAAGGTTCCAAGACCGGAGCCTCCTCTGGATTGTAGTCTGTAGCGATCCATTGCACTTGGTTTTCCGAACCCGTTTTGGCTTATTACTAGAAGCTGGCAATCGGCTTGAACTACATCCATGGCAACAACAAGGTCATTTTCCTTAAGTCGCATTCCGCGCACTCCCCCAGCGACCCTTGAGCTTCTTCTGACTTGAATAGCTGGGAATCTGATTGACATTCCGTTTTTACTGACCATTATTACGTCGTCCTCTGCCGAGCAGAGACGGACGGATACCAGTTCATCACCTTCTTCTAAGTCGATGGTTCTTATACCGTTTGAACGTATATTTGCGAGTGAAGATAAGGCCATACGCTTAATTTCTCCAAGCTTTGTTGAGAAGAGAATGTCTTCACCACTTACCATTGATGAAACATCTAGTATGGTTTGCACCGATTCTTCAGGACGTATATCCAGAGCCTGGACCAAAGGTGTGCCTCTGGAAACACGGGAATTATCCAATGGCAGTTCGTAGACCTTTTTCTTGTAAACGCGACCGTTGTTAGTGAAGAAGAGAAGGAAATCGTGAGTATCAGCTACCAAGTGATGCCTGATGACGTCTCCTTCGCGGGTTGTTTGGCCGCGGACACCCTTGCCTCCTCGGTGTTGCCGCCGATACGTTTCTGCTGGTACGCACTTGATGTATCCTCGCTCGCTGAGCGTAACCACAACTTCCTGATGGGGGATAAGATCTTCGTTACTAAAGTCAGTTATCTCAGTAAGGCTGACTTCAGTGCGCCGTTCATCCCCAAACTTGTCTTTGAGCTTCTTTGTTTCTTCAGCCACCACGGCGAGAACCATGTTAGGGTCAGCCAGTAGAGTCATTAATTGCGAGACACGTTTAGTCAGTTGCTCGTGTTCATCCTCGATACGTTTGCGTTCAAGAGCTGCCAGCCTTCGAAGTTGCATTTCCAGAATAGCCTGTGCCTGCTCTTCGTCTAGATCATATTTCTCCATGAGGCTAATTCGTGCCGATTCGGCGTCATCAGCATTTCTGATGAGTTGAATCGCTGCATCAAGATCATCTATAGCCTTACGTAGGCCCTCGAGAATGTGTATCCTCACCTGGGCTCTTCGCATTTCATATTCGGACTTGCGCCTAGTTATGTCAGTTCTGTGGTCTATGAACTCTTGTAGAATTGACGGAAGAGACAAAGTCTGAGGTTGCCCGTTAACGAGTGCCAGCATGTTGATATGGAATACTGATTGGAGAGCTGTATGCTTGTAGAGATTGTTCATCACCCGTTGAACTTGAGCATCTCGACGCAGCTCAATTACCATTCGCATTCCCCGACGGTCTGATTCATCTCTTACTTCTGAGATGCCTTCTATTTTGCGATCTTTTGCTAGAATTACGATCTTTTGCAGCAGCCCTGCTTTACTGACCTGATAGGGTAGTTCAGTCACTACTAGGCGATAACGTCCTGCCCGTTCCATTTCTTCAGCTTCCATCTTGGCCCTTACGACTGCTCGGCCCTTTCCGGTTTGGTACGCTTCCCTGATACCCTGCTGTCCCAAAATAGTAGCTCCGGTTGGGAAATCGGGTCCAGGGACTATTTCTATCAAGTCTTCTGGCGTAGCGTTGGGATTTTTTATGAGGGTAAGCACTGCGTCACATATTTCAGATAGGTTATGAGGCGGTATGTTTGTAGTCATCCCAACCGCTATTCCAGTAGACCCGTTTACAATGAGATTTGGAAGTCTAGCTGGTAGTATCTTGGGCTCATTCAAAGAACCGTCAAAATTTGGTGAGAAATCTACAGTGTCTTGATCAATGTCAGCCAACAGTTCCTGTGCAATCGGGGAAAGACGGGCCTCAGTATAACGCATTGCGGCTGGGGGATCATTGTCAACACTACCAAAGTTTCCTTGCCCATCAACAAGTGGATATCTTACTGAGAAATTTTGGGCCATCCGCACCATAGCTTCGTATATGGGGCTGTCACCATGAGGGTGATACTTTCCCATGACCTCACCTACTAGGCGAGCACTCTTTTTGTATGCGGTTCCAGGCCGCATAGCCAATTCATCCATCGAATAGAGGATCCGCCTTTGAACAGGCTTGAGCCCATCTCTTACATCGGGAAGGGCCCTAGAAACGATTACGCTCATTGCATAATCGAGATAAGAAGTACGCATCTCATCTACAATGCGTACGGGCTTTACTGAGTCTGTAGTCATGGACCTCTCTTAATCTAAAAGGATATGAAACTCGAGAACTGTGCGTCGAAGCTCAATACCTTGTGTTTTAGCCCTCTAATTCTACCAGATGCAGTATGTACATACAAGAAAATACAGCCAATTCACTAAGCCGAATTGGCGCTTCGAAATTAGGAAAGTCCGAGTGGGGACTGAGTACCTTCCGATGACAAACTCAGATGTTTTAAGAGATGCTTTGGTCAGCCAACGCGAGGTTGATCATGAGTCAAGGCGTAGGCTTCCAGCTTCATCATCAGATGTTACGTCCATTAAGAAGGCTGACCCTGAGTAATCTGGCAGTGCTTCCTCTTCTTCGTCCCAATATGCATCGGCATCTGAATCCAATTTGCCATTTTGTCTAGCTGGGCCGCCTGATCTCACTGGTTTTAGGAGGGTATTACCCACAAGATTTTGCTGAAATGACTGAATACCTCGCTGCGAAGGATCTTGATACTCTTCCCGTATTATTATGGTGATATTTTCGTCGCTAACACTTGTGATAGCTGCGTCGTAACGGTTTCCACCGTCAATCAACCGTAATATTCTATTTGATAACCGTGGCGGCACTAGGCCTAAATAGTTGCCGTGCCAGTCATCAATAGACAAACGCCTGTCGATAATTTGTAATTTTACGGGATCCCCCGGGGCCAGCTTTGCTAGATGATTCTGATTAACAGGTTTCTCTAATGTTGTAGTGGCTGTTTTACCGCTTTCCTCCAAAAAATGGCTCGGAGCAATCTTGCTAGTTTTCTTGGGCCGTTTGTCTTTCTGTTTCAGATGAGAAAGACGCTCAAGATTCTTTTGTGCAATAGTATTGCTGGGAGAGATTGCGACAGCAGTTTGGAACGCTACCTTTGCGTTTCTGTAACGCCCAAGTTCCACTAGAGCTTTGCCTAGGCGATTATATGCCTCTATGTCCTGCGGGAACAACTCAACAATGTTGTGGTTAGCAGATACCGCCTCCTCCCAGCGGTTCTCCATGGCCAGCAAGATTGCTTCCTTAGATGTTTTCCTTCTTAATTGCGATTTGTATTCTGCCTGGCGATAAAGAGTCATGTTGTCATCCTTGTCTCCAGGGGACAGCCGATTTTAATCTTTATTGCCCATATAAATCAATAGGCAATTGAACTAATTTCCCTGAAATAAGGTTGATTAGTTGCCAATTCGACCGTATTTGCCAGCTAATGAGGCCAAATGGATTCTCACTATGTTTGCAGCCATCAGTAGACTGTCCCGCACAGGTCTAACCTTGCTTTCCTTATCGTAGTACCAGTTGATAGGAACCTCTTTGATTTTGAGCCGTTTGCGTGTGGCCAGATACATTATTTCTACATCGAAGGCAAAGCCATTGATCCGCTGAAGCGAAAATAGATTATCTGCGACATTTCCAACGAAACATTTAAAGCCACACTGGGTGTCCATGAAACCTGGCACAGCCATGATCCGCACGAAAGCATTGAACAGCCTTCCCATGATATGTCGGTAGGGTGGTTCTTCAAATCTTTGGGCCCCGTGGATCTCTCTGGAGCCTAGGGCTAGATCATAATCCCCGATCTTATCTGGGAGAAATCTCTCAAGCTGTTCAATCGGCATTGATAGATCGGCATCACACATAAATCGGTACTGTCCTTTCGTATGTAGCATTCCGGCTCGGACTGCGGACCCTTTGCCTCCGTGAGGTATAGATAATAACGATAAACGATTATGATCTTTCGCAAAATTACTCACCACAGAGCCCGTCATGTCAGTGCTCCCGTCGTCAACTACGATCACTTCCCAAGAGTAGCTTTGCATCGACAGATAGCTGGTAACTTTTTCGAGTGTCTGTTTTATCCGGTGCTCTTCGTTATACGCTGGTATGACTAAAGCTAGGAATGGAATTTCACTGGTGGTAGCGCTATTCTTTTGCAATTAATCACACGCCCAATGTTTTTTATAAGAACCTATTTATATAGGTGGTATCGATTGTGTTCAAAAACTTGCCCTTCAAGTCTTATTCGGTTGAGTGCACTCCTATCGGAGTTGGCTGGGTAATTTTAATTGAACCGTCGATTCCAGCGATCCTTGCGCCTTGTTCCATTTCTCGAGCGACTGTAATTTCATTGCCGGCTGATAGTGCCAATACGCTCGATCCGGCGCCAGAAAGACAAACACCCAGCGCCCCGCCATCTAAAGCACTGGTAAATAATGTTTTCATTTCTGGCAATAAGGCTTGCCTAGCGTCTTGGTGGAGCCTGTCTCTCGTCGCGACATGTAAACTATCGAATTTACCAGTGGATAAAGAATTCACCAATAGTCCTACGCGGCTCATATTATAGATTGCGTCAACTAGGCTAATTTCCTGTGGGACCAATCCTCGTGCTTCTTGGGTAGGCATAGGTTGCTCTGGTACGAATATCACAACCTTTAACTCTTTTGGCAATGGCACCTCGGAACGAATCAAATTACCCTCATCTGTAACTACTATCTGAAATCCTCCGAATAATGCGGGAGTGACGTTGTCTGCATGGCCTTCCATCTCAACGGCTATTTCCCATAGTAGCTCCAGATCTGGATTGTCACCGTTCATGAGACAAGCACCAAACAGTCCCGCTACAATTGCGGCGGAGCTGCTCCCCAATCCTCTAGCGAGAGGAATTTGATTTTCACATTCGATCGAAAACCCCGGTACATTATTGGAAGTCTTTTCGAAATATTTAGTAGCTGCGATATATAGGAGATTATCAGGTCCTTGAGGCAAGATTCCACTTCCCTCACCCTTCACAGATACTGTGTGAGCATCTTCTGGGGTAAACTTGACATAGTTCCATATTTCTAGTGCCAGCCCCAAACAATCAAATCCTGGACCAAGATTTGCCGATGTCGCGGGGACTGCAATGGTTGCTGGTTTCATGATGCATGGAGTATAGCATCAAGGTATTGTACTTATCTCAGGAAGCATTTATTAAATGCACGTTAATGCCGATATAAGATATAATCTTATTGTGTTCGGGGTGTAGCTCAGCTTGGCAGAGCGCTACGTTCGGGACGTAGAGGCCGGTGGTTCAAGTCCACTCACCCCGACCAATGTAATTCAAAAACGGTCTCGATATGGGATTTACACAGGTGTTTTTGAAGTTTTAGATGTTGCCATAGGAAGCTTATACAAAACTTCGATGTGAATCGAGATGACAAATTTTGTTACTGGTTCTCTAGTTAGCCCCGCAATAGATATACGAAGACTTGGCTTTAGTTTCGGTGCTAAGAGCATTTTGAGTGATTTGAGCATCAGAATCGAGCCTGGTCAAGTTCATGGATTCCTAGGTCCGAACGGTGCTGGAAAAACGACACTTTTTAGGATACTGACTGGTTTTCTTAGCCCAGATGTCGGGACCGTTGAGTTATTTGGGGAACGGCTATCACCTAAATTGGCAACAAGAATTGGATACATGCCTCAGCTTAGCGCACTTTATCAAGAAATTTCTGTACAACAGAATGTTGAGTTCTTTGCTTCTATGTACGGATTGTCCGACTCAGTTGCGCGGCGTGAGGCCGTGGAGTCGGTCCTTAGTCTCGTCAATCTGTGGAACGAGCGCAGCCAGCCTATCTTGCAACTTAGTGGAGGGATGAGGCAACGAGCGAGTTTAGCGATTGCCATGGTACACAATCCTAGTCTTCTATTGCTTGACGAGCCTACGGTTGGACTTGACCCAGAACTAAGGGCCACTTTCTGGGATCACTTCCGTGAAATGGCGGATTCAGGGGTCACGTTAGTTCTGTCCAGTCACACTATGGATGATGCTAGTCATTGTGACCGACTGAGTTTTCTTCAGGAAGGCCGCTTAGTGGCTACTGGGACTCCGTCCGATTTGATGGCATCTGTTGGCAAGGCTGGGGCAACGCTAGAAGACGCATTTCTGCACTTCGTGAGGAGTCGGTAAGATGTCTTTCGTGCGTACTTTAGCCATAGCCAAACGTATTTTTCTACAGATTCGACATGATCGCAGGTCTGTTGCACTGATTATTGGTGCGCCAATTATGGTTATGACTTTGGTTGGATTGAGCCTATCTGAACAGGAAGATATTCTCGACCAGGTAGCTCCTGCCCTCATTGCGACTTTCGCATTTTTCTTTTCCTTTCTGCTAACTGGAGTGGGTTTCCTTAGGGAACGCGCATATGGAACCCTAGAAAGACTTCTGACTACCCCAGTAGGTCGCGGTGACATTGTTGCGGGTTATATGATCGGATTTTTAATTTTCGCATGGCTGCAGTCTATGTTAATCATGTTTTATACAATTTTTGTTTTGCAGATCGATTACGAGGGGTCGTTGTGGCAAGTATTTGTTCTACTCTTAGTACTTACTGTTGGCAGTGTGAGCTTGGGGATTTTTGTGTCTACATTTGCTCGGAACGAATTCCAAGTAGTGCAATTTATTCCTTTGATATTGACTCCCCAAGTATTCTTGTCAGGCGTAATTGTTAGAGTGGAGCAACTCCCTGGTTACCTCCGAGTGGCTTCTGACGTATTGCCTTTAACTTATGCTGTTAGGGGCATGCAGGGCATTATGATTCTGGGGCAAAATTTGAGTGATATAATACCGGAATTAGCTGCATTGGTGGCCTTTGCGCTGTTTATGATGGCACTGGCGCTTTTGACAGTTAGGAAAATTTGATACCTTGAATATTGTCCTCTCAATTAAGCTGGGGATCACGGTATACAAATCGGTGAATTTTTGTAGAGAAAACTATGATTAATCGAGAGCGCCTTGTTAAGACTTTTTGTGATCTTGTTAAGATTGACAGCCCTTCTGGCGAGGAAGATGAAATTCGTCTTGAATTGGTCCGTCGCCTTGGCGATTTAGGATTTGCCGTTCAACAGGACTCTTACGGGAATTTGATTGCTACGGAAGAAGGGAATAATCCGCTTTTGCTGTCCGCACACATGGATACGGTTGAACCTGGTCGTGGTATTAAGCCGAGCGTGGATGGGGATAACATCGTATCGGATGGCACTACTATCCTTGGTGGCGACTGCAAGGCAGGTATCACAGCTATATTGGAAGGATTGGAGTCTATAAAGGAAGATGGCATTGATCGGATTCCCGTAGAACTTGTATTTAGTAGAGAGGAGGAGGTTGGTTTGGTAGGGGCAAGAAATCTTGATATGTCTATGTTGAAAGCGACACGAGGAGTTGTGTTTGACGGCAATGGTCCACCTTCAAAAATCACAAAAGCTAGCCCGACTTATATAAGTTTTAAGATCGACATTACAGGCCGTGCTGCTCACGCGGGGGTTGAACCTGAGAAAGGTCTTTCTGCGGTTAAGATAGCGTCAGAGTTGATAACTCAGTTGCCTCAAGGACGGATGGATGACGAGACTACGTTGAATGTTGGAGTTATCTCTGGAGGCTCGGTGCGTAACGCTGTTCCAGAACACGCATCCTTCGAGGGCGAATTCAGAAGTCGTAACATCGAGTCATTGGAGATGATTAAGCTCGACATTAACAACATATTGGAAGAGGCACGGAGCAAATATCCAGACGCGGTAATTGACGAAACTCTG
>Ga0114996_10001551_pt1 | contig 30805 bp, 21 predicted proteins | sample ArcticOcean_MG_C_4_FD_87039 | JGI IMG/M metagenome (GOLD analysis project Ga0114996, IMG submission 87039) | Marine microbial communities from western Arctic Ocean - ArcticOcean_MG_CB4_134 | ecosystem: Environmental > Aquatic > Marine > Oceanic | place: Arctic Ocean: Canada Basin | collected... | reverse complement strand
CGCAGTATCCGTTCATGACCAACTCCCTTCAAAACCCACGATTGAATGCACTGAAATGGTATGGGAATGCTACGATCGTGTCCACTCAAACAGGTGGCACCCAAACAGGTGGCACCCGATTTTAAAGGGGACAACGCTGTACCCGTTAATGGCCGCAGTCAATGAGTACCTGGAAGCGTTAGATATGATCTCCCGCAAACCAATCCAACCAGGTGGCACCCGATTTTAAAGGGGAGAACGCTGTACCCGTTTTTGGGAAATTCTGGGCATCATTTGGGCACCAGCCGTGGCGGAAGTCTCTGCCGACAGGATGTCGGCTAGCCGTCAGTCCACTGACGACATGACGAAATGAAATGAGGAATGGCATCTCGGCGCATGAGCGCCGTAGCCATGCCCGCTGTGCGGGCCCAAACTCAGGAAGAGTTTGGCGGAAGTGCACGGGAATCGAACCCGCCTAGGACGCCTTTCAACGCCCCACTACTGGTTTTGAAGACCAGGCCAGTCACCAGACTAGACCCACTTCCGCAGCGGATTCTACGCATATTTCTCAAATGGTCAATTGAGGTTTTGGAAGACGTGGTGACTGGCAGGCCAGTCTCCGCTCGCTCGGCATCGGCCTCGCGGGTGTCCGCCGGACACCTCGCCGCGCTCCACTATCCATGTTCCGTGCGCCAGACTAGACCCACTTCCGCAGCGGATTCTACGCATATTTCTCAAATGGTCAATTGAGGTTTTGGACGGGAAGTTTTCCGATGAAAGGTTGGGTGTCGATACGAACCGTCACCGAGTCGACTTTTCCGTTGCTTTGTCACGCCGGGTGGGTTAATTCGGGGCCATGAAATCAAACACTTTGAAAACGATGCGTTGTTGGACGCACGGCTTTGTGTGCGTCAGCATGCTTTTTGTTCTCATGGCGTGTGGCAATGACAACACGGCAACGCCGACACTGCCCGCGCCCGTGGCGGATACCACCCAGCCCGATGCGACGCCGACGGGTGATTGCGCGGTGGATCCTGCCGGTTCCCCATGTGACGACGGGAACCCGTGTACGGTCGGGGATGCGTGCGACGGTCAGGGCGCGTGTCTGGCGACAAGCAACACCGTGTGCGCCGATGTGGACGGCAACCCGTGTACCGATTCCGTCTGTGATCCGGAACATGGCGATCCCGCCCACGACTTTTGTCGGAATGTCCCCCGGGTGGATGGCACAACCGAGGACGCGTGTACGGCGACCACCTGTCAAGGCGGTCAGGTGGTGACGATCGAGCCCACGACGGGCAATGATTGCGACACCTGGGCGACCCCCGAAGGCAGCTGCACGGACTCCTATGTCTGCGATCCGAAATACACCGGTGACGATGGGACGTCTCATTGCCGACCGGTGTCCAAGGTGGACGGTGCCTCTTGCTTGAACAAAGGGGTGGGGGTGAAGGGATCGGCCGACGCGGCTACGGCGGATGTTTCCAGCGACTGTTTGCTCTACGTTTGCCACCAAAGCGATCCCGATGTGCCGTCCGAGTGTATGCTGTCATCCACCCTGCCCACAGCGGTACAAGCCGACATCGAGGCGGCGGGCGGCGTGCTTCGGCACCAATGCAAACTCGACGAGATGCCGGTCGCCGTCAGCGTACAATGCAACGGGTGGCAATGCGGCTGTCTCAACGGCGATTGCACCCAGCCCGAATGTCAGGTCAAGGCGTTGGCGTCCATGTCGGGGAAAGCCTGCGACAACGGAAATCTATGCGACGGCAGTGTGTGCTCGCCGGCCAAAGGGCAGGGGGCGATGCTGGAATGCGCCGCGCCTTCCAATGGCGATTCGCCCTGTGACCTCTTTCCCAACGCCTCGTGCGATGTCGTGCAAGGGACCTGCGATCCACAAACCGGATGCCCGACTGTGATGGACGTGGCGGCTTCGGACGCCAATTGTTTGATCAACAACCTGTGCATCGACAAGTTCAACACCAAGTGCGCGCCCAACAATCCCGCGGCCGATCCGGTGACCGGTTGCGTGACCATCTATCAAGATGCGGGCTCGTCGTGTACCGATGCGCTGCAGGGGCAAGACGCATGCATCACCGAGGCGGTGTGTGAACCCAAAGACGGGTCCATGATTTGCAAGCCCACCGCCTGGTTGGAGTGCGGGACCGGCGACGATCCGTGCAACAACAATTACTGTGAAGATGGGGTGTGCAAACAAAACAGTGCACCGGGTACCGGCGTGGTGCTGCCGGACAACACCTGTTGTCCAAACGATGGTTTCTGCCCCGTAGCCGATACGACCTTGTCCGGCCTAGAGAAATTTTCGGTGGTCTACATTCCGGCCGGCGTCACCGTGTCCTGCGAAGGCGACGAGCCGTTGCAGATATCCGTCATGGGCAAGGTGTGGATTGATGGGGTTTTGTCCGCCGATGGGCCCGCCGGGAAAGCGTGGGCCATTCCCACGAGTGTCTGTGCCGGCCACGCCGGTGGCGATGGCAGCCGGGGCGCGACGGGTGGTGCAACCAGCGACTGTGAAACCACGACAGAATCCGAGGCCTATTGCGTGTCTTTGATCAGCCCCAAAGAGAACTACACACCCGGTCAAGCGTGCGCCTACTTGGCCCACGCACCGGGACAGCCCGGCTTCGGTAGCGGTGGCGGCTGGGGCGGCGAGATGGGCATCAAATTATTTGGTGGAAAGACGGGTGGCACCGGCGGCGGCGGTGGCGCTTCGTTTGTGACGTCCGGAACCGAGGGCGGCATGAGCAGCACCGAATGCGGTCTCATGTTCGGTGGTGCCGCGGGCAACACCTACACCTGGTTCAGCGGCGGCGGTTCCGGCGGTGGCGGCGGTGGCTTTGCACGAAGTGGGCAGGGCATCACCTGCGATTCGGGTTGTGGCACGGGCGGAACCGGCACTGGCGGCGCGGGCGGCTCCGGTGGTGGACTGATTGTCCTCACCGCGACGGGCAGTGTGACGGTCAGTGGAACCGTGTCGGCCCGGGGCGGCGATGGCAGCGACGGCGCGGGACCCGAGGGCATTTGTACCGGCGGCGGCGGCGGTGGTTCCGGCGGTGTCATTCAAATCAATACGCCCTCTCTGATGACGGCCGGTGGGAACTTGGACGTCACGGGTGGTGCCGGAGGCATCGACAATTGCGCGGCGTTGGGTACGGTGGTCAACGTCAACGGCGGCACCGGTGGGCACGGCGGTGACGGCTATTTGGATATTCCCTGAACAATACAGGATTCCAGGTTGTGGGGCGGTGCAAAGCTTGGGTAACACAGGTCTTTTTTCTTCCCTTTGTCCGGTGGGTGGCCCGCTGCAGGCGAATACGGCCAAGACCAGTCCAGTAACCAAAACAAGAGTGATGATTTGTTGAATGATGCGTTCATTGTTGTCTCCCCAGACATCGCTATCGCTTGTCAATCTTGAGCTGCCAATCACTGAGAACCGTCCGGTGCCGAGACTGGGCAAACTTTCTTTCAAGAAGCATCGCGTCTTGACAACCTTGGCTCCGGAATTCAGATTGCCCAGGAGACCGCTTCGCATGACTCATCATTCGTCGGTCTCTCAAGGAGGACGGTCCATGCGGCAATTTGTGGAAGATCTGTACAACCAGCACATCGGCGAGCTGACCGGGTGTGCTGAGTTTGTGGCGCTGGAAGAAGGGTCGGTCGGTCGAGATACCTACGAAGGCTTTGTGGGTAACGTCTTTCTGACCCACCAGAATTCACCGCATTTCTTGGGGTTTCTCTTCGCCCTGGTCCCCCCGAATTCGGTGGAGCGCATCGAGCACAACTTGTTGGAAGAGATGGGCTTGGATGAAGAGGATGGGCGGTCCCATCCCGAGCTTCTCATGGCTTTGTTGGAAGGCATGGGACTGCAAGACAAAGTCTCGACGCTCAAGGCGAAAGCCCGCACTCGATTGGACGAGATCGTGTTGGATCCATTGCTCTACGGATCCTTGCGCGAGGTGGGGTTGTCGGCACTGGTCGAGGTGGTGTCGTTTGAGTACATGCTCAGCCGAGTGTCCTCCCGCATCGGGCGCTTTTTGAAGAAACAATGCGATCTGACCGACGAGCAATTGGAATGGTTTTTCCACCACTCGGAGGTGGACATTCAACACGCAGAAGAAGGGCTCGACACCATCGAAGACTACATCGCGTACTACGAATTCGATCCCCAAGAGGCTCAGGACATCATCGGGACCGCCATGCGCGAGAACGTCTTTATTAAACGCTACTTCGGTATCGAAGCGGCGGCGCGCGCCCGGGGAATGGAGTAGCCTCTTTGAAGCTGGTCGGCGCTCAGGTTTTTTGCATGCAGATCCCCTTTGTAGAGGGGTTCGGCCACAGCCTGAAAACCCGCAAAGCCAGCAACTCGGTGATCGTCCGCCTGGAGACCGACGAGGGCGTGGTCGGGTATGGCGAGGGGGCGCCCCGTCCCTACGTGACGGGCGAGACGGTCGAGTCCATGACTCGCAGCGTGTCGGATACGTTTTGGTCAGCGTTAAAAGGGGTCGAGTTGCCTGTCGGCGATGCTCCCGATCTATTGGCCCAGGTGGACGCGTTGCTCCCGGACGCGCTCCCCACTTCGGACGAAAGCCAGGCGGGTGTGCTGGCCCATCATTGCGCTCGTGCGGCAGTGGAAGTGGCTTTGTTGGATTTGCTCCTAAAGCACGCCGATCGTTCGTTGGGTGCGTTGCTTGTGCCCACCGGGGATGCGTTGGTGTACAGCGGCGTGATCACCTCGGGCAGTGAAGAGCGGGTGTTGTCCAATGCGCGTCGCATGAAATCCATTGGGTTGACCCAATATAAGGTGAAGCTGGGCTTCGAAGACGACGTGGCAATCGTGGCCTCGTTGCGAGAAGCTTTGGGTCCCGAGTCATCCATTCGTGTGGACGCCAACGGGGTGTGGACCTTGGACCATGCACTGGACACCTTAAACCAATTGGTGCCGTACAACGTCGCGTCCTGTGAGGAGCCCTTGGGCCGGTCCCGCATGGCCGATCTCCCTGCGCTGGCGGCTCAGAGTCCCATTCCCATCATGGTGGATGAGTCGTTGTGCACGTTGGAGGATGCCCAGTGGCTGGGAGAGCAGTCGGGCTGTCACCTCTTTAATGTTCGGGTGAGTAAATGCGGTGGGATCTTCCGTTGCCTTCAGTTTGTGGATCGTGCCCGTCAACACGGCATTCGGGTTCAAGTGGGCAGCCACGTGGGCGAAACCTCGATCCTGGCCGCAGCCGGTCGTCACTTGGGGGCGTCCTTGGACGATTTGGCCTTTCTCGAAGGATCCTACGGCACCATCCTCTTGAGTGTGGACGTGACGCGTCAGAGTGTTCGTTTTGGACACCGCGGCAACGCGGCGCCTCTCAGAGGCCCCGGGCTCGGTATTCGCGTATTGGATGACCGCTTGGCGCAACACGCGGACAGCACCCACTCGCTGAACTAGAATGACTTGAGTTAGGGTGTGCTAGTGGGCGTCGCGGCCGTTCGATTGCGGTAGTCTTCCAGTCGACCTCGTATGGATCGGATCATGCCGGCAGGGCCCTGGTCGCCGAGCACTTTTAGCGCCTCTTCTGCGTTCGATATGGCTTTGTCCAACTGATGGTTTGCCGCATAGGCCGTCGCGAGAACATCCAGAACACCCGGGTGTTGACGATCCGTCAGGAGGGCGGCTCGCTCGGCGAGCGACACCGCGCGGCCGGCGTTGCGAACGGCCGGGTCTGTGTGCGTTGCCAAGAGGATGGCCATGCTCGTGAGCGCCGGCGGCCAGTCGGGACGAATGTCGGCGGCTTTTTGAAAGTGTTCCAACGCTTTTGTCAGACGCCCTTGACGGCGCGCCAACTGGCCCAATTGCAAATGAGCCGGGGCTGCGCCCACCTTCCCCGCTGTGGCCAGGCGGTACTGGGCTTCGGCCTTCTGTAACTGTCCGGTGGCTGCGAACACGTTGCCCAGGTTGGTGTGGGCATCGGAGTAGCCCGGACGGATTCGAAGGGCGTTCTCAAAATGGATGCGCGCAGACGTTGTGTCGCCTTGGCGGGCTGTGAGGGCACCCAGGTTGTTGTGGGCTTGGGCAAAGGAGGGACTGAGCCGGACCGTCTCCTCATAGTGGCGACGGGCATTCGGCAATTGCCCAATCTGTCCCAAGACCACGGCTAAGTTGTAATGGGCGCCCACAAAGCCGGGCTGCAGGGCGACGGCTTGTTCCAACTCCCGGATGGCGGGCTTGAATTTTCCGGCTTCGGAGAGGGTGGTGCCCACGTTGTTGTGGGTGATGGCGCGTGTGCTCTCGGTCGACAAGAGAGGCCAGTGGCAAAGGACCACGAAGCCCACAGTGACCAGTGCGGTCATGGATTTTCGGAGCATGGAGGCGTTGGCCAACACGCGTGGGATCTCCAGCAGGCCTGCCGCGGCGATGGGGATCAGCAATCCCACAATGGGATAGCGATAGCGGCCAAAGATGTAGAAGGCTACGATGCTGCCGGTGTAGAGCACGGCCAAGACCACGAAAACCGGGACGGTTCGTCGGCGCAGTCCCAACACCAGGAGTCCCAGTACGGACAAGGGCGCCAACACCCCCAAGTTAAAGACGGGCTCCAACACCCGGAGCACCATCGACGATTCGGCGTAGGTGTATTGGTCGACCGTGTCGGAGGCTTCCACGCGATTCCAAAACAAGGCGAACTTCCGCCCCGTCAACCGGAGCCAATCCAGGGGTTGGTCTCGCATGTACGTCAGACTTTGGTCCGTCAACCAGGCGGACACTTCGGCGGGGGTGAGGGGTCGCCCGAGGGCTTCTTGGGCCATGGCCGTCGCGTCTTCGCGCTCGAAACGAGGATTGGCACGGCCCGCTTTGAGCGGCATGTATGTGCCGGTGGCGTCGGGGTTGTTTCCTTTGTAGAAGTTGTCGCCGAAGTTGGCGGCTGTGAGATGGAATTCGCCCCCAACCACTTGGTTCCGCAGCGCGACCGGTAGGAGCAGCGCGCTCAACCCGACCACAAAACAAAGGGCCAACACCAATCGCCGCCCGACGCCCTCGCTCCGATAGTGCCATCCCATCCAGATCAGAAAGACGGGCACGAAGGCCATGGTGTTTTCGCGGCTGAGAATGAGCGCGCCCATGGCTGCGCCCATGGCCAGCCAACCCACGGCTTTGGACGCCGTGTCCTGAAGGCGGCTCCACTGCCAGAGAACCAGGGCCAAGAAGAACATGGCGACGACCGGTTTGGCGACAATGCTATCGTAGAAGATGGCCGGTGCGTAGAGCGCCAGAATGAGGCCGGCGAGCACGCCCGCGCGATGTCCAAAGAGACGGGCGGTGCCCGCGGCCAACAAGGTGCAGGAGCCGGCGCCGATGAGGGCTTGAACCAGCGCCAACGTGATCGGCTCTGTTCCCAAGAGGGTGTAGACCGTCCCCATAAAATACGGGTAGAGCGGCGCATACCAGAAGACGTCTTTGCCGACCCAATCCCCGTTCGCGATGGTCCGAGCCCAGGCGTCGTACACCTCGGCGTCCCCCATCATGAGTCCAAAGACTGACGTATCACTGATTTGGAGGACGTGAACCACCCGGACGAGCAGCGCGAAGCCGAAGAGCCCCAGCAGGGCTCGGCGAGTCAGGCGGCGATCGTCGTGTGGGGTTTCGACGTGTTTCACATCTGGGTCGGTGACCAAGTGACGTTGCGGATGAACGAGGCGTTCAGGTATTCCCGTTCAATGGCCGCTGCCATCTCTTCCACCGTGCGGAATTTGTCCCAGTCCACGCGGACCACGGGGATCGTATTCGAGATGCTCTTAATGAAAGAATCGTACTCGTTGTACAAGGCCGTCAGGTACTCCATGGTGATGCCGGTTTCCACATCGCGGCCGCGCATTTGAATCCGTTCCATGGATCGCTCCGGGGAGACGTCCAAATACACAATGACGTTGGGGCGGCACATGAAGTTGCTCATGTTCCGGAACACCTGGAGATAGGTGTAGTAGTCCCGCTCTTCCATGAGGTCGAGGCTGACCAACATTTTTGCAAAGACCGCGTCTTCATAGATGGTGCGGTCTTGCACGCCGCCCCCACCGCGCCAGATGATCTCTTGATGCTGCTGAAAGCGTCGGTTCAAGAGGTATATTTGGGTGGCAAACGAGTATTTCGCGGTGTCTTGATAGAAGTCGGACAAATAGGCGTTGTCCTTAACCGGTTCGTAATAGGCCGGCAGCTTGAGGTGCTCCGCCAGTGCGGTGCACAGAGTGCTTTTTCCGGCGCCAATCATGCCTGCAATCCCGATGAATACGTCTTGAAGTTTCTGCATTCCAGTCCTCGCTGTGGATGGGGCGTACGGACCATCTCATAATGCGGGAACGCTCTGCGTGCAAGCGTGAATTGTGAAAGCGAAGACTAGGGACCGACATCGAAGCCGAACACCTGCACCCAAAAGTAATGAACACCGTCGGCTTTTCGTTTTCGGTGAAGGGCCAACCCTACATAGCGATACTTGGGATGGCGCAGATTGGCGTCGTGGCCGGGGGATTCCTTCCATCGCTTCATCGCGGCGTCGGCCGTGCGCACCGAATTGCGGCCCCACACGAGGTTTTCACCAACTTTGCGATGGCAAAAGCCGGTCGTCTCGACTCGGTCTGGGACTCGGCGACCTTCGGGATCCGCGTGGTCGAAGTAGTTTCGTCGCTCCATGTCGCGAGCGTGTTCCAGCGCAGCGAGCTCTAGCGCCTTGGAGTAGCGCAAACCAGGAAGCCCCAGGCCCGCACGGTAGGCGTTGAGCGCTTGAAAGAGAGCCTGCTGGGGACGGGCCGTGGGCAGCCCCGGGGCGACACAGGCGGCTGGGGCGGATAGGACCCAATTCGGCACCAGAACCAACAGAGCCATGGGGACCAGGAGACGAGTGTGCATCTGGATTTTAGACGGCCGCTGGAACCGAATAATTCATAAAGAATGGATGCGGGAGGGGACTTGTATAAATTGGAGTGGGCCATTTGACCGTGGGACAGCGAAATTACGTCCTATGTAAAGGGGCGTCGTGGGATCGTGGCGTTCCGAACGCTCTTTACCTACGGAGGCACCGGACACGTCGATCTGTTCGACGGAGAAGAACTCTCGGACTTCTACGATTGGTACGAGAGCAAGTCGCTTTGGTTCTGGGAGGTCTAAGCGACTCGTTATCGCAGTACAGGTGTCCCGGGATGAACCCCGGTGAGCCCATACCAGGACAAGGTCCCACGGTACTCTCCCTCAATGCTGGATGACGCACGGTTCGTGCTGAGTTGGCCAACTTGCTGCTTTTCTTCCATCGCACATGTGGTGCAGACCAGTAGGGAACCATCGATATTGGCAATGCCGTCGGAAGCTCGTCGCCCACACACTTCGCAATAACCACTGAATGAAGCCATTTTCTTTTCCTCCTGGATGCGCTCGCTAGCATCCTTCAGATGACCTCAGCTAAAGCACGAAGCGTGCCAACATATATGGCACCATATGTTTTGCCTGTGGAAAGAGTGGTTCAACTCTTTTCTACAACAAGAGAATTCCAAATGAAAATATGTTGTTACGGTCCTGTTTTGCGCTTCGGCGGTGGCGGTCGTGTGTCAAGAAAGTGTGACAATTGGATCCGATTGTCCTCAGAAATGTGAGGTCTTTTTACCCCATCTTGCTCACTATCGGGCCGGGACGAATTCCACAAATCCCCGATTGAAATGGTTCTGGACGGTATGAATGTCCGTGCTCATTCGGCGACTAGCAGGGATTGGGAAAGAATGTCGACGCATTTACGATCGGTCCGGAAAGGGCAAGTGGGGCGGCCACCCTATTGATGCGAAGAATTTAAGGAAATGTCATGCAGAACAATCAGAATGGATTTGGCCGCTCACTGTGCATGAGAGGCTTTTGTCGTGCCCTGTCCGGACTTGTTTTAATCGTCATTTTTCATCTCAGTACAAGCGTGGTCGGATCTCCAACTGTCTCTTTGACATGCGCCAGGGTGGAACCGAAGGCATTTCGGGTCCGTTTTTTATTGGCTATTCGTTGTTGAGGTGCTGCCCCAAGAATGCCAGCACATCGGGCCAATAGATGTCATCCACTTCAAAGAAGAGTTCGTGGCCGTCGTTGCCGAAGGGCGGATAGACGGTCAGTTCAGCGGATTTCCCGTCGTCCTCCAGTGTGGTCTTGATGAGTTCACAGATTTCCACGTGATCTTCTTTCTGTGCAGGCGGTCCGTCGTTTTCCGAGACGAGCAAGCGCACCGGCGCTGCGATGGGGCTCACGTCAGCGAGGGCGTCGTCCAGGTTGGTCGGACCGCCGCCAGGGGCCGGCGCCATCAAGATGATTGCGTGGACGTCCTCGGGCCGTTGAATGGCTGTGTGCAGGGTCAGCAAACCGCCCCGCGAATAGCCCATGATTCCCACGCGGTCCGTGTCGGCGTCCGGATGGGCGCGCAGTTCGGTTAGGGCGTCCAAGACCTCATCCAGGTGGCCCGCGATGGTGGGATTATCGGATACAGGTCGCTGCTCCGAGCGGGCCAAATAACCGGCATCGGCCAGTGCTTTGCACGTTTCCAATAAATTACCTCCCACAGCCATAGCCAGACCGCCGTGGTTGTAGAGCACGGCAGGAAAGGGTCCTGCGCCGGCGGGTCGGCACACAACCGAGTCGTCAGCCAGGGTCTCCACCGACGCTTCGGTCGATCCCGTGTCCGGGACGCTCGTATCGGGTGCGCTTGTGTCCGGCACGTTCGTGTCTTGCGTTGAGCCGTCCGGTGTGTTTGGTGGTCCGTCAGATTTGGGGCCTTTGCCGCAAGCAAACGCGGTGAAGCAGCACAAAACAAGTAGTCCAATGCGAGTCATCTGCCCTCCATGTCGGTCTGTATGGTTCCGAACTATACCGAAAACCGGCGGCGATGCCAGTCTTGCTACTCCGCCGACTCCGTCAGCGCGTGGTTGCGCAGGCATTGGCGCACGGGAGTGTTGGCGTGGACCCGCATGACAGCGATTTGTTCGGGGGTAAACGCGACCATCGGGTCGGTCAGGGTGGTGGGGAGTTGTTTTGCGATGTAGGACATCAGGTTGACGACTTGTCCCCCCAAAAGCGTGATGGAGCCATCGAGCATGGGATCGGTACCCAAGAACGTTTGAATCGGATCGCCTATATTGCAGGCGACCATCTCCGCGATGTCGTCCCAATAGCAGTTGTTCGGCGCTTGATCGGGTCCCGGTTGCTGACTGAAATTTTTGTAGAAAATGGGCTCTTGCGCGACGCCCGCATCCACAAAGTCCAGGAGGCTTGCGAAAGGTTGAGGTCCCTCCGACGTGTTGCGATACATGTAGCCGTGGGTCAGAGCCAGTTGGGCGATGGCGTAGCGCGCTTTGGTGAGCGCTTGAGAGTCTTGTCCTTTGACATCGTAGGGCACGTAGTTTTCGCCAACCTCCCCGTCGAGTTCAGGTCCAAGGGTGTCCTTAAGCGCCTCGATGAGATCACTCTTGACGGGGGTCTTCTCGAGGTTTGCTTGGAAGTCAAAGGCCATCTCCGTCTGGTTACCACCACTTTTTCCATGGGGGTGTTTGAGTCCAAAATAATGGCCGAACTCGTGCGGAAACGCGGGTAGCCCGACGTTGCCACCCTTTATGTTCACGATGGACACGCGTGGGCTGGTCGGATTGGAACCCGGTGGTCCGCTCATGCCGCCCGTTGTGTTGGTGTCGTTGACTTGTTCGACCACCCAGACATGGATTTCTTCGGGGCGAAGTCGCGCCATGGCCTGGTGGAATTCTTGGACTTCCCAGGGGGTGTTGAGGGTGAGTTGTTGGAGCGCGTCGGGGTGTACGCCCACGTCTGCCATGTGGGCCTTGAAGTTCACGAAGAGGAGCGCTGTGTCTGTTTCATCCGTACCCAGATGGGCCGCTACATCGCTCTTGATGTCCTTGAAGAGGTAGGACTGTGTTTCACTCGTCGCTTGGGTCACGACGGGGTTGTCCAGGGTGATTGTTGAGCGGGTGTGAAACGAGAAGTCAGTGGGCTCAAATAGGGTGTTGAGCAAGAGAAGTTTTTCGTCAATCCACGCCTGTTGATCCCCCACATCCATCAAGAAGACCCAACGAATCCCATAGTCTCGGGTGTTGGGTGGGCTGGTGTAGAGCGTATCGCAGTGAGTCTTGAGCGTGGCTGTGAGCTGACTGGACGTGAGCGCCCGGCGGCAGTCCCACCAGGTTGGCAGGTTGTCGGGCGATGGGCCTGCATCGACCGTGTCTACGGTGTCTGGTGCCACGGTATCATCGGGGATGATGGACGTGTCTTCGCCGTCCGTCGTGTCGGGTTCGGTGGCATCCACCGTGTCGGGTTCGGTGGTATCCGACGTGTCTGGGATCGCTGTGTCTGTGGGTTGGCCGTTGTCCATGATAGCCCCTGTCGGGCTGTCGTTTGCACAGCTTTGGACCAGGATGAGCGCGACGGCTAGAGACGTTGAGAATCGCGTGCGCATGAACAATTGCCTCCGGTCAGGTTCATTAGACGTCGGTCAGGATATCACAAGCGAGGATGGGGCCGGGGGAGGATTAGAAGAGGTTCCGGGCGGACCGTGCGAGCCACAGTTTCATGCGTCCCATGAAGCTGTCTCGCTCGGTAGCCAGGTACTTCTTCCGATAGGCCTCTGTGAGCGACGCGGTGGTCCGGAGGTCATCATCGAATCCGTGTGTCATGGCCGTGATGATGCCAGGGTCGTCGGTCCACACGACCGATTCCGTGCTGTATTCTTGGCCTCGTACATCCAGATTGTCACTACCTAGAAAGGTCTTCTGCGTTGCCGATTGCCCCGCGTCAAAGATCCCTCCCTTTCGATGGAAGGTGGCTTTTCGACTCCAAATTCGAATGTCCACACCGTGTTCGATCAAGGACCCGCCGTGGGTGAACTCGTTGGCGTCAAAGCTGTGAAAGGCGCTCAGGAGCATGGCCGAGAAGATCAGGTTGTCTTCGTCCAAGGATTCGGGGGAGTTGGTGATGATGGTGACCTTGACCCCGCGCTTTCGGGCACCGATGAGCGCCTGGGAGAAAGCATGGGCGGGGACGAAATAGGGGGCATAGAGTCGGATGCTGTGCTTGGCTTCTTGGATGGACTGGATGTACGTGTCCAGGATGGGACGTTGGCCACTGCTGACCGGGCGTCCCATGACGCCGTAGATGGTGGAGTGTCCCGGTGTGGGAGCTTCGTCCACCGTGCAGGGAACCATTCTGTTCAACCCATAGTGTTTCTTCCAAAACGCTTGCATGAAGGGAGAGTTGGGCCTCGGTGCCCCGACTCCAGAGGGGCGGTATCCAATGTCTTGGCTCACTACCCGGGCCCAGGATTTCTGGAATTGATTGTGGTACCAGCAGGCGGCCGGGCCTTCGATGTGGATGTCCAGGTCATACCACTTCCCTGACCGTGCGCTAGCCATGTGATAGTGATCGCCGATGTTACTGCCGCCGGTGAGTAAGACCTTCTGGTCCACAATGAAGAGTTTCTCGTGTCGGACCTGCATGAGGTAACGGAGATCTTCTTGGCGTGGTCGATAGAACACGATGGATGCACCGCACCGGATGAGATCGTGAGCACCGATTCGACCCTTATCGGATTGGAAGAGGCCGTTTTGGGTGCGAAGACGCCTGGCGACGCCAAGCTTCAGTTCCTTGGAGCCGTAGTTCTCGACCAGAATCTTCACTTCGAGCCGGCCCTGGGTCTCCCGGATTCGCTGGCAGACAGCGTCCACCAGCGAGAGACCCACGTTATCGTTCTTCCACGCATATGCCGAGATATACAAGGAGTGTTTGGCTTGCTGAACCAGGGACCATCGCTCGTGGTCCATCTGTTCTCCGGAACGAACCAAGTGGAGTTTGTGGCCGGGCAGTGGTCCTGAACGGTCTTCCCATGAGGGGGCCTCGTAGAGCCAACCTTGCTGGGCTGGCGGTGCATCCGGCGCGGGCGTCGCGGAAGGGAAAATACTGTCGATGTCCGCCAGAAGCGCCTTGGCCTTGTGCTTTTCAATCAATTGTTCGGGGGCCAGGGCCGGGATCGCGTCCAGCGGGGTGTCCAACACACTCTGCAATTGCTCTTTGAAGAGCGTCCGATCCCCCAACTTCGGAGCGAGCAGCTCGGCCATCAATACGCGGGTGGACAACATGGTTGGATTCGCGGTGATGGCGCGCTCAAAATGGGCGCCGCTACGGGCCAGATCGCCGGTAGGAAAGGGGATCTGGCTGTAGTATGCGCCCAAGAATCGATCGGCCGCGTGGTAGTAAAATGTTGGATCCAATGTCCGGACACGTGCCATCAGATCGCGAAGTCGTTTCCGATGTTCGAGTACTACAATCACGCTCTCGGACAACCCATATTTCCCCAGGGAGCGGGCGTAGGCGTAGACGGCCGGGACGTCTCGGTTGCGCAAGAACTGGATGGAGTTCTCAAAGGGTTCCCGGGAACACACCGACTCGCGGAACATGGGATTGCCGATCATCAAGGCCCGTTCTGCGGCGTCGGTTGCTCGACGAAATGCTTTTCGGGAGCGTCGGTGCTGATGGCTGATGCGCAGGGGACCGTCGGCCCAGAGATACAAGGCGTTGGCTAGTCTCAGATGGTTCGCTACCTTCTTGGGCGCGATGGTCGTGGCGGTCTGCCACTGGGCGATGGCTTCTTGGAGATTGGCCTCTTGATGACGGCCCATCCAGGCGTTGACGGCTTTGGCTTCGAGCGACGCCAGGTCTCCGGTCTGGGTTGGGACCAAAAGATCATCGCTGCACACGCCCACCCGGTGAGTCGCCGCGCAGCCGGCTGCGAGCAGGAATAGTGCGGTGATCCACAATGAGGTGCGGGTTGATGTCGCTCTGGATGCACTCAAAACTCCGTCTCAATGACCATCGCCACATTGGGAATTGCTGGGGAATTGGTGCGCCACAAGTGGTCGACGTGCCACCGGCAGACCGTCAATAGGGTTGGCTTCTTGAATCCAGCCCACTCGTCGGTGATCGTCCATCGAAGGCCGGGTCCCACGTTCAGAGCGCGCATGCCGGATGTGATGGAGAACGTGTTGGAGGAGATGAGTAGGAACTGCAAGGGTTTCCACTCGTAGCCGATAATGCCAGTGACTTCGACCACCCAGTCGTCCTTGTGGATGAAAAAGTCGAACACCGACTCGTACGAGTAGGCGGCGCCCGCTTCCGGCAAATCCGCCCAGACCTTGGTGACCTCGCCCAGCACCACAGCGAACACGTTCTCGTATTGGAATTGCAAGGTCGAATACCCGGTGACCAAGTGCATGGCGTAGAAGGGCTGGCCGCCAATTCGGGCAGCGGTCTCATCCACCAAGTCGTAGACCAACTCCTCGCCCTCGTAGAAATCGGGGACCTTGGCGAAGCGTTCTTCGACGGCATCTTGCTGACCTTCTCCATAAAACGCCCCGTTGGAAAATGCCGGAAAGTCCATCCGATAGCGGTACATGACGCCCACGTTGATGAACGAGGCCGGTTGCAAGATAACCCGCACACCAGGCGACGCGTTCGCAGGTGACACATACGCAAGCGCTTGCAGGGACACAAAGTTGGTCTCAAAGGCTGGGTGGTCAGACTCATAGAGTTGCCATTGATGGCCAACGAATCCTGCGATCCGAACGCCGAGGGGATTGAACGTGACTCCAAAGTTGGTCATCGCGTACATCTTGTCGCCTTCGTCGGCCTGTGCGGGCACGATGCTCAGGCCCCAGGCCATCAGCACAACAAGGATTCGCATGGGATATCTTTTCTTGAACACGGAGATTGAGTGTAATCCCTCCCCATACGAAGGGCAACGGGCCCCGGCTTGTGGTCAGAGTATTCCTGGAATAGCATGTCTGTATGGCACCCTATCGCGAGGAGCACACCCTGGAAGACGGTCGCGTGCTGCTCATTCGAGAAGCGATCGAAGACGACGCTCAAGCCATCGTCGAACACTGTGAGCGCATTGGCGGCGAGACCGACTTCTTGAGTTATGGACAAGGGGAGTTTGGGATCACGGTGGATGAAGAGCGGGTTTTTATCCGCGAGTACCCTCTGAGAGGGAACGTGCTCATGGTGGGGTTGGTGGACGGCGAGTTGGCGTCGGTGGCCAATGTGGAGCGCGTCAGTTTGCGCGAACGCCTCATCCATACGGGGGCACTGGGCATAACGGTCCAGAAGGCCTTTTGGGGGTGCGGGATAGGCATGGGCGTCATGCGCGCTTTGGTGGATTGGTCCCGTCAGGCGGGTCTTCAAAAGCTGAACCTGGAGGTTTACGCCAACAACGAGCGCGCCATCGCGATGTACAAGCGGTTGGGCTTCGAACGCGAAGGCCGCAATCGGCGTTCGCTACGGCTGGGGGACTCTTTTGTGGATGGTCTGTGGATGGGGTTGCTGTTGTAGGTCCCACCAAAGTCGTCAACCATGGCGCGTGCTCGAACCACCGCCCCGTAATCCACCCGGAAACGTCCTACGTCATTGGCGCTACTCAACGTTATTACCGATGCTGGTTCCCACAATACGATACGTGGACGCGCGGTTGGCGTGTACCATGATGAAGATGGGGGCTGGGTTGTCCAGGTCCACCTCACACGACTCGTCGGTGCCATCCAGGAAGGGGCGACAGTCGAAGAGCTCGGTGGTGGGGCTTTCGCCCAGTCGCACGTAGAGATCGGCGTCTCCTTCGCCGGTCATCTCAAAGCGATAGCGGCCCTGGGGCAACGTGGGTGTCTGGAAGAAAGAGGACTCTCCTTGAGCCAAGGAACCCTGTTCATTGATGCCTTCCCAAGCCATCGTCGGCATCTCGTAACCCGTGTAGCCCGGGTAATACACATTGTCATGCTCACCCGTCACCAAGACCACTTCGCTCCGATCTACCCGCTCAAAGATCTTCTCAAAGGTGCGTGGATTTTCGCGGTCCATCAGACCCTCCACCAAGGCCATGGTGGCTTTCGGCATGGAGTAGAACAACGAGGGCATGGCGTTGGCGACGATGTCCACGTATTTGGAGCCATTTTCGTCGTCCGAGTTGACCGCAGCGTGGGCGTCGGCCAGTGCCGAATCCACGTACGCGTAGGTGTCGCAACCATTCATGAACACGACGGCGTATTGCCCGGTCTGCCACACGCCCTTTCGAGCCAGTTTACGAATGTTGGCGCCCAGACCAGAGTGGCCGTTGTAGACGATGAAATCAGCCGTCGGTGTCAGGGTCTCGTATTGGTCCCAAAACTCGCTGGTGGCCGAGCCGACGCTGTCGATCAGGAAGACTGAGACCTTGACGCGGCGCCCATCTTCAAACTCTGCACTCAGCGTGGCGGCGGGCATGTCCACACCGGGCGTGTTGGGTACATGGGAGGGTTCGGTGCTGAGTGACGAGCCGTCCAAAAGGTTCTTGGTGTCTCGCACGAAGTTGTTGTAGCCGGTCACACCGACATCCCCGTTTCCAGCCCCCTCTTCGTTCTTTCCAAAGATGGCGACGACCTCGAACACATCGTCTTCCCAAATCTTGTGATATTCGGGATATTTTCCGGTCGTGTGAATGACGCTGGGTGACACGGACGCCGTTGCGGTCACGATGTCGTCGTCATTGAGGGTGCAGCTGCTCTTTTCGGGTCGGTAGTAGTACCAAAAGATACCTGCCGTCACATCGTGCGCGCCCCAATCCAAGCATCCATGCTCATAGCTCTCCATGAAGCGTGCCGTTCCCTGGTGACTTACGTCTTTCGGGAAGAAAAACTCGTACGAGTGTGGCACATCATTACGTTTCCCCCACGCGACTGGGATGCGGGCGTGGTAGGAGATTCGGCACCCGTTTTCCAGGTCTTCCTTTTGTACGTTGCTGACCTCCAGACGGTCCAACCGTCCCACGGAGTTTTGTCCATTGAGTTGGCCGACGGTGTAGAGAAGCTGCTGATCGATGGCCGAACGGGGATTGAAGCAGCTGGTGGTCACCAGCTCGCTGTCGAACTCGAAGTCCAAGAAGACCGCGATTGCGCTCGCATCGGCTTTTCCATTTTGGAACTGTCCGGATCCATACGCGCCTGGGTCGTAGATTTGGGGGGTCTCCATGCAGGCCACCAGGGCCAAGAGTCCGGTCGCGAATCCGATGTTCCAGCAAGATCGTTTCATCACGTGCTCTCCTCGGCGTGAGGCTGGGTGTAGTGACCCCACATTTGTTGCTTGTTTCCCCTAGTAGCAAGGTCCGTGCCGGCCCACAGACCCCACCTGCGCAAGCCCGAGGCTTTGGACCGCCGTCCCTCGATCGGAAGGGGCAGGGCGCCGCGCCATTGACGCCGTCGAAGAAGCGAGGCAATTTGATTCGGAACACGGTGCGAAGGAGAGAGCATGATCATCGGACTGACGGGTCGAAATTGCTCGGGAAAAGGGACAGTGGCCGAATACTTTCAGGCGAGAGGGTTTGGTTGTTATTCGTTAAGTGATGCCATCCGGCAGGTTTTGGCCGAGCAAGGAAAGCCCGAGAGTCGCGACAATCTGATTGTCGCGGGCAACGAACTTCGTCGTGCGGGAGGTCCGGGCGTGTTGGGCTCCCGAATCCTGGCACTGCTTGAGCCGGGTCAAAATTATGTTGTGGACAGCATCCGCAATCCGGCCGAGGTGAGTGAGCTTCGTGCTCGCCCTGATTTTGTGTTGTTGGAAGTGCGCGCTCCGGAGCGTCTGCGCTACGAACGCTTGGTAGACCGCGGGCGGGTCGGCGACGCCACATCGTTCGAAGAATTTCAGCGGCAGGAGCGAGCGGAGCTACAGAGTGCGGACAGCGCAGCGCAACAGTTGGACGCCACGGCAGCGTGTGCCGATCATGTGGTGATCAATGCCGAGAGTCTGGACGATCTCCACGGGCAGCTTAGAGAACTTGTAGAGCGTTTGAGCGACTAGGGGTTGTGAGTTCGGGGGTCTTGGGGACCCTCCGTTCGTTCCACTTCGACCCCGTGATCTTCCAGGTACGTCACGCCGTTGGCGCCACCATACCCACCGGCCACCACGATGACCTTGGTGATGCCGGAATGGTGGATCAGCTTGGCGCACATCATGCACGGTTCACCGGTCACCAGAAGCCAGCCTCCTTTGGTCGCCACGCCGTTGGCAGCCGCGTTGCAGATCACGTTCATTTCCGCGTGGTGGCATCCGATCTCGACGCGCGTCCCGCTCTCAATGTCCATGGTGTCCCGAAGGCAAATGTCTCCACCGCACAACGCGCCACCGCCGCGGGGGCCACCGTTGTATCCGTCCATCAGGATCACGTTTCGGTCGGGATCCAAGAGCAAGGAACCGAACGTACGGCGTGGGCAATTGGACGCTTTGGCCAAGGCCAAACACTGCTCGACACGGATTCGAAGGTGCTTTTCTTTCATGATCCTCGTTTCACTCCGAAGGTTGGTGTGGCTAGAGCATAGCCACCCGATCGTGATGCGTGCAACAGGACACAACGATCCCCTTTTTTTCTGTGGAAAATTGCCGGGTGGTTGTCACAGTGCGGTCCATCTCGTATTCTCAACGCGCCCATGGACACCTTGCGCCTGATACGACCGGACGATTGGCACATTCACCTGCGGGACGGTGACGTGTTGCCCCACACCGTGGGCGACGCGGCTCGAACGTTTGCACGGGCCATCGCCATGCCCAACCTCAACCCGCCAATCATCAGCACCGAGGATGCCCTGGCATACCGCGATCGGATCCGTGCCGCACGCCCCGCCGGTTCGGACTTTGAGCCTTTGATGACGCTCTACCTGACGGACAACACCCCGCCGGCGGAGATCCAAAGAGCCAAAGCCAGCGGGCACATCGTGGCCGCCAAATTGTATCCCGCCGGGGCCACCACCAACTCGGACGCCGGGGTGACGGATCTGGCCCGTATCGACGACGTGTTGGCCGCCATGGCCGAAGAAGGACTCTTGCTCCTGGTGCATGGTGAGGTCACCCGCGACGCGGTGGATGTCTTTGATCGCGAACATGTCTTCATCGAGGAGCAATTGGCTCCGCTGGTGGCGCGCCACCCCAGCCTCCGGGTGGTCTTTGAGCACATCACCACAGCGGAAGCGGTTCGCTTCGTCACGGCAGCTTCGGACAATGTGGGTGCCACCATCACCGTCCATCACCTACAGCACACCCGTAACGACATGTTGGTCGGTGGGATCCGACCCCATCTCTATTGTCTTCCCATCCTGAAGGGCAGCGTGGATCGAGAGGCGCTCATTGCGGCCGCCACAGGAGACAATGAGCGATTTTTCCTGGGTACCGACAGCGCTCCCCACGCACGTCATCGCAAAGAGACCGGGTGTGGATGTGCGGGTTCCTACACGGCGCATGCGGCCCTGGAATTCTATGCGGAGATCTTCGAGGAGGCCGGGGCGTTGAACCAACTGGAGGCGTTTGCCAGTACACGCGGGCCGGACTTTTACGCGTTGCCTCGCAATACGGACACCGTTACGTTGGTGCGCGCCCCCCAAAGCATCCCGGCCACTTTGCCTTTTAGCCAGGACGTGGTGGTTCCGCACCGTGCCGGCGGTACAACGCGCTGGTCTCTTCGCCACGACTAAGAACGCTATTTATCGGCGCAGAATCCAAATTCGGCCGATGCGCCGGGGGCTAGGTTGCCGTTCCAGTCGACCCCTTGGAACAGGATCTCTTCGCCATAGGGAGCGATTTTGACATTCCAATGTTGGGTGATGGTGCCCTGAACCGGCATCGTAAACATCCACTGGACCGCTGAAGCGCCCACATTCTTGACGGTTACGTTCATACAATAGCCCGTGTTCCAATCCGAATTGGTGACCGGATCGATATCCAGGTCTTGGTCGGGCAAGGGGGGCAGTGTGGTGCCGGCGTCACTGGGTCCGCCCACGTCTTCGACCGGGGGCGGCTCGTCCGGGGGTACGTCGTCGTCGGGAAGCGATTGTCGATGGGTGAAATGCGGTGTTTGCGTGAGCGCAACCAGGAGCTCTTCGATCTGGAGCCCTGCTGTGAGAAAGTGGTTGGTGATCTCCGTCACCAGGCAAGCCAGCGCAGGATCTTCCTCCAGGCCATAGCCAAAACGGAACCACTGCAGAGCGAAGCACTCGTGCACATCCGCGCTGTTGGCCAGAATGGTCGACAGTTCCCCAACACCTTCGAAGGGACCGTCTGTGCTGAGGCTGTTCACGATCGCTCCCGACACGTCGATGGGCTTGCCTTGTTCCAGTTCGCGATAACGGCCCACCGCATCAAAGTGTTCGAAGCCGAAGCCGATGGGATCGATGAGCTGATGGCAACTGTGGCAGGGCTCTTGTTCCGAATGCGCCGAAAACCGCTCTCGAGTCGTCAGTCCTGGTTCCAATTCCGGTACTTGGACCATGATTCCCGGCGGCGGCGGTGGCAAATCCTGGCAGAGCATGCGTTCGCGCACAACGCCCCCACGGTGGATGGGCGAGGACTGGGAGGGAAAGGCGTGGCGGGCTAAGAGACTGCCGTGTCGCAACAGGCCACCGTATGGGCTGCCCTCCAAGGACGTTTTTCCATAGCCATCGGCATTCGTGTCGGGGGGAGCGTCGACGTTGTAGAAGGTCGCAAGATCCGCATTGATGAAGGAATAGTTGGCCAAGAAGAGTTCGGACAACGTCCCTTTCTGGTCGATGGCAATGTGCCCCAGGAAACGAACCGTCTCCTCCATCAGGGCCGAACGGATGTCATCGGTGAATGTGGGGAACAATTCGGTGTTCTTGGGCCTCGTGGCCAATTGGTCGATCTCCAACCACTGGCCGGCAAAGTGTGCAAGGAGTCGATGGGTCTTGGGCGACGGGATCATGCGCCGGGCTTGTTTCTCGATCTCTGCCGGGTCCAGGAGCTCGCCCGAGTCGGCCGCCGCCATGAGCTCATCGTCCGGCATGGATCCCCACAACAGGTACGAGAGTTGGGACGCGATCTCATACGCGTCCAGTTCATACAGACCGCTCGCTTCATTGAGGATCCCAATCTCCGAACGATAGAGAAGATGGGGCGACTGAAGCAGCGCGCTCAGAACCAACTCGATCCCCTCGTCAAAGCCGTCTTGATCGGCTGCTAGGTTGTACAGGGACACATAGCGAGCGATTTGATCGTCCGTCAGCGGTCGTCGAAACACGCGCTTTCCGAATGTGGTGATGAACTGCTGGGCGCAGTCGACCTCGCTTCCTGCGACGGGTTGGCAAGGCAGCAGGGCGCTGAAGTGCTCCGATTGGGTGTTGGCGATCTTCTCCGCGGTCGAGCGGACTTGATCGACGAAAAGCGCATTGACCTGTACGGCGTCTACGTTGTTGTCGAACCCATTGACGACCGTCTCTGTGGTGAAGTCCTGGCCATGCATGACCTCCGGCGATGATGAGTACAAGAACCCCAAGAGATCTTGCAGGGTCCGGCCGTACTCGAAGCGGGTCAAGCGGCGCAGCTTTCGAATGCCTGGGTCCACCGAGTCGCACGTTTCAAGCCCGGGCAAAGGAGGGGCATCGCAGGGGTCAATCACGCCACTGATTCGGTCCACAAAGTGCTCAAAGTGTCCGTATTCCGTGCTTCCAACCTTGAATTGTATCCCACCGGTGTGCCCCAGCCCGTGGGTGTTTGTGGGCTTGAGCAGAAGCAGCGACGTGCCCGCCACGTCCACTTGGGCCAGGCTCTTAACGGTCTCGAAGTTGCTCGCCAGAAAATCCGGTTCCTCATCGCTCCGCAGGACCATGTCGGTTTGGTTGGCGATGCCGTCCTGGTTGTGACAAACGAAGCACTTGACTCGAAGCGTGGGCTTCCACAGATTCGACTCGAAGTAGTCCAGGTCGCTGAGGCATTCGGTGGTCACGTCCTGGATGTCGGTGACGTCGAGCGCAGTGTCTTCCCCACGCCCCATGTCCGGAGATGGGGTATCAGGGCCTTCGTCGGATTGGACGATCTCGGTGGGTTCCACCGCGTCCGATATCGGTGTGGTGGCCGAGGTGCTGCTGCCGCTGCAAGCCTGAATGCTTGCCGCAATGCACAGCCACACCCATTGCAGGCGGCTCATGTGACCCCCTCCAAGCCACCCGTGCCGTGGGAGGGATCGCCGAAGGTGGGATTGTTGAGTCCCATGGCGTGGCAGATGGACACCAAGAGTTTTTGGTGGGGTTGACCATTAAACTGGAGGTATTGCCCTGTCTTGAAGAACCCGCCGGCCGATCCCGCGATGACGAAGGGGACGCTCAAACAGTCGTGCAATCGACCGTCGCCCAGTTCCTTGGCCCACAGGACACAAGTGTGATCGAAGAGCGAGCCGTCGCCATCCGGTTCGGGCGTGGCTTTGAGTTGTTCGATAAGGTAGGCGAACTGCTCTGCGAACCAGCGCTCGGCCAATACGAAGTTTTGGACGCCCACGGCATCGCTGTCGGGTTTGTGGGAAAGGCCGTGGTGGTCATCGGTCATGCCAAGCCAGCTGAAGAGGACCGGGCTCACCGTGTGGGAGCACTGCAGAGAGGCCACGTTGGTCATGCCACAGGACAGCGCCAAGACCATGAGATCGGTCTGTGTTTTGACCAGATCTGGGAACTGGTCGTTGCTGCCGGCGTTCAATAAGGTCGGGGGTTCGGGTTTGGCGCAATCCCCGCCCGAAGCGAGGCCTTTTTCCACGGTCTGAAGCGCCGCCAAGTGGGCATCGAGCTTTTCTCGCTCTTGCTTTCCGACCGACTGTCGAAGGTCATGGATTTCGTCACGGACCAAGTCCAAGACAGACTTTCGCCGCAGTAGTGCCATGTCCATGGGTACCTGGCTGGCCCCATAAATGGGCCCAAACATACGCTCATACACGTGAACAGGGTTGTCGTCGGGCGGGACGTATTGTCCAGGTGCTGAGTACGACATGCGCGTTTGGTTCGAGGCGCCCCATGCGGAGGTTGCTACGCCCAGATCGAGAGAGGGGAACTTGCTCTCCCCGCCGATTTGGGCGGCCACGTATTGATCCAGAGAACGTCCTCCAGTAAGGGTGTTGGCCCCGCCGCCGCCCGTGAGCATGGCGGACATACCCGGTTCGTGATTGGCCACCCCGAAGAAATCGATGCCGTCGCAGACGATCAGATCCGACTTGTGCTTGTTGAGCGGTTCCAAAACCGAGCCGGTCGGGAACGAGAAGTTGGTGCCGCTTCCCGTGGGGCGCCAGTGCTCGTGCACTGTTCCGTTGGGCGAAAAGAAGAGCACCAATCGTTTGGCATGGCCCGTCGTCGTCCCCTCGGCGGCCAACGCGCTATTTTCGAGCAATTTGAGGAAGGGAGCGGCCAGAACGGAGGCGCCTATCCCGTGCAAGAAATGGCGTCTGGAGTGTCGAGTCATGGGGGACTCTAACAGAAAAGCCTTGATGAATGGAGAGGTCTTTGAAGGTTCGGCCCGGATAGATGGGCGGGGGAGAAGATGCGGAACCTACTTGGTCTCGAAACACTCCGGACCGCACACGGGGAAGGACAAGGTCTCGAGGGACTCGACGTGGTCATAGTGCACGACCAAGACATAGTCATCACCCGGGTGGCTGGTGGCGATGTGGTCAAAGGAGACCGTGCTGCTCGTGGGGGTGATCTCGGTGGTTCCCAGAAGCTGCGCCTCGTGGGGACCGCCCAGCAGTTCGATTTGGACGGGAGACGTTGCTCGTGCGCCGTTTCCGTAGGCATCCAAGAGTTTCACCGAGGGCGCGGGCGTCAGCAGAACTCCGGCTTGCACGTGCAGGGGCGGAGACACCAACGTCAGCGTCGCCACGGGGGCGGCCCGGATGATGACGTGGATCGGGATGGCGAGCCCGCGGTCTTCGTCCGTGATCGTGATGGTCTGGGTGCCGGCGGTGCGCAAGTTCACCTCGCCCAAGAGCGTGACGGATCCGTTGTCCTCTTCGGTGAGCGTGACCGGCTCGGGAAGGAGGGCTTGCTCGTCCGTGGACGAGAAACTCAACGTTCCCGTGTACGCGTCCACGTGATTTCCGTACGCGTCGCGGGCTTGGATCGTCAGGTCCAGGCTGTCACCGGCTTGGGCAAACGCGTGGATCTGAGCGTCGAATGTCACGGTCTTGCTGGGGATAACCGTGATCTCGACGTCTTCGATGATTCCGTCAAATCCACCCCAGGTCTCCACATTAAAGGTCACATTCGTGGCGTCCGTGACGTACAAGTCGTCGAATACGGCGATGCCGTTCACGGCGACTTTTGTTGTGGTGCCATGCACTTGTGGGCCATTCCAGCTCGGGAGCAAGGCCACGTTGACCGTCTCGTCGATGGGGACGGCTTGGCCCGCGGTGTTTACGACTCGAACCACAATGGCGGGCCAGATTTGACCGGCTTCGTAGGCGGTGTTTGTCGGGATGTCGACAACGATGTTTGTGGCTTGGATTGTGGTGGACTCGGACAGCTGTGAGTGTGCGGCGATGGACGGAATCTCATGGGTCGCGAGCGTCGTGGCAGATACGTTAAAGACGATCTGTTCTTGATTCGGCTCCGTGGCGCTGGGTTGATCCGTGTTCGGATCGGTTAATTCAGCAGCACAACCGGTGAAGAGACTTCCAATAAAAAGGCCGATTATCCAAGAATGACTCCGCATGATTCCCTCCAATTGCCGCAAGGTCCTTCTTCAGTACGGCAGAGGGTGAGAACAGCTTGAGTTCTTTTTTCGAGTTGAACCGCAGTGCAACGTTTTTTTGCGATAGGCAGGGGCGTGTTAGCGGAGGTGCCAGCGGTGCCGACCCCACATGCACAGCACGCCGAGACCCAGAAGGAACCAGAACGTGGTGGTGGCACGGGATGTCGGTGTCGTCCGAAGGGCGCATCCCGTCGACGAGCCACTATAGGTTGGGGGTATTGTATCGCCTGTGCCGACCTCTGTACTCGGTGCGCACGCTTCGGAGATACATCGGGAGAGTCCCGCGGGTCCTTCCTCGCATGCGCTGCCCTCGGCGCAGTCATCCAATGAATCGCAAAGCACCATACAGCTCGTCCCGGCTGTACTCTCCAAACACACCGCGTCGCCGCCACAATCCGAGTTAACTTCGCAGGGTTCGCACTGGAGCGATTCGCACGCGCCGTCTGTGCATCGCTCCCCGTTTGCGCAGACAATGGGTGCTCCAGCACAGGCTCCATTGCCACAGCTGTCCTCTATGGTGCAGGAGTTGGCGTCATCACAGAGTTCGGTGTTCGGTGTGTTGATGCAGCCAGTGTCATTGCATGTGTCGGTTGTGCACGGGTTGTCGTCGTTGCAGTTGACGGGCGTGGATGCGCACTCACCATCGGAACAGACGCCGGCTTCGGTGCAAACATCCCCATCATCGCAGGCGCTGCCAATCAAGGGAATGGGGTCGGTGACGCAGGCGCACGCCGATACGTTACATGTGGCTACGACGCAGGAATGGATGTTTCGTTGTTCACACTCGTCATCCATCGTGCAACCGGCTTCCACGTCTTCTCCGCCACAGAGCCCTTCACTGCACACGTCGTAGGTCGTACACGGATCCCCGTCGTCGCAGAGGTTGTTGTGGGTTGGTGTCCATTCAGTCGTGCTCTTGAGTGGGTCGCAGATCATGCACTGTGTGTCGGTGTTCGCGTCCTCGTATGCATAACATTGGTCGTCAATTCGGCAGTGCCCGTCGTTGATGGTGCACGCGCCGGCGCCATCACAAGTCTCGCATTCCGAGCACGTATAGGGCGTACCGGCGCACGCACCGCCAGTGCACAGGTCGCCTGTGGTGCAGGAAACGCTGTCGTCGCAGGCGTCGGTGTTGTTCGCGTGCTGACATCCACTGACGGGCTCACACGAGTCGGTTGTGCATGAATTGTCGTCGTTGCAGTCGGGTGGTTCACCACCGATACATTCTCCCGATTTGCATGCGTCGGTGGTCGTACACGCGTTTTCGTCATTGCAGGGTGTTTCGTCCGCTGTCGTTGGATTCGAGCAGATACCGGTGGTGGGCGCACAGGCGCCGGCCACATGGCATTGATCGCTGGCTTCGCACACGACGCCTTCACATTTTGGTGTGCCCACGCACAAGCCGGACTGACACAAAGCGTTGGTTGTGTCGTCCCCGTCGTCGCAGGCCGTGTCGTCCTCTTCGGCAACTACGGTGCAGTCGGCGCCGTTGGCCGTTGCGCTGACCTCACAGTCCGTGGGCACGCAAACGATGGTGTTGGGTCCAATGCAATAGCCTTCGTCATCGCATTCGTCATCCGCTGTGGAGAGGTCTCCGTCGTCGCAGGGGTCCTCGTTGTACGTGTAGTCACACTCCGAGCCATTGGGTGTGGCTGTGGCAATACACTCTTCCGATTTGCCGCCATTGTCGGCAAAACAGTCGATGGGGATGCCCTCGCAAAGTCCGTTGGCATCGCACGTGTCTGTGTGGGTGGTATCGTCGCCGTCGTCGCAGGAGGTCATGGCCTCCATGGTTGTGATCTCGCAATCCACACCGTTGGGTTTGGATGTCGCGATGCAGCCCTGCGGAATAGGACACTCAAATGGCGTGCCTAGACAACTGCCCTGGCCGTCACATTGGTCGTCTTTGGTGTAGTTATCACCGTCATCACATGCTGTATTTGGAGAAGAGTGGACGATCAGGCAGGCTGTGCCGTCGGGCGTGGTGGACAGCTCGCACGTCTTGAGTTCACAGACATACGCTTCGCCCGAACACCCACCCACCGTGCCGTCGCACACATCATTGCTTGTGTTGGGATCGTCGTCAAAGCACGGGGTCCCGGCGACTGCGGGGCTGTCGGTGCAATCCACGCCGTTGGGGGTGGAGGCACTCACGCAGGGGCCCAGCATGGCGCAGACGATGGGGTCGCCGGGCAAGCACGAACCCGCCCCATCGCATGTCCCTTCTTTTGTGATTGGATCCCCGTCGTCGCACGGCGCATCTTTCATCTTGAATTGAGGGATGCAGCCGCCGCTACTGGGGACCGGTTTCAAGAAACAACTGTCTTCCGGTGGCTCGCTTTCACACTCCACGGGTTCGCCGCCACAGTTTCCTTGATCGGAACATTGATCGTTTTCGGTGGTGGGATTGTTGTCGTCGCAGGCTACACCCACAAGAAAGACATAGGTGCACTGCCCCCCCTCGATTTGTGTGTTCTCCTTGTCGATGCAGTTCTCGTTCATGTTTCCCAACTCAGCAAAGCAGTCGATGGCAGTGCCTTCGCAGACGCCGATCTTGGCGCCGCCTTGGCATTGATCGCTGTCCGTTGTGGGATCGTCATCGTCGCACTCTGTGCCTTCGGGGAAATACAAGTATTCGCATTCAGTGGTGCCGTTGTAGATGGTGTCGGAAGTGCAGAGGTTTTCCTCGCAGACGATCTTGGTGCCCTTGCACTGGCCCTTTGGTGAGCATTCGTCGTTTGCAGTGGTCTCATCCTCATCGTTGCAGGGGTCTCCCTTCTTCTTTTCGACATATTCGCAGTTTGCTGTGCCATTGGGCGTGGCGGACAGATCGCAGGGGCCCTTGTTGCAGTCGACGGCCATGCCAAGGCACGTCCCCGACGCATTACACATGTCACCCCAGGTCGTTAGTTGGCTGTCATCACAGAGTGTGCCCACGGGGGCGGTGCTAGAGTGGCAGCCGACGCTAGGAGCGCAGATGTCGATGGTGCATGGGTTCTCGTCATCGCAACTTCCAGGCCCTTGGAACACGATCTCGTCGAAGCGAAAGTCGGAGGGCGCAAATCCAATGAATTGGATGGTCACGTAGGGATCGGCTGGGGGTTGGCCACCAAAGAGGCCGACATACGTCTTCACGTTGTGGTTGTCGAACCACAAGCGGAACCACCCGTTTCCCAGCGCCTCGGTGGAGCCGTTGCCATCAAATGGAGAGTGGAGAAAGCGGCCCTTGTGTGTTTTCCCAAAGACATACATGTCCAAAATGACCCCCGGGGTGTTGGGGATCTCTTGGTTGGTGACCACAGAAATGCTCGCGCCTTCTTGCATCTCGACAAAAGAGCCTGTTTTTCCCGTCAGGTTGATGGGGTCGATCAACACCTTGTCTTTTCGGATCAGGGCGTGAAGCGGGCCATCCACTTGAAGCGCGTGCGTATCAGAGAACCCGGCACCCACTTTCACGGTCGTTCCGGCGGGTGGCGAGGCGGCAACCCAGCCCTGGGTGGTTTGATTGTAAAAGGTGTTTTTCATGCCAGCGCCTGATTCACCGCCCCCGCACACGCCGGCCGTACAGGTTTCGCCAGCGGTACATGCGTCGCTGTCATCGCACCCCAGTGTGTTGTTGGTGTGCACACAAAGGGATTCCGTGCTGCATTGGTCGTCGGTGCATGGGTTGTTGTCATTGCACTCGCCGTCGGAGCTGCACTCGGCGGCGAATGCCAGGGGGGATACCCAGCACGATAGAACGACGACAATGAGGCTAGTGAACCCCTGGAACGCTCGCCCTCTTGTGAGTCGTGGCGGATGATTGTGAAGGCGTTGCTGAACCATGTGTCTCTCCATGGAAGGCCACAAGGCCTCGCATGTTGTTATCAACCGGTTTGGATGTGTCATTCCGGGTGTCGTTTGAACCGTTCCAATTGAAAGAGTGAAGTATACTCTATGCCTTGGTCGAGTCTCAACCGCCCTTTCCCCGCCGTGTCACCCAACGCCATCCGTTGACTTGGGGAACGAATGGGTCATGATCGGGTCATGCCGACATACGCCATGGGTGATATTCAGGGGTGTTGGGCCACGCTTCAACGACTGTTAGCGCGCGTAGCGTTCAATCCCGCGACGGATCGCTTGTGGTTGGTGGGCGATCTCGTTAATCGGGGGCCCCAGTCCTTGGAAGTGTTGCGTTGGGCTCAGGCCCAGGGCGAGGCTGTAACGGCCGTTCTCGGTAACCACGATCTTCATCTATTGGCTGCCGCAGAAGGCCTTCGGTCCAAAGGGCCTTACGACACACTGGAGGCCATCTTGGCCGCACCGGACCGTGACGAGTTGCTGGATTGGCTGGGCCATCGTCCGCTCTTGCATCGTGAGGATAAAACGGTGCTGGTACACGCCGGACTGTTGCCCCAATGGGACGTGGCGACGGCAGAAGCCCATGCCCGGCAGGTCGAGAGCCAGCTGCGTGGTCCCGACCGCCGCGCGTTGTTGGCGGCCTTTTCGGCGCCGTGTCCCGCCGAGATGCCGCCGGAAGAGGACCGCGCTGGACGGGGCGCATTTGTTCTCCATGCCTTCACACGATTGCGCGTGTGCACGGCAGCCGGGCGCATGAACCTGGAGTATTCGGGACCGTTGGAAGGACTTCCGACCGACCACTACGCTTGGTTTCAGGTGCCCAACCGACGGTGGGCCGACCACATCCTGGTGACCGGCCACTGGGCGGCGTTGGGCCTCCATCTTTCCGATGGAATCATGGCCGTGGATACGGGCTGTGTTTGGGGGCGCGCTTTGACCGCGGTACGTCTGGACGATGGACAAGTGTTTCAGGAGCCATGCGTCGATGTGCCCCAAGACCAGCGTTGACAATCGCGAGCCCGATGGTCATCCTGAGGCCCTAATCCCACGTGGGCGGGAGAGGACTGACAATGCGCGCAACACTGCGATTCGGACAGTGGATGACCATTGTAGGGGCGGCATCACTGCTCGTGATTTCGAACGCCTGCTCCGACGCCGGTACGGACGACACGTCGGCGCCCTCCGAAGACACGGTCCCAAGCAATGACGTTCCTGTCACTGTGCCCGATGAGGGAAGCGCAGATGTGCTGATGGCGGACACGAGTCCCCCCAAGCCCCCGCCGGACAACGGGAGTCCTTGGTCCATCGGCGACTGCGCCGACAGCATCACAGGCACGGGCAAGAAAGAGGGCCAGAACGCCTACGATTTCATCCAACCGG
>Ga0114996_10001547_pt1 | contig 30865 bp, 33 predicted proteins | sample ArcticOcean_MG_C_4_FD_87039 | JGI IMG/M metagenome (GOLD analysis project Ga0114996, IMG submission 87039) | Marine microbial communities from western Arctic Ocean - ArcticOcean_MG_CB4_134 | ecosystem: Environmental > Aquatic > Marine > Oceanic | place: Arctic Ocean: Canada Basin | collected... | reverse complement strand
CCCTGCGCTTGCACCCGTTGGACGGGGACCGCATCGGCTTCTATGCGATCAAGCTCACCGGCTTTGATCGCCTGATCATCAGCTACGAATCGGCCACGCAGACTGTCTGGATCGAAGAAGTGAGCAAGCACTATGGCGACTAGTACGGCCCCCACCGAATACGTCTTGCCCGATGTGGCGATCCCTCCCGGCGAACTTCTCGCGGAAGAGTTGGAGGAACGTGGCCTCACGCAGAAGCAGCTTGCGGATGCCATGGGCCGTCCCGCGCAAGCGATCAATGAAATCATCCATGGCCGCAAGGCCATCACTGCCGAAACCGCACTGCAGCTCAACGCCGCCCTCGGCATCGACGCGCGGCTCTGGCTCAATCTGGAGTCCGACTACCGCCTGATCCTTGCCAATCAGAAACCGGACACACAGACGAATGCGCGGCGCATCGCGGAGCGCGCCGCCGCCTACGAGACAAAGCCGGGGCGCAAGCGTCACAAGGGCTAGCGGGCGAGGCTCCACTAGGCCATCTTCGTGTGTTCCTGAACCTCGTCGGCAGGCAGCCGGGCGATGCCGCGGCTCGGTCGCCTAGACTCCCCAAAACCGCCCCTCAAGGGAAGGACCGAACGCCATGCCAGCAACCCGACGCGTCGTTACTGCCCTCAACGACGATGGCAAATCCTACTTCGCCATCGACGAGCCGACTCCACACGTCTTCGACTTCGGGGCCGCCCAGTTCCACGAGATCTGGGCGGACGCCGGGAACCTGCAGCCCTCGGAGCCGCTGGACAAGCTCAGCTCAGACAAGACCGCCCTCAACCCCCCCGTCGGCGGCTCCATCATCCGCATCTTCACGCTGGTCCCTGAGTCGCAAGCCGCCGTCACCGCAGAGCTGTTGGAATCAATGGCGGACCGCTTCGATGATGGCGGCGCCATGGAACCCGACGCGCCCGGCTTCCACACCACCCCGACCATCGACTACATCATTGTGCTCAGCGGCGAGGTTGATCTTGAACTCGATGCTGGTTCGGTACACCTGACGCCGGGCGACATCGTGGTGCAGCGCGCCACCCGCCACGCCTGGCGCGTCAACGGCGACCAACCCTGCGTGATGGCGGGAATACTCATCAGCCAGCCCAACTTGGGCTAACTGCCTTCCCCTAACGACCGACCCACTCCGGCTGACGCTTCTCCAGGAAGCTCGACACGCCCTCTTTGTGGTCCGCCGACTCAAACATCCGCCCCAACGTCTCCGCGTTGTCCGAGAGGTGATCCGCCACGTCCCGCGTCAGCCCTTGATAGAGCAGCCGCTTGATCTCCCCGATCGCCAGCGGTGACCCCTGACTCATCGACGCCGCCACGGCCATCGCCTCGTCCATGAGGTTCTCTGGCTCCACCACCTTCTCCACCACACCCAGCTCCAGCAGCGTCGACGCGTCCATTATCTCGCCGCTGAATAGGATCCGAGCCGCCCTCGAAACCCCCACGATACGGGGTAACAACCACGTCCCCACGCCCGCGTCTGGAACCAATCCCCGGTGGGGGAAGACCCAACCCACCCGCGCCTGCTCAGACGCCACGCGCCGGTCGCACATCGCCGTCATCTCCGCGCCCAAGCCCACGGCGGCGCCGTTGATCGCCGCGACGACCGGCACCCTCAAATTCGTGAATGACCATGGTCCCGGCTCTGTCGCGTCCTTCGCCCGCACCACGGTCGAACTGCTCCCGTTCGACGCGCGCTCCCCGCTCTGTAACTCCTGCAGGTCGGTCCCCGCACAGAAGGCACGGCCTTCTCCGGTCAACACCAGCGCCCGGATCTCGTCGTCCGATTGCACCGTCCGGATGTGTTCGCCCAGCAGGTCCAGCATGTCGTAGCTCAGCGCGTTCAGCCGTTCGGGCCGGTTGAACTTGATCACCCCAACCCGGCCCTCGCGCTCCAGCAAAATGTCGGTGCTTGCCATGTTCGACTCCTTACCAAACGACTCCGTGTCCGTGCCGGCGGTCCCCGGGATCACTCGCCCTTGAAGCTCGGCTCGCGGCGTTCCATGAAGGCGCTTGCCCCTTCCTTGTGATCCGCGGTCGCGAACAGAATCGAATACGCGTACGACGTGAACTCGCCCAGACGATCGAGGTCCCCTTCCTGCCCTTTCCGCACGGCCTCCTTCATGAACCGCATCGCGATGGGCGCGTTCGCCGCGATCTTCGCCGCGAGCTCCCGCGCCGCCGGCATCAGATCCTCCGCTGGCACTACCCGCGACACGAGGCCGATCCGCTCCGCTTCCGCCGCGTCGATGACATCGCCCGTGAACAACAACTCGTTCGCCTTCGACGCTCCCACCACCTGCGCCAGCCGAAAAGTCCCTCCGACGTCGGCGATCAGTCCGCGCTTGATGAACAACTCGGCGAACTTCGCCTTCTCACTGGCGATCCGGATATCGCACAGCAATGCGAGATCCATCCCCCAACCCACCGCTGCCCCGTTCACTGCCGCGATCACCGGAGTATTGCAATCCAGAATCGCTTTGGCCGCGGGGGTCACGCCGCCCTTCACTGGACGACGACGTGTGGCCGGGGTCTCGTCACCCATCATGAGTTCCGCCACATCGTCGCCAGAGCAGAAGCCACGCCCCTCCCCAGTAATGATCAGACAACGGATGTCTTCTTCCGTGTCCGACCGTCGGACCGCCTCCTCCAGCTCCGTATAGGCCTGACGATTCAACGCATTCATCTTCTCCGGGCGGTTCAGCGACAGCGTCGCGACATGGTCGTCGACTTCAAACTTGATGCACTCGTACGTCATCAGAACCGCTCCTCTTCTCACCGTGCCCACGCACCGTGACAGACGCGCCCGCCACCTTGGCCAGCGCGCGCATGATAAGTCCAGATCAGACCAGGTGCGCTATCAGGCCCAGCCCTGGTCTTCACCGATCGCCGGTCTCAAGCCAAAGCAGGAAACGGCCCGACGCTAGCGCTGATATTCCTCGCGGATAGACCGGTCGCGCTGCTCCACTGCCGCGTGCTCTTCCCCACGGGTCACCTTGGCGCCCAGTTGATCGACGCCGGCCCGGACGCTGGTCTGAATCGCCGCCAATTGGGCATCCAAACGCTGCAGCATATCCAGCGAATAGCGGTCCGCCTCCAACGCCTGCTCCACGGCCTGCGATGTGGCTTCACCGCGCACGCGTGACGCCTCCACCCGTGCCTCCTCGGTGATCCGCGTCGACTCGTCGCGCGCTCCATCTGCCATTTGAGTCGCTCGCCGCTGCGCGTCCAGAACCAGGTCGTGAGAGTTGACCAAGTTTTCGGCCTCTTGGCGCGCCTTCGTCAGGATCACGTGCGCTTCTTCCTCCGCCTTCGCCAAGACCTCGTTTCGATCCTGCATCACCCTCCGCGCATCCTCTACCTCTGCAGGCACCGCTGACCGCATGCGGTCGATCAACTCCAGCAACGCCGCCCGGTCCACCGCCCAGCCACCACCGAACCGCGCTTGGCGGCCCTGCAACACCGAATCTTCCAATTGGTCAACGAGTTCGAGGAGGTCCAAGCTGCGCGCTCCGTTCTGTGACGCCAGCCACCCACGTCTGGAACCCATTCCATCCGTGAACGACTTGCCGCTTGAGGGCAGCTTAGCGTCCCTTCGCCCCGGCGCGAACTACTCCGCCTCGCGGACGCCTAGAGTCGTCACCGGCGGACCGAAGCGTTCGATCAGCGCCGCTGAGACGTGGTCCGGCACGAGGTCCGACACCGATTGCTGCAACGCGGCGAGTTCCCGCACGCGGCTGGCGGAAATATAGAGGTGACGCGCCCGCGTCATGAAGAAAACCGAATCCAGCTCGGATGCCATCTTGTTGTTCATCAGCGCCATATCAAACTCCGCCGCGAAGTCCGTCAGCGCTCGCAGCCCCCGGACGATCACCGAGGCGTCGATCTCCAGTGCGTAGCCCACCATCAATCCCTCGAACGACGTCACCGTGACATTTTCGTGGTGTTTCGTCGCCTCCTTCATCAGCGCCACGCGCTCCTCGATCGTGAAGAGTTCCTGGCTCCGGCCGAAGACGCCAACCACCACCTCGTCGAAGAGCCGCGCCGCTCGACTAACGATGTCCAAATGGCCGTTCGTCGGCGGATCGAATCCCCCTGGGTAGAGTGCTGTCGTCATCGGCGGCCTCCTATCGGTCTCAGCGGGCCTCCACGCCTGAAAAAGCGACGCGATATGTGCCCAAAACGCCGTCACCATACCGACGCTCTTCCACTCGGGCTAGACCGCCGAGCCGCTCCGGCCCCGGCTGCGAGCGCAGATAGCGCCACAGCAACACCCCGTCATCTTGCAGCACCGCCATTCCCTCTGCGATCGGCCCGAACAACGACTGCAACGTCTTCGTGGCATCGACATCGTACGGGGGGTCCGCGAAACACAGATCATACGGAGGCTCCAGCCGATCCAGCACCTGCTCCACCGGCCGGCAGAGAACGCGCGATCGATCTTCACACCCGACCGTCGCCACGTTGCGACGCACCACCTCGCAGACCCGCCGGTTCCGCTCCACGAAGTCCACCCGCTCGGCGCCGTTGCTCAGCGCCTCCAGACCTATCAACCCCGCCCCTGCATAGAGATCCAACACCAGGCCTGTCGTCAGCGCCAACACATCTGGCCGGTTGAACATTGAATCGCGCATTCTCGCCGTCGCCGGCCGAGTCCCGTCCGCGGCGCCCACCAAACGTCGGCCCGCGAAGTCTCCCGTGGCCAACCGAGCGGTGCCCCTCACGAAAGCGTGAGGCCTCCGTCCCAGACCTCTCCTCCGCCGCTCGACGGCAGATCAGCCCAACGTGCACTAGCGAGCAGTGAAACGTCAGCCTTCAACACGCACGTCGATCCCCCGGCCGACTCTCACGTCCCCGTCCGACACGATCAGCCGCACCTCGTAAAGCCCAGGTTGCGTTGGCGTCGTCCACACGACCCAACCCGCCGTCCCCGAACCGCCCAGTTCGCCTGCATCCGTCTCCCAAACCGGCACCAGCAGCTCCGAGTTGGGCAGGGTCAGCCGCACGCCACCCGATTCCAGAAAGTTGTTCACGGTGTTCCACAGATCCGCGTGCCCCGGATCCGCTGACACATCCTCCAGCGCTAATCCGCCCAACTCGAAGTCCGCGATCAGATCCAGCTTGAACGCGATCGAGAACCGGTTCTCCACCCACACCGTCACGAACTCGCCGTTCGTGTCCGGAAACACGAACGACACCGCATTCGCGAACTGGTCCCAACCCAGCCCACTCGCTCCACCATCCTGGAACAGACTGTTCCCCACCAACGTCACACGTGAACCAGCGATGACCGGGCCCGCCTCCCGCACGCTCAACGTGGCCGCGAGCCCCAGCGCCTCCCGCTGCGTGATCAGCTGCGTCGTGGACGGACTGCGCACCACGCTGAACGGCGTCAGCTTCAGCAGCACCTTCTCGCTCGGCACCCGATTCAGGATCGCCGGCAGCGAATTCGCCAGCGTCTCGCGAAAGATCGACTGATCCCGCGGTGGCGACAGCTTGATCAGGTCCGCCGCTGCCCCCAAGACCGAAAGGTCATACGCCCCCTCGTTGAAGCCCGACGCATCCACCCGCGGCAACGGCACGTGCACGCTAATCCCGCGGTTATCCCGATGCAACTGATCCGCGAGTTCCGTCACGAACGACGAAAACGCATCGCGAAGCGCCGGGCTGATGAACTGGTAATCGATGTCCACTCCGTCAAAACGCCCCGTCTGCACCATCAGCAAGATGTTGTTCACGTGCTGTTGGCGGAGCTGGTCCGACGCGATCACCGTGTTGATCGTGTCCGATAGCCCCACCTCGGCCATCACCACGGGGTACACCGCCTGTGTCACATCGTTTGGAAACGCCCGCACCGGCCCTAACACCAGCAAGGAGCCATCGTCCGCGGGCACGAATCCCACGGGATTGATGATCGTCAGCGTGTTCACCGCCTCCGCCGCCAGATCGGAGCCCGCCGGCAGCGTCCCCGTCACCGTGTCACGGAACTGCAGCCGACGCAGGATGGCCAAGTTCGATGGCGCCTGATCCACTTCCACCGAAGCGCTCGTCCCATCCAAATTCAAGATCGCTGGATTCAGCCGCTCCCAGAGTCCGTCACGGAAGGTGTACGCCCCCAGATTCCGTTGGTCCCGTGTTGGCGAGTTCAGTCGCACCCGGAGCACGAACGGACCCGCCACGGCCTCCGGAATCGACAAATCGTAGATTGGGCTCATGGGCTGCAAATTATCGGGAACACTCGGCAGCCGCTCCCGCAGGACAGCGACGATCCCGTCGTCCCCGACCGCATCCGGCTCGGCGAACGGCGATCCCGCATCACCAATCACGGGCGCCTCATCGTCATCGAGCAAGGCGATTGGCGGCACGAACAAGACGACCATCGCCACCGCCAGCGCCACCACGAGGAAGCCAATGAAGAGCGGCCCCCGGTCGAGAGGCCCGCGACCGCCCTCACCGTCTTCTCCCCGCCCACCACTCCCGCCGGTCGGCCCGGCCGAGCGGGGGCCGCGATCATCGCCAGGCGGCGTGACCTGATCGCTCGCGCGGCCAATGCGTCGCGGACCGCGCCGTTGGAACGGACTCTCACTCATCGACGCCGGACCTGCGGAATCACCGTCACTGTCTGCGCTCCGTTCAGAGTAATGAAGTCAACCACCACCGGCTCCTCCGGAGCCAGCCGGGCCACCACGTTCGTGTATGGCATCGTCTCATCTATCGTCACACCGTTCAGTCGCAAAATGATGTCTCCTGGACGCAGCCCGGCATCCGCCAAGGCGCCGCGTTGTGTGATCTCTAGGAGGAACGCCCCCTCCTCCACGGGCAGCCCTAACTGTGCCGCCGCAATCGGCGACACCGTACGCTCCTCCACCACACCAAAATCCGCCCGCGGGAAGAACCCATCCCGCATGATCGCCTCCGCGATCGGGAGCACCACGTCCATCTGCAAGGCGAATCCCACCCCGTCGACGAAGTCCCCCGAGTCCGTCCTCCGCACCACGGTCGTCGTCAGACCCACGATCTCGCCCGCCAGATTCACCAGCGCCCCACCACTGTTGCCCTGATTCAATGCCGCATCCGTCTGGATGAGGTGTTCTTGTATAGAGTTTTCACGCGGGAAGAACGTATCCGGATCGCTCACCACCCCCACCGTCACCGACGCCCTGTCGCCCAGCAGGGGATTCCCCACAGATACCACCGTCTCGCCCAGCTGCAACGCGCCCGACGACCCATACGGGGGCGTCACCAGGTTCAGCGCCCCCGTCTCCGTGATCCGCAACACTGCCAAATCGTTGAACGGCGCATCCGTCGAGACCAACTCCGCCGCCAGTCGACGCCCGTCCGCCAGGATCACTGTGATCAGAACGGCATCTCGGATCACGTGCTCGTTCGTCAGCACGAAGCCCGACTCATCCAAGATTAATCCCGTCGCCAGTGACGTCGGCGCGACCAAATTCCCAAACTCGTCACGCTCCAGCGCCTCCTCGGCGTCGATAATCACCACGCCCGGCAGCACCTTTGCCACCGCCGTCGCAATCACTGATCCCGCCATCCCTTCTTGATCCGCTAAGGCCGCGGCCACGGCCTCTTCTACCGATCGATCGAAGTCCGCCACGAGCGCTTCCAAGATCGGCTCGACCACCGCTTCCACGGCGGCGCCCAGGATCTCTCCGCTTGGATCCGCCTCATCCTCGTCGCCCACGCTCACCACGATCAGCGCGACGACCAACCCCGCCACCAGCCCCGCCAAGAGGCCGGGCAGCACCGCACCCAACGACAATGAAAGCCGCATCTCGCCCCTCATAACCCGCCTACATGACCCCGCCGGCGGGCCCCAAGCCCAACCCGCCGAAGATCGAGTGTAGCAACGCTCATCACGAGCCCCCACATCGTCCACACCACGAAACACGCACCCCCACACGCCAACGAGTCGACAGATCGCGCCCTCTAGACCCGCTCGCGCGTTTACAGCCGATCCAAGCCGCCCATATACTGATCACACGGGTTGATCATATAGTCGCCCAGGGAGGCAACTCCCCGGTCGTTCTTGATACCTCCACCCTTCCCTGCCGACGAAGACCTGGCGGTGGAGATTGGGTCGGATTGGGGACACCGGGTCGAAACAGGGGGCCTGGGTAAGGAACAAAGGAACTCGGTCATGCCACCCAGCAAAGCCGTACCCGTCACGAAGGCAGGCCTCAAAAAACTGCGCGCCGAGCTGCAAAATCTCATCGAGACCAAGCGCGTCGAGACCGCTGCGCGCCTGCAACAGACCCGGGAAGACTCCCCCGGCTCCCACAATGAGGGTCAATACGAAGAGGCCAAGAACGAGCAGGCCTTCATCGAAGGCCGCATCCGCGCCATCGAGCAGATTCTTGACAATGCTGAGGTGATCGACGAAAAGAAGGCCCATCAGAAGGATATGGTCCATCTCGGTGCCACCGTCACCGTGTCCGTCGCCCGACATGAGCAGACCTTCACCATCGTTGGCATGGTCGAAGTCGATGCTGGCCACGGCTTCATCTCTGATGAGTCGCCCGTTGGTCGCGCCCTCCTGGGCAAGAAAATCGGCGACACGGTCGCCGTCGAAGCCCCCTCCGGGCAGATCAGGATGAAGATCAAGAAGATCAATTGACCCAGCGGCGTCCGCGGAATGCAACTTTCAAGCGGGCGCCGTGCGCCCGCTTTCTTGATCCTGGATCACCCACCCGCAGACTGAGAGCCCCATCATGACCGAGACCAATTCAAGCGACCAATCGAGCCCCCATTCCAGCGAACGGCTCCAAGAGCTCGTCGACCAACGCCTCCGCAAGGCCCACACCCTCCGCGACGCGGGCCTCGACCCCTACCCGGCCCGCACCAACCGCGATCACACCATCGCCGAAGCCCGCGCTGCGTTCGAATCGTTCGAGGCGGCTCATCCAGATGACATCGACGATCACTCCGCCCCGACGGTGACCGTGGCGGGACGCGTCCTCAGCCATCGAGGCCAAGGCAAGGTCGCCTTCATCGACATCCGCGACGGCAGCACCCCCAACGACGCCGATAACCGCCTCCAACTCTTCTGCCGCATCGCGGACCTTCCCCCGGACGCCCAGACCGCCCTCGAAAATCTCGACCTCGGAGATTTCGTCGAAGCACGCGGCCCCCTCATGCGGACCCGCCGCGGCGAGATCTCCGTCTCGCCCACCGCCCTCCTGATCATCACCAAAACCCTCCGCCCGCTGCCAGAGAAGTTCCACGGACTCCAGGATCAAGAGGCCCGCTACCGCCAGCGCTACCTGGACCTCCAAGCCAACGACGACTCCCGCCGCGTCTTCCAACAGCGCTCCCAGATCGTCGCCGCCCTCCGCCGACGCATGGACGCCCGCGGCTTTCTGGAAGTCGAAACGCCCGTCCTCCAGCCCGAAGCGGGCGGAGCCGCCGCCCGCCCCTTCGTCACCCACTTCAACGCCCTGGACGAAGAACGCTTCCTCCGCATCGCCACCGAACTCCACCTCAAACGGCTCATCGTTGGCGGCTTCGACAAGGTCTACGAGGTGGGCCGCATCTTCCGCAACGAAGGCGTCTCCACCCGCCACAATCCCGAGTTCACCATGATGGAATCCTACGAGGCCTACGCCGACTACGACGATGTCGCCCGCATGGTCGAAGAGACCGTCTCCGGCATCGCCCAGGACGTGCTCGGCGCGACCATCATCCCCTGGGGCGACCCCGAATCAGACAGCTACGTTGAGATCGACCTCACTCCACCCTGGACCCGCATCACTATGCGCGACGCCCTCCAACGGCATGCCGCAATCGACTTCTACGACCACCGCACGCCGCAAGCGATGCAAGACCTCCTTCACCAACGCCACATCGACGTCCCCGCCGGCGGCGGCTGGGGCAAAATGCTCGACGCCCTCGTCAGCGAAACCGTCGAACCCCACCTCGTCCAACCCACCTTCCTGCTCGACTACCCCCTCGAACTCTCACCGCTCGCCAAACGGCACGAAGAAGACCCCAACCTCGTTGAACGCTTCGAGGCCTTCGTCGTTGGTGGCGAGATCGCCAACGCCTACAGCGAACTCAACGATCCCGTCGACCAACGCGCCCGCTTCGCCAACCAGACTGAACTCCAAGCCGCCGGCGACGACGAAGCCGAACTCGGCGACGAAGACTTCCTCACCGCCCTCGAACACGGCATGCCCCCCACGGGCGGCCTCGGCATTGGCATTGACCGCCTCGTCATGCTCCTCACCAACCGCCAATCGATCCGCGACGTCATCCTCTTCCCCCAGCTCCGCCGCAAGGATTGATCGGCTCCCCCGGCTCACCTCATCCCTAGCACCAAGGCCCCCCATCGACCATCTCGCCGTCTCCCTCTTCGCCGTTCTCGCCGCCGCCATGCAGTCCCTGTTCGGCTTTGGCTACGGCGTCGTCCTCGTCCCCCTCGCCGCCTTCGTTCTCCCCGCCGAGACCGCTGTCGCCATCACCATCATCACCAGCCCCAGCCTCGCTCTCGGCCTCTACGCCGAGCACTCCCCTCGCACCCCGGTCACCCAGACCTGGCGACTCTCCCTCATGGCCATTGCGGGCTTCCCCCTCGGCCTCCTCCTCCTCACCCAGGCCGACAGCGACTCCCTCAAGCTCCTCATCGGGGCCGCCGTCCTGATCTCCACGATCGTCACCGCGACCCGCTCCGACGCCACCCGCCCCCGCCGACCTGACCATCCCGCTCTGATGATCACCGCCGGTATCCTCTCCGGCGCCTTCCGCGGCGCCGTCAGCATGCCTGGCCCGCCGGTACTCCTCTACCAGTACTGGCGAGGCGGGGCCCCCAATGACATCCGGGGCGGCATGTTCACCTTCAACGCCCTGCTCGCGGTTCCCGTCATCACCATTACGGCTATCACCGGCATCATCAGCACGACCGTGCTGGAGTTTGCCGCCGTCGCCCTTCCCGGGATGTTCGTCGGCCTCGTGATCGGCCGCACCTTGCGGCCGCACCTCAGCCCCGCCCGCTTCCACAGCCTCTCCATGGCTGGGCTCTTCGCCGCCGCCGGCATCGGAATCGCCAGCGCGGCCACCGCTCTGGCATAGCTGATCTTCAACTCACGCGAACCTGCAGGCGCGCAACATTCAATGGCGCACGCACTGATAGCGCCCACCCCCTGCCAGACGCCAAGACCACTCCGTCTGCGAGAATGCCCTCTGAAATCCCGTTCCGAGCAAACCCAAACATGAGCCACTTGATCGATGACAACCCCGGATCGGGTCTGCCACCATGCACGACCGCTGATCACCATCAGCCTTGAACCAATGAATGACAACGACCGTCCGCCTGATCGATGGAGCTCCCAATGGTCAGAGCACACGCCAACCTCACTGCCCTCCGGAGCCACGGTGGCTGCGACCGCACGACGATCGACCTCGGGCGCCCCTGCCACTTTCTCGTCTGGGGCGCCGTCACCACAATCCAAGCGTGCCCAGAATCACCTCACGCCAGCGCCGACGACGCCGTCGTCCTCGACATCTTCACTCCCGACTGCGGCCTCAACAGCACTCAGATCTTTGGCGGCCCCTACCACGACCCTCAAGACCCACCCCTTCAAATCTTCAAAAGTGCGCGCCGTGGCTACGGCCGACGCGTCACCTTCCTCCTCCGTAACCTTCCCCCAGCCAATGTCGACAGCAGCGCGATCGGGATCGTCCTCACCCTTGAGGGCGATCCCGTCTAGGCTTTCCCGCCCTCACGCAGTCACGCCCGCTTCGTCTCTACGCCCTCGACTCGCGTACCCGCTCCCCGAGCATCTGAAACGATACCGGCGCCGACGGCGGGTGGAACAGCCCCGCCTGCACGTCACGCGCTAACCACTCCAGTGGCGACTTCCGGAAGAACGATCGCCCCCCGCTTACCTGCACGGCCTTCCCCACGGACGCCACGGCGCTCGGCACCACGATCTCCTTCAAAACCAACGCCCGCGTCAGCGCCCGCTGCGGATCGGTTCGATTCGCGTCCAACTCGCCCCCAATCGCCTCCAGCGTCGACCGACCCGTCTCTACTGAGACCTCAAGCTCTCCCAACAGAACGTCCGTCAACGCCTGGTTCCGGAAATTCGACGGACTCGTTCCCGCCGCCACCGACAACGCCAACTCGCGCGCCTCCACCGCGATCCCTTGGCACACGCTCGACATCAAAGTCAGGAACCAGGTCGCCACTCCCGCGAAACCGGGCGCACGGGTCGGCGAGTCGCTGGGCAACGTAATCCCCACTGCGGCATCCGATACGAAGACATCGTCCATCACCATGTCGTGGCTCCCCGTGGCCCGCATCCCCATCGTGTCCCACGTCTCGTCGACTGAGACGCCCTCCGCCGACATCGGCACCGCTACGACAAGAATTTCGCCGGTCTCCGCGTGACGCACGTTGACCCGCGCGATGTCCATCCGCGGCGCTTGCGATGCAAAATACTTCCGGCCAGTCACCCGGTATCCGCCGTCCACCGGCACCGCTTCGGTCGGCGTCGTCCATTCACCCGCGACCACAGCCTCCGCCGCCGTGCTCCCCAGCACCAACCCCTCCTGCACGATCCGCTCCAACAGCGGGCCGGTCGGAGCACCGCTTCGCCATCCATCCGCCATCGCCCCCACCTGGAAGTGGTGCATGTTCACCGCCAACGCTGTCGACGCACATCCACGCGCCAACGCCTCCTGACCCCGCATCATCTCCCGCAGCCCCACGCCGAGCCCGCCTAACTCCACCGGCACCAGCGCCGCGAGGTATCCGGTGTCCCGCATCCGGTCGTAGTTCGTGTGCGGGAACTCGCCCGCCAGGTCGTATCCCGCGGCGCGCTCACGGAACTCGTCGGCCAATTCCGTTGCCAGCCGGACCAAGTCCGTCCCGGCCGCTGAGTTCATCTTTGCTGTCGTTGTCGTCATGGTGGTGCTCCTACTTTTGAAACCCGCACTCGTTGCGATACACACAGCCTGCTTCTGCCCTGCACCATCGACTAGTTCAAGATCTGTACTAAATCAGACCGTCTGACTACCATGTGTCACATGACGCAATACGGACAGTTCTGCCCCGTCGCCAAGGCCTCCGAAATCTTCGCCGAACGCTGGACTCCGCTTGTCCTGCGCGAACTCCTCTGCGGCACCGAACGTTTCTCCGACATTCGCCGCGGCGTCCCTCTCATGTCCCCGAGCCTCCTCTCCAATCGTCTCAAGGCACTCGAACGCAACGGCATCATCGAACGACGGGGCAGCCCACGCGCCGCTCGCTACATCCTCACCGAAGCCGGCGAAGAGCTTCGGCCCGTGGTCATGCTGCTCGGGCAATGGGGCAAGAAGTTCGCCTCTGACCGAATCGAACCCGGCGACTATGACGTCATGCTGCTGATGTGGGACATCTCCCGCCGGGTCGATGCGTCCGCCATGCCCCCCGGCACTCACGTCGTCGCCTTCGACTTCCCCGACGCCCCCAAGGCGAAACGCCACTTCTGGCTCCTCGCCCGTGACGGCGCCGCCGAACTCTGCCTCCACGACCCCGGCCACGAAGTGGGCCTCACCCTCCGCTCCAGCGTCCGTACCCTCGCCGACATCTGGCTTGGGCAACGCGACCTCGCCCAGGCTCGGCGCGCCAACGACCTCGAACTCGAAGGCGCCCGCCCTCTCATCAAGACCCTACCTCAGTGGTTCACCCTAAGCCTCTTCGCTGAGGCCTGACCCAGCACCGGAGCAGCAACACCGTCAACCCACTACCCTCGCCCACCGGAGGACACATCATGGACCTGCCTCAATTCAGTCTCGAAGGCAAAGTCGCGCTCGTGACCGGCGGCAGCCGTGGCATTGGCCAGGCCACCGCCATCACCCTCGCCCAAGCCGGTGCCGACGTCGCCGTCACCTCCCGCAAGCTCCCCGACCTCGAAGTCGTCGCCCAGCAGATCCGCGACCAAGGCCGCAACGCCCTCGCCCTCGACGCCCACCTCGGCCGCATCGATCAGATCCAACCTGTCGTCGACAAAGTCATCGCCGAACTCGGCGGCCTCGACATTCTCGTCAATAACGCCGGCACCAACTTCTTCGCCCCCGCCATCGACATGGAGGAGCGCGCCTGGGACACCGTCTTCAACCTGGATCTCAAAGGCCTCTTCTTCCTCAGCCAAGCCGCCGCCCGTCACATGCGCGAGAACGGCGGCGGCTCCATCGTCAACGTGTCCAGCGTCAGCGGCCTTCGGCCCCAGGTCCCCACCTCCCACTACAGCATCGCCAAAGCGGGCGTGATCATGGCCACCAAAGCCCTCGCCGTCGAGTGGGCCGAGTACGGCATCCGCGTCAACTGCATCGCCCCCGGCGCAATCGAAACCCGCCTCTATGACGCTATCTTCTCGCTCCTGCCAGAGGACGAAAGCAAGGCCCGCAAAGACGCCGCCGCCCAGCGCATCCCCATGAAACGCGTTGGCGACCCGCAAGAGATCGCCGATGGCGTCCTCTATCTCGCCGCCAGCGCCTCCAGCTACGTCACCGGCCAAACCTATTCCGTCGACGGCGGCGCTCTTCTGGTCTGAGACTCGACGATCAGACGCGTCCTAGAATTCAACCAAATGCTCCGACACCCCACCGTCTCCGCCTTCGTCTCCACGCCCACCCACACCCTGCTCCACTTCCACGCCAAGAACCAAATGTGGCTCCCCCCCGGCGGACACATCGAGCCCAATGAAGACCCCACCCAGGCCGTCCATCGCGAAGTCTTGGAAGAGACCGGCCTCCAGATCACCATCCTCCCCACGACCGCCCCCTTCCCCTACGACGAACCCAGCCAACTCCCCCCACCCGTCACCATCATGATCGAGGACATCGCCCAACATCCCGTCGACGGCCCCCACCAGCACATCGACCACATCTACTTCACTCAGATCGATCCCGTTCCGTCCCCAGAAAGCCAACCCACTCCCACCGAAACCGGCTGGCACTGGGTCGACGCCGACACCCTCCGCCGCAACACGCCCATTTCACCCCGCCCTGATGCACCACCCCTCCTCATCCCCGAAGATGTCCGGGTACTGGGACTCGCTGCCATTCAGCGCACCAGCGAGTACAGGAGCGAAAAGCGCCCGGATGCACAGCGCTAGCGACGCATTCGCCACGCCGGGCGGTGCAGCGGTCACCACGACCCCTGCACAACGGCGAAGGACACGAAGCGATGCTTCCCATCCAACTCTTCCGCGACAACCCCGACACCGTCCGCCGCGCCCTCCAGCTCCGCCACGCTGATCAAGCCACCCAGGCCCTCGTCGACCAAGCCATTCAGCTCGACGCGGACCGTCGCCAGACTCTCAACGAAGTCGAACAGCTTAAAGCCCAGCGCAACCAAGCCGGCAAGGCCATCGGCCAAGCCAAGGACGACGCCGATCGCCAAACCATCATCGATGGGCAGCGCCAAACCGCCGAGCGTATCGACGAACTCGAAGCGCAGGAGCGGCGCATCGACACTGAACTTCGTGACGCCCTCTCCCAGCTTCCCAACCTCGTCGACCCCACCACGCCCGAAGGCGCCGGCGAGGATGACAACACCGAACTGCGCCGCTCCAACGACCCACCCGACTACGACTTCGACCCCAAGCCCCACTGGGAGATCGGTGAACACCTGGGCATCATCGACACCGAAACCGCCGCCGCCATCGCCGGCACCCGCATGTACATGCTCAAAGGGCAGGGCGCCAAACTGCAGCGCGCCCTCATCGGGTACTTCCTCGATCACCACGAAAGCAACGGCTACACGGAGGTCTATGTCCCCACCATGGTCCGCGAGGAAACCATGTGGGCCGCCGCCAAACTCCCCAAGTTTGGCGACACCATGTTCCACGACCACCAGGATGACCACTGGTTCATCCCTACCGCCGAAGTCCCCCTCACCGTCATGCACCAGGACACCATCCTGGACCCGGACCAGCTCCCTCTCAAATACACCGCCCACAGCCCCTGCTATCGCCGCGAGAAGGTCGCCCACGGCCGCGACGTGCGCGGCATCAAACGCGTCTTCCAATTCGAAAAGGTCGAGATCTACCAGTTCACCAAGCCCGAAAACTCCGAAGCCGCCCTCGAAGACATGCTCCACCAAGCCGAAGAGCTGCTCAAAGGGCTGGGTCTCACCTATCGCATCCTCAACATCTGCAGCGGCGATATCGGCTTCACCGCCACCAAACAGTACGACCTGGAAGTCTGGGCCCCCGGCGCGCGTGAATGGCTGGAAGTGGGCAGCACCTCCAACTGCACCGATTTCCAATCCCGCCGCACCAACACCCGCTACCGCCCACCCTCAGACGACCCCAAGAAGAAGACGCGGCCGGAGTACGTCCACACTCTCAACGGCAGCGGCCTCGCTCTCCCGCGCATCATCGCCGCGATTCTCGAAACCTACCAACGGGCCGACGGCAGCGTCGCCATCCCCGAGATCCTCAACCACCGCATGGGGCGCCTCATGCAGATCGCTCCGACTCACTAGTCGGACGCCATCACGCGCCCACGCCCAACTGCCCGGCCCATCAGGGATGCGTCGAGGCTGCCATCCCGCGCCGCCAACGGAACCAAACTCCACCCCCCAACGTCTCGCCTTCCGACAGGAGAGACTGCCCATGCCTCACGCTGCTACCAAGCAGATCTCACGCATCCCCCACGCACTGACCCTGGCGACCTTCCTCTTCCTCGTCGTCACCCTTGCCACCCTCCTCCCAAGCTCCAGCCACGCCCAATCCCCTAACGACTCCGACTTCTCCCCCAGCCCCACCGATGTCCCACCTCAGAAAAAACGCCTGCCAACCGCGCCACCCATCAACCTCCCCAGCACCGGCAGCGGCGGCCTCTTCCCCACCTCAGACCCCCTCGCCCATCCCGAAAGCCTCTCTCTCACCGCTGCCCTGGTCGGCGCAGGGCTTGTCGCCGCTCTTGCGGCCTTCACCGTCCTCGCCAGTCATCGCGCGCGCCGCGAGCCGCCACTCACCTAGCTGAACGTTCCGATAACCACTACCCGACAATAAGGCAGCGTCCTACAGAACGGACCTGCACGCGACTGATTACACTCTTCTTGTCGGGATCGTTTTTCTGGGGAACCGTATGCAGCGCAAGCACCTCGACCAGCGTCGGCTCATCACCGTCTTTCTCCTTGGTGCCCTCATCCTCAGTCTCACCACCCAACTTCTTCCCCACACCCTCCACGCCCAGACCGATCCTGACGTCGCCAAACTCCCCAAACAAGACTTCGCCGCCGCCTTCGATCTCCCAGTCTCCCAGATCTCCACTCACCGCATCGTCGAAGTCACCTGGCCCGCCGACATCGCGCCCTTCCTCCCCGCGGAAGACTGGGCGCTGATCGACGGCTCCGGCGGCGGCTGGGGTTCTATCGTCTGGCTCAGCGGGGGCCAAACCACCGCCGCCTATTACGTGACACCTGCAGGGGGCCTCACCTGGCGCATCTACCAAAACTGCGCGACCTGCAACGCCAACACCCTGCCCGCCGGCGTCACCGCCGGTGCGGACCTCGTCTCCGTCACACCCCTTCCAGATGCTACCGCCACCCTCCCCACCACCGGTACCGGGGGGCTCACCGTCGAGGATCCCAGCAACGACCTCAGCGTCGGCGCCGCTCTTGTTGGCGCCACGATCATCGCCATCCTAGCCGCGCTCGTGGTTCTCAGCGTCTACTTGCTCCTCCTCCGCCGCCCCCGAGCCCGCTAGCGAAGGGAGAGCCTTCGTCGGAACGCCGTGTTGCTTGATCCACGTACACTTCCCATCCAATCTCCAGCACCAACGGGGCCGCCATCGCCATCCGCCCTGACGCCTCACCCCACCGAGGACCGACATGCCCCTCGACGAGCCCCGACGCACCAACCGCGACATGTGGGACGAATCCGTCCCCATCCACGTGGCCTCGGATGGCTATGCCGTCAAGGAGTTCCTCCAAGGCCAGACCGTCCTTCATGACCGCGACATCGAAGAGATGGGCGATGTCTCCGGTCAAACCCTCCTCCACCTCCAGTGCCACTTCGGCCTCGACACACTCTCTTGGGCCCGCCTCGGCGCCACCGTCACCGGACTCGACTATTCGCAACCCGCCATCGATGCCGCCCGCGACCTCGCCACCCAAGCCGACATCAACGACGCCACCTTCGTCCTCAGCGAGCTCTACGACGCCCCACAAGCCCTGCCGGACCAAAGCTTCGACATCGTCTACACCGGTATCGGTGCACTCTGCTGGCTCCCCGACATCAAGCGCTGGGCCGAGATCGTCGCGGGCTTCCTCAAACCCCGGGGCCGGCTTTACCTCATCGAAGGCCACCCCGCCCTCTGGGCCATCGACGACACGCGCACTGACACGGACCTCGTTCTCTTCGCGCCCTACTTCGAGACGAAAGAGCCCAATCGCTGGGAAGACGGCACGGACTACGCCGATCCCACCGCCGTCATGCAAAACACCGTCACCTACAACTGGAATCATGGCCTCGGCGAGATCGTCAGCGCCCTAATCGATGCCGGACTCAGCCTCGACTGGTTGCACGAACACAAAACTGCCTACTGGAAAGCCATGACATCGATGGTCTCCGTCCAGGACGCCAACCACTGGCAAGTCAAAGATGAATGGCAACTCCCCCAAGGCCAGCGCGACCACCTGCCCCTCATGTACTCGCTCACCGCCACCAAGCCCGCTCGACCGTGAAGGGAAGGCCATGACCTTGATCGACGAGATCATCAACGACCTTCGCACCGCCATTGACTCTCTCCACGAGAGCATCCGCGCCGCTGCCACTCAGTGGGACGCTCCACTTCTTGAACCTGAGGGGCCGCCCCTTCGTCGCGACCCTACAGACCAGTCCACCGTCGAAGCCTGGACCCCCCGCGACGCCGCCGAACACGCCACGTTAGGGCTCCTGCTCAACGTCCATTTCAGCGCCCAGCTCAGCAACGACCGTCTCCGCTCCATGGCCGATTTCGCGCCTGCCTGGATGCAGCGCTACCGCGACGGCGAGATCGAACTGCCCCCCCTGACCACTGCCGCCTCGGCGACTGACGCACTGGCCACCGTCCAGCAGAGGGCGTTCGACCTCTTACATGCCCTCCCCCAAGACGCCCTTGCCCAGCCCGCCACCTTCATGCCGAGACAAGAGGACTATCTTGCCCAACGCGGCGTGGCCAACGCGGGAAACGCCGCAACCGCCCTCCAACTCAGCATCACCCACCTCCTTGACCACGCCGCCCAAATCCGCCGCGCCATCGACGCTGCCCCTGGCTAAAAGAACGGGTCCCCGATCGTCACACCGGTCGGCCGCCTGAACGTCGGCTCCGTCTACCGCGTGAGGGCGTGCCGGGGCGCATGCCGTCCGCCAGCCGGTCGATCCGCTCAAAATCCCTGAACGTCCCCGGCTCGATCCAAAAGCCGACCTAGCACCACATGCATCGCGGACGCTCCCATCATTGGGTGGCTCAAGGACGTACGCTAGCCATCCCGAAAACAACACTGTCTACTGGAAAGCCATGATGCCAATGGTCTCCGTCCAAGACGCCGACAACTGGCAAGTGAAAGATGAATGGCAACTCCCCCAAGGTGAGCGCAACCACCTGCCTCTCATGTACTCCCTCACCGCCACCAAGCCCGCCTCTTAACTTGGCCATCGGTCGAGCCGTGGAGAAGTAGTCGACGGAAAGACGGAAATCCATGCCAAAGCGCAAACCTGCCGCGACCGGCGGCGACGGAGCCTTCCACGTGCTCTTCCGCCTCACCGCCGCCAAACCCCTCCCCAAGAAGGTCGTCGAGAGCATGCGCCGTGTCCTCCCCGTCTTCCAACAGCAGCCCGGCTTCCTCGGATGCGACTTCTACCATTCCCATGACCGGCGGAAAATCGTCACCCACCTCCGCTGGCAGACCAAAGCACACCATCTCGCCTGCCAAAAAAGCGCCGACTTCAGCGAGGTCAGCGACGATTGGCAAGCCGTCTTCGCCGCGGGCAAAGTCAGCGTCGAAACCTACACAGCCATCGAGACCCTCGAAGCCTGATAGCGATCCCAGGTCCGCGTATGCACGCTCAGAAAACACGTGATCAGGCGAAACGGCACGAGTGCACCCAGCACCTAACGTGACGAAAAGAACGGCCCGCCGATCGACACATCCGCCGACCGCATGAACGTAGGCTCGGTGTGCAGCGTCAGCGCATGTCGACGACGCACCCCCTCTGCCATCACCAACCGCTGCTCCTCCGTGCCGCCCCACGTCTCCGCCCGCGGCCGCGTCGACGTCCAATGATCATGGTCCACATAGGCCATCAACAACACTGCCATCTCGCAGGGACCCGTCACCTCAGGATGCGGCTCGGGCTCCTCCGCCAAGAACAAGCCTTGCACTCGCGCCCCCACCGCCTCGATCGGCGGCCAGATTTCCTCACGCGAGATCCGCTCGAACTCCCCGAATGTCCCGGGCTCAATCCAAAACCGACGTAGAACCACAAGCATCACGGACCTCCACCATTGGCGCTGACGGGGAACCCGTACGATAGCGGCCCAGGGTCCAGCCTGCCCGGGAGATCACGAGTCCCAATGCCAACACGCGGTCGACCTCTCAAGCCCCGCCAGCTGGCAGCCGTCGTCCTCCTCTTGATCACGAGTCTCGCCATCAGCGCGTGCGGCCAATCCGGGAACGACGCAGCCTCGCCCGCGAGCGCCGATACCCTCGCCACACAGAACGCCGAAACTCCTGCGACGAACGCCCAGCCGCCCGCGACCACCACCTGGTACCAACCCAACGTTGACACCACCTGGCAATGGCAGCTCCAAGGCCCCCTTAACACCACCTACCAGGTCGACCTCTACGACATCGACCTTTTTGAGACCTCCGCCCAAACCATCGCTGAACTCCAAGCCAACGGCATCCGCGTCATCTGCTACTTCTCCGCCGGTTCGGGCGAGGACTGGCGTGCCGACTACCCATCCATACCCAACGACGCACTCGGACGGGCCCTGGCCGGCTTCGACGGTGAACGTTGGCTCGACATCCGCTCTCCTGCCGTGCTCGCCGTCATGCAGAGTCGTCTCGACCTCGCCGCCAGCAAAGGCTGCGACGGCGTCGAACCCGACAACGTCGACGGCCACGACAATGACACCGGCTTCTCCCTCACCGCCAACGACCTCTTGATCTTCAACCAGCAACTCCCCCGGGAGGCTCACCAACGCGGACTCGCCATCGGCCTCAAGAACGCCCTTGACCTCATCCCCCAGCTTGTCGACGACTTCGATTTTGCCGTCAACGAAGAGTGCCACACCAACGACGAATGTGACGCCAACCTCCCCTTCATCGATGCAGGCAAGCCCGTCTTCAACGCCGAGTCCACCAACACCGCCACTCGAGCCCAGGAACGCCTCCTTACCATCTGCCCGACGAGCAACGATCTCCAACTCCAGACCCTCGTCCTTCCCCTCGACCTCGACGACAGCTTCCGCCTCACCTGCCCTCCGAGCTGATCTCGCACGCGTCGTTCTTCCCAGCGCGCGGGATGCCCAACGAACCGAGACGCGTCTCTTCTGCACGCCCGTATCGACCATCCGTGGCCCCTGGCGCTTCGCCGCCGAACCGCCGCGGAACCGGGCCTAGAGAATGCCGCCGCCGTCCAGCACCATCGTCTGCCCCGTCACGAAGGACGACGCCTCGCTGGCGAAGTACACCGCCGCGCCCGCCATCTCATCCGGCTCGCCAATCCGCGTCAGCGCCACACCGGAGGTCGCGCTCTTGAGAATGTCGGGGTTTTCCCACAGCGCCTTGGAGAAGTCCGTTTTGATCAGGCCGGGCGCAATCGCGTTCACCCGGATGCCATCCTTGCCCCAGTTCTTGGCGCAGACCTGCGTCATCATGATCAGCGCCGCCTTGGAGATCGAGTAGCCGCCCAACACATCCGACGCCCGCACGCCGCCCGTCGAACTCACATTGACGATCGACCCACCGTCGCCCTGCTCCACCATCACCTCGCGCGCCATCTTGCTCAGGAAGAAGCACGCCTTCACGTTCGTGTTCATGATCGTGTCCCAGGCTCGCTCGTCGATGTTCTCGACCGGGCCGAAGACCGGGTTCGTCGCCGCGTTGTTGATCAGGATGTCCACTCGGCCCAGCTGCTTCTTCGTCTCGTCCACCAAGTTCTGCAGCTCTTCCACCCGACGTACGTTGGTCTCCACGCCGATCACCTCACTGCCATGGCCTTGAGCGGCAGCGGTCGCCGCCGCCACCGCCTCCTCCAAGGACTCCGGCTTCCGCGCCGCGATCGCCACGCTTGCTCCTGCCTCCGCCAACCCAATCGCGATCGACCGCCCAATCCCCCTGCTCCCACCGGTCACGATCGCCACCTTACCATCCAAAGAGAAATCCGCGACCGGCATCGGTCAACCTCCTGCGCTGACGGACCGCGCCAGCCAGCGCAACCCGTCGGGCAGCATAGAAGCCGCCCGCCTTACAAGCCTCACGCACGGCACGAGCGTCGCTACCCCAGAATCCCCCGCGCCGCATCGACGATCCGCGCCGCGTTGGGGATCGTCAGCTGCAGCAAATCCCCCGTCGCTGGTACGGGCGAATCGAACCCCGCCACACGACGCACCGGCGCCTTCAACGCATCAAACGCCCCCTCCGCGATCGTCGCGGCAATCTCGCCACCGAAGCCACCGGTCATCGGCGCCTCATGCGCCACGATCGCCCGCCCCGTCTTCCGCACCGATGCGCAGATCCCCTCACGGTCCAACGGCACCAACGTCCGCGGATCCACCACCTCCACCGACACCCCATCCGCCTCCAACTCCTCCGCCGCCAACAGCGACTGCTCCACCATCATCCCCGTTGCCACGATCGTCAGGTCCGTCCCCTTCCGCTTCACCGCCGCCACCCCGAGGGGCACCACGCAATCGTCGTCCGGCACCTCCCCCTGGACCCGCTGGTACATCCCCTTCTGCTCGAAGTACATCACCGGCCCATCATCGCGGATCGCGGCTTGCAGCAACCCCTTCGCATCCGCCGGGTCCGACGGCATCACAACCTTCAACCCTGCGCAATGACAGAACCACGCCTCCGGGCTCTGCGAGTGATGCGGCCCGGCCCCCGCCATATAGCCGCCCTCGGTCACGTTCACTCCAAACGGCATCCGGATCACCATTGGCACGTTCGTTGCGCCGCCACTCAAGAACCGCATCTTGGCCGCGATCGTCGTGATCTGGTCGAAGGCCACTGTCGCGAAGTCCGCGAACTGGATCTCCACCACGGGCCGGAAGCCCTCCATCGCCAACCCGATCGACGCGCCCGTGAACCCCGCCTCGCTGATTGGCGTATCAAACACCCGGTCCGACCCAAAGCGGTCGTAGATTCCCTGCGTCGCCGTGAATAACCCGCCGTAGCGCCCCACGTCCAATCCCACCAGCAAGACCCGCTCGTCCCGTTCCATCTCGGCGTGCAGACCCGCGTTGATCGCTTCGACAAATGTCTTGTTCGTCATCGTTTCGACTCCTTCGCTGCTCCGGCTACCCCGTGCTCTCGCTATGAAGCCCAGACCTGCTGTTGCAGCTGCTCCAGGCTCGCCGGGGATTCCACCGCAGGCGCGGCCTCCGCCTCGTCCACCGCCGTCGCCACCTCGGCCCGCACTTCCCTCTCGATCGACTCCGCCTCCGCCTCCATCAGCGCTCCCTGCCCGATCAACTCGTCGCGAAACAGGGTGATGCCATCATGTGCCCGGGCTTCGGCCCGGATCGACTCGTCGCGGTAGGCGTCCGCGTCGCCTGTGAAGTGCCCCTCCCAACGCACGATGCGCACCTCGATCAGGCTCGGTCCTTTGCCGTCGCGCGCCCGCGTCGCTGCCTCTTGCATCACCTCATACACCCCCAAGACGCTGTTCCCATCCACCGTCACCCCCGGCATCCCGTACCCCGCCGCTCGCGAGGCAAAGTCCGCCGCTCCCGTCGCTTCCGACGTTGGCATTGAAATCGCGAAGCCATTGTTCTCAATCACAAAAATGATCGGCAGCTTCCAGGCCCCCGCCAAATTCATCCCCTCATGCACCGCGCCCTCGTTCGACGCTCCGTCCCCGAAGAACGCCACCACCACCGAATCGTTGCCCTTCAGCTTGTCGGCCATTGCCGTCCCCACCGCCAGCGGCAACTGCGACCCCACCAAGCCCACGGCGCGGATGTAGCGCGGGCCCTCTGCGCTATAACCGCCGGGTGCCTTGCCGAACTGGGCGAACATCACATCACGCGGCGTCAGGTCGCCCCGCGTGAAGCGCAGCGTCACCCCGGAGCGATGGCTGGGCTGGACCCCATCGCTATCCCGCAGCCCGAATCCCACGCCCACGCCGATCGACTCGTGCCCAATCCCGGAGTGATGGTTGGGCAACTTCCCGGCGCGGAAGAGATCGGAGATCGTCTTCTCCACGATCCGGCCCTGCCAGAGATTGCGCAGCATCGTCTTGTAGTCGTCGCCGGTGAGTGGGGGCATGGGAACCTCGTCTCTAAAGACACCGGCCTGCCGAGAGACCGCTGCACGATCAGGGCGCGAGTTTAGTCGCTCCGGGCGAGCGCAACATGACGCGGATCGGTTTCACGGCCCGTCATTCACGGCCCGTCACTCGCCTCCGCAGTATCCCGCCGCACGAGAACGGCCTGCCTGAGGTGAGCACCCCACCTCCCGGCTTACCCCGCAGCGCACAGTCTCTGCCAGACTTACTCCAGCGGGGGCAGCAAACGCAGCTCGTGAAACCGACGGAACCACTTCCGCACCGCATCCTCCGAATCCATGCAGTCATGGAAGCCGGCCTGGCGCAGCCTGATCGTGCTGGAGTGCCCGCCCAGGCGGCGCGGGCGCGAGTCGCTCCGAGTCGGATGCCGGGCCCCATCCGCCAACTCCATCGATCCACCCACGACCGCCCTCAGATCCTCCGGCGCGGCCAAGTCGTACTTCCGCACGATCGCCGCCCAAGCGTCCGCTTGCTTCGGCAACTCCGTCGTGAACAGGGACGCTTCCGGCGGCCCCATCTCCATCCCCATTTCTTCCGCAATGGCCGGGTAGAGGTCCGGCATTGCGACCACATCGCCGTTCGAGACATTGAAGATCTCGTTCCGCGCACCAGACGCCGTCGCCGCCCACTTCAGGGCCCGCCCCAGTAGGTCCGAATCGACGAGTTCCGTGGGTCCGGGTTCAGGCAAGCCGGGATAGGCGAGGGGGAGACCCGCCTCCTTACGCAACGCCGCGTAGACCCCAATCACCAAGAGGATGTTGAGGTTGCTGCCAACGGCGTCCCCAAGAATCAGGACGGGCCGCAGCACGGTCCAACTCCACAATTTCCCGTTCTGCTTGGCGCGCAGGTAGTCCTCCTGAAGAAAGTAGAAATTGTCATGCTGGACTCGCGGCGCTCGTTCGCGATAGGTGAAGCCCACATCGATACCCGCAACGCCGCCGTACGCCTTCGTTCCCTGCATCAACGAAACGTGCTGCAGATTCGTCGAGACCGGCAGCAACGGCTCGAAGAGGTTCTCCAGCATGGTCTGATTCATCTGCATGCGGTCGCGGTCGCGCCACCCCGCCACGAGGTCCGTCGGGTCCTCGTTCACCGCCCCATAGACAACGTGCGTCACATCCGACATCTGACCAAAGACCTCCGTACAGCGTCCTCTGTCGAGCAAATCGACGGACACATGCGTGGCGCGACCGGAGAGGAGAGGCTTCCGACGCGAGACGCCAACGACCTCCCAGTCCAGATCGTGCTCAAACTCTCGCAGTGCCGCATGGCCGACGAGCCCCGATGCTCCCGCAATCAGGACCTTCTTTTGGGAAACTGAGTGCACCGTGGCTCCCTTCGCTGCGGGACTAGACCGCTGACTTCACAGCGGGCGGCCGCAGGGCTTGGTCCAGGCGATTCCACCGCGCAGAAGCCGCTCAAACCGCCGCGCAGCTGCGTTGCCCTGTCGGGACGACTATGACCGCAACCGCTGGACATCTTCTCGACGCAGCGCTGCTCCCTTACCCGCCAGCACACGGGACCCTTGCTGCGTCGCCTCGTACAACGCGTCGGCCCGGCCGTCGTCCGAGTGCGACTTCACCCAGGCGTCGTCCAGGAAGCGACTCCCCTTCTCCACGTAGCTGGGTGTGAACGCCTGCGCTGCGGCGTTGCACTCATCCTGCGTCAGCTTGCCGCGCGTCGTCGTGTACTTCGCGGTCTTGCGCGGGAGCGCCGAACTGCCCTCCCGGATGGGCCCGACGCCCGACGTCCACTCGTCGTCCTCTAGAGGCGAGTAGGGGAGGGTGCTGAACAACTCCGCGGGTTCGGCCGCCCACTTGCTCATCCGATAGTCGTTCGTCTGTTGCGATGGCAGCGTGATCAGTCCCACCAACTCCGCGATCGCGGAGTTGCCGTATTCGTCATTGTGCAGGGGTCGGAACCGCTGTGCCCGCTCCTCGATCAAGAACCAATCGTCTTGTTCGTAGACGCCAGCGAAGTGAGCCAGATCACGCGGCACACTTGAGTACACCAGCAATCCTGCGTCGATCATCTGGTCCCGGTTCCACGAGGCCATCGTGCGCCACAGCTCGGCGGTCGCCGACACCATCTGCTCCCGTACGTGATGGAGATAGTCCGCCAGCTCGGCGGCCGATTCCATGTGCACCGGGATGTAGCCATCAGAGAGATAGTCCGAGGTGTACAAGCCCACCGCCACCATGTTGGCGGAATCGTACTGGGGCTCAGCTTCGAAGCTGCCCCAATCGTCGACGATGTTGAAATGGGTGTCCTTCATGATCACCGGCAGCGAGAGGTTGTTGTGCTCGATCGGCGCCGCAACGCCGTCCAGCCAAGGAAGGTCGCCCTCCGCGAGGTCGACGAAGTCCCGCACCAGCATTTCCTGGCCATTCCCCACCCGGTAGGGGCCAGAGTTGTGCAGTCCCAGCCGGCATTCGGCATTCTTGAGGAACGCGTAGGACGACGCCGTCGAGAGAAAGGCGAGTGCCGCCGTATGCAGCTTGTCGCCTGGCGCGGTGCCGATCGCGTCGGCGTGCAGGACTTGCACGGTCCGCTCCGGCAGAATCTGGGCCCGGTTGTTGCTATCAGTTGCGAGCATATGGGCGTGATTGCGGTGATACGACAGATTCAGCCGTTCGCAGAAGTCCAGCACGAACATCACGTCATCCAGCGCGTCGGTGGGCCGCAGCATGCCCATATCCAGCATGAACTGACGCGCGCTCAGGTAGAACTGAGAAGTCAGGCTGGTGGTCAACAAATTGACGTAGCTCGAGACCTCGCGCGCCCGATCACCGAGCTCTTCAGCGGGCATCGCCGCATCGATCTTGCGCAGCAACTCCGGGTACCGGTACCACGCGTTGTAGTACGACAACGCGATGTACGGATTGACGGGGAACAACTTGGATTCCTGGACCGTGCGCGTGGTGCACTGCCAATAGAAGGAATCGCTGACCTTACGGATCCAGGCGTTCGTTCGGAGCAGGTCGGAATACGAGTGCGTTGTCGGCATGGTGGTCCTTCTTAGCTCGTCTTGATCATGCGGGGCCGATCGCGCGTTGCGTCGCTTACGTCGGCGTACGGATCGGCGGCTGCGCGGGAATATTCCACCACCACCTGGTCCCCTTCTTGGACGCCATCCAACTCCGCCCCCATCAGACAGGGAATCCCGTACTCCCGCGTCAGAATCGCCAGGTGTGATCGCACCGTTCCGCCCATGCAGACCACGCCATCGAAAAACTCCAGAATGGGAACCGTCAGCGTGCCCCCGGAGTCGTCGATGACCGCGATCGTCCCGTCCGACACGCCTTCTTCCATCATGGTCATCACCGTCTCGATCGTGGAGATGAAGCGCGCCGTCCCGCTCACATCCGCCCCGGCCTGGAAGACGTTGTCCCCCACTCCCACAATCGGACGGCCCGACTCATCTTGCGGCTGCGCTCCTGAGTCCCCCACGGTTGGCAGCGGCTTGTACTTGTCCGGCTCCTCTTGCAGCGACACCAGCGCCGAGACATCGAACCGATAGCCAGTCGCCAGGAGATCGCTCTCCATCTTCTCGAAGTCAACTCGTGTCAATTCCAGGCTGGGGTCTTGCACCGCCTCTTCCCAGGTCAGGCCGCTGGCGGCAAAGCGCTCCGCGATGAGTTGGCGGATGGCGGAGTGATAGAACTGCACCGTGGGCGTCGACGCCTCGGCTCCCCACTTGTCCGGCGGGATGCGTTCTTCGGTCATACCGGGCTCCCTTCGCTCTCGTTTCGTTCCCAGGAAGGAGGAAGGTAACGCACCCGCCGCGAGAGGGTCCATCCCGCCTCAAAACTGTGCGTCGAGACCGCGATCGGCAGACCACCAGTCCGCCAAGATCTAGGCACGGAGCGCGTCCGCTCTAGCCGAAGACGACGGCCGCTACCGCGCCACATTACAAGAGGCATTCCCCTTGATTGAAGCGCCGCGGCTCGTTCCGTACGGTGGATCCGAGTATTCAACGATCCCTACATTTTCGAGCGATCAACTTGAGCACCGCGACGAGCACCCCTGCCGCTGAACAGCCGGTTTCGATCGAGCCTCCGGATCGACCAGAACTGGCTGGCTTCGCCCTGCCCCGCCGCACCAAGATGCTGATCTTGGGCGGCGCGCTCCTGGCCATGTTCCTCTCCGCCATGGAACAGACCGTCGTCACCACGGCCACACCGCGCATCGTCTCGCAACTCGGCGGCCTGCATCTCATCGCCTGGATGTCCACGGCTTTCATACTCACCTCACTCTTGGTAGTACCGATCGCGGGCCGGCTCTCAGACGTCTACGGTCGCAAGCCGTTCCTCTTGTTCGGGCTCGTCGTCTTCATGGCAGGCTCCGCGCTCTCGGGATTCGCCAGCTCCATGGAGCAGCTCATCGGCTTCCGCGCTCTCCAGGGCATCGGCGCGGGTGTCCTCATGGCCAATACCATGGCCATCAGCGGCGACCTCTTCCCGCCCGCCGAGCGCGGAAAATACATCGGCCTCTTCGCCAGCGTCTTCGGCATCTCCGCGGTCATCGGCCCCACCCTCGGCGGCTTCCTTACCGACGAGTTCTCCTGGCGTTGGGTCTTCTGGGTCACCCTGCCCCTGGGCCTGCTCTCGGTGGTGGTCATCGCCTTCTTCATGCCTTGGCTGCGCCCCCCCAAGCGCCGCGTCTACATCGACTACCTGGGCGTCGTCACCTTGGTCTGGGCCTTGGTCCCCGGCCTGCTCGCCCTCGCTCTCGTCGGTACCAGTGCAAGCTGGTCAGACGCCCACATCGTGCTGATGTTCATCGCCTCCATCGTCGGGCTCGCAGCCTTCATCACCGTCGAGAGCCGCGCCCGCGAGCCCATCCTGCCCCTGATGTTGTTCCGCAACCGCACCTTCGCCATTGTCGCCTTCGTCTTCTTCGGGCTCGGCGCGGGCCTCTTCGGCGTCACCTTCTTCATTCCCCTCTTCGTGCAGGGGGTCATCGGAAAGTCCGCCACCGCCTCAGGCACGATCGTCACGCCGCAGATGCTGAGCGTCGTCGTCATGGTCATCATTTCGGGTCAGATCATCTCCCGCACCGGGCACTACAAGAACGTCGCCCTCGTCGGCGGTGTCTTGATGCTCATCGGCATCGTTTCCCTGACCCAGATGAACAGCGGAACGACATTCGTCGGCGTGATCTGGCGACTCATGATCTTCGGTGCCGGGATGGGCCTGCTCTTCCCCGTCCTTAGCCTCGCCGCGCAGAATGCCTTGCCGCAAAAGATGTTGGGCACCGTCTCCGGCTCCACCCAATTCTTCGAGAATCTCGGCGGCCTCGTCGGCATCACCATCTTCGGCACCCTGCTCAACAGCCGCATCACCTCCGAACTGAACGACCGCCTCCCTGCCGATCTCGCGGCCCAAGCCAACCCCCAGCAACTCATCGACCCTGGACAACAGGAGGCGGCCATCGCCTCTCTTGGCGCGGAGACATTCGCCACCGTCTCGGAGGCGGTCCGGGAGTCGCTGTCCGCCGCGGTCACGGGGAACTTCTGGGTCTCGGTCGTCGTTGCCATCATGATCATCGTCGCCTTGGCTGGGCTCAAGGAGCTGCGGCTGCGCACCGCCGACGAGGCGTCCTTCGACGATATCCCTCCGGACGACGCACCCCCGGCCGCGCCTGAGGCACCCCTCTCAGCGCCTCCCACACCCGCCCCACCTGCACCCATTCCTGCCTTGGCGGCCGCCGCGCTTCCAGCGGCGGCTCTCCCGGCGGCTACAGCGGTCGGCACGCCGGATCCGCCCTTACTCCAGCGTCTCTACGACCTCCGGTTCCCCCCTCTCAGCCCGCTCAACACACATGGCAAATCGGGTGCGTTCGCAGCCGTTCTTTTGGGATCGGTTTTCGGTCTCCTCGTCGCCCTCGGCAACCGCCCCGACGAACCGAAACGCAGACGCCGGATCCCGAGCGGCACGGTCCGGTCCGCCCGGCGTGGCCTCGCCGACTGGCTCGACCCGTCCGATCCCCCCGCCCCACGAACACGCTGGACTCGCTGGCGAGCTGGGCCCTGATGCGCAATACCCGCTCCATCCCCACGAGGGCGGCGTAGAACTAGCGGGCAATTGCGTCAGTTCCAGCCCGAAGTCGGCTTGGGCCGCGTCGCGGTACGAGCGAACGAGCAGCTCATCTCCCCGTAGCGCACCCTGCCACCGGAGGTCCGAGGCGCGTCCTGCGCAGCGACCCACCAGCACGGGTACCAGACAACCAAACCCCGTATCCTGATCGCGGTCGCTCGTGGAGGGGTGGCAGAGTGGTTGATCGCGACGGTCTTGAAAACCGTTAGGCCCTCCGGGGTCTCGGGGGTT
>Ga0114996_10001545_pt1 | contig 30875 bp, 25 predicted proteins | sample ArcticOcean_MG_C_4_FD_87039 | JGI IMG/M metagenome (GOLD analysis project Ga0114996, IMG submission 87039) | Marine microbial communities from western Arctic Ocean - ArcticOcean_MG_CB4_134 | ecosystem: Environmental > Aquatic > Marine > Oceanic | place: Arctic Ocean: Canada Basin | collected... | reverse complement strand
GGGCCGCTCACGGCACGACCACCCGATCGCCTGGTGCCAGCGCGCCTTCGGTAATCTGGATCAGGCCACTTTCGCCAAAGAAGCCGACCTCGACTCCAACCAGACGCGTGCCACCTTCTCCGTCGTCGACCTCCACCGCGTACCCGCCTTTGAGTAACGCAACGAGCGCGGACACAGGTACCGCGGTCGCACCCACGACGGCATCCGAAACGACGACGACCTCGACCGGCGCTTCATCGAGGCCCGCGGCAGCGGCAGAATCGTCCAACGCGATGACGACGTCGAACGTCGCCGGAGCGGATTGCGTCCCCGTTGCCGTTTCCGCGACGGAGAGCACGGTGGCCGGAACTTCGGTGAAGTCGGGCATCTCAACGATGACCGGGTCCCCCGCGCTGAATACTCCCTGGTCACTTGCCGGCAGGTCGACGCGAACTACTTTGGCTGACAAGCTCACACCCAGCACAGGTGAACCCTGGCTGACGCCGCCGCCCTCCGTGACGAACTGATTGATCACTCGCAGCCCGGTAGGAAGGAAGACGACCTCGCCCAGGTTGATGATGCCATCCTGCGCGAGCCCCGAGGCCCCCTGGAACGCCCGTACAGCCGCGACCGTCTCAACGCTATATACGCCATCGGCGACCAGCGTGCCGCCTGCGTCAAACCCGAGGCCGACCAACGCCTCCTCGAGTTGGAGCACGTCAGCGCCGCTGGCGAACTCACCCGTGGAGGCGATGACGATACCACCGCTGGCCGTTTGGCCTGGCACCTTCAGGACGTTGAGCGCCTGGCTGGGTCCAGGGATGAATACCACCTCCCCATGGTCCAGCACTCCGTCTTGTTCAAGACCAGATGCCGCTTGGAGCGCGAGGACGGCCAACGTGGTTTCGGCGCTGGAAACGCCATCGGCAACGAGACGGCCACCGGCGTCATAGCCCAACGCGATAAGCGCCAGCTCGAGTTGGAGGACATCCGCGCCCGATCTTGGTTCCCCGGTGGAGAGTTGGAGAATCGCCCCGCCGCTCGAATCGCCCGGGGATGCGAGGCGCTCGGTCACCTGCGCAACGCCGGGCAGAAACACAATCTCGCCGAGATCCATGACGCCGTCTTGCAAGAGTCCGTTCACCGCCTGGAATGCGAGCAGTGCGTCCGTGGTCTCAGCCATGAACGCCCCATCGACCACCAGCGTCCCTCCCGCGTCGTAGCCGAGGGAGACGAGCGCAGTTTGAAGCTGGCGCACGTCGTCGCCGGTGTTCGCGACTACGGCGGACTGCGCGCTCTTGGCCGCGACCAGCGTTTCTTCAGCAGCGACGACCGCCTTCTCGGCGGTCAGCACAGCGGCGGCATCCGAGGCGAGCTGTGCGTCGTAGGCCACCCGCGCCGTGATGAGGCTCGTCCACGCGTCGGTCATTTCGCCACGCGGTGCCAGCGCGAGCGGGTTGTCGGGGTCGGGACTGGATGTCGCTTCCACGTCAATCGGCACCGGCCACAGGGTGGCCCAGGCCCAAACCACCGCCTCATTCCATGGCGTCGCTGGATCGCCTATCGCGGGGACCGGTGGTGCGTAAATCCTCGTTAACGTGGTCCCCCATGCGCTGAGGATCTGGTCCAACGGCAGTAGCACAAAACCCTCGGGCACAGCGCCGAGCCAGCGCACTAGGGTTTCGCGATACGCGAGCTCCGCCGACGCTACCGCGGATTGCTCGTCCGTCGCCCCGCTCGATGCTAGCGCGATACTGAGGCTCGCGTTTTCGGCGGCCAGATCGCGCTCCGCGAACGCGATCACTTTTGCTGCTGCGGCGATAGCATCCCGGTTGTCCGAGAGCGACCTGAACGCGGGGAGTTCACCGTAGAAAGCAATTACCCCTCGGTCGTTTACCCGGAACAGCATGTCGCCCTGCTCGATGATCGCGCCAGGCGCAGCAATCTCCGTGATGACCCCGCCCGCTTGGCTGGAAACCGTAACGACGCCCTCACCCATCGTTAGGTCGCGGAACGCCGGATGCACGCCATATAGCGCGATCACTGGTTCTCCATCCACCGCGTAGACGACGTCACCCTGCTGGATCACGCTGCCGGCCTCGACCACCTCGGTAATCGTGCCGGTCAGCTGACTGGAGATCGTGATTGCATCTTCGCCGATGGCCATGTCCCGGAAGGTGGGTGCATCGCCGAATAGCAAGACGACTGGCTCGCCGTCGAGTTCGAACAAAGTGCCTCCCTGGCCGATGGTGTCCCCGGGGGAAGCAATCGCGGTGATGGTGCCGCCAAACCTTGTCCGCACCGGGTCGTTTTGGATCGATCCGAGCGTGCCATTGAACGACACTTGCTGCACCAGGTCCGCGGTCACGACTTCGGCGAAGTCGAGTGCGTCGGGCCCGGAAACCCCGTTGGAAGAGCCGCCCTGGAGGAATGCGAAGGAGGCAACGACGAGCACGAGAACGGCTATCCCGCCGCCTAGGATCAAGCGCTTGAGAAACCAGGGCGGTGCCGGACTATCCCGCGTGGGTTGTAGTTGTTCTGCCAAGGTCTACTGCTCTGCTGCGTTGCAGCGCTCGAAAATGGAGGGGAACGCTGGATCGGCGAACAGCGGGCGGAGGGCCCCACGCCACTCGATTACCGTCTCGGCCGTGGGATCGTCGATCTCGACACCAGCCACGCGCAGGCACGACGCGAGCGCAACGGCCTTGTCAGTCACTTCGCTAAGGTCGGCGCGCTCGCGAGCGAACGTCAGCCCCTCGATGTGCCCTCCGCAGACCTCTGTGGCAGCGCCGACTTCAGCCCGCGTGGTCTCAAATCCCTCCACCAGCTGCGGCCGTTGGATGATACCGTTGGCGTCGACCACCGCGTCTTCGTATTCGATGCCCTGATTCCGCATGCACTGCGTGAACGCCAACAGCGCGGCCTCTCCTTCGACGAGGTCGGGGGGAGGCTCTGTCGTCGGCGTAGGGGTCGCAGTGACGCCCGTTTCGGTCAACGAGGCCACGCCCTCTGGATGGGAGCCGCAAGCCGACGTGACCAGAGAGACCACGAGTAGCAAGGCGACAAAGGTGACACTCATCATCATTTCCCGGCTTGCCCCGATCCGAACCCGCAGGCGTCGAACGCTGCCGCCACGCTCGGGTCCTCGAAATCGAGATCCTTTAGGAATTTCTTCCCCGGCCCATTAAGCGTTAGAACCGGGTCGTCCACGTCGAATCCCTGATCTCGGAGGCAGGACGCCAGCGCCAGCAACTCTTCGGTGGCATCAGTGTTATCGGTGCCTTTAAAAGCGGCAGTGAGCCCTTCGAGGAGTCCCACGCACGCGTCCAGTTCCCCCGCCCCTTTCTTCGCATTGAAATTCGCGGGGAATGCGGGCTTGTCCACGTTGCCGTCGCTGTCTACCACCGGATCCGTCATTTTGACCCCCTGCTCACGCATGCATTCCGTGAACGCGATCATCTCCGCCTCACCCTCGACGAGATCGGGCGCTGGTGCCTCGGTGGGGGTTGGTGTGGCGTCCGCTATTGCCAGGGAAGCGACGCTATCATCGTCGGCGGCGCAAGCTGTCCCGACGAGCGTGAAAGCGCCCAGCAATGCGACGTATGTCAGTTTTAGATTGAGCATTGTAGGTGGAGGGCGAAGCGGCTGGCGAATCTAGCTTTCCCCCGAAGACGAGACGAAACTATACGACATCGGGCCGCGAAGCACCCGACTTCCGACGACCGAGAACTTGAAGTGTTGAATCGGATGGGCAGAGGGCCTACGGTCCGTGTTCACGGTGTAGTTCAGCTAGAGCCGAACTACACCACGGACGGTGGTTTTAGCAGCTTGTGGCGACACCATAATTGCGCAACCAGGGGCCGCCGAGCGGACAACAGAATCACGATGAGACGTGACAACCATGACTCGCTGACAAACTGTCTTATCGAACAGAACCCCGGTCTTTCCCGAAGCCACGGGCCTAGGGCTAGAGGCCCTTTCCTGCTGTTGCGTCGAGTATGGCACCCTGCTCTTCGCTCACGTCATACTCCCACTTGTAGTGGGGGTTCGTGTAGACCTCATCGGGCATGAGGCTCCCGAGCCCGCGTTTGCCGAGCTCGTCCTCGAACATCGTGCGTATCCACGGCTCTTCATCGGGGTATTCAACCTGATCGGCCAAGCGACCATCTGTCCGATCTCCGATACCACGGACTTGCCGTAGCGGCGAGAGCGCGAGGTAACGTGCCGGCTCGACGCTGACGTTGAAGTGCTGATGGAACCACCGGTTCGGTGGCACGAACATGCTGCATTCGTGCCACGGAACAACAACCTTCTCTCCACCTTCAGGCCACATGATGGAGAAGCCTTCGCCGGCGGGGATGATGATAAAGACGCCAGGGCCATGGCGGTGAGCCTTCTTGTAGGTGCCCGGCGGAAAGACGGACATGTGCCCGCCCATCTCCGAGTGCGGGAAGCGGATGTCAACGACGTGGCCGCCTCCGCCCCTTTGACGATGTGGTACCAGGCCATTCCAGGATGCGAGATCCGTGAAGAAATTACCGTACCAGTTCGCTCCCCGCCCACCAGGCTGTCGGCTCGCCACTGAGTAGAGCTCATTCTCGTCGCCTTCCAGCAGCGCCGCGTCCTGATAGGGGTTATTGAAGAAGTACGCCGGGTCGGGAATCAGTGACATGCCAACGGGCATGAACGTGTTGATGATGAGCCGCGCCGGCTGATCGCCACGGGCGTTACTGAACTGCCGGTAGGCGCCCCGCGGGAGCACGAAAAGGCTCCGCGGGCCGAACTCAAACGTCTTCTTGTCGACGCCGTCCGCCCAGACAGTGGCGAGGCCATGCCCGTCCGCAACGAAGACGGTTTCATCGAGGGCGAACTGGTAAGCCGCTGTAGTCCCCCCCGGTGGAATCTCGGTGATACGGGCGTCGCAGACGCCCGCCATACCGGTCATCTTGATGAAAGCGGCGTTGCAGCCCATCTCTGGCCACGGTGCTACTTCCAGCTTTCGCGCGTCTTCGATGTAGTAACCCGTGTGGATGGGCAGGCCAAGAGACTCGGCCCACTGGTCATACGGCAGCGGACCGCGCGGGTCCGTATCGATAGCAATTTGGTTGGTGAGCCTTGCGATGTCAGTTTGCAGCGTCATGAGAATCTTCTCCTCTACGGTCTTGCCACTGGGACTCTCGCTCGTCGAGCGCGATTCGTCAAGTTGGTGGCTACTTGCTATGGTTCCGGTAGCCGGAGTGACAGGGAGAAGGGTACATTCGCTTTGTACTAACGTAACCGTTCCGGCAATTAGCAACGACTCCCGTTGCGGTACCGGGGCGGAATCCACGGCGCTCGCTGGCGATTCTCGCCCAGAGTGATAGTGCTTCGATTTTATGCTGAGTGAGCACCGTGACCAAAAAGCGGCAAGGCGTTTCTTGCACGGTCTGATCGAGGCTGCAAGGCCGCAATCCGCTGCATCTGATGACTGCGCCAACCATCCTGCGTACGTGAAGGCGATCCGCGGGATCGTAGAGAGCAAGGTCGAGCACCGCCAGAACCAATATTTGAACAATCGGACGGCGCTGCGTCATCGGCCCACTAAGCAAAATTACTAGCCGATGTTGGGATTCGGGCGGTTTAAAGCAGCGAGCCGATTCCAACCGCGTTGGACGAGCCATGGGACTATCTGAGAGTTCCCAATCTCACCTGTCTAAAAGTCCCCGCATCCGACCGAGGCCACATTTTCAACAGCAGATGGTTAACGCTACTGACCGTGTAACTTGAGGCCTGGGTCCTAATTCAGATTGTTCGGGCGCCGACTGAGTTCTGACAGGACCCCGATATGCTTAACGCTCAAGACGGTGGGTGAGTCCTGCCAGAACCCTAGCTATGACTGGCCGGGAACCTCGATGTTGTATAGGCGTGACACGTTCGTGCTCAGGACCTTGGCCCGGACTTCGGGCGTCAAGTGTCCCAGGTGCTCCGCAATCACTTTGCGGGAGTTCGGCCAGGTGGAGTTCGCGTGCGGGTAGTCGTTTGACCACATGCAAGCATCCTCCCCCCAACTCGAAAGGTAGCGTGTCCCGATCTCATCGTTGAAGAAGGTTGCATAGATCTGACTGGCGAGGTACTCACTCGGCAGCTTGTCAGGGGCGGGCCCGGGCTCGCGGTCTCGATGCCTGCCCAGGTAATACCCCCATTGCTGGAGCGTGAACGGGATCCAGCCGATCTCGTTCTCGACGAGCACGATCTTGAGCCGCGGGAACCGGTCCAGCGCCTGATAGAAAACTAGGTCGAAGAGGCTATTCATCACCTCGCCGATCTTGATGTTAACGCTGGAGCGATAGTGCTCCGTCCCGTGATAGAGGTGGGCCTTTTGCATGTACCCATGCCCCGTCAAAATGTGAAGGCTTACTGGCATCTCGAGGTCCTGCGCCGCTGCCCAGAACCGCTCGTAGTGGTCCGACGAGAACGGCAGATCCTCTGGTGGGTTCTGCCAGATCATGGCGCCGCGCAATCCCGCGTTCCGGCAACGCTCAAGCTCGGCTACCGCATGGTCCATGTCGTAGAGAGAGATCAGCCCGATCCCGAACAGCCGACTGGGGCTAACAGCGCAGTACTCGATGAGCCAGTCGTTGAACGCGCGAACACAGGCTTCTTGAAGCGCTACATCCTCGATGCGAAAGAGAGTCATCCCTCGCGTCGCGTACAGCACCTCGAGGCTGACTCCGTCAACGGCCATCTCTTTCAGACGTTCGGTCGGGTCCCAGCCGCCAGGCTTGGACTGGTCCGAGCCGCCGGTTGGGAAAGTGGGCGCTTGATCGCGCAGTCCCTTCGGCAGGCGTGAAGTCCAGAGGTCGGCCGGCTCCATCACGTGAGAATCCGCAGAGATCACCAGATCATCAATCACTCCCTGGGCACTCATCTCGCTCGCGGTTGTCGTGGCCATGGCGTGCTCCTCGCCGAGCTAGGTTGTAACTAAACGAGCCGGAGCTTAGTCGCTGGGTGAGACGCACGCAAGCGCGGAGCGCCACCTATGCAGCCACACGAGGTAGTGCAAATCCGCGCGCCGAAGAACGACCGTCGGCCGTGCGATCTGCAACGCCCAGCCGAGGTGATGCGCTCCCCAATCGTTTTCTCGACGCACCCTACAGATCGCCTCAACCAACGTGAGTACGGTCAGCCGAGGGCTTCGGTTGGGGGCAACAGGCTTCATCGTTGTGGACTCCCAAGCCACGCGCCCGGAACCGACGCACCCATTTGGCGACCGTCGCACGGGAGACGCGGAACTGGCGGGCAACCTCCGCTTGGGACCAACCTCGCTCCCCTGCACGGATCAATTCGCCCCGTGTCACTGAGGTTTATCTTGCATTACGATGGGCCATGAAGAGTCTCCTTTTGCCGTTGTGTTTTGACTACATCAACAGCAACAGAATGCCCCTCATCTGTAAACAAGCTCTGTGGGAACTACACCTCGCCGCCGGTTTCTACCGGGAGCGGTTTCCGCGCGCAGAGGGCGGCAACCGTCCCTATTACACTGACTCCGGCGAATGCCCAAAACACTGACAGGTACGAGCCGGTGATGTCGAAAACTAAGGCGGAGCCAGTTGCGCCAACCGCATTCCCCAACGCGAACGCAGGCATAGTCACTCCCCTGATGCTACCCAGGTGATGCCTGCCATAGTAGTTGGCAAATATGACGAGCTGGGTGGTGACCATCCCCCCCTGAATAAAGCCGTAAGCGACGGCCCAAATGAGCAGTGTGAGAATACTGTTGAGCCCGAGCAAGATGAGATATGCGCCCCCTGCGAGACCCAGCTGCCAAGCCAGCATCAGGCGCGAGTCGTATCGATCAAGGTAGAACCCTGTTACCAGGGTCCCCACAGTTGCGGATCCAGACCAGACGGCTACAACCGTCACCGCCGCTACCGGCTCAAATCCTTTGTCAGTTAGATAAGGAACCATGTGGAAGAACGTGGCTGTGAACGCCATGAAACCGCTTGTGGTGGCTAGCGCCAAGAGATAGAAGGATGGATGCCGTAAGACTTGGGTTAGGCCGAACGATGTCTCTCTGTGAGCACCCCCTGTTGGCGAAGATGCCCTACCGGATACTAGAACTTGGAGCAGCTTGCCATCTGGGAGCATCCCCATATCCTCGGGTTTTCGGCGCAAGAACAACACGATCGGTGGCAGGGCAAGACCCCAAACCAACCAGCCTAGCACGGTGGCGGCGAACCGCCAGTCAAAAGCGGTGATCATGATCTGAGCGAACAATGGAAACCCCAGGATCCCAATCCCACTTCCCACTGAGCCCACAGCGACTGCTCTTCCCCTAGCGGCGACAAACCATTTTGGGATCGTGGACATCAGCCCAACGCTCAGCAGCCCCATGTGCGCAGCCCGGCCGGTCACCTGGTAAGCATAGAACTCGCCCAAGTCTGTGACGGACGCCAGACCCATGAAAGTACCGCCGACTACCAAGAATCCCACTACCATGGGCCACCTCGGCCCCCACCTGTCGATCAGTGGGCCAGCGGCCAAAGCGAGCAACGCCCCGATCAGAGTGCCGATCCCTGTCGCGCCGCTATACGTCGCTCGAGACCAACCGAACTCTTCCGGGATGGGTTTGAGAAAGACTCCATTCACCGCCAACGTGCCCGCTGCGGCTACCACGCCTGAAACAACGACCACGCCAACTATGACCCAGCCGTAGTAGATGCGGGGAGCGTTTTGCTCGTGATTTGGGGACAGGTTCAATCCATCGCGGAGCAGAAGTGGTTGGGCGGTATGGCGTACAGGAGTTTCAACGTGGAGGGTGGAACTTGGTGGGCCGCACATGAAGGGCGCGGCACGAACGAGCGAGCAAGGGCAGCGGCCGGGGAGGAATCCGCTGCGCCCAGGGAATTATCACCCGAATCGGCTCGGGCTTGAAGTGAAGAGGGCCATGGGCCCTAGTCTCCGTATCACGCATGACTCTACCAGGGATGGGGAGGCAGTCAATTGAGCACCAACTCTGTCTGCCAACCTGCCGTCAACCTCGGAGCAGTCGGTTCTGTCTGGATCCAAGCAGGGTTCAAGTATGAGGATTAGCGACACACGACGACGCCCCGCACCATAACTGATGCCTAGGCACCCCCATGGGCCATTAGCGCTGATCGCTTTGCGCTGAAGACGGTCCCCTGTTGTGCTGCTGTTATGCGTTCTTGGTTTGAACGGGTGAGCCTCAGATAGTTTATTTTCGTAGCGGTTCTGAGAACCCCCTTCGGCAAACACCGGCGTTGGCATCGGTAACGTGGATATCGGGTTCTGTGAGGTCCGCAGCACCCTCAGGCCGCGCATCAGTAGGACATGAAGCCCGCATCACGCCGATAGAGGCTACGGCGTCGAAGCCGCCTGCCTTGTTATTGCGACATTCCCGTTGTGTTGACACAGAAGTGATACCAGGTGTATCCATCAACTCGATTCAGCCAGATTTAAGTATTAAGAAGGAGGCTGTATGGCAACGGATGTTCTCTTTTCCGCGGACTCGCACATCATGGAACCTGTCGACCTGTGGAAGACACGCGTGCCTGAAGCGCTCCGCGCAGATGCTCCGGTGTTCCCGGCACACAAAGTAGGTGAAGGCTTCCAGGCCCACACTGGCGGCTGGGATCCCCACGAGCGGCAGAAGGAGATGGCCCAGGACGGCGTAAGCGCCGAGGTGCTCTATCCCACGCTCGGATTGAGCCTCTTCGGTCTTGATGACGCCCGCATGCAAGTGGCATGTTTCGCCGCCTATAACGACTGGCTGGCCGAATACTGCGCCGTTGCCCCCGATCGCCTACTGGGGGTCGGCATGGTGTCCACATACGACATCGCCACCGGTATAGCCGAACTCGAACGGTCCGCCAAACTGGGGTTGCGCGGCGCGCTCGTCTGGCAAACCCCGCACCCGGACTTGCCCTTCAGCTCATCGCACTACGACCCTCTCTGGGATGCCGCCCAGTCCCTCAACATGTCCATCAGCCTTCACATCCTCACCGGCCACGGCTACAGCAAGCAGCAGTTCGAGCGGATTGCCGCAGGCGGGGCAATCCAGGGCGTTGAAAGCTACCGGAACAGCGTCAACACCAAGGCCTACGAAGTTGCCAACGCCGTGCTCGATCTCATCTTCAGCGGCGCCCTTGATCGGTTCCCGGCGCTCAAGCTGGTCATCGTCGAGAACGAGGCGGGGTGGCTCCCGTTCATGCTTCAACAGTGGGACTACTACTACAATCGTTTCAAGGGCCGCAACCCGATGCCCATCGAAATGATGCCCAGCGAGTACTTCGCCCGGCAGGGATACGCGACGTTCTTCAAAGACGCAGTCGGAGGCAATTCTTTCGGGTTCTGGGGGCAGGACAACTGCATGTGGTCTAACGACTTCCCCCACGAAAACTCGACCTGGCCTCACTCGCGAGATGTCATCGAGACCACGCTCGGGCATCTGCCCGACGAAGTGCGCACTAAATTGCTACGCACTAACGCAGAGCGCCTCTACGGCGTCACCGTCCCTGCTGAAGTGCCGCAAACCTAGGAGGCAGACGTGCCTGATCAGAAAAAAGTTTTCATCTTTGCGCCCGCGGACGAAACCGGGCAGTCGCACGAAGCGCTAGAAGCGGCTGGTTGTGAACTTACGCTTGGCGAAGCTTCCTGGGCGACCCCACAGGGCAACAATGAGGAAGAGATGGCCAGACTGGCCGCAGGCGCAGTTGCACTCGCGGGCACCTCGATACGAAGCTCGCCAATCACCCGCAAGATTATGGAGGCAGCGCCAGACTTGCGGGTGATTGCCAAGTACACGATCGGCGTAGACGACATCGACGTGGACGCCGCTACGGAGCTCGGTATCCTCGTAACCCACGCACCCACCGAATCCAACTGGGGTGGAGTTGCTGAGGGCACCATGGCCATCATGCTCGGTATCCTCAAGCGGCTCCGCGAGCGCGACGAGCAGGTCAAGTCAGGCGGCTGGCGGGATGAGGCGCATCAAGGCACGTTCCTGGGCAGGCGAGGGGACGGTTACGAAGGCATCACCATCGGTATCGTGGGGCTAGGTCGCATCGGCACCCGGCTTTCCGAGTACCTGCGCCCGTGGCGCGTCAGGCTCATCGGCACCGACCCCTATGTTCCGTTGGAGCACTTCGAGGAGTGCGGCGTGCAGCCGGTGGACCTCGAAACGCTCCTGCGAGAATCCGACGTCGCCACCTTCCATGTGGTCATGACCAGCGAAACGCGGAACATGGTAGGCGCCCGTGAGCTCGCGTTGATGAAGCCCTCCGCAGTCCTCATCAACACGTCTCGCGGCGGCGTGGTCAACGAAGCGGCACTTATAGACGCATTGGATGCAGGTCAGATTCGTGCAGCAGGCATAGACGTATTCGAAGAGGAACCTCTACCATCTGAGTCAAAGTGGAGGCAGCTAGGCGACAAAGTACTGCTCTCTCCGCATATGGTCTCTTCCAATGCGGGTTCCGGAGGCCTTAGGCCCGGAATCAAGTGGGCAACGGATTCGGTGCTCGCCGCACTGCGCGGCGAAGTGCCAGATAATGTTTACAACAAAGAGGTCATCTCTGCGTGGACTAAGCGTTTCGGCGGATCAGGCTAGGCTGGCTATTCTCAATTAGTGAGTCGCCAGTAACCAGGGATACCTCGTTTCTCTGGGATTGCACGTAACAACGGAGAAAGCACTCGGCAGTGTATAAGGAGGAGACCCTATGAGCAGGCTATGGTCCCGAACAGGGACACTCGGAATAGTAGCGTTGGCTTTGGCCATGCTACTGGCAGCATGCGGTGGCGAAGACGCCACTCCCACCCCGGTGCCCGCGAACGCTCCACCGACCGCGACACCCGAACCGACCGATTTCTATGAAGGCAAGACCATCCGCGTGGTTATTCCTTACTCTGCTGGTGGGAGTTCATCAGTCTTGGTGCCGTATTTCGCGCACCAGCTCCCGAACTTCATCCCCGGTAATCCGCGCATGATTTCCTCACACATCACGCCGATTATCGCCGGGTATAACTTCTTGGCTGAAGCCGACAACGATGGTACTCAGATAATGTACACCAGCCGGGCGCCTCTCCCCCAGCAGTACACTGAGGAAGCCAAATTCGACGTTGCCGCCTTTGAGTATCTCATCGGCTACACCTCCGGTGAGAACGTTTTGATAATCAACGGAGACGTGCCCTTCGATGATCTAGAGGCGGCTGCGGCCAGCGGCCATGAGCTTCGGTTGGCCATTGAGACTGACCCCACTGAAATGAGTGGAGCAGATATCGCTGTGATCATTACTGCTGAGATGCTTGGGTATGACCTGAAGCTGATTCCGTTGTCCATCGCTTCAACCGGCACCGCCGAGATGCTGGTTGCAATGGAACGCGGTGACATCGACGGTCAGGTTGCTGGGGCGATTTGGTACACAATGCCTAGCCTCCGGCCTGGATGGACCGAGAAAGGTACTGTCAAGCCGGTAGCCTTCTTTGGCCGCCCTGGGGCGCCCATGGACCCCAACTCTGAAAGTCCTGTAGTCGCTCGTAACTACACCGATATCGTCCTCGCGGATGCATCTGCGGACCTCAAGTCGCTGTACAACGCTCTGGTTGTGCCTGAGGTCGCGCTTGGCAAGCATTTCCTCGCACCGCCTAACACGGACCCCGAAGCTGTTGCAATCCTGCGACAGGCCTTCTCCGACGCGATGAAGGATAAGGTTTTCGTCAAGGGGCTCAACAGGTTGCTCGGCATCAGCTCGATCAACTTCTCGGGCGCAGAACTGCAGACCACAATTGAGGAGGCTGCGGCAGCTTTCGCAGATGGACGAGAGACCCGAGACCAGAAGGTCCTCGACCTTTACAACAAGTACACGAAGTAATCTGGTAACCACCTATGCATCAGAAGGCGGGGGCCGACGGGGCTCCCGCCTTCTGATGCTGGATACAAGAGCTTGTCATGTTTGAAGGATTCTTCGACGGGTTCGACAAAGCGCTTCCATATTTCGTCCAGCTAGATTACTGGATGGCGTTTTTTGCGGGCCTGGTGATGGCGACCATCACGGCACTGGTGCCGGGCGTTTCCTCTCTGATGCTGATGGCCCTGGCCATCCCCTTTATCCTCATCAATGTTCAGGATGTGGTGATCGGGATAGTGATGCTTGCGGTCATCACCGGTGTCAACGATACCCTCGACTCACTCCCCGCCATCGTATTGGGTATGCCAACGGCTACGACGCAGGTCACCTTTCTTGAAGGCCATCAGCTCGCCCGCCAAGGGAAGGCTGCACACACACTTGGCGCTGTCTACGTCGTTGAAGCCATTGGTGGGGTCACCGGCGCCATTGTCCTACTGATCGCTATTCCTGTGATGCGCCCCTTCATCCTCTCTATCGGATATCCAGAGATCACTGCTATCTCCTTCTTCGGGCTCGCATTGATTGCGGTGCTGAGCAACGGGGCGATACAAAAAGGTATCCTCGCCGCCCTGTTCGGCCTGCTGATCGGCACCATCGGCTTATCTCCAATGGGTGGAGTCCCGCGTTTCACATTCGGAGAACTCAACCTGTGGAATGGCCTGCCGCTCGTCACGGTTGCGCTCGGCCTGTTCACTTTGCCTGAGATGGTTGATCTTCTCATGACGAGACAGCCCGTCGCGGCTCACGGTGCGAACATCTCCACCCGGGAAACATTTGCTGGCGCCTTGGTGGGATTGAAGAAATGGAAAGTGGCGGTCCGACAGGGGTTGTTCGGCGTGCTTATGGGTGCCATCCCCGGCGTCGGCGGAGCTGTTATCGACTGGCTCGCCTACTCATTCGGCATTCTATGGACGAAGGACCGCTCACAGTTCGGGAAAGGCTCCCTGGACGGCCTGCTGTTCGCGGAATCTGCCCAGAACTCGAAAGAGGGCGGAGCCGCCATTCCAACGTTGACGCTGGGGGTACCCGGTACGGGAGTCTGGGCCATCGTCCTCGTAGCGCTGATGACGTATGGTGTCACTCCGGGCCCGCAGATGGTGGACCAATACGCCCATCTGACCATCGTAATGGTCGTCACTCTAGCCCTCGGCAACGTATTCCTCACGATGCTCGGCCTTGTTAGCAGCACCTACCTGGCGAAACTTACGCTGATTCCGTACCCCGCCATTGCTGCGGTCGTTATACCTTTATCTCTCGTTGCAGGATTCATAGCCTCCACTCACTGGACAGCGGTTCCGATTGCATTCTCTTTGGGGATTGTGGGATTCCTGATGAAGAAATATCAGTGGCCGCGCCCCCCGTTGTTTATCGGATTCATCCTCGGGCCCATCATCGAGAAGAACCTGAATGACGCCGTCAACGTACACACGTTCGCGGGCTTGCTCACGCGACCGCTCACCGTGGGGCTGACGTTGCTGGCCATCGTGTTGGCAGTCCTCTTCCATCATCTGATGTCCAAGACCGCCGTTCAGTTCGAAAAGATCGAGGCGTCCGCGCTCGCGGAGGATCCCGACGCCTTGGCCCCCTTAACCCCGCCGTCGGGCGGCGCACCTGATGCCGGCTCCATCAAAGCTAGGATGATTGGCGTCCCTCACGAGTTCATCTCCAGGTTCCCTGAGCACATCCTCCCGCTATTCTTGGCCGGCATCAGTGCATACTTCTACAGCGAGACACTGGATATGAGCTCTCGCGCAGGGGATTATCCAAGGTGGCTCAGCCTCATCGTCTTCATCGTCGCCGTAACACTTTTCTTGCGGCAAGTACTGACGCCTAAGAAAACGAAGGTCGAGATCATGGACCTCGGGGTTCTCAGTGAAGGCATGGCGGGGGCCAGATCGGCTGCGATCATGATCGTTAGTCTATTCGCCATGTTCTCCTTCGTTGCTATGGCCATCAATTTCCAGGTAGCTTCCGTCGCGCTGGCAGTGGCCACGCCGATCCCGTTCATGAAGCGGCGCGTAGGGATTATCACGGGTGCGGTGGCGGGCGTCCTACTCGCTGCGTTCGTTTGGGGCCTCATTGACAATCTGATGCTGCCTATCTGGCCTGAGCCCGCTATTTGGAACTTCTTCTTCGACAACTAGCAGCGTCATATGGGAAAGACTTAACTAAAGAAGAAGGCACCACAATACGGTGCCTTCTTCTTTAGTTAAGTCTTTCCCATCCACGGGCGAGGCCGGGTCCCTCCTGCCTAGTCTGACCGAACAGTCACTAGTGCGAGTGTTTTCTGCTCCTTCACCACGCGCAATGCCCGCGCGATGGCCGCATCGAGCTCTGCAGGATCCTCGATTGGCCCTTCCGCGTACGCGCCCTGCGCCCGAGCGATGGCCGCGTAGTCGATATTCGGGCCCGTTATCTCCGTGGCCACATGCTTGAGGGCCGTCGAACGCTCACGATGCTCAGACGTCCACGTCACGTGCTCGCCCTCACCCTTGTACCCATCGTTGTCGCGCACGATTACCAATACAGGGATATTGTGGTGCACTGCCGTCCAGATGGTGCCCGGCACGTACATCATGTCACCGTCACCCTCAATCGCCACGCAGTACCCGCCGCTCTTCTTCACCGCGAGGCCGGCGCCAACCGCCCGTGGCAGGCCAGTACCGAGCGCTGCCGACCCACCAGGGCCTAGGATGGAACCAGGCCGCTCGATGTCCCACAAACGCCGGTTCCAGCCGTCCAGCGCCCCTGAGAACACCCAGTTGTCGTCACCCTTGATGTTCTTCCAGATTGAGCTTGCGATACGCGATAGTGGAATCGGGCGTTCGCCGGCGTGCTCCCCTGCCTCCTCGCGCGCCCGCTCCCGTGCGTGGGCCTTCGCTGTTGTCCCCTCAGCCGCACGCTCCGCTGGGGCAGTAGAGCCGGAGATCGCAGCCTCAAGCAGCGGTATCAGCGCCGGGATGGCCACTGAGGTGTCGGCCGCGACGGAAAACTCGGCTGGAATCAAACGACCAAAGTCCATCACGGTGCTACGCATCGCCAGATCGTTCAAGCCCACGTTCACGAGCTTCGCGTCAGGGCGCAGCCGATTCTTAATCTGGCGGTCATAGCGGTTCCAAACTGTCGTCGCAAGTTCGGGGTAATCCACGTCCAGCAGTATCACGACGTCAGCCTGCTCAATGGCGTTCGTCCCCGTCGCATCCAACGGATGCGTATTCGGGAAGTTCATCGCACCACCTGCGTCGACGACCTTGATTCCGCCCACCTCGGCAAGCCTCAGCAGGTCCGCCACGACGCTTTCGTTGCGTCCGACGCGGCCCGCGATGATTAGGGGCGCGTTTGCACCGGCTAGGAGCCTCGCCACCTCCGCCAATGCAGTGGGATCCGCCTGCACCGGCGCAGGCGGAGTGAACTTAGCGATATCAGGGATTAGGATTTCCCGGTCGATCCGTTCCTCCTGCCAGCCGGCGTCGAGCGTGATGTACACGGGCCCCTTGGGCTCCGTCATCGCGACGCGGTACGCGCGAATCAGCGACTCCGGCACGCTGAATGTGTCGTGCGGCTGGTCGTCCCATTTCACGTAGTCGCGGACTAGGTTCCCCTGAACCAGCGCCGTGTGGACCCAGTCGATCCAAGGCCGGCGACCATCCATGCTCATCGGCCCTGTGCCGCTCATTACGATCATGGGCGATTTGCTGACGTACGCATCGTAGATCGCCATGCTGGCGTGCATGGTGCCCACCACGTTGTGGACGAGCGCTGCAGCGGGCTTACCCGTCAGCTTCGCGTAGCCGGCAGCGATGGAAACCGCAATCTCCTCATGGAGGCATTCGATAATTTCCGGTGACGTGTTGTCACCGTAGTTGATCAACGAGTCCAGCAGGCCTCTGAACGTAGCGCCTAGATTCGTCGGCGCATACTCAACTTCGTAACGCTTGAGGATCTCGACGACAACGTCCGATCCCCATTCCATCTCTCCGGTCATGCGTGCTCCTTTCGTGAGCAAAGTTCCCGTCGCCCAGCCAGACGTGCCGGAGTGTACTACCTCGCTGCGCGTGTTCTGCTAGAACTCAGGTCTTCGCGTAGGCGAAAGACAAGCTGAATCAGGATTGGGCTCCAGGATTAGAGGCCAGTTCAGTCATCATGTTTGACGATTCGTTGCCGAAGATCTGGCGTATGTTTGGCGCAGGGACTTGTTGGCCGGTGCATGCGGACCTCACCCAACCCTCGCGTGGAGGAGGGGGGGGGGACGCCTCGATCCGATTTCTGTTATTGTGACACCCGTGACACCCACCTACAGTGATCGATACCGCTTCGCGTTCAACGACCTTCCCGCGCCAATTTTTGGTGCGTGGTTTCTGCTTCAAGGGTTTGCCGGTGGTGGGCTTCTGCCTATCGTGCTTGGATTGGCCGCGATCGCCTTCACGTTGTTCAAGCGCCACAGGCGCTATGACCTCTTCGAGGACGCTCTGATCGTTCGATACTTGGCGCCTCGGGTCCTCGCTGTCTACATGCGAGACATAGAAAGTGTGCAAGTGGTGCGGCAACCGACGGTAGGCCCCGTGGTGTCGATCCGGCGCAAAGCGGGCGCAAATGTGATTATCAGGCCCTCGAACCCCGAGGAGATGGCGTCCCGGTTGAACGATGCGTTGAACGCATAAGCCCTACGGCAGACCTACGCAAGGAACGGTTCACCAGCCGTGTTTCGCTTGCCAGCATTGTTTCCAGCGAGCGAGGGGGGCTTTGACCCACCCACCGGTAAGCTAGGTTCCGTTCCTCCTTAGCGCTACTACTGGGATCAGGCGGGTCGTCTTGTCCGCGTAGTCTCCGAAGTTGGGATGTAACTCCACTTGTCGCGCATAGATGCGACGACGTTCTGGGCCAGTGATCGGCTCGGCTGTGGCTTCGTAGCGCTCAGTACCCACCTCAACCGCCACGGCGGGATTGGTGACCAGGTTGAGGTACCAGTCCGGATGCGCTGGAGATCCACCTTTGGAAGCGAAGATGTAGAGGCAGTCCCCACCTGGCAGGTATGCGAGCGGGTTTGTTCGAGCGAGTCCCGTCTTCGCACCAATCGTGTTGAGCAGCAGGAGAGCATTGCCCGAACCGGTCGTGACTTTGCCACCCCCGCTCCTGAATTGATCGATGACCTCGAGGTTGTGCGCGTTCCATTCGTTCCTGCTCGTCATGGTTGAAAATCCTTCCTTTACCCACCTCAGCCTGCCCCACGTTGCTTGAACCACGGTCAGCGAGGGTACCCATCGCCACCTCGCCTCTCGTTCGATTCCAGCGTCACCTGGAACTCACCGAGTTGGCCATCCCGAGTCCAGCCTGCCGCGGACGGTCTGGTAGTGGGCCTTGAATGACGCGCCAACTCGCGGGAGTTCTCCCGTACCAGCAGCCTCGTCATCCAAGTGACCAAGAGGTAGGTACTGTCGTGGGGTGCGTTCGCCAGATTGTTACGGCTTGTGTCTATGCCCGTTCCGCTGCGGTTCTCTGTTCCTTTGCTGGCAGAACCCGTGCACGGGCACCGTGCACGGGTTCTCGTGAATTGCAGCTGAGCCGCACAGTTCGCACCGATAAAAAGGCCTTGCCTTGATCGCTAGGCGTAGGCTTTTAGCACTCCCACCTTGTTTTCGGGGCCGGCTACGCCGGTGCACCACGGGATGAGGTTCTTCATGCGACATTCCTGTCCATGCTTGCGGAGTTCCTCTTCAAAGATTTCGTGGGTCCGCCGGGCCTCGTCCTCGTACTCGAGCTGAATCCCGCCATTCTTGATGCTCACCATCGCACGAATCTCACCTTGCCGTCCGGGGTCGTTGATCCCCCGCTGGTACGTGTACTTACGCGAATTAGACGGGCTCATGTTGATGTAGCGTGCAGGCGTCGTACCCACGTTAAAGTGTTGATGGAAATACTCGTGCTCAGCATCCTGGGTCGGCAGGTAAAGGCTGCCCTTCTGCCAATCGGCCTTCACCAGATCAGACATATCGTCGTTGCGCCACACGAGCGCAAAGCCATCGCCGCCGGTAATCAGCAGATGCGCGCCAGGGCCGTGGCGATGCGCCTTCTTGTAGGTGCCCACGGGGAACTCGGAGATGTGGGAAGCCACCGTGTTGTCCGATAACGACAGCATAATATTCGTGCCCCCAGCGCCACGCTCCGACCAGTCGGGCATCGGCATGTTGGCTGCGTCGGGCAGGAAATTGGTCTCCCACACCCGCCCCTTGTACATCACGCCTCCGCCGGACCCCCAACCTTCGTCTGCCTTGAGACGGTCAGGGAAGATGTAGGGGTTGTTCCAGATGAAGTCGGGCGTGATGAACTTGCGAATCATCCCCGGCAGGTTCGTCACCGACACCATCCGGGTGGCCTCTGCGCCGCTCCCGTTGAAGTGTTGGTACCATGCGTTCATGGGAATCGAGAAGTACGCCCCTGCAGCCCATTCAAACGTCTGCTTGCGGTTGTCGTCGTACCAAACGGACGTCGCCCCACGACCGCTGAGGACGTAAACTACCTCGTTGAACATATGGTGAACCGGGTTCGTCTTGCCCCCTGGCCCGACTTCGATCACGTGCTCGTTGGTCTCCTCGTCACCGTCCAGGTACACCACTGCACCATCGCAACCCATCCGCGGCCATGGCGAAAGCTCTAGTGTGAAGAGATTCTTGATGTACAGCCCACCATGGAGCTTTACCCCTTCATCCTTCTGCCAATCTTCGTACGTGTCTATCCGCTCGAAAACTGGAGCAGTATCCGGATCGTAACTCGTCGTCATGATGATTCTCCCCTCGCCGTAATGAACCTTATGGGCCTTTTCTAAGCTTGCGCACGCGGCAGGTCGGTTCACCGCTCACCTCACCGCGCGAAGTGACCGCAAACATATTCCTGCCTATCGTCGGAGTCAATCCCACGTACGAGCTGCTCGTATCACCCTGACAACTCCAACACGATAGACGTGTCGAGTCTGCTGGCCGCGACCAGCAACTTGGGATTGGCACTTGAGTCAAACCGCTCCCGGTTATTGCCGACGCTGAAACAGACGGCCCCCTTAGTTGCCAAGATCGACAACTGCATCTGGACTGCAACGTCGTACTCCCGCAGCTCTAGCCCCCCCCCTCCTCGCGAAAGAGGGGCGACGCTTTGAGCAGCCCATCTGCGATCCGGAGTTGCCTGTGCTCTCCAGGCGCACTACGACTGCCGACAGTAATATTGGAGTAGGGCCTCGTGACCACAACGCGAATGAATGACGGGAGCGAAAGGTGGTAGGATTTCGCACGCGAGTACAGAAGAGTACCGCTATGACTCGAGAACGCCCGCGCCCGCGCCCATTCTCGCCTCGAAAGGAAAGCGCCATGGCAGAAATCGTCCTGGGAATCGGAACCTCCCACAGTCCCATGCTCGGCCAGTCAGCGGAGCAGTGGCCGGAACAGGCGAAGTATGACCTGCGTAATCAAGAGCTTGCCTTCGCACCCTCGGGCAATGTGCTTACCTACGAGCAGGCGCTCGCGATCGCCGACCCCATCCACGCGACGCTCGCTACGCAGGAGCGTTTCGATGTGCAGCATGCTGCTACGCAGGCTGCGATTGGCCGGATGGTCGAGGCCTTCGCTAAGGCGGATCCCGACGTAGTCGTGGTCATCAGTGACGACCAGGACGAGCTCTTCTTCGAGGACAACATGCCGACCTTCTCGGTCTATTGGGGAGACTCGATCCCCATCATTCCCCGCAAAGCACGGCCCGGCTCGAACCCTAAGGCCGCTTTTTCCTCCTGGGGTTACGGTGAGGAGATGGTATTGCCCACCCACAGTGGGCTCGGCCGTCACATCATCGAGCACATGATCGCCAATGATTTCGATGTGTCGCACTTCAATTACATCAACGAGAACTACGGCGGTCGGGTGACTCGGCGTTACCCTCGTGAGGACGCCGGCGAGCAGGCTGTCCGAACCACGGAACCTCGCCCTATGGGCCTACCACACGGCCACACCTTCGTGGTGCGCCGCATCCAAGAGAATCGACCGGTGCCCATGGTGCCGGTTTTCCAGAACACGTGCTACCCGCCGAACCAGCCAACAGCAAGCCGGTGCTTCGCTTTCGGTCAAGCGATACGGAAGGCCATCGAGTCGTGGGATTCCGTCGAGCGCGTCGCTGTGGTCGCGTCAGGCGGCCTCAGCCACTTCACGCTAGACGAAGAGACTGACCGCATGCTGCTGGACGGCCTGGAGAAGGACGACGCGGAGACCCTGTCGTCGATTCCTCGCCACCGGCTGCACTCGGCGGCGTCCGAGATGCTGAACTGGGTCACGCTCGGAGGCGTCATGCATGAGAACGAATTGGACTACGAGCTGATCAACTATGTACCGGTGACCCGAACTCCAGCAGGCACGGGCGGCGGCTGGGGTTTCGCCCAGTGGACAAAGACCTAGCAAGGGGACTGCCTCGGCCCTTTTGCCGCCCGGCAGCTGCCCACCACCGGGCACGAGTTGATGCCTAGGTTCGAATCGGCCAGTCGCTTCCGCTCTGCATTCGACGAGATACGAAACTGTTCGAGGTTCACCGCTTCAATAAACAGTTGCATAACGGCAGCAGAAAAGAGGACTGCGCTTCAGCGCAAGATGGTCAACGCTGATGGCTGAGCTGTTGGCATAGGCCGGACTCGTGGATGGGCTTCTTTGCCGGTCACTGGTCTATGCCCCGACTTTTGACAGAACCTCCCTCGGCGAACCAATGCCTGGAACCGGTGTACGTACTCGCGGAGGTTACGAGTATCGCAACGTGATATTCTTCGGCCATTGGCAACACTATTCCGCTGGGACATGCCTCAGCTTTTTCAGGAGGTTCTTCCCCTTGCTTAGCGCAAACGAAAATGCGGCTTTGACCCAAGTTGGAAAAGGTACACCGATGGGCGAGCTAATGCGCCGCTATTGGCACCCGATTGCTGCGGTTCCGGAACTGAACGCGCGCCCGACGAAGGCGATTCGCCTCCTTGGTGAGGATCTGGTGCTCTACAAGGACCGCTCTGGTACGCTTGGTTTGATCGACAAGTTGTGCGCACACCGTAGAGTCGACCTGACGTATGGGATACCGGAGGAGAACGGCCTTCGGTGTATGTACCACGGCTGGATGTTCGACGAGACCGGCCAATGCATTGAACAGCCCTTCGAGGAGACAGTGCACCCGGACGGACGATTCAAGGAGAAGGTGAAGGTTAGCGCTTACCCCGTGGAGGCCGTCGGTGGACTGATCTTCGCCTACCTCGGGCCTCAGCCAACGCCTCTGGTGCCCCATTGGGATTTCCTGGTGGATGAGCATTCGTTCCGGCAAGTGAATATTCTTGAGCTGCCCGCCAACTGGCTCCAATGTCAGGAGAATTCACTTGATCCCGTTCACTTGGAATGGCTTCACAACTACTGGAGCAACTACCAGCGGGAGTTGGCTGGGGATATCGCATCAACCGCACGGCCGACGTTTGCCCATGAGAAGATAGGCTTCGATATTTTCGACTACGGCATCATTAAGCGCCGTGTGTTCCAGGGCTACACCGAGAACGACGCCGACTGGTCGGTCGGACACTCCGTGCTCTTCCCGAACATCCTGGCGAACCCCACTCAGTTCCGCGTTCCGATCGACGACACGCACACACTGCACCTCGACTACGTCTCGCGCAGGCTTCCGGATGATGTACCCGCTCCGCCGGCTGACGACATTGAGGTCTATCACCCGCCGCTGTACGGTGAGGATGGGCGTAATATCATCAACTACACGTTCGGCCAGGACTACATGGCTTGGGTAAGCCAGGGTCCGGTTGGGCGGCGCGACTTGGAGAAGCTGGGCGAGAGCGACAAAGGAATCATCCTCTTCCGCAAGCAGCTGAGAGACCAGATGGCAATCGTTGAGGATGGGGGCGACCCGATGAACGTATTCCGAGACCCTGCGGAGAACGTACGAATCGAGCTTCCCAACGAGACGAAGGCGGTCGCGAAGGGGATGAAGTCGGGGCGCGTTCAGGGCAACAACCGTAACGAGATTCCTGCGTGGGCGAACCCCGCGCCGTGGGCCGGCTACGGCATGAAGTATTACGTCGATCGGGCCTACGATGAAAAGGAAAAGGCGCAATAGCAGGACAACCCGATCTGGATTGCTGAAATGCGAGGCGCTCTCAGGAGGGAGCACCCCGGTCGCCTCAGTCCATCAAAGGGAGTAGAGGCGGCAGGGGTTCTTATCGAGAATTTTGTCCGCAAGGATCGGGTCGAGCCCTCCATTGTCCCTGAGGTTCGTCAGCGCACGAAGTTCGGTCGACGTATCGTTGTGGCCGTAATCGGTGCCGATTACGAGATTGTCTTCGCCGGCGGTCGCGACAATGTAGTCGATGTCATCCGCGGTCTGCACCGCCACGAAAATGTTTCGCTCAGCGAGCAACTCGCGCCCGGCCCAGGGGATGCCTTGCTTCGCATACCTTACTGACAGGTCGTTCATCGCGTAGGGCACCCACGACGCGCTTACCTCCACAAACGCCCAACGGAGGTCAGGGAATTTCTTGTGCATGTTTTTCATGATAATGTCGTGGAAAGCACCCACTGCGGGGAGCTTGAACGTCGAGAAACCAGCGTCTCGGCTGAAGTAGTCGAAGTATCCGAAATTCCCAGTCGCAGCGTGAATACAGATGGGTAGGTCGAGTCGCTGCGCCTCCGCCCACAGAGGCTGGAGGTACGGATCACTGAGGCGATATTCACCCTCGATGCCTCTCATGAACACACCGCAAGCGCCGTGCTCTTTACCGTAGTTCAGTTCCTCGATAGCGATGTCCATGCGCGAAGTTGGGACAATTACCGTCCAGCGCAAACGGTCGTCACCCTGCTCATGTATGTTGCCTAGCCAGCGGTTGTACCCGCGGGCTAGAGCAACCTCGACTTCGGGGTGACGCGTCAACGGACGCAAGAAGACGGTCGGATACAGGACGTGGGTCGAGACTCCCAAGTCATCCATGTGTGCAAGCCGCTTCTGCACATTCGATGCTTCCCTCGTCTCTGGATCCGTATCCAGTCCGACGTTCACATCCTTCCCAAAAACCCGTCCATCAATGAACCAGTACTCGCCGGCACGTGTCTTATGGCCCTCTTTCGGTACCAATATCGCTGGTCTGTGCGGTTGGTCCTCCTCAGGCATGAAATCCCACGTGCGATCGTTCTCCACGACGTGAGCGTCCGCATCAATGATCGCCATTGGATTCCCTCCGTACCCCGCGCAGATTATGTCAAATAAGTCGCCAACCATTCGGGTTAGCCAGGCAGCGACGGGAAATTATCAGGTCGACGGTGAATTGGCAATGGCTGTAACGAAGCTTGATTAATTCCCCGCAATACCAGGTCGCCCATCGACCCGTTGGGGCCGTCGATGGTTGTGCATCTCAGGCTATCTCCGAAGAAGCCAACGTTTCGTTCCCATGCTGATATGCGACGGAGCTGAGAGCAAGAATGGCGGCACTTGACCAGCCGCCACTGATGCAGTGCGAAGTAGATATACAACAGGATCGCCAGAGGTTGTTCGAAGGATCCGTAGGAGGGCGCCACGTCGTGATGAAGAATCGGCGCGTCAGGTTGTGTCGCATACAGGGGGCGCGGAGGGGATTAAATATGGCTGACAGCACTTCGTAAAGGACGACGTGAGCCTTAGCGTGTCTTCGGCGGCTTCAACCGTCTCGACTGCAACCGCTGCACCTCGGTCGTTAATGTACCGAACGCGGCCCCATCAGAGGCCCCGCATGTCTCTGAGAACATTGCCCATGTGAAGGCCATCCTCGCCGCTGAGGATGGCCTTCACCTCAGACACTTGTCAGGCTGCAGAAACATCGATATCGCGGATGTGGGCTGAGGGTGAGGGCTGCGCCGCACGAGAACACAGAGCCCACGACGACCGCCGAGAGAATAGGGTTTTTGAATAAAGACGCTGGGCAACGCGGGCTTCATGTTTGCGACAGCGTCTGGACTATACTCCACCCAGTCCGCAGGGAGCTCCGCGCCCCGATGCTCAACGAGGTCAGAGCCCCCGGTCTGAAACAGGAGGAACACCGGATGCCCACGATTATTGACGCTGACACGCATGTGATCGAGTCGGAGAGAGTGTGGGACTTCTTTGATGAAGAGATGGCCCACAGAAAGCCCACGCTCATTGCCTGCCCAGACCCCAACAACGGAAGCGTCCGGAACCACTGGGTCATCGACAGCAAGCTCGTGCCGCACCCGCCGGGCAAGGGAGGCCAGGCGTTGGCAACCCCGCCCCTTGAGGAGGAGATTCGCAACTCGCCGGCGTGGCAGAAACGTGAAATGTCGGACATCGATACGCGACTCAGCGACGCCACGACGATGGGGGTCGACGTGCAGATCATCTACCCGACGCTGTTCATCGCGTTCTTGACGCACGACGTAGAACTCGAGGTCGCCCTTGCTCGCTCCTACAACCGCTTCATGGCGGACGCTTGCTCCCGGTCGGAAGGCCGCATGCGCTGGGTGGTAGTCCCAGCCCTGAGAGACCTCGACAAGAGCATTGAAGAGCTCCACTACGGCAAGGAGCACGGCGCGGTTGGAGTGTTATTTCGTGGTGTCGAGAAGGACCGTTCCTTGGCCGATCCCTACTTCTTCCCTATCTACGAGGAAGCGCAGCGGCTGGGCCTGCCCATCTGCATCCACACTGGACCCGGCTCGCCAACCCTGACCGAGATGTTTGACAGCAGGCTGAGTTTCGTGTTCCCCGACGTGCGCCTCCTGCCTGTATTGGCCTTCTACGATCTGGCGGCCAACAAAATCCCCGAACGTTTTCCCGATCTACGCTGGGGTTTCATCGAGTCGAATTCATCGTGGGTCCCGTACCTGGCGCACTTCCTCAACCGGCGATTCAAGACAGGTCGCGCTGCCTACGGTCCTGAGTTCTTCCGTAACAACCAGTTCTTTGTCGCCTGCGAGGCGGACGAGGATCTGCCATACATCCTCCAGTACGTGGGCGAGGACAACATGATTACCGGATCGGACTACGGACACACTGACCAGTCCGTGGAGCTGGAGTTAATCTCCGTGCTCCGCGCCAGGGAGGACGTGCCCTCCCCAATCATGGACAAGATCCTGTCTGATAATCCCGCTCGGTTCTACGGGCTCTAGGCGGAAGAAAACGGCCCGTTCCGGAGCACTCCTTCGTTGGAACGGGCTGAGGGTATTGGCCATGGTGGCGATGGGGGAGGACCCCTGTCGTAGAAGCCGCTTGGTTGATGTGGCGGTCTAAAGCGTATGCTGGTCTCGCTTAGTCGCATCTAGGAGGTGCTAACGTGCCAGACACTTGTGTAGCAGCCGTGTTTGTAGGGGCAGAGTTACCTCTGCAATTGCAGGAATTCAGCATCCCCGATGTCGGGCCCGACAATATCCTCATCAAGATGAACATGGCTGCGGTTTGTGGGACCGACGCTCATAATTGGTACAACCCGCAGGCCCCGAACCCGATTATCTGGGGCCATGAAAATATTGGGCAGATCGCAAAGCTTGGCTCGCAGGTCAAGCTCGATATTCTGGGTACGCCTCTTCATGAAGGCGACAGAGTTTTGTTCCACTCAGCCCCGTGCGGTCACTGCTACAACTGCCTGATGGGCTTGCGATGCACAAATAGCATCCATTACGGGAATTCTCGTATCGACCCGAAATCCAGTTCCATGCTCCGTGGCGGCTTCGGAGAATACTTATTCCTCGACCCCAATCCCGCAATCATCAGGGTGCCCGATGATATGTCTACCGAGCGTGCTTTGATGAGCGTCGTAGGGAATCACACGGTGATGGGGGGCCTACGAAAGATCAACGGCCCCGACCAAGGGGACACTGTGGTTGTGCAAGGATCTGGCCCAATCGGAATGGGAGCCCTCGTCCAATCCAAGCTTCGTGGTGCCGTGACGGTGATAATGATCGGCGGTCCTGGTCATCGCCTTGAGCTCGCTAAAGAGCTCGGTGCTGACCATGTTATCGATATCCACGAATACTCAACGCCTGAGGCAAGGGTTAGCCGAGTTCAGGAGCTTACTGGCGCTGGACCAGACATGGTGGTCGAGGCTTCAGGAGCTAAGACTTCCGTTCATGAAGGGCTGCAGATGGTTCGCTACGGCGGGAAGTATCTTGTGATTGGACTCATCTTGCCGACTTCCGTAGAGATGGATCCTTCAGCAATCGCCGCGAAAGACCTGACGATTGCGGGTGTAGTGGGCTCCAAAATCGAAAATATTATTCGGTCGATGCGGATCATGCAATCTCGAATCGATGTCCCAATTGAAAAAATGATTACGCATCAATATCCGTTGGCGGAGGTCAATGAAGCACTGCAGTCGCATGTTGATATGTCTGCGATGGTGCCCGTCGTGAATCACACGCTTGGTTAGGGATTTCTAGTATCGATTTGTTGCCGCCCTGGATTCTTGATTGTAGGTACATTCCCCTGAGATACCGGCGCTTGGTGGATTCTCCTCCGGCGCGAGACCTGAGGAGATCGCCTGAGCGCCCTCTGGTTAGTTTCTATACGAAGGGTCTTTGGCATCCAACGTCCGTAAAAGCCAGGGCCATTCAATAGATTCGTAGCGGTAAGTTCGAGGGCTCGATGCTTTTTCCATTACCTGCGGCGGTGCTTGGTGAATGATCTGTCCTGTGGATTGAGTGACTACCTGCAGCTGGCATGCCCTTTCCAGTTGCCACATCGCAACCCACGCATCCGCAACGGAACGTCCAACAGTGAGTAGCCCGTGATTCTTTAAAATCATGGAGTCCTTGTTTCCTAGGTCAGTTACAAGGCGTTCCCGCTCGTCGGTGTCAGTCGCCTGCCCTTCGAACTCGTGATAGGCAACACGATCATGGAACTGGTAAGTGTCCTGCTGTAGAGGAATGAGACCATCCTCAAGTGCTGAGACAACCATCCCGTAGAAGGTATGGGCGTGCATAACGCACGCGACATCATGGCGGGCCGCATGAACAGCTGAATGAATCACATATCCGGGGAAATTGATCCGGTGCTCACCTTCCTGATGGACATTACCCTCGATGTCTATTTTCACCAAATTGGACGCTGTGATTTCGTTGTAGCCCAGACCAAACTCATTGATCAAAAATTGATCGTCGGTGCCTGGGACGCGACAGGTTATATGGTTATAGAGCAAATCGGTCAGATTAAAATGATCGGTCAGCCTATAGGCAGCAGCGAGGTTAACTCTAGCTTGCCATTCGCCATCTGAATATTTGTGCTTCTTCGGTCCAGATGCCATATAACCCTCTATGCCTATACCGTTCCGGCACGATTCTATTTCATGATCCATGGTTGAGTTGTCGAACAATTCGTTTGGAGAGCGATCAGGTGGGCGCCGTCACAAGTCAAGCCGTCGAATCAGGTGTTTCCTCAAAGGGAGAACTACTTTGCTCGTTGAAGCCGCCGCCGTACCTCTAGGCAAGTATCGTGTAGGGGGGGGGGGCGGCTCGCTGTTGTGTGGCGGACACACCAGTCGATTGACAATGTGCGCAGGCCATGAGATTTGCTCCTCGTCACATGTGATCCTGATAGTCATTCCGCCCGCGTCTTGAATCCTGCCAGAAATCGCGACGGCGAGGGCCGGCCTGCGTGTAAAGGACAGTGCGCAGAGGTGTGACGGAGGACGCTAGCCGGCCACCACAAGCGCCCCATCTTCGGCTTCGCTGACCTTGCCTTCGGCGACGAGCTTGCGGAGCATACTGCGCACTTGGTTCTGGCCCATGGCTTGGGTCCGAGGCGACGTGAGCTTGGGGTAGAGGAATGCTCCGAGCGCCTGGATGGTGTTCCGACCGCCTGCAATCTCGGTCAGCAGCTGTTCCTCACGCTGTTCGCGGTGCTTCAGCAGGTACGCCAGCCAGTCGGCGGTGTCGGAAATCGGCCCTCCATGGCCCGGATAGATGACCCGGGAGTCAATCGTTTGGAACTCGCCTAACGTTCGGACGTAGTCGGCCATGTCGCCCTGCTCGCCAATGGCCGTCGTGCTGTTGGCAAGGACAGTGTCGGTAGTGAACAGCGCTTGGCGCTCGGGGATGAACACCGCCAAGGAACCCGGAGTGTGGCCCGGGGCATGCGATATCTGGAGCGTCAGGTTGCCAAGGTCGATTGACTCCCCACCATTCAACAACTTGCCGATGTCGGCTCTCCCTTTGAGCTGTTCCCCGACGATGGACTGATGGTCGTCAGGGTGACACGCGATGGAGGCGCCGGTCTCCTGTTGGAGTGCCGCGGCACCACCTGCGTGGTCGGCGTGCCGGTGCATCGCGATGATCTGCCGCAGGTCTGGCGCGCCGGTGTCACGCCAAAGCTCCATACGGGTGCCGTGGTCGCCCTCATGGTCGTACCCGGTGTCGATGAAGACCGCGCCATCATCCCCCGCAACGTAGAACACGTTTGAGCCAGGCAACCCCGCGAAGTTATCGCGGTAGGACACGAGCTGATGGATCCCCGGTTCGACTTCCGTGACACGTTCCATGGAATCTCTGCCCCCTCCAAAGAATGGCGGGAGCGTACCTGCGGGGCGTGCCATCGTCAAATGAAGGGCAGGGACGGTGAGCCATGCAGGACTCCCCGTGAGCGATGACAAGCCGAACCATGATCGGGCTCCGGCTGGTGTGGCCAACCGTCATCAGGCTTGGTCTTGACCAAGCCCGTAATGTCCGGGTCGAAGCGTTTATCATGGGCGAGGTGGACCGGCTCCTTATCCGGTCTGATGCGGATGCTAATTCTCTCGTAGAGTGAGTCCTGACAGAACCACGCTGGGAGTCCTGCGAGTAGCAGTGCGTTGCGGCAGTTCTCCGCGAGTGGCAAGCAGCACCTTCCGCGTTATGATGCCGCCAACGTTCCCGTACCCGGAGCACCCTATGCAGTATCGAAAGCTTGGCTCGTCCGACCTCAATGTCTCGGTCATCGGTCTCGGGACCAACAATTTCGGCAACCCTGACCGCCCCGTCGCCCCACGTCGCTTCGGGATCTCGGATAAGGCGGAGAGTGCAGCGGTTCTCAACAAGTGCCTGGACCTGGGCATCAACTTCATCGACACTGCCGACATCTATGGCGACGGACGAAGTGAGGTTCACATCGGTGAGGCCCTGAAATCCCGCCGCAAGGAAGCGTTGCTCGCAACCAAGTTCAACATCGTGGATCTTGAAGGCGAGTCCATCGAAGATAGAATCAACCGGAGCATCAACTCTAGCCTCACTGCATTGCAGACCGACTACATTGACCTCTATCAGGTGCACTTCCCAGATTCAGATCTGCCCCAGGAGGAGATCCTCGGGCCGATGAACGACCTGGTGACTGCGGGTAAGGTGCGGTACATCGGCGCGTGCAATTACTCTGGCTGGCGCCACGCCCACGCTGACGCTGTTTCGGAGCAGAAGGACTGGGCGCGCATGGTGTCCACACAGAACTACTACAACGTCTTCCGGCGCCAGGTGGAGATGGAGCTCTTGCCGTTTTGCACCGCGCAGAACGTTGGCTTCCTCCCCTACTTCCCGTTGGCAGGAGGCTGGCTCACCGGGAAATACAAGAGCACCCATACGCCCACTGCAAACTCGCGGCGCATGGTGACTTCACTTCAGGCCGACGCCACCGCGCGTGAGAAGCTCAACAAGCTCGACGCCTACGCTGTCGAGAGAGGACACTCCCTTCTGGAGCTGGCGTTCTCATGGCTTCTTGCCCACCCCGCCGTCAGCACTGTCATCGCGGGCGCTATGACCCCCGACCAGGTCGTCGCCAATGCCGTCTCTGGCGACTGGGTGATGACCGACGAAGAGCGCGATGCCATCGACGCTATTGCCTGCTGGGACGGCACCTCCGAGGAGATCGAAGGCTACGGCCCGGGCTCTCCTCCCGTCCGCCGCCGTTAGTCGCCGAAACTGCCTTTGAGGTCTGGCGGAATGACTATAATGCCATCGTGCTCCACGGTTCTCGCTGCAAGTAAACGCC
>Ga0114996_10001544_pt1 | contig 30883 bp, 28 predicted proteins | sample ArcticOcean_MG_C_4_FD_87039 | JGI IMG/M metagenome (GOLD analysis project Ga0114996, IMG submission 87039) | Marine microbial communities from western Arctic Ocean - ArcticOcean_MG_CB4_134 | ecosystem: Environmental > Aquatic > Marine > Oceanic | place: Arctic Ocean: Canada Basin | collected... | reverse complement strand
CCCGCGTTTCCTGTTCCTGAAGGAGAACCTGTCCCAGGGCAAGCAAATGGAACGCCGGGTGGTACTGGGCCAAGAGATCGATTACTGGACATCGCCGGGACTGCTGACCTTCTTCATCGCTGATAATGAGAAGCTGGGCGGAGGCGGGCTGTCCATCGGCACCACCAGCGACCCCGTAACAGAGGGGAAGCAGCATCTGAACCGCAAGGTGCAGGCCCTCTTCCGCGGCGATGAGGAGCACTATCAGCTATGGGGCATCGCCATAGACGCTGGACTGGAGATAGCCGACGAGGTGAGCACTGCTGTGCCCTTCATCTTCGCGACCTTCGTCATGGTGCTGATCGTGGTAGGCGTAAGCTTGCGGTCGGGACGTGTGGTGGTGCTGACGGCCATCGGCCTGGTGGCCATGATCATCTGGCTGAAAGGACTGTCCAACCTGGTGGGACTGAAGTCGTCGACCACGCTGGATTTCATCGTCCCTATCGCCATGATCTCCCTGGGTGCCGACTTCGTTATCCATGCCGTAAACCGCTATCGTGAGGAGATCCCTCATGCGGCGAGTGCTCGGCTTGCCTTCCGACTTGGCATGAGCGGCGTCATTGTCGCACTGACTCTGGCGATGCTTACCGACTCCGTGGCGTTCCTGGCCAACACCACAGCGTCCATTGAGACCGTCACGGGCTTCGGCATAGGCGCGGGCCTCGCCATCGTTGCCGCGTTCATCATTCTTGGTCTCACGGTGCCGTTGGTGTTGATGCGGCTGGATGCTCGAAGAGAGCGACATGCATCAACAGACCCGCAGCAAAAGACACCAATCGAAGCCGAAAGCACAGGTGCCTCTCAAGGCTGGTTGGTTAATTGTGTTGTCGGGTTGGCGCGTCGTCGCTACATCGTGTTGCCTCTGGTAGCTGCGTTCACGGTGCTGGCAACTATCTACGCGTTCAAGCTCGAAGCATCGTTCGAGGTGAAGGATTTCTTCAAGTCGGACTCCGACTTCGCGGTGGGGTTGGACAAGCTGGATATGCATGTTGGCGATTCCGGCGGCGAGCCTGCCATCACCTACATCCAGGGCGACCTGACGGACCCGGCGGCGCTGCAGGCAATTCAAGACTTCATGGTGCGCCTGGGTGACAGCCCGATGGTGGCCAAGAACGAGGAGGGGGGGGCTACCCTGAACGGCAGGCCCATCTTCGCAGTGCTAAACCAGGTCATGCAGTCGGAGTACGCTCGCGAGCAAATACAGGAGATGACCGGTGTGGCTATCGGCGGCGATGTGGTGAACTTCGTGTACGGTGGCCGTGTTTGGCAGTGGCCGAACTCCCAAGAGCAGCTTACGGCGATCTACGACTATGCGATGGTCAACGGTGTGCCTTTGAGCCCCACCCGCGATGCCTACGATAGCCTTGACGTGGCCGAGACAATCTACCTTGACTCGACAAGCGCGGGGTTGGACGCTACGACCATCATCGTTGGCATCCCCGGAACCAAGAATCAAGAAATAACCGTGGCCTCACGCGACATTATGCTGGCAGAGATTGCGTTGCTTGAAGCGTCGCCAGCCATAGCACGGGCGCAGCTGACGGGCTCGCCGTACACGCGTCAAGCATCGCTGGATGCCACCACGGAAGGCTTGCAGAAGTCGCTAGGAATTGCCGTGGTGCTGTGTCTACTGGTGGCTGTCGTCGCCATGCGGTCGGTACGGTACGGTGTCGTCACCATCATCCCCATCGGCCTGGTGGTAGCGTGGCTCTACGCCTTCATGTATTTGTTCGGGTTCGGGCTGAACTTCGTCACAGCCACCATTGCGGCGGTGTCCGTAGGCGTCGGCATCGACTATGCCATACACATGACGCAGCGGTACCGGGAGGAGCTGGCGAGGAGCGAGGACGCCTACCACGCGCTGGGGAGAGCCGCCCACGGGACAGGAGGCGCGCTGATTGCCTCTGCGGCCACAAGCATCTTGGGGTTCACTATCATGGCCTTTGCGCCCATGCCCATGTTCTCTTCCTACGGGATACTGACGGCGGTGATGATCTTCCTGGCGGTAACAGCATCGTTGCTGGTGTTGCCGTCGTTGTTGCTGCTGGTCACGCCAAGGGCAGGGCGATGATGCGCAGGCAATGGTTGCTGGCAGTGCTTATAGCTGTGTTGGCACTTGCTGCGGTGGCATGCGACTCGGGCCATCGATTCACCATCATCAATGAGACCGACGATGAGGCTGTGTACATGTGGGACGGGGTCCGTGAAGGCAAGTTGGACGCTGGGGCAACCCAGCAGCCCGGCCTTATTTACCGGTACGGCGATGGAGGCCAGCCAGTGCGACACACCTTCCAGGCTCTGGACGTTGCTGGCAATCTTATCTGCGAATCGATACGCACGGAAGAGCAGTTCGAGTTGCAGGATTGGACCATCCGCATCGTAGAGGCCAAAGAATGCGGGGAACCTTCAAAGGGAGCGCAGTGATGGTCGGTACGACCAAACGCGGGTTACTTGTAGCGGTCATATCCGTGGTGGCATTGGCTGCTGTGGCGTGTGATGCTGTTGCTCCACCTCTGACTATCGTTAATTCCACCTCAGATACCATCTCTGTAAGCTTTTTCTACAAGGAAAGTTCAAGGACACTAAGAATCAAGGAACGAGATGATGGTCAATTTAGCGAATCACTATCAATCGCCTCAGGAGAAGGCCCAATAACTGACTTTGCTGTATTTGAACGTGACCAGTACACGTTAATTGTGAGCAATTCGGATACCAACGAATTATTTCGGCGGACGTTCCTTGAAGAGGAATTAGATGACCGTGATTGGAAAATAATCATCACGCCAGAGGGCATCAAATAGCAGCAAAGCCCGCTAAGCGGGAGGGGGCCTATTCGTAGAGGGGCAAGGTGCCTCGCTGAAGGTCGTCGCCCACCTTGTCGATGATCATGTCCAGCATCTCCATATCCCACTCGGTCACAAAAGTGATGGCCGTGCCGTCGGCCTCCATGCGGGCAGTCCTGCCGATGCGGTGGATGTACTCTTCCATGTTCTGGGGCATGTCATAGTTGATGACGTGGGAGACCTCAGGTATATCCAGGCCTCGTGCTGCCACGTTGGTAGCCACCAGCACCTTGACTTTGCCCTCTTTGAACGATTTCATGGTGCCGCTGCGTTGTGACTGGGTCATGCCACCGTGGATGCCCTCAACGGAGATGCGGTCACGCTGAAGCGATTGCACCAGCCTGTCCACGCCTATCTGTGTCTTCCTGAATAACAGGGCCTTGCCGCCGTTCAGTTGGGTTTGCAGGAAGCCTGAAAGCCCCTTGACCTTGTCCTTGTCCCAGACCTCAAAGTAGAGCTGTTTCACCTTGGGCGCCGTCTCTACCTCACCGCCTACCTGAATCCACTCTGGCGATTGCAAGTGTCGATGGACGATGCGGCGTACTGTGGCGTGCATGGTGGCCGAGAAGAGGGACGTCTGGCGAGCCTTGGGCGTCTGGCGAAGGATGCGCTCGATGTCCGGTAAGAAGCCGATGTCCAGCATCTCGTCGGCCTCGTCCAGCACCACCATGTTGACGTTGGCCAACGAAAGTGTCCTGCGACTGAGGTGATCGAGCAGCCTGCCTGGTGTGCCGACGACGATGTGTGCGCCGCGTTCCAAGGCCGTTATCTGTGTGGTGATGGTCTGTCCGCCGTAGCAGGCGACCACTCGGAGTTTCTTGAACTCGCTGAGCTTGGCTATCTCGTCGCGGACCTGCACCGCCAATTCGCGGGTTGGTGCCATTACAAGGCCCTGTACGCCCTGCTTGTCCGGATCGATACGCTCAATCATGGGGATGCCGAAGGCAGCGGTCTTGCCGGTGCCCGTCATGGCCTGAGCGACCACATCCGTTCCCTTCAGCATGGTTGGTATGCACTGTTCCTGCACGGGCGAGGGATTCTCGTAGCCCATGCTCTTGAGGGCACATGCCATGTCATAGCTGACGGCCAGGGAGCCGAAGTAGTATGCGCCGTCTGCTGCCGCTTCAACCTCGGGTCGAGCCTGTGGAGTCTGCTGGCGTGGAGGTCGTTGCTGAGTGGGCGCGGCTTTAGTTTCAGCTACATTCGCGGGTTTGGTCTCGGCATTGGTTGGTTGATTCACCGGTGCATTAGCGGCTTTAGTCCCCGCCACACCGTTGGGTTGATTCACTGGTGCATTAGCCGGACGTTGGGGTCGACGTGCCGGTGGTGGTCGCTGTGGTCGCGGCGAACGCTGCTGCGTGGGGGCTTCTCCCCCGGCGTTGGTCCCACCAACATTGGGCTGTCTTTGTGGACGTGGGGCCTGTTGCGGCCTTGGAGCTTGCGATGGCCTTGGTTGTGGTGAAGTCGCTTGGGGCGTCGTTGCAGCAACCTGAGCGGCTTCGGGTTGATCTTCTGTCTTTGACTTTCGACCCCACCAGAGGAAACCTCGGCGCTTCTTTTGCTCTGGTAGTGGGTTTGAGTTGTCAGTAGAGGGGATATCGGGCGTTATAACGCAGTCCTTTCGTGGTGCCGGAAACTCTGTGGTGGCAGGAGGGGCCTCAATCGTGGAGGCGAAGAGATCGGGGAGTCTTTGCTGAAGTCGATCCTGACGCATTGCACCTATGTTATATTGTGCTGTGAAATCGGCATTTTTGCAAGGCGCGGCGCACCCCTACGCGAGGCTTGAAGCTTGACTCCCTACCTGGCCGTCGTACAATGGCTGAGGCCAATTCCATATCTATATTACATCTGTGAGGCATGACTGATGGGAGCTACCGAGACCCTTGCACGATTCGTCCTGAATACACCATCTTCGGCAATTCCGGATCCAATCCTCCACGAGGGGAAGCGATGCATCATCAACTATCTTGGCGTGGCACTCTACGCCTCCGCAGACCCGTCCATGCAGATTCTCACAAGCCTCTTTAAGGAGGAGGGCGGTAACCCGCAGGCGGGCCTCATCGGCAGCGATATGCGTACCAGCCTGCAGAACGCGGCTCTGGCCAACGGCTACCTGGCCCACCTTGAGGACTACGACGATACCCATTTCCCAACGGTCATCCACCCCTCAGCACCTACCATCCCCGCGGCGATGGCGGTGGGCGAACGACAGAACGCAACGGGGTTGGACGTGTTGACGGCCACGGTGTTGGGCGTTGAAGCGTGCTGCCGCATCGGCCTCTCGGTGCACCCGCACCACTACAATGCAGGCTGGCACATCACCGGCACCTGCGGCGTTTTCGGCTCCGTGGTGGCAACAGGTCGGCTGCTTGGCTTGGACGAAGGACAGATGATCAACGCCCTCGGCATCGCAGGGACCCAGGCGGCCGGAATCCGTGAGACCTTCGGCTCCATGTCCAAGCCCTTCCACGCCGGGCGTTCTGCCCAGAGTGGCGTGCTGGCTGGCCTGCTGGCGGGTCGAGGGTTCACGTCCACATCAGAGATCCTTGAGGGTCGACGCGGCTTTGCGGCAGTGCTCTCCACGTCGTCCGACATGTCACAGATAACCGATGCCCTTGGCGAGCGGTGGGAGCTGCCGAACAACGGCCTGAAGCCTTACGCATGCGGCGTGGTGAGTCATCCATTGATCGATGCGATGATTATCTTCCGCAACACCCACGGCGTGAAGCCTGAGGACGTCCTCGCCATCACTGCCAACGTGCAACCCCTGGTGTTGGAGTTGATGGATCGCCAACATCCACGCATCGGGCTGGAAGGCAAGTTTTCCCACCAGCACTCGATGGCTGTGGGGCTCGTCGATGGCGGCGCATTTCCCGCTCAGTACACCGACGAACGGGTCTTGGACCCGACCATCACTGCGTTGCGAGAGGTGATCAAGGCCACCGTTGACCCTAAGATGCCAGAGGACGCTGCCGAGGTGACGGTGAAGCTGAAGGACGGACGCTCCATCACGGAGAAGGTAGACCATGCCACCGGCGCGCCGGAGAACCCCTTGTCCGACTCACAACTTGAGGACAAGTTCCGCAACTTGGTCGGCAGGGTGTTGTCCAAGGATCAGGGGGAGAAGCTGCTGGCGACGCTTTGGGACATCGACAAGGTGGAGAACGTCGGCGAGATCATGGTGCTGGCCCGGCCCTAATAGAGGGCACATATGTCCGGGCCTGGCCTGCGGACCAGAGGGTCTCTAGCACGTTAAGCGTGGAGCCAAGCGCCGAATAACCAAGTTCCGCTGGCCATCGCCCATGTGCCGAACCACACCATCTCGTCGTCTGGAATAACGTCCAGGCCGAAGACGGCAACGGGAATTGCGAAGACCACACCCACACTTAACGTCGGGGCTATGACCAGCTTCATCTGCGCATAGAGGCTTCTGCACCGGCCTAAAGCAATCCACGCAGCAACCGCCAGGAACGGCACCGCTGCCAACAACGCCTCGGGTTGCCGCACCAACGATCGCTGCACGTCGGACGTGGTCAACGCGTCGAGCGGGTACTCGTTTGCCGACCCCGCAGCGACCCACATCGATACCACCCACACCACGAACGCTGCTTGCAGCAACATCGCCACGCTGAAGAACACGCGACCCGACTCCACCCACCGGCCGTGGAAGACATAGTCGGTGGATACAACTGCTGCTCGGGTCAGCAGCACCGCCATCAACCCACCGATGGCGTCGCGACCAATGTCCTCTATCGACGCTGTCCTGCCGGACCCGAAGCTCTGGTGCACCTCGTCCACTGCGCCGTAGACCATTGCCACGCCAAACGCTGCTGCAACCACCACTGGCCATCGCCAGGTGAAGGTGCTGCTGATGGCCAGGTAGGTGAGGCCCGTCAGGATGCCAAACGCTGTTCCGTGGAATATCCACTGGATGCTCCAGTCTGGGAAGATATCCAGGAACTTTGACGCGGAGCCGATACTTTCCGGTGATGAGCTCTGGGAGATGTAGAAGATAAGACCCATCCACGCAGCCACTGCTCCCCATTCGGCAATGGCCAGCGGGACGCGGTAAGTGTGGAGCGCTTCTTTGATGTTCGGGTCGTGGTGGTCCAGCATGGTCACATCATACCGGGTTTCATGCCTCGCGTAGCCCGCGTGACAAGCGTACACCTCGAATGTAGAATGACCGCAACGTTTGGGCAACTTCGAAATAAGAGAGGGAACCATGCTTTCTGCTAGTGATAATGAACTCCTGTCACGGGTAGGCCCTGGCACACCCATGGGCGATCTTATGCGACGGTTCTGGCAGCCGATCCTCTTGTCAGAGGAGCTTCCGCAGCGTGACGGTGAGCCAGTCCGTGTGCGACTGTTGGGCGAGGACATGGTGGCGTTCCGGGACACGAATGGGAACGTCGGCATGATAGACAACTACTGCCCTCACCGCAGGGCGAGCCTGTTCTTCGGTCGAAACGAGGAGTGCGGCTTGCGCTGCGTGTACCACGGATGGAAGTTCGACATCAACGGCGATTGCGTGGATATGCCCAGCGAGCCCGCAGAGAGCAACTTCAAGGACAAGGTGAGGATCACCGCGTATCCCACCCATGAGGCGGGAGACTGCATCTTCGTGTACATGGGCCCCAAAGAAGTGCAGCCCCCATTCCCTCACCTTGAGTGGACAAGGGTGCCTTCAGCCAACAGGCTGATGATGCGCTGGATTCAGGATTCCAATTACATGCAGACTATTGAGGGTGACCTGGACACTGCCCACGTCTCCTTCCTACACCGATGGTTTGACCCCAAAGATAGGCCTCAGTCTGTGGCCAGACGCATCAAGAACGGTCAGGACATGACAGTGATGGACGGTTCACCTCGATTGCACGTTGAGGAGACTGACTATGGCTTCATCTACGGGTCTCGGAGGGACATCGGCGATGGCGAGTACTACTGGCGTGCAACTCAGTTCATCTTGCCAGCGTACAACTTGATACCAGGCCCGAGTTGGCCGATCACCGGCCACGCTTGGATTCCCATTGATGATGACCACACGTCCGTGTTCTCGTTCACCTACCAGCCCGACGAGCCCCTTGACCCCACACAAGTTGAGGGGCGTAAAGCATCCACGATGCAAATGGAGCGGGTGAAGCACAAGACGGTGGATGGCAAGATCATTGACGGCTGGCACGATGTGCGGAATTCCAGCAACGACTATTGGGTGGACCGAGAGTTGCAGAAGAAGACCAATTTCACTGGCATCCCTTACGGTCGTACTCAGGACGAGGCGATGACGGACAGCATGGGCCGCATCGTTGACCGCACCAAGGAGCACCTGGGTACCAGCGATACTGCCATCATCCATGCGCGTCGGCAGCTGCTTCGCATGGCGCGTGAGTTGCAGGAAGGGATCGAGCCGTCTGTGGCGCAGCATGCAGAGGCCTTCAACGTCCGCGCAATCGATGTGGTAAACACAACCGCCGACTTCAAGGAACTCCTAGCAAAGGATGGAGACCTGGCGAAAGGTACCGTCTAGCTAGACCCTGGTTCTTTTACACGGAAGTTGCATTCATTGGAGTTATATGTAAACTTTTACAGCGTTTCACTAATTTGAAATGATCTAGGCAGCCGCTATGAATGCAAGCGTACCATCTAGTTCCTGGTTGGAAACATTATTCCTCGATTGGGGAGTATTGTTTCCAACCAGGCGCCTCTCATTGTTGTCTTCGCCAGGTAGAATAGAGGCCTTCATACTCGCCAGGTCGAGACTACTACTTGGGGTAACTACAGGCCTTGGGTTGGCTACATTCTACCTTCCTGAAGCTATTGGCTATTGGCTATTGGCAGGGTATGCACGCCCCGGGAATTCACTCAGCCATAATTCCTGGGTGGACGATGATAAATGTTGGAATTTTGTCTCTCGGAGCATTGATTTTATGGGGATTTACAATTCAGGGGGCGAAGGCCAACAGAGAGGCTTTAAATACACTTCAAAACACATTCCCAACCATCAAGACTGACCTCGAAGAAATGACATCTCGCCACGGTGGGGTCATCCAAATCTTGCTTATCGCAGTCACGATCTCAATAGCTATTATTGCGTTCGCTTCATTGGTTCAGGAGGATTTACTCTGGTGGAAGGTTCCAAGGGTACATGTCCCGATGGCTCTAATACACTTATCAATAACATTCTTCGGGGCTTCGTTTTTCCTGCTGCGGAAATTGGCTATGGGAAGGCTGTTCACAATTTGTTTTGCTTCGGGCCAAGTGCCAGCCATATCGTGGAATGATGAGGAATCCAATGTGTACGTTAGAGCAGGGAGACATTATATCCATCTCACTGCGTTTGCAGGGTTTGCAATCCTTTACTTATTTGCATTTTGGTACGGGGCGGCTCAAGAATGGAACGTTGGGATGTTGGGTACAGGATTTGGCACGGTAACAACGATTTCAGTATTACCTCTATACGTGATTCTTGTACTAGGGCTCATCATTCAACCTATATTATCTCAAAGAGGCCATTTGAGGAGGGGAAGGCGTCGCAAGCTGGAGCCAATGGCTAATCGCCTTGACACTTTATCCGTTCAAGGCTTGGATGCGGTTGGTCAAGTAGACCGCGGAATCACGAACACTTGGGCGTGGTTTCAATTCATCTCAATGTCTTATCCTGAATGGCCGGTATCTCCTGCGCAGCGCAGGTTTGTGGTGGCAACCACGACCGGATTATTAATACCTCTAATTGCAAGTGCAATGAGAACGATGTTCGGCTAATAGGAACGCATGGATGACCAAGTTGGATTAGAATTGCATTCCTTGTTTGGGCATCAGCCAGAACAAGGGCTTCACAAACGGAACACAACAAAGCCCCCTCATTGAGGGGGCTTCATGTTTGCCTTGTTTTCTGGCGACCCCGACGGGATTCGAACCCGTGATCTTCGCCGTGACAGGGCGATATGTTGGGCCACTACACCACGGGGCCGCGCACTACCTATCGTAGCTGTCGCATAGGGAGAGTGTCAAGGGAGTTAAGGCGTAAAACCTACTGGCCCTTCTCCATCTGCTCCCGCTGCCACGCATAGTCCACTTTGTCGTCGTAGAACTTGTCCGGATGCTCCACAGCCCAAATCTGCTTGCGGATGTTGAAGTTGTCTGGCTCCAGGGCCACACCCTCGCGCCATGCGGCCATCGCTTCGTGCGTCTTGCCGTCCTGGTAGAGCGTCAGGCCGCGTCGGAAGTGCTCCAACGCCTCAGGGTGCTTGATGACCTTCTCGGCTTCAGCTGCAGAAAGGGTGGACAGCTCGTCGAGGGAGGGTTCCGTCGCCCACGACTCCGCCAGCGCAAGGTGCTCCGGCTTGTGGATATCGAAGCCACCGCGCTTGATGTAGCGCACCGTACCCTGCTCGTCCACGAAGACGGCGTTGGGGATGGCTTTGCAGCCCAGCGCTTGGCCAACACGGTTCTCAGCGTCTACCACTGTGGTGAAGGTTGTACCGGCTTTGTCCGTGTAGCGCGTGGGTAGGTTAGGCCCCTGGGCGTCTACCGCTATGGAGAGGAACTCCATGCCCTGGGGGTGATGCTTCTCGTAGTACTCCTGCCAGACCGGCAGTTGTTCACGGCAGGCTCACCATGACGCCCACATGAACAGGATGTGCTTCTTGCCCCGGAAGCTGGCCAGCGATACTTGTTCGCCGCTCAGGCTTGGGAGCGTGATGTCAGGAATCTGGTCGCCCACGTCAATGTAGGCGGTAGGCTGTGTAGCCATAGATGTCCCCCTCGAAGTGATTGCTGTGTGTCAGGCCGACGGCCTGTTTCTAGAATGCTCAGCCAAGGCCGTGATACCCGATGACCACTTCTTCGCCGATAAGCATGACGGGGGTGATGGGCTCGGCGTTGGAGAGCTTGAGCAGCTCATCCTTGGCGCCGGGGACTTCGTCGATGTCGATCTTGGTATATGTCTTGCCTTCATCGTCCATTTCTGACATTGCTGCGTCAGAGTAGCTGCAGTCCTTCTGCGTGTAGATAGTTATCGTTGCTGCTTCCTGGGTCACATCCGCACCTCAATTCCCTGGTTTCTTACTGGGTATGATACCTATCCGCGTCAAGAGGTGCAAAGTCCCCTCTCCCGCGCCCATACGTGGACGCGGTTAGACATTTGGAAATCACAGGGAGACCCTCCGATAATTTGGTGGCAACACCCAGAAAATATGATAATAATTTTTGGATAATCACCCAGTTGTCAACCGATATATTGACGAATAGCATGAGAAATACTATTATTGATATAGAGAAAATCTCTCAGTACAAATTAGATTATTGGAGGTCATCGCCATGATGAACACAATGCCTTACCTGCTCTCTTCTACTACTGATGACCTTCTGCGTGCTACGCGTCGGTTGGAGCAGGCGACAAGAGAGTCGTGGAGCATGAACTGGTCCCAGTTTGCTTTGCAGTGCTCCCACAAGGTGATGGTCAACTCAGCCTTTGTTTTGGATAACTCGCTGGAATCCATCCACCGCTATGTGGAAGCCCAACACACCCTTGCGAAGGGCAAGTCCAAGCGGTAGTATTGTCACTCGCACAGGCACGTTAAACCCAGCCTTGGTATGAATTGCGTGAATGTCTGTGCCTCACAACTTATGACTGAAGATCGTAACGTAGGAAAATACCCCGTGAGCGTGGCCTCAAACCTCACGGATGTCGCCGAACATCGCCTAAGGGCGTTTGAGACGGCTGGTTTGTTGGAGCCTCAAAGAACAGAGGGTGGAACCAGGCTCTATTCAGACGCAGATCTGGAATTGATCCAGAAGATTGCTGAACTGGCTGATAAAGGTATCAACTACGCAGGTATCCGCGAGGTCTTGGAGATCATCGGCGACGATGAGGAGACCGGAGAAACTTCTGACTCAGAGTAGACGCGTACAAGATTGATCGAACCAAAGAGAAAGCCCTCCGAGTTATCGGAGGGCTTTCTCTTTGAAACTACATATCCATCTTTTTTTCGCCGGAGAGATAGGCTACCGGCTCTTTGGAGAATGCCACCCTGCAGCCTGGCCCGCAGAAGTAGTACACCGTTTCGCCGAACTGGTGGGTGCCGCCGGGGGCCTTCTTCACGTCCACAGTCATACCGCAGACCGGGTCGATTGCCGTCTCGTCCTTGCCGAACAGGCCTAAAAACTTTGGGCTCATTGTTTTCCTCCTGCTTTTATTTTCTTTTTGTTTTGTACCGTCAGTCAGCTCGGGTCCAGGGCTCACCCTGGTTACCCTGGCTTGAAACGCCTCAATCGTAGCGAGTTGGTAATGACCGACACGGAGCTGAATGCCATTGCTCCTGCCGCCAACATGGGATTCAGGAAACCAAGCTCACCGAACATGAACTCCAGGCTGCTTGGCACGCCGCTCCCCCACGTGGTGAACACCGGATAGAACGCGCCTGCTGCGATGGGGATCAGGGCCGTGTTGTAGAAAAATGCCCAGAACAGGTTCTGTCGAATCGTGCGAATGGTTGCGCGACTCAAGTTGAACGTCGTTAGAAGCCCGTGCAGGTCACCGCGTAGTAGCGTCACGCCAGCCGATTCCATCGCCACATCGGTGCCTGTGCCCATCGCGATGCCGACGTCTGCCTGAGCCAGCGCGGGCGCATCGTTGATGCCATCACCCACCATTGCCACGACCAACCCCTCAGCTTGCAGCTCCTTGATCTCCGCCGATTTGTCCTGCGGCAGTACGTCAGCCACGATGCGGTCGATGCCAACCTGCTTCGCGATGGCCTCTGCCGTTTTACGGTTATCGCCCGTGAGCATCACTGGCTCCAACCCCATTGCCCGGAGCTTGGCCATGACCTCTGCCGCTTCCGGCTTGATGGTGTCTGCGATGGCGACGATGCCGATCAAGGTGTCGTCTGCTGCGATGTACACCGGCGTTTTGCCGCTCGTTGCCAGGGCTTCTGTTTCAGCAGCGGTCTCGCCCAACCCGACATTGCGCGATGCCATCATGACGCTGTTGCCGATGGCGACCACGGTGCTTCCCACCTTGGCAACGATGCCCTGACCGGGTATTGCTTCGAAGTCGCTTGGCTGTTCCAGCTCGATGGTTCGTTCCTCGGCGGCCGTGACCAACGCTTCACCCAGGGCATGCTCAGAGCCTCGCTCCGCTGACGCGGCCAGTCGGAGAACTTCGGCTTCGGTGACACCTATCGGGATGATGTCCGTCACGGATGGTTTGCCCACCGTCAGCGTGCCGGTCTTGTCGAGCACGATGGTTTGGATCTTGCGTGCCCGCTCCAGCGCTTCTGCGCTCCGTATAAGCACGCCGTTTGCCGCGCCGATGCCCGTGCCAACCATGATGGCCGTTGGTGTGGCCAATCCCAGGGCGCAGGGGCAGGCGATGATGAGCACTGCTACGAAGGTGAGCATGGAGTAGGTCAAAGAGGGCGATGGTCCAAGCGTGAACCAGAGTATGAATGCCAGAGATGCCACGCCGATGACGATGGGAACAAAGTAGGACGCCACCACATCTGCCATCTTCTGGATAGGTGCTTTGGAACCCTGAGCCTCTTCAACCAATCGAATAATTTGGGAAAGCGCAGTGTCTGTGCCTACCTTGGCCGCGCGGAATGTGAAACTGCCAGTCCTGTTGGTTGTTGCGCTGAAGACATGGGCTCCAGCCGCCTTTTCCACCGGGAGGCTCTCGCCGGTGAGCATGGACTCGTCTACTTCAGAGGCGCCATCGATGACCGTGCCGTCCACGGGAATGTTCTCGCCCGGTCTGACAACGATGAGGTCGCCGACAAAGACCTGCTCAACGGGGATGTCTTCTTCCTTCCCATCGCGCAGGACTCGTGCTGTCTTGGCTTGCAGCCCCATGAGTCGACGTATGGCTTCAGAAGTCTGGCCCTTCGCCTTTGCTTCAAGATATCGCCCGAGTAGGATGAGCCCAATGATGATGGCGGCGGTATCGAAGTAGACTGCCGATTCCACGCCTCGCGCTTCAAAGAAGTCTGGAAATACAGTCACAGCAGCGCTGAACGCGTACGCAGTGCCCGTGCCTATGGCGATGAGCGTGAACATGTTGGATGTCCGGTGACGCACCGCGCCGAGGCCTGAGGTGAAAAACCCCCAGCCAGCCCAGAAGATGACCGGCGTTGCCAATGCCCAGAGGGTGTAGTGGTTCTGCAGGAACCCCGGCATCCAGGGGAATATGTCTTCCAACGTGCCCAGCATGATAACCAGGCCAAGGGTCAACGAGACCGCCAGCTTGTTCCGAAGCTCACGTACCTCGTGAGTCTTGGACAGCCGCTCGATCTCCTCTTCATTCGTTGTGCCGTCGCCAGCCACACCTGACATGATGTACCCGGCGTCTTCCACGGCCTTGCGAAGAGAATCCAGCGAGACGACCCCCGGCATGAACTCAACAGAGGCCTTTTCCGTTGCAAGGTTCACCTGGGCCTTCTGCACCCCGGAAACGCCGCTAAGGGCATGTTCCACGTGCATGATGCATGCGGCGCAGGTCATCCCACCAATGGTGATGCTGGTCTTCTCCATTGGCACACTCTGGCCGGACGCCTCAACTGCGGCGCTTAACGCTTCAGGCGTGGGCGGGTTCTTCGATGACACTTCCAGTGTGGCTTCGGCAGTTACCAGATCTACATGAGCGCTCTCCACGCCGGGAACGCCCCGCAGCGCCTGGGCAACAGCCTCAGCGCTGGCGTTGTCCGTCAGTCCGATGATGGGAAGTATCAATGCATTTTGCGTTGTTGTCATAACTAGTTCCTTTGGCCCAATGCCTGTCTACTTGTTTGAGAGGGCGTACAACTCTTCCAGCTCCTGGATGACGTCCTCAGCGTTTCCTTCTTTGATGGCATCTATCACGCAGGAGTGCAGGTGACCGTCCAAGAGGACGCCCTCCACCTTCTCCACGGCCTTACGCACAGCGTACAACTGCTTCAGGATGTCCACGCAGTACTGCTCTTCCTGCACCATTTTCCTGATGCCCTCCAGGTGTCCCTGGATGTAGTTGAGTCGTTTTAACGCTTCGTCTTTTGGCGCTGTCAACATGCCTGTTCCTCTTTTACCCATACCCCCCGGGAGGGGGTTTACAGTCATCCTACTCTTCACCAAATGCCTGGTCAAGAGAGTGCGATGGGAGTGTAGTAAACACCCATATATTAATCGTGCAGGTCGTGTAGAATATTCGACGATGATTCTTGACTACGAACTCGCCACATTCATTGCTATTATTGCAATCATTCTCGTTGCAGGCACCATAAAAGTCACCCTTGGTGTCGGCTTCGCACTGGTTGCTACGCCGTTGTTGTTGCTGGTTATGGATGCCGATGCGGTGGTGGCATTCATTGCCCCATTGATCCTCCTGCAGGACATCATCATCCTTCGACAGACCTGGAAACACGTCCCCTGGCGCAGTGCAATATTCCTGGCCATCTCGGCCATCGTTGTGGCCCCCTTTGCAGCACTCCTGCAGACGGAACTGGACCCTGACACCCTTCAGATAGCCATCTCTCTGATCATCATCTCTGCTGGTGTCATCCTTCTTTCCGGCGTGAAGTTCTCCATCAAGAATGAAACGGGCGCATTGATTGTAGCTGGCGGGATCAGTGGAGCATTGTTCCCGTTGGCAGGCATCTCCGGGCCTCCGGTGGCCCTGTTCCTGGTGAACCAGCGATGGGAAATGACCACGATGCGCGCCGTCCTGGCTGCCTTCCTGGTTGCGCTGGAAGCGGTGACCATTACGACCTTCGCTTTACGGGGCGTAGTGGATGGCGAATCTTTGGCCCTAGATGCCATGATGCTCCCGGTGTTGGCTGTAGCGGTAGTGTTTGCAACCATCCTCTTGCGGCACATCGATTCGGATCGTTACCGGAAGGCAGTGACCGGTGTGATTGTGTCCTCTGCAGCGCTAGGTCTGATTAGCCTTATCGTCAGTTCCCTATAACGCGCTCCTATTCAGAACCCCGCTCCGTGGTACACTTGACGTAGGTGCAAATTCCCCGGCGCTATCCTTAATACCGATTCCTCCGTTTTACTTCATGACCCTATCCACGGATATGGTGTGGATATTGGAGAGAACCGTCTGTATTATTCCAACGTTTTACTCCACAACGGCACCAGGAGGCGAAGCCTGTGAGCCCAAAGCGACGTTCAGAACAACCCCGAGAAGTCCCTCTACTGGTGCGACGCGACATTGTCGTGTTCCCGAATGCCGTGGCCCAGGTCATGGTATTCCGTGCGTCCTTCCAAAAAGTCATTGACGATGCGATGGCGAATGACCGTGTCATTGCTGTGGTTGGTCGAAGGAATGTCCGGCAACGGGAGTTCCTGCCCAGTGACCTCTATGAGACAGCCACCCTCGCCACCATCTCACGCGTGCTGCGGATGCCGGACGGCTCTGCCAGCGTAGTGCTGGAGGGTTCCCGGCGTGTGCACATCGATGAAGTCACCTCAACAGAACCCTTCTACAAGGCAATGGTTACGCCGTTGGACGAACCCCGTAGCCGATCTCTGAAGTCAGAGGCTGGTATGCGTGTAGTCGTCGATCTCTTTGGCGAGGTGTCCAGAAGCTCGCAATCGGTTGGTGAAGACGACTACATCTCAGCGCTGAACGCTACGAACAACGGAGCCCTTGCGGACTTGGTGGCCAATGCACTGCAACTCAGCATCCCTCAATCACAGGAAGTGCTTGAAGAGTTGAGCCCAACCAAGCGGTTGGATTTGGTTCATCGCATGCTCGCACGTGAGATGGAAGTCCTGAAGCTGCAGACCAAGATGCAGGCTGAAGTGCAGGCTGAGATAGAGAAGACCCAGCGTGAACACATATTGCGTGAACACCTGCGGGTGATTCAGCAGGAGCTTGGTGAGGTGGACCCCACTCACAAGGAAGCGCTGGATCTACGCACCAAGATTGAAGAATCCGGAATGCCTGAAGACGTTCAGAAGAAGGCGCTGGAAGAGATGGAGCGGTTGGCGCTCATTCCCAGCATGTCGCCAGAGTCTGCTGTTCTGCGCAACTACCTGGACTGGTTGGTCGCGCTACCGTGGGGTGAGGCTGAAGCCGACAACCTGGATACGGTGAACGCTGCAAAGGTTCTGGATGAGCACCACTACGGTCTCACCAAGGTCAAGGAGCGCATCCTGGAATACATGGCTGTGCGCAAGCTTTCTGAAGGGAAGCTCCACACACCGATACTCTGCTTTGTTGGCCCTCCCGGCGTCGGCAAGACATCCTTGGGCAAGTCTATAGCAGAGGCATTGGGCCGCCCGTTCGTTCGGATGAGCCTGGGCGGCGTCAGAGACGAAGCGGAAATCAGAGGCCACCGGCGTACCTACGTGGGTTCGCTGCCTGGCAGGATCATTCAGACCATGAAACAGGCCGGCGCAGTCAACCCGGTGTTCGTACTGGACGAACTCGATAAGGTGGGTGCCGACTTCCGTGGCGATCCTTCATCGGCGTTGCTGGAAGTCCTTGACCCGGAGCAGAACCACGCCTTTAGTGATCACTATTTGGAGATTCCCTACGACCTCTCCAAGGTGCTCTTCATCGCCACCGCAAACGTCCTGGACACGGTGATCCCTGCGCTACGAGACCGACTTGAGATCATTGAACTTCCGGGCTATACGGAAGAAGAGAAGATCAAAATCGCCCAGCGGTTCCTCCTGCCCAAACAGACCCATGAGAACGGGTTGGATGAACACAAGGTTAACTGGGGATATGAGGCACTACGCAAGCTGGTTCGTGGATACACCCATGAAGCCGGGGTACGAAACCTGGAGCGAGAGATTGGAAGCGTGTTCCGCAAGGTAGCCAAGACCGTAACCGATGGCAAAAAGCCCCCCGCGCGGATCAACACGGGCTACCTGACAAAGTCTCTGGGGCCTGAGCGGTATTCCTGGGGTGCGGCAGAGGCCGAGGATGAGGTTGGGGTTGCCACCGGGGTTGCGACAACGGCCGTTGGCGGCGATGTCCTTGCCGTAGAGGTCACGGTCATGGACGGTAAGGGAGACCTGATGCTGACGGGGTCTCTGGGCGATGTCATGAAAGAGTCCGCCCAGGCGGCATTGAGCTACACCCGAGCGCGATCAGAGAAACTGAAACTACCGCCAAAAGTATTTGAAAAACACAATATCCATATCCACCTCCCATCGGGTGCAGTCCCCAAGGACGGCCCCTCCGCCGGGGTGACGCTGGTCACGGCGTTGGTGTCCGCTTTAGGTGGCCGAGCCGTGCGCAAAGACGTGGCAATGACCGGCGAGGTCACGCTACGGGGCCGCGTGTTGGAAGTCGGCGGCATCAAGGAAAAGGTACTGGCTGTGCATCGGGCCGGCATCAAGACCTTCATTCTGCCCAAGAAGAACGGAAAAGATTTGCTGGATGTCCCGGCCCAGGTGCGAAAGTCGCTGACCTTTGTGCCTGTAGACACCGTGGACGAAGTATTGGCAGTGGCTCTCGTGCCGCTATCACCTGCACAACCCTAGCCCCAGACCCAGGGAGGCAATGTGAACTGGTTAGATATCGTCATCATCGTGACCATGGGCATCGCTGCGCTCATGGGCTATAAGACCGGCGTCATCAAAGGGTTCCTCAGCATCATCGGTATCATCGTCGGCGTAGTGCTGGCGGGGCAGTTCGGCGACACCGTCGGCGATAAGATGACCTTCATCGACAACCCTGACGGCGCGACGATTGCCGGGTATGCGGTAGTGTTTGGCGCTCTGTTCATAGGCGCATTGATTGCCGCTAGTGTTCTGCGTAAGCTTCTGGACTTCATCCTGCTGGGTTGGGTGGACAACCTGGGTGGCGCGGCCCTGGGCATAGGCGCAGCGGCCATTGTTTGGACAGGTTCCATTGCTGCTGCGGGCTCGTTCCCCGTTGGTTTCTTGAACGATGCTGTCGAGGGGTCGTCGCTGGCACCGGACCTGGCAGACAAAGTTCCCTTTGTCCTTGACCTGCTTCCGGAGGAGTACAGCGATGTCCTCTCCTTTGTTGAAGGCACCGATCTACCTATTCCAACGGTGAGTTTGTCTGGCGTTGAAGTGAAGGAAGCATCCGCTAGCGGGATTACGCTGGGTGTGACGCTTTCCATCGACAACCCTAACCGCTTCGGCGCTAGCCTCCCGGATATTGAATACGAGATTTACCACAACGAGGACGGCACTCAGACCCTCTTGGCTACTTCTTCCGTGCGCGACATCCGGATGGATGCCAACGCGGTCACGGACATTGAGCTTGAATGGGTAATTGATACAGCCGGGGCACTCGACTCAGCCAGCACGATTAGGAGCATCATTGCTGGTGACAGCGTGGATGTGACCATCAAGGGAGAAGTGATTGCAAAGTTTCTGTCGATCACGGTGCCCGTTCCCTTCAGCTTTGAAAAAAAGATAGGGTAACGCCACAGAGGGCTCGGACTTGCGGCACCTCAAGGAACCTGAGAAGATAGTTCTACCTGGTAAGCAACGGATGGCACAGCGGGCGAGGCTCGCAGGAGCGTGAAACGTGTTCGGACTATTTAGGGGCGGTCTCGGCGGACCTGAACTCATCGTCATCTTGTTCATCGTTCTGTTGCTCTTTGGTAGCACTCGATTGCCGAAGCTGGCAGGGTCTATGGGCAAAGCCATCAAGGAGTTCAAGAAGACTGCGAACACAGCGTTGGATGACCCTGCTCCCAAAACTACGACACGGAAGTCACGAGCCAAGACTCCAAAGTCGTAAACGCCCTCAACCACTAATTGAAATCAAAACGCCCCGCTATTCTTGATACGTTCAGGAAGGCGGGGCGTTTGCTATTCTCGAATAGATCGCTATTGCGGCTAGGACTCCTTTGCCTTCAACACAGCAACTCCCAGGGATCCCGGCCCCAGGTAGGTACCCAGCACAGGGCCGAACCTGCTGACAACCATGTTCGCCGAAGGGACTTGCTGGGCCATAGCGTCTGCAATGATAGAGGCGTCATCAGCTGAATCACTAGACATAACACCCACGGCTTCAAGCGGAGCCAGTGCTGAGGTGATGGCAGCTATACGCTCCAGCCCCTTGGCGCGGGTGCGTACCTTCTCAACGGGGTGGGCAATACCCTCATGCAGGGTGAGGATGGGTTTGATGCGTAAAAGCGAACCGAGGAACGCCTGAGCCTTCCCGATGCGACCACCCTTTTCAAGGTACTCCAATGTCTCCACCAGGCCGTAGAAGCTCGCCCGTTCCGAGGCGCTACGGGCCTCTGCAACGACTGCTGCTATCGATGCGCCGCTCTGCGCGACCTTAGCCGCAGCTAGGGCAATGAGTCCCAGCGCCAGCGAGGCCTGCAGCGTATCAACGACTTCAATAACATCGCTGGCCATCTCGGTCACAGCTAACTGCGCCGAGTTCACCGTGCCACTGACTTTGGACGAGATATGCACGGACACGATGCCGTCTGCTTCCTTGAGAAGACCCTGATACGCCTCCATGAACGCGCCCACCGCGGGCTGCGATGTCTTTGGCAGTTCTGAGCTGGAGACCAGCCGTTGATAGAACTCGTCGGCCTGGATGGTGACCCCGTCCAGGAACTGGTCATCGCCGAAGTGCACGTTGAGTGGCACCACGGTAATGCCCATCTCCTGAGCAAGAGCCGGAGGCAGGTCTGCTGTGCTATCCGTTACGATTCTGACGGCCATCGGTTGCTCCTTAAAACAGTGAGAGACCGAAAGGTGTACAAAAGGTGTGGAGTAGATTGTATATCACTGCGCAAGAGGGCAGGGTCAGCCTGGGTCCCCGGCAAGCCCTGGTGGGTCCCGGGCATGCCCGGGCTATTCGATGGAGACCAGGTAGTGGTAGTGGGGTTGGCCCCCATGGATGGCCTCAACCTCTGTGCCGGGGTGAGCGGACTGCAGGCTCTCAACCGCGTCGTTGGCTTCTTCTTCTGAGGTATCATCGCCCCAGTAGATCGTGACAAGTGAGCCTGCTTCAGGAGCAGCGGCATGTACCAACGATATCAGGGCGTCGTGATGCGATGCTGCAGCCTCAATCAACCTTCCTTCCAGCAGTCCCATGACCTGCCCACCTTGCACCTGCACCCCGTCCACCTGGGCGTCACGCACCGCTGTTACCACCTCGCCACACAGCACCGTGGAGACGCTGCGAGTCATGGTTTCGGCGTTATCCTCGATGCTTTCTTCCGGCGAGTACGCCAGCATCCCGGCGATGCCCTGTGGCAGCGTTTTGCTCGGGACAACGCGTACCGGAATGGTCGCCAGCTCCGCCGCCTGTTGCGCTGCGGGCACTACGTTGGAGTTGTTCGGCAGGAGTATCGCGGAGTCGACATGAAGGGCATCGATGGCGTCCAGCAGCTCCTGGCAACTGGGGTTCATCGTCTGCCCACCGTTCACGATAACCCCCACACCCAGGCTGCGGAAGACGGCTTCCAGACCTGATCCCTGCACTACAGCAACCACGCCCAGCGGGGATGAGGGGAGTTCGTCGTGGTGAGCGGCGTGGAACTCCTGGTGTTGGGCGTCCATACTCTCTATCTTGACCTGATCTACAGTCCCCCACGACTTCGAAAGCTCTACCAGGGCGTCTGGCTCAAGGGTGTGGGCGTGGACGCGGACGAGACTCTCGTCGCCAATGACCACGGTGGATTCTGCCATCACGCTTATCCGCTCCCGAAAGTCGTCGGGGTCCAACCCCTGGCCGCTGATAACGAACTGGGTGCAGAAGCCATAGACCTCTGATTCAATCGAGTCCAAGAAGTTCGGGTCGACGTGCCCTGTAACCTCATTCAATTCCAGAACTACGTCCGACAGGTCATCGCCACGGAGTGCTCGCAACGCACCTTCAAGTATCAACGCAAAACCCTCGCCTCCGGCGTCCACAACCCCCGCGGCTTTGAGCACGGGCAACTGCGATGGCGTTTGGGCAACCGCTTCCCGACAGGCTTCCAGACCCTCGGAAAGGACGGCAGTGATGTCAGCGTCAGGTGACTTGCTTGCTGCATGCATCGCTTCCGCACTCATGCGAATGACGGTCAACATCGTGCCTTCTACCGGGTTGCTGACGGCGCGATAGGTGTCGACGCCCCCCTCGATGAAGGCTGTAGCCACAAGCGAAGCATCGGCGTCGGCATGTCCATCGAAGGTGCGGGCGAGGCCTCGAACAAACTGTGAGAAGATGACGCCGCTGTTCCCCCTGGCTCCAAGGAGGGCGCCGTGGGCTGCTGAATTAGCTACTTCACTGAGCGAGGAGCCGGAGACGGTGTTTGCCTCATCAACAACGGCTCGTAGGGACAGGAGCATGTTGGTGCCTGTATCGCCATCGGGGACAGGAAAGACGTTCAAAGCATTGATGGCCTCAACGTTGGCTTCCAGCACCTGAGCGCCGGCGGAGAGCATTTTGCGTAGTCCGTCTCCGTCCAACCTCATCACCAATGATGTTTTGTCCATGACGTCCTCCACGGTGGGTGCTGTTCAGCTTGCCCAAGGGAAAAGCCTATGGTACAGTAACCATTAGTCTTCATCCAAGCGAAACACCATTGTAAAAGGGCAGAACATGGCGAGTTGTCAGGTATGCGGTAAAGTCGGAAGCTCCGGCCACAATGTTAGCCATTCGAAACGGCGAACGAACACTCGTTGGTTGCCCAATGTGCATCGCGCGACAATGGTGATAAACGGACAGCGTCAGCGGGTCAAGGCCTGCACGCGTTGCATCCGTACCCAGTACAAGTCCGCCAAGGTCAAGTAACCCCCGGGCGGAACCCCCGGAGTTCTTTCCAAGCACATGTACACCATCCTGGTAGTCGTGTGCCCTAAATACTGGGGATGCTTTCACGCAATCGAGCAACAGCTTCAGCCACACTCTCACGGTCGTTGTAGATTGCAGAACCCGCAACCAACACCGTAGCCCCTGCTTCCACCACCTGCGCCACCGTGTTCACGTTTATGCCGCCGTCCACCTCTAGCTCCGCGTCCAGAGAAAGCTCGTCCAGCAACGCGCGCAACTTGCGGACCTTGGGCACCACGGATGGGATGAACTTCTGGGCAGGAAAGCCCGGGTTCACCGTCATGGCAAGTACCAGGTCAACGTCGGAAAGCACCTCTTCGATGGCGCTGATCGGCGTTCCAGGGTTGAGCGCGACGCCCGCACGGACGCCAGCTTCCTTAATCTGGTTGATGACGCGATGCAGGTGTGTACACGCCTCGACATGCACCGTTAGGATCGATGCCCCCGCTTTGGCGAAGTCGGGGATAAGCTGGTCCGGCGATGTGATCATGAGATGGACATCTAGCGGAATGTCTGTCCTTGCTCTGAGGGCATCGACAACAAGGGGGCCGAAGGTGAGGGTGGGGACAAAGTGTCCGTCCATCACGTCTACGTGGATGTAATCCGCTCCTGCTGCCACAGCCTGATCCACCTGTTCACCATAGGCTGCCGGGTCTGCCGAAAGGATGGATGGTGACAGTTTGATGCGGGCGGATTCCAGCATGATTTCTCTCCTGTGGCTACAGACGTCTTTCACTAGAGGCACAGATATGATACAACATGACGTGCTCTAGCTCCCATTACACACAAGGAAAGTTGGCCTCACCGCTTTGTCTCCCGCAATCTTCGCAGTATTGGCCGGGCTGTTCTTCGCCCTCTCATCTATCTACACAAGATGGGGTCTAGAGCGAGCCAGCACCGGATCCGCCGTCCTGATTACCGCCCTTGCCAACGTCGTGATCTTCTGGCCGCTGTTCCTCATCTTCGCTCCCTTCGAAAGCATCTCAAGTTGGGCCGTGCTCGCCTTCATCGGAGCAGGTGCTTCGGGGCCGTTCCTTGGCCGTTTGCTGCTTTTCATCGGCATGGCCAGGGTGGGCGTCTCCGTAGCTACTCCCCTGTACAACATCCAGGTGCTCTTTGCCGTGATAGGCGGCGTTATCTTCTTCAACGAGACGCTGACTCCTTTTGTCGGCCTTGGCACGGTCGTGTTGCTGGCCGGTGTTGCAATGCTGAGTCTGGACGCCTCCGGCGGGAACAAGGATCAACCGAGACGCCTTAAAGACCTGGCATTTCCGCTGGCCTCTGGGTTCTTCTTCGCTGTCTCCTTCATGCTCAGGAAGTGGGGCTTGGAGATTAAGCCGGAAGTGTACCTGGGTCTGGCGATGATGGCCTCCACGTCGTTCTTCACTGCCTTTGTCATCGGGCCGATTCAAGGGAAGCCGCTAGCCTTTCCCAAAGGTCATCCGCTGGTGATGTTTGCGATTGCGGGACTCCTGACAAACGTGGCGCAGCTGTTCAGCCTGAATGCCATCCTGAAAGGCGACCTTGTGGTGGTCATCCCGCTGCAGAACACGCAGCCGCTCTTTGCGTTGATACTTTCTGCGTTATTCTTGCGACGGCTTGAACGTGTGACGATGATGGTGGTTGCTGGCGCGATGCTGGTGGTGGCAGGGGCGGTATTGGTCAACTTCTAACGGGAAGCGATCACATAAAAAGATCCCCGCCCCAATGCTTCGGGACGGGGATCTTTTTATTATCCTGCTGACTTAGCTAAGGTGCTTGCCAAAGAAGGTGAGGGTCCTGGGCCAGGCGTCCTCAGATGCTTCCTTGTTGTAGCTGCCACGATCGTCGCAGAAGAAGCCGTGGCCGGCGCCCTTGTAGATGTGGAACTCCCCATCTTTGCCGGCACCCTTAAGAGCCGCTTCAATCTTGTTGACATGAGCAGGCGGAATTCCAGCGTCGTCTTCCCCAAAGAATCCGATGACGGGGCAGGCAACCTTAGAAGCCTGGTCAAGACCGGAAGGTGTGCCGGCGGGAGCGTCGTCACGGGGGACGATGCCGCCACCGTAGTAGATTGCCGCAGCCTGGATGCCGGGCACTGCATGGGATGCCAGGTAGACCACGCCACCGCCGAAGCAGTAACCAACGATGCCGATGCGCTCATTGGCGCCACTCTCGCCCTTGAGGTGAGCAATCACCGCGTTCAGATCGGCTGTGATGCCTTCAGGCGTGGTTGTTGCTCGGAGTCGGAACGCCTCATCGCGATCTTCGTAGGGGACTGTCAGTCCTGCGCCTTCGCGGTAGAAGAGATCGGGTGCCACAGCGTAGTATCCCTCTGCCGCAAACCGGCGGGCTACGTCCTTGATGTGGTTATCAACGCCAAATATCTCTTGAATGACGATGACCGTGGGATGGGCCTCATTGTCTGCAGGGCGGTACGCAAATCCGGTCATTGTTCCGTCTGCGGTCTTAATAGCTAGATCTTCAGCAACGGTATCCATACTTCCTCCTCAGTTGTGCCGGGACTGAGTGTGTATTTTATCCAACACGCTGCAAATGGCAAGGGGTTCAGGATGTTAGGTGGGATTAGGGCAACTGTGACCGAGGGCTACTGTTGGCGATTGTGAGCAGGCGGTCCACCAGAGTATATGATGCGTAGATCTTGAGGACATAGCCGTCAGAGCCCGCCTTCACGCTACGTTCCATGAGGTCACCTCCGTAGGCGCTAAGAACGATAATTTGCACTGTTGGGAAATTGGCTTTGATTTTAATAATGGTCTCAATGCCGCTGATGCCTGGAAGGAGCAAATCCATAGCAACCACATCAACTTTGGTGGATTCCAGCAATTGCAATGCATCTTCTCCGGTGGAGGCCTCTGCAATCACAGATATCTGTGGGCATTGCTCCAGAACACGTTTATTGACTTCGCGGACAGCATCGTCGTCATCAACCAGAAGAACCCGAACGCCAAACAGACTCAGGTCTCTATTCAGAGGTGTGGCGTAGGACGGCTGTCTAGGGTTCATATCAGCAACCACCGCCGCTTGATGTAGCGAGGGCTACTGAAATAGGAGCATTGTTTGATAGCGAATCAGTCTGTATGACTAACATTACAGGAATATTACGGCGTAAATGTATCCAGTAATTGGTGAATTCAGAGTGAATCACGTATGAAGTCGGTGTGAGATTTTTGGGGATCTATACGTTTGATTGCTACCAGAATCGGCGCATTATTATGGTCTTGAGGCAGTGCTGGACTGCTCCAGCACTGCCTCAAGACCGATGTTACATATCGAAGCTAACAACCACAGCGGCATTCACGATGATCGATGAGTCCGTCCCATCCTCGTTGGGAACTTCCAAGCCACCCTGGACGACAGTGATCGTGTTGTTGTTCCCGTGGGGCAGCGCGGCCAGGACTTCTTCGCCGTCCACAGAGCTTGGGTCTGGAGCGCCAATGGTCACATCAACGAACATATCATCAACATCTTTTCCGATATGCTTGGCTGCCCCAAAGCTGTTATGCCAGATGGCCTCACGGATAGCTCGTACAGCTGCCTTGGTGTTGTCCTTTCCGTGGAGGTCCGTCCCCATGCCCATTTCCAGGAGGAATCGCTTCTTTGCCATAGCGTCACGCCCTTTCGGTGTCAGGAATTTGCCAGGGCATGATAGCCCAATGCTTCAAGGTTAGCATCATTGGTATACTGCCGTGGCATTCTGGATGTCGGGGACTAAAGTCGCGATGAGGAGGCTGCTATGAACTGGTGCAGGTATCAGGACGGTGACCAGGTGGTCTACGGGATTATCGATGGCGATACGGTGAGAGCGGCCACCGGAGAGCCTCAACCGTTGTCGAGTGTTTCGCTGCGCCTCCCATGTATCCCACCCACGTTCTACGCTGCCGGAGCGAACTATCGAGCGCACCTGGCATGGGCTGCCGAGAACCTGGGCGGTAGCGGCAAAGCACCACCAAGGGCGGACATCGGCTATCGCGCAAACAACAGCCTGCTGGCCCACGGTGAGAACATCGTCATCCCTCGCGATTCAACGGGCGTCGTGCAGGTGGAGGGCGAGCTTGCGGCAGTCATTGGCAAGACTGTGAAGCACCTGACCCGTGAGAACGCGCTGGATTGCGTGCTTGGCTACACCATCGGCAACGATGTCAGCGAGCGCACGTGGCAGTCTGGCGACCGGACGCTGTGGCGGGCAAAGAACACTGACACCTTCAACCCCATGGGACCGTGGATAACGCCCGGCTTGGACCCGGAGGAGTTGGAGGTCACCACCCGCATCAACAGCGTAGAGGCTTCCCGGTATCAGACAAAGGACATGATCTTCTCGCTGGTGGATTTCCTGGTGGAGACGACAAAGTACGTGACCCTCTATGCGGGCGATGTCATGTGGATGGGGTGCGATGGTGAAACGCCGGTCATCAAGGCCGGTGACGTCGTCGAGATCGAGATACCGGAGATCGGTGTGCTTCGCAACCCGGTGGTGGGTGAGTAGTTTGTCGCGCGATGGTGAGGTCATGCCTGGGGGCGTTTCACAACAACCTTGCCTAAGTAGCCGTCAGTTAGCCTGGGTACAGGGCGCGCCCTGTTATTGTAGGGCGCGCATCTTCGGCGAGAATGCCAGCATGAGTGCGGAGATGACGATAAAGGCGCTTGCCAGCAGTGCGAGCCCCACGGGCGCTCCCCAGTGATCGGCGATGATGGTCAGTGGAAGTACGCCGATGGGCATCAGCCCCCACGTTAGCCCCTGAATCGCCATGACCCTGCCGCGATAGGCGGGCTCCACATACTCCAGCGTCAGGGAGTTTTGTAAGGTCATGCGTCCCGACTGGATTGCCCCGATGATGACCATGAACACGAGGGCCGGTAGGAATAGAGGAACAAACTCTGACAGGGCAGAGAAGCCAATGAGCACTATCCCGGAGAGTACACCACTGACGATCAGTAAATAACCCCTGCGTTTAATTTTGCTCATCCCGGCTATGATCAATGCACCAACCAGGCTCCCCGCTCCCATCAACCCTAGAAGCCAACCCAATCCGAACTCGCTGACCATGAAGACGTCTTTAGCAAAGATTGGCATCACAAATCGGATAGGTGCCATCATCATCACCTGAACAAAGCCCATAATCAGGAGCAGGAAGATGACGTTGTCCTTGCGAACATAGCTGAACCCTTGAGCAATGTCGCTCAATGCGCTCTTGCCCGTGCGGCTTGCCACAGCAACATGGCGTGACAACTTCCCTGTGACCATCCACGAGGCGATGTACAGCCCGGTGATGATGAAGTAGAGGTTGGCCATGCCTATCCAGGCCGAAAATCCGCCTGCAAGAGCGGGTGCCAGCATGCTCATGACGCTCATCGCCAGAGAGTTCAACGCCGATGCGTTCATGATCTTTTCTTTCGCTACAACCTGTGGAACGATGGCCTGTCTGGCGGGCATCATGAAGGGCATAATCGATCCGTGGATGAACGACGCGACCAGCAGGTGCTGCCATATGATGTTGTCGGTGAGAATCAGAATCGCAATGATTAGTGAAAGTATGGTGAAGGCGACCTGACACGTCTGGATGATGCGCTTTTTCTCTAGCCTATCTACCAGCACTCCGCCGTAAAGGGACAGGATGAGCCCAGGAGCACCCGCTCCAGCACTGACCCCGCCTAGAAGAAGGCCAGAGTCTGTCAGGTCATAGACGAAGAAACCCCTGGCAAAGGTCTGCATCTGCATGGCGCCCATGGTGAGGAGGGAGCCGATCCAGAGGAAGCGGAACTCTATGTTGGCTAGAGAGCTGAACGTGCGCTTGAAGTAAGAGCTCTCAACCTCTTCGCTGTCGGCATAGGACGCATTATCGGCAGAGGATGGGTGAACGCCTACACCGCCACCGGTTTGGGTAGACGGTTCAGGGCGCGCCGCGTTGGTAGGTTCGTTCTCGTTCATAGACTCCATGACGTTAGGCGAAGGTTGAAGTGACTGTTCAGAGACCGTGGGGGCTAAACCAAGAAGAGTGCCCTTGACCCCTCACTTAAGCATACATGAAGGTGGGAATCCCAACAAACACGCGCTATCGTTTTTGAGGCCAGGCTCGGATGCCAAAGGAAGAGAACACTGCCAGCACTGCTGCTACGAACGACACCTTGAACACGATGCCGATGTCTCCAACTTCGCCGATTTCCTGGCCTATCAGCCCTGCAATGATGGCGGAGCCTAGAATGCTGCCCAGATATCTACTAGTTGAATAGACCCCGGCAGCAGCACCAATCTGATTATCTTCTACAGACTCCACAGATGTCGTTTGCAGGCCGGTCATTGCGAGCCCAAGGCCAATGCCGATCAGGATGAGGCCGAGAACCAACGCTGACACAGAGATATCTGCACCGATAAAGGCCATAGGTGCAGCGGCGATTGCAGTGATGACCATCCCGATAGTCGTTGGAAGTCGCCTGCCGTTGCGGTCAAGCATGCGTCCGGCTACTACGGACATGACAATCATCCCAAAGGTCATTGATGTGAGGACAAGGCCCGTTTTCAATGCTGAGGAGCCGTCTCGCGCTGCCAAGAATAACGGAACCGCAATGAGAAGGGAGTACATGGAGAGATTGGTGAGCGCTATGCCCAGGCTTGATGCGGTGAATGATTTGCTGCGAAAGATGCGGGGTTGGAAGACAGGGTCCGGGTGCCTTGACTCTCTCCAGCCGAACCCCAAGATAACCAGAGCAATAGCGGGGGCACCCGCCGCCAACACCAACGTATCTCCCCCTTGGGCCATGTACAGGAGCATTGAGACCAATGCAACCAGGATTGCAGGAAGCCCCAGTGCTCCGATAACGTCGAACTGACCGAAGGAGCCAAGCCTCTGCGGCTTGGGAAGGTTGCTCCAACCGATGGCGAATGCTGGCACGATGACGATGACGCTGAAGAAGAAGACTGCACGCCAACCTGCAATTTCGGTCAGAATTCCACCGATGGGTGGCCCAAGCCCCGCAGCAACGCCAATGACCGCGCCGAGTATACCAAAGGCCATTCCACGTCTGGCCTCTGGTACTGATTCTCTGATGAGTGCCCCGGTGTTGGGTGTGATGAGGGCGCCGGAAACACCCTGCATGATGCGAAAGGCCATGAGGGTGGCAAGGTTTGGCGCAAAACCCGCCGCAATGGAAGAGGCTCCGAACATGATGAGCCCCACCAACACTACATTCCTGCGACCGAACCTATCGCCGATCTTGCCGCCGAGGGACAGGAGCGATGCCATCGCAATGAGGTAGCCCGTAATCAGCCAACCAGAGGTGGCCAGGCCCACATCAAAGTCTTCAATGATGCTTGGTAGCGCCACAGCCAGCATGGTGGAGTTGAGGGGAACCAGCATAGTGGCAAGGGCTGCAGTGAGGATTACCTTGCCTTCAGATTTTTTTGTGGAGCCTTGCGCCGCGCCAGTCATACCGTTTGTAGTACCGTCAGAGTTCAAGGGTGGGACTCCCATAGTGATAGGTCTATGCCATTTGGCGATATCGTAGTCACGCTATTGTACGGCATAATCAGCCGCTCGTCAGAGAGTTAGAGTCGCCATCCCTGAATCAGGTGTGCGCGAATATGGATTTCCGCATTGCGCGTTGATACCATGCCCTCCGCACTTACTCATGTAAAAAGGAGTCTATCATGACCACTCAATCGAACTTCCCCATCCCGGCAGATTTTCAAGGATTTGTCCTATGGGACAAGATGCACTGCCCCAGGCCGGTGACGGCTATGACCGAAGATGTATTCTGCCTGACCGGCATCACCAAGGGATTCACTGCTGCGATGGATGAATTTGCATCTCCGCTAGGCCTGGCTTATCAGGTCTTCAACACATACGCATACGCCGGATTCGTGCCGTTAGACCCCGGTGCTGAAGGCATGGAAGCTCGTATCGAGCGATACAAAAAGACCCTCGGCGACGTGCTACCAAGGATGGGTGAGCTGTGGGCGAACGAGTGGCTTCCGTCCATTCGACCGCAGGTCGACGAGGCGATCAAGCGCGACTACAAGAGCCTGTCTGATGACGCGCTGGTGGAGACCTTCGACAAAATGGTCGTCGAGTTCACGGAACGATATGTAGCCCACGGAAAGATAAACTACGTTGGTGTGTCTGCAAGCTGGTTCGCTGATTTCTACAACGAGACTTTCAGCCCAGATGACCCCACAGAGGCCTATCAGGTTCTCCAGGGATTCCCGACAAGATCTCTGGATGCGGGTCGGGGCCTTTGGAAACTCAGT
>Ga0114996_10001542_pt1 | contig 30896 bp, 20 predicted proteins | sample ArcticOcean_MG_C_4_FD_87039 | JGI IMG/M metagenome (GOLD analysis project Ga0114996, IMG submission 87039) | Marine microbial communities from western Arctic Ocean - ArcticOcean_MG_CB4_134 | ecosystem: Environmental > Aquatic > Marine > Oceanic | place: Arctic Ocean: Canada Basin | collected... | reverse complement strand
TCGCCGCATTGAGGGCAGGCAAGTAAGTCCAATAGGCGGTATTTCATACGAGATCGCACTCCTTTTTGTGCGGTGTAACTAATGTGTATTCTGAGTTCTCTTTTGCTGACAGCGACAGCAGTAAATCTCTCCATTTGCGCGCTTGATTCTGGGGACGAAATTGCGGGCGAATGGCGGCCATATTCTCTCTATAACGAGCCCGTAACTCCGGCCGCTCGACCAGTTCCGCCAAGCAGTTGGCCAGCGCATCTATATCCCCGAGCGGGGCAACCAACCCTATTTCGTGCCCTTCGACCAATTCGGCCGCCGCACCACTTGGCAGCGAAGCCAAAATGGGCAATCCCAGTTCGATATAATCAAATAATTTTGTGGGTGTAGCATATGAGTAAACCGGATCGCCCAACGACATGAAACCGATATCCGCCTCTTGCAGCACCTCTTCTAACTCTCGACGAGGCAGAAAGCCGCCGAATTTTACCCCTGGGACTATATGCTTTGCAACTTTGCGGCGGAAATACCTGCTTTCGGGTCCGTAGATTTCCACTTCTATACGTCCGCGCAAAGAAGGGTGGCGTTCCACTAGGACATGATAGGCCTGGAGCAGGACCTCGGGCCGCTGGATGCGGGAAATCGCCCCGGCATAAACAATCTTCAAGACGCCATCTCCCTCTCTGCTCTCTGCTGGTTCGAGCGTAGGGACAATATTGTAAACCACCCCGACCCTGCTTGGCTCCAGATCGTATCGACGCGTCAAATCCGCTGCCAAGGCCTCGGTAGTCGCGGTAACTGCGTCGGCCCGACGCATAACCCAGGCTTCCAAAGCGGCGTAGAAAGGACGGTAGATACGCCGCCAACCGCGCGACATAACGCCGGAAAAATCGTCGCGAAAGTCCACCAGAAGAGGCATTCTGTAATAGCGCTGCAACAGACAGGCAACTACTAGATTGGCAAAAACTGGGTAAACTGCAAAGAGAACTCCCGGTTGTCGCACAAGTGTTTGGCGACAACGCCAAACACTATAAGCCCAATTGAGGAAATAACAAGGCAGTATACCAATAGCGTAGAGAATTTCGTTCAGCCCCCACCATTTAGCCGCACCGATGCGCTGCACCTGAATCTGCGGTTTAAGACTATCCACCAGACTCTGGTCATTCTGGTACGAGAGCAAGAATCCTCTCTCCTGTTCCATGGCGATCACTTCGACGTCGAAATCTTCTGCCAGATAATTGGCGACGCAGGCGTTGGTTATCGCATTGCCCCTGCCATAAGGAGGAAATGTACAAGCTATGAAATAGATCTTGGGTTTGACTGCTGCCATAATTATTCCTGCTAACTCCCGTGCTCAGGATGGATACTGGACCTGGAAGAGGACATAAGATTCATCCCGGTAGATCAGCTTGAGATACTTCTTCCTGAATGCCTCATGGAATTTCGCATCCGTGAAATACTGTGGGTATCCGAGCGTGAGCCTGGAATCGGGAATGTGCATCATCCGCACGATATGAGAAATACCCAATGCCTGCATGCGTTGGTAGAGCTTATCCGGCGTGTCGTACTCGTAGTAATTAATCACTTCCTGATAAGGGTGATCCCACAAATACGATCTATCACAGTAATATCCCTTGACGATTCCCTGCAGCAAGACCACGGCAGATTTGGGCAATTGGCGGTCGACGGCGCGAAAAACGCGGTAATTGCCTTCGCGCTCAACGAGGAACTGGTCCTTGGAACTGTCCGATAATAGATAAGATATAGCACCGCTATTATAGGCAATCTGGAAGCTGCGACCGAGATTGCACACGATCGAAACGACGACGACAAACTGCACAGCCCAACGCCAGCGCCGCAGACTACCGCTGGTCAAGCGCTCCGCGACATATCCTGCAACAATAGACAAAAAAGCAAATAGAAAAATACTGTAGCGCGGGTTGCCGTGGACGTAGACTACCACCAGGAGATAATAGGCCAAACAAAAAAGGATAATCAGCACGATGCGGCGCTGGCGGGCATAAATAAATACACCAGGCAAGAAAGCCACGATATAAATACCAATAGCCCGCTGCATATCACCCATCGTCCACGACCAATTCCACAACGATACACCGCACAAGTACAACACTTCCTTTAAGCGGTCTGCTGAAGGCACGAATGGGTCTACTACGGCCTGTTCGCCTAGTTCGTCAATTATTACGTCTCTAAAACTTTCCTTGTAGCCCTCACCTGCAAATATCTCATTGGCCAGAGGCCAGACGGGATTTCCCGCTTCAACCATGGCTCGGATATACCAGGGACTTACCAATAGCAATGCGAGGGCCACAAAAAATGCAGTCCGGCGCAGGCCCACTTTAGGAGTTTCTCCGCCTTTTTTAAAGAGGCTTGTGACAAATATCAATCCCGCCCCTACCAGAGCTATCGGCACAGCGGAGTATTTGGTCCCGAGGGCCAGACCAACCATAATTCCGGCCAGTTTCAACGCACCTTCATCGCGACGTTCCAACCAATTGAATAGGGCCCATGCGGCTAGGAAAACAAAAAAACTCACGCCGACATCGATATAACCAAGCGGGGCAAAAAAGACGAATACTGGGGTGAAGCTGAAAAATGCCGCCGCCCATATGCCTACTTTGACATCGAAATAAGTGCGGCAGAAAACCGCGGTAAAAACGAGGCTCGCCATGCCCATGGTGAAATGCAGGAGTTGCGCTAGCTCCCCCCCCCGCACACCAATGGCCAAAGTATACAACATGGGAATATTACCGGGGTACAGCGTACCAGTAACCGTGGGCTCAAAACTCAGGTAGTGTTTCTGCAAATACAGTTTGGGGAGGGCTAGGTGGTAGGCCAACGGATCTACTGCCCCGTGCACGGGAGTCAGCGCCCTGGTTAGATTAATGAGAAGGCCTAGAGCGATTAAAATCGCCAGCCAAAAGTGAAAAGTGCGCCACGATATATTCAACCGCTCGGATAAGCGCGGCAAACGTCCCAGCGAAACTATGATCCCCTTATTGCCAACCCATAGAAAGACCAATAGCAGGATATAGAGAGTAGCTTCGTACAAGACATGAAAGAAACCGAGCAACATCACACTGAATGCTAAGCCGCCAAAGCCGAGTCCCAGAGCAAAACACAGTTCTTCTGCGGCAAAATCGAACGTTGCGCCAACCCACCTCAAAACGCGCAAGCCGAAACCGATGGCAAGGATGCAAATGCAAGTACAATAAATCAGTTCTATCAAGAGGCAATCAGATTCCAAATGTCGCGGAGCAAGAAAAAAAACTCGCTCTTATAATAGAAATAACTGATGAGACCTAAGACCCATCCCAAGAGCGCAATCTCTGCCAGAAGGCGGAGGTGTTTCGATCCGCCGTCGGGCGCATCGGGAACCTCCTCGACCGGTTTATTCCTGCGCTTCATTCCGTCTCACCGTGCGCCGCGCGCTCCGTCCGCATACTTCCCTCATACTCCAATGCTCTCTGGTGCCGCCTGCACGCCTGCACAATGAGCACTCTGGCGGTCGAACGCAATATCCGGTTTGGCTTTGAGAAAACAGCAACCTAAACACGCAGGCATCAATTCCCGCTCTAACTCTTTCCTGAAGCGTTGCATCTCCGGCCCTTTCCAGATCCGGCTTATATCATCTTCCCTGATATTTCCCATGCGGTAGGACAGACACGGATAAACATCCCCGTTAGGAGCGATGCGGATATTGGTCCAGGGGGCGTTGCACAACTCGTAATCCGCCAGTTCCCCCTGGTTGGCGTAATACTTCAAAATACCCGGCACTGAACGGTAATCCGGATAAAAACGCAGGCGGGGGGCGCCTTCTTCAGCGCAGGCGAAAACTTTCTCCAATTGCCTTTCTAACAACTCCAAATCCATGGGCTCAGTAAACGGCGGGGGCACCTCCTTATACGCTTCGTCGTCCATAGAAGCGCGACAGGGCAAGGCGAAAAGCAATTCCGAATTGCGCAGACAAGAATAGGTCACATAGTCGGCGCCGATGTCGCGCGCCAGTAAATAGATATCTACCAGTTCGTCCAGATTCTCATTGGCGATGACAGTCTTGACGTCGATGACCGGAAAGCGGCTGCCACGGTCGGTGCGATAGGCAGCTAGGTCGCGCAAGTTTTTCACGGTGCGCTCAAACGCTTTGGGCAAGCGGCGTATGGTGTCGTGGGTCTCCCCTATCCCGTCAATAGACACACCAACGCTGAGTGCCTTGGTCTCGTCGACCAGCAACCTCACTTTATCTTCAAAAAGCATGGTGCCGTTGGTGACGATATTAAAACGGCGCCCCTTTGCCGAAACCGTGCGCAGGAGATCGGGAAAATCCTTGCGCACGAAAACCTCACCGCCGTTAAATGTGATGAGGCTGTAACGCGGCAGGGACTCTATCACATCCATAATCTCAGAGGAGGTCAGTTCGTAGTTTTTCTTGAATTCCGGCGATTGTTCCCGAGCGATCTCCTGAAAGCAGAACGGACAGCTGAGGTTGCATCTATAAGTCACTTCGAATGTGACTCTCAGCGGCGGCAGGGTCACATGTCCGTCAGCGGCTTTGGCGAGATGGCCGTAGGCCCCTTTCACCCCGTTGTATAATGTTGAAATATCCATTTTTATTAATCTCTGTCGGTGTCTTCGGGATATTCGACCGCATTTCCCGATAGATAGTTCTGGTGGTTGCGCCAATCGCCTTGTTGGTCCAATTTCTTAGCCAATAGCCGGCTCAATTCGTGTTGGGACTGCCTATAGTGTTCCAATTCGGTGCGAATACGTGCGTTCTGGTCGGCCAGCAAGCCAAAGAAAAAACTCAACAATCCCGCTACCGTGACCAACATACTCGACTCGTAGACGTCGCCACGCACGACGCCGTGCACTAGCGTCACTCCTCCTACTAGCAATAAGAACAGACTGAAAGGCATAAACACCTTAAGAGGAGCGAAATACGTTACGGTCCTCACCACTGTAAGAAAATACTGGTAGGTATCCTGAATGGGATGAAAACTGGACTTCCCCTTGCGCGTCCTATAAGAAATCGGGATGAAATCGACACGCCGGTCATTGGTTAGAGCACACAGCGTGATCGTACTCACCCAGGAATGTCCGTTGGGCAGGAGATAAAAGAATCTCAACGCCAATTCTCGCCTAAAAATGCGCAGTCCGGAATTGAGATCGGGGATGCGCACGCCGGTGAGAAAACAAGCGAGGCGGCGGATGAAAAATTTGGCTATCCAACGCACCAGCCGCAAGGTCCCCGCTTCCTCCACGCGCGCCCCGACGACCATATCTGCGTGCTGCAAACGCTCAACCATTTCTGCCACTTGGGTGGCGGGATAAGTGCCATCGCCGTCGGTCATCAGGATAGCATTCCAGCGCGCTGCTTCCACCCCGGTCTTGCGCGCTGCCCCCACGCCTTTATTGTTGGGATGACGCACTACCCGCGCTCCGGCCTTCATTGCCAGTTCGGCCGTGTGGTCCTTGGAGCCGTCGTCGACGACGATAATCTCGTGGGGCAAATCCACTTGCTCCAGCGCCTCCCTATACTCCTCCACGACTTCGACAATAGACAGTTCTTCATTATAACTCGGAATAACTAAACTGATTCCGTTGAGATCATCTTGTTCTCGCGACATTTATTTAAGTCCCCAAATCATGGTCCAAGGAAAGGGACTGGCAATCCCTTCCACGGTGAAATAACGGCCCACCAAGGTGGCAAAATCGCGTCGCCCCCAACGCTGGACATGTCCCGGCGTATTGCCAAGGGTGCGGAGGTATTTCAAACGCGCCATATTGGCCAGACTCCAAAGCGGTTCCCGGGGCACGCTGACCAGCACTGCCCTGCGGCATACGCGATGCACTTCCTCCAGAGCAGCTGCAGGATTTTCGAGATGCTCGAGTACCTCGCACATCACTACGATATCCCAACTTTGGTCTGCCCACGGCAGTTCGTAGACGGATGCTTGCAGGAAAGGTACCTGCGGGCAACCCTGCTGGGTCGCCGTCCGCACAATGCCAAAGGAGATATCCAGACCCGCCATGCGAGGTGCCGCGTAACTACTCTGCAGATGGCTCATTAGATAGCCCTCGCCACACCCCACTTCGAGGATCTCTTCTCCCTCATGCCAATCCAATAAATCCTCAATAGCCCCTGTGAAACCTGCCATCAGGCGGCGGGCGATGGGATTGGCCGTGTGGTATTTGTCGTAGACATTGCCAGCAACAACTTCGTCTCCCACCCGTTCTCTGGAGTCGCTCTGACCAATTGCCTTTATAGTGTCTGTTGAAATAGTCATGATCCCTTTAGCAGACCGCCAGTTGTTGCTTTACATCTTTCGCCTCTAATCCGGCGCACTTCTTGTTAACTGTCCCCATAACAATCAGACTGTGACCATCCAAAACTCGACCCAGGACCTTTTCTTCCAACCGCCCTACTGCCCAGAACAGGGGAAAAACTAAACGCCGGTAAAAACCAAAGGACCAACTATCGACAATATCGAGCAAATCGCCCTGCGTCTGATAATGTACCTTTTTCCGGGCCAGAACCCACTTGGTAAACTGCAGAAAAAATTCCCCCAAAAAGATCAGCGTCTGCCGCATATCCTCAATGTGAATTCCAACCCCCTCGACCAAGAGACGCAATTCATCGGGGGTATAACCAGCACGTTCATCGTATTCGGGCGTGCCTTCCTCGTCGTGGAAAAGCTTGCGCCATCCAGTGGAGGCCAAACGCCCTTTGACACACGGCGTCACCAATACTATGCGGGCACCGTCTTGTGCAATGCGCACAATTTCTGACAGGGTACCGCTGTCGTCGGCAACGTGCTCCAGGACATCTGTAAAAATAATCTTTTCGAAAGAGTTGTCCTTGAAGGGCAATACCTGTGCATCCCCCCGGCACAACCGTCCCGACGTCATATCCCGGCAGAGTTTAAGAGACTTGTCGGAAAAATCCATCCCGTGCCCCACCACACCGCGGCGTGCCATCGCGTTTAAGAAAAATCCAAGACCACATCCCACGTCGAGGATCGAATCTCCCGGCTGTGGACGCAAATAATCGAGAACGTGTACGGCTTTAAATCGAGTTGTAAGCGAATAGTCAAAAGGATGCCGTTTGGCAAAACGAATGCCACCACCCGATGTCTGAACGGCTGTATTCAAGCGGCCATGTCCTCCTTGCCAACAGCAGTGTCTACTGCGTATTCAATCTGCGCGCCATCTAATTGGACTTGCGTCGCTACCGCGACCACTTTTCCCCTATTAAGCGCCTCAATGCATTCGGTCTCGGCCCGCCACGTTCCTTCAACCTTCTGCTCATTCGGCTGGTAATAGCGCGAAGAGGCCACGTGCAGGGCAGAGGCATCGGGGGTCCGACCTAATTTGCACAGACGCGCCCCGCCACGCAGTTGCAATTTGTCTGTAATCTGCATGCTATTCTCTTCTAATTGAATGCGGCGCTCTATGTACAGGGGCAATAAACGGCGGCTGGTAATCATCCTATCTTTGACCACATCGCCAAAACGGTCCATCAAATACCCCCACCAACCCAGTGTTTTTAGGAAAAGCCGGAAGGGTATCAGATATTTCGCCATCGGCAGTTCGACGTTGACGGTAGCCATCTGACATTTCAGTTGCACTTCCACTCCACCTAGACACTCTATAACTTCACAATCTGCCCCCAACTCGAGCCACTGAGTGGTAGCTACTGTGCTATCATCGAATACGGCGAAATACCCCGTATCGCCATAGATCATTTTCTTTGCCGCCGCATCGTACACCTTTATAACACCGTGTTTGCTAAGTCCAACGACGGCATGCAGCCTGCTGCTCTTGTGAACCAACAAACCGGCTCCCGAAAAAAAGCGGGTCTGCGGCATCGGTTCAACCATTTCGCATTCGACCTCTCGGGGCCGGTACTCAGCCCAGGCTTCGGTGTATTTATTGAGGAAGAAACCCGTATAGCGGTCGTCCATCAGGTGGGGGGCGACCACTGCACCGCTCTCCATTACCGGATAAAGTCGCTGCAGCAAATAGCCAGCGGCGGTTGATTCTTCGGCCATAATTTCCAAGCCGTGTGGCATCAAGTACTTGACATTGCGGCTGCCGTATTCGCCTCCGTAACTGCCATCGGGATGCACAAAATGAGCCATAAATTCCAACGCTTTATGGAGTGCACGCCCTAAGCGTTCGTCGCGGGAGTGGCGATAGTCTTTGGCCAGGTAATCCACCGACATACTTAAATAGCCCAAATCCGCCCCGCCGTATTCGTAAAACCAACCTTCCTCGTGCTGGCGGGCCAATAGATCTGTAATCTTGGTTTCGCGCCATGCGGCGAACTTGGAATCTCCAGTAAGCAATACCAAATTCTGCAGCGCGGCGATAGCCCCAGCAGTGTGGTTAACAACGGCGACGTCACGATGCCGGTCCAGCCATTGCGCAGCCCGAATAAGAGTCTCGAGCACCTCCCCCCGCGTGCGCTCGTCGATGCTCTCGCCCAGCAACCGCACGGTTTCGGAAATAGCGTAGGATGTAAAGGCAGTGGCGACGAAACTGCGTTCACCGGGGTAGAATTCATCAAACGAGCCGTCCCGCCGCTGTAGACCGCACCAAAAGCGCATGGCCGCCACGGCCCCTTGATGCAATTCTTCCGAGCCACAATATGGATTATCAGGGGTCTGCTGTAGGTAGATAAGAGCGAATGTCAGAGCGGCCTCCTGATGCACGGGCGCCGCATAATCGGTCATGGTGCGGTAATGCCAGAACCCGCGATCGAAACACCCATAGGTAGGCGAATAAGGGTTGCGGTCGAGCATGGAGAGCAAATAAGGCAGACGCCTCAACACCAAAGTACCATACGGAGCTTCTAGGCCGGCGCACAACGCCTGTGCGGTTTTGTTTTTGCTAACCTCTAACATTGCCCTCTATGCCTTCTAGTGAGCGGCTAGAAAGAGGAGTCCACAACCAGCAGATCCCCCCCAATAGTGCCGGTACGATAAAACAGAAAATCAGAAACCCCGCGGAGAATAACAACGCGACCTCCAGGCTGTTGGGAACGGCGAATTTGGCCAGCACCAGTGCTAAGATTCCTTCTCTAGTCCCTAATCCAGCCACAGAAATGGGCAGGAATGCTGCCAAGCCTATTAAGGTCACCATCGCTACTATATCTGCCACGGCAAGATTTAGTCCCAGCGCTCTGGCCAATAGGATCACCTGGGTAAAATAGACTCCGTAGGCCGCCAAAGTAAGACCAAGACCAGGGCGTCCGGCTCTGTTCCATGAGTTTCTCATTTCTTCCCTGAGACTGACAAAAAACCGCATCCCCCTGGCGATCACCGAAGTACTCTCGGGCTTGGGATAAATTCGGCCGCTTTTCATTAAAAAAGCAAATATCAAGCCAAAAGTTAGCATAACGCCTAGTAGTAAAATAAACATTCTTGGGTCTCCCAAACGCCACACAGCCCACAAACCGCACAAAAACAGAACCAAGAGGTCCAAGAGGCGATCTAATAAGGTACTTGCCGCAGCGGATTTCCACGACATGCGGTATTCCTGGTGTAGATAAGCTGCTTTGGCCAGATCCCCCAAACGCCCCGGAGTAAAACTGCCCAAAAAAATCCCCGCTGCATATATCGACCAAGCCCGTCCGAGCGAAAGCAAAACCTCCCCGTTATTGACCAGCAATTGCCAGCGTCTAGCCCGCAGTGCCAGCATAACAACCGTCATCAGAGGCAGAACGAGTAACCCCCTCCAGGCAATGGGGGCAATGGTGGCGCTAAAGCGGGCCCAATCTGCAAGATAAATAATCCATCCCAGAACGGCGAGACCGATAGCTCGCGACGCCCATATCACAATGTAATTCAAAGGCTTACGCTGTATTTACTCGTTTTCTTCAACCAAACCTCAAGCACTATGAGTGCCCACAACTGCTGACTCAAGTCCCGCCGCCCTTGCAGATGCTGGGCAATCATGCCTTCCACAACACGGCGGTCAAAGAGATCTTGGAATATGGCTGAAGACGATAGGAGGGTATCTTCCATCCAGGGACGCAATTCGTTCTTTAACCAACTGGCCAAAGGTATTGCAAAACCCTGCTTAGGGCGCTGCAGCACAGCAGCTGGCAGATAGCGTTGGGCCACGTCGCGCAACAATATTTTAGTCTGGCGCTGGTTATATTTGTATTCGATCGGCATCTGGGCCATGAATTCTACCACCCGGTGATCTAGGAAAGGACAGCGCACTTCTAAGGAACAGGCCATGCTCATGCGGTCTACTTTCGCCAGGATGTCGTCTGGTAAATAAGTCATCAAATCCACCCAGAGCATATGTTGTCGACCGGCTTCAAATTGCTGGGTAAAATAGCCATGCAGACTGGGAATACCCACTTCTTGGTACAATATATCGGCAAATTTTTCCGAATAAAGCGACAATTTTTCCTCATGGGTGAAAAAAAATGCCCAACTTGTCTCGGGCGATTGGCGCACCGTCCTGGCAAACTCAACAAAACGTTTTAACTTTTTTACAACACTGGTGCCATAATATGTTGCAGGTTCGCTCATGCGGCCTGCCAACCAGTCAACAAGACCGCGCCCCAACATATCTGGTATGCGATTGTACCTATCAGCCAATAAGCGCGCGCGATAGCGCCGATAGCCCCCAAAAACCTCATCCCCCCCATCACCACTCAGAGCAACCGTCACATTTTCGCGCGTCACACGCGAAAGGTGAAAAACGGGGATCGCCGAAGAATCGGCAAAGGGTTCAGCAAAGTGATCGAGTAACTTTGGCAGCAGCTCTTTTATTTCATAAGTTACTCTATATTCTTGATGTTCTGTTCCTATAACTTGCGCTATATGGCGCGCTGCATCTAGCTCATTAAAAGAAGATTCTTCAAAACCGATGGCAAATGTTCGCACCGGTTGCGCACTCATTTGCTGCATCATGGCAACCACGAGACTCGAATCCAACCCACCGCTCAAAAAAGCCCCCACCGGGACATCGGCAAGCAAGCGCATCTGTATAGACTGGCGCAATAAATCGTCTAATTCATCCTGCGCCGCCGCCCTGCTCACGGTCTTGTCACTCTGACCGTACTGCACACTCCAATAACGCTCTATCTGTAACTCTCCATTTTTGAACACAGCACAGGAGGCAGGTGCCAGCTTGTAAATATTGCGATATATAGTCCGCGGGTGTGGAACAAATAAATAGGTCAAATATTCATCGACTGCCTGGGGATCAATCACTCTTTCAACCTCTGTATCACAAAGCAGTGTGGCTATTTCCGAAGCAAAGGTTATAGCACCTGCTGCAATAGTATAATGCAGTGGTTTCTGGCCCAGACGGTCGCGGGCCAGCACCAACATCTTTTCCCGTTCATCCCAAATAGCCACGGCGAACATGCCTCTTAGATCCTCGACAAAATCTAGCCCTTTTTCCTCGTAGAGGTGGAGAATAGTCTCGGTATCGGAAGCGGTACGCAAAACATGGCCATTTGTTTCCAGCCTGCGACGCAGCTCTAAATAATTATAAATTTCCCCGTTAAAGACGATCTGCAAGCTGCCATCTTCATTGGTCATAGGCTGTTTTCCGCTTGCCAAATCGATGACCTGCAATCGCCTCATACACAACCCTACATTGCCCGCCAGATACTGCCCCTCGTCATCCGGTCCACGGTAGGCCATGGCCTGTCCCATGGCGTCCAGCAAGGCCGGATCTACCTGCTTTTGGCCATCACTATACACCTTTCCAGCGATTCCGCACACGCTTAGGTTACCTCTAGAAGTTCTCGATAGATTTCTTGCATTGAACGAGCGCTATAGTCCCAGCTAAAATTGCCGCCCACTATGTTTTCCCTGGCCCGCTTGCCCAACTGCTGTCGATAATTCTGGTCTTTCATCAGCAAGACCAGGCGCTGAGCCAACGCCTCGACATCTTCGCTGTCGATCAAAAGGCCATTCACTCCGTCGCGCACCAATTCGGGAGTCCCCCCTACGCGCGTGGCTATCACCGGCACGCCACAGGCCTGAGCTTCGAGGACAACATTGGGTCTACCTTCTGACCGGGAAGGCAAGACTAACACATCGGCAGCATTGATCCAAGCGGGAATTTCGGCCGTTGGACGACGCCCGCAAAAGCGAACCTGTTTGTCCAATTTAAGCTGCCGGACCTCTGTTTCCAGTTCCCCTTTAAGGGGCCCATCCCCTACGATTGCGCAGTGCAAACGTTGGTCGCCAACCTGCCCAAGTGCGCGCAGCAGCACATCGAGTCCCTTTATTGGGACCAAGAGACCGACAAAGAGCACTAAGAAACACTCCTGAGGGAGGACTAATTGTCGCCTCATCTCTAATTTGTCAGCCGGCTTAAAACGTTGATCAACCCCATTGTAGACGACTCGAAGTTTGTCTGGCTCAACACCGGCCTCTTCAAGCTTGCGGGCGATATCCTCGCTGACTGCAACAATGCGATCCATCCGTCGGTAAATGTGCTGGTTCAACCGCTGTAATAACCCTTTGCCCAATAGATGAATATCGCTACCGCGCACGCTCAGTACCAACGGCAGCGAACGCCCTCTGGTCGCCCAAGAGGCGATCAGGCCCGAAATGGTCCAATGACAATGGAGCAGACTACACTGTTTCCCCGCCCGGCGAGCGGCAAACCAGAAACCCAGCAGAAACAATGGGACTTGCAGACGCGAGAGCCAACTGCGGCGCAAATTACTTGGAATGCCGCCGCCGTAGGCCACGCGCTGCCAACGGGTCGGCAACACATATTTAAAACGCTGGACTTCCATCCCGTCGGTCCATTCGCACTGCGGCACCCCGCGTTCGTGGGGCGCGACTATCAGCACATTCTCATCCAAGTGGACCAGGGCTCTGGCTAGTTCCAGGACAAAACTGCCGAAGAGATCGCCCTCAAAACGCGGAAAACCAGTGGTCAACATGCCAATCTTCATTCGCTCTCCTGCATATCGTAGAGCATGGCAAACAATTGGAATTGTATGCCCATAAGGATCATTAGGGCGCAGACCACCGATCTGGGACCGGTGACCCCTTCGCCGCTCCACTGCAGATAGATCAGGTACAAACCGTACATTACCCCAACCGGAAAGAGGATCAGCCCAAAGAAATAAAAGAAGAAAAGCGGATGAAAATCGCGCACCAGGTATTTAGTAAACAAGCGCCAGAAGAAATTGCGCACTAACATCGGCGCTACACGTATAGCATAGGAAAACCCTTTGATCTGCGATTGGCGCTCGCCTTCCAGATAAATCGCCCGCCGCGGCACATCTTTTACTTTTAGGCCATAGGTATTGAGCCGCACCAGGAAATCCATTGGATAACCGTAGCCCTTCCAGGCCTTGTCCCAGTCGATCAGGTCGATGGCGCGTTTAGTGATGGCCGTATAACCGTCGACCACATCGTAGATCTTGTAAAACCCCGACGCCATCTTGGTCATAATTGAAATGAGGGCATTGCCGAAAAAACGCTTCAACGGCATGTCCTTCAAACCCACGTCGGGCATGAGGAAACGATTCCCCTTGGTGTAATCGGCGCGACCTTCAATAATCGGATCCAGCAAGTCCTCCACCTGTTCCAGCGGCATTTGGTTATCCCCCCCCACCACCACGGTAATGTCGTAATCGTCGGCGCTGGCCTGTAGATAGCCGGTGATAATCGCCTGTCCAACCCCCTTATTGCCCTCGTGCACCAGCAGTTCGACGCGCGGATCGATGGCAGCGTATTTCTTGACGATTTCGCAGGTCTTGTCGGTGCTGCCGTCGTCGACCACATAAATTCGATCCACCGTCTCGGGCACCCCTTCGAGCGTTGGCCCAATAAGGCGCTCCTCGTTGTGGGCGGGAATAGTCAGGGCGATCTTCTTTCCTTTGTACACGTTATCTCAATCTCGTTTTTAGATGCACTCGATTTGCTGCAAAGTTCAGCTACCGCTCAGTGTAGCCGTATGCTCCTTGCGGACGCACAATATGAGCCCCCGGCCCCAGGGCCAGCGACTGAACAATTCGTCGAAACGCAAAGCGGCGGCAATTAGCTGTACCAGCCCTTGATGCCGCCCCGCCCGCGTATCGAGTCGAGCCTCTCTGTCCTCTACCTGTTTTCCTGCGGTGCGCTGCAACCAGGGGGCAAAGAGCAGACGGTGATACAGCCGCCCCAGAGGAAACCCCCAGGAGCGCACCTGTTCGACGACAAACCCCCTGTCGGTAAAGAGGGCACACAACCCTTGGCGCGTATAGCGTTTGACGTGGCTAGCCCAAACGTCGCTATGATCCCACAGGTCTGGATTTAACGGCACACTGACACAGGCGGGGGCCCCCGGCTTTAGCACTCTATAAAACTCCTCCACCGCCGCCACATCTCCCCCCTGTTGCGGCAATACATGTTCCAATACTTCACCACAAATCAAGCCGTCAAAAGAAAAATCGGCAAAATCAAGTTGCGTAATGGACCCCTGGCGCACATTCATGCGATCTTGCAACTCCAATCGCTCTATCTTTGCGTTTACAAAAGCTACAAAATCGTCCGAGTGCTCCACCGCTTCTACATGATAACCGGCCCGACACAGGTCAAAGGCTAGACTGCCGCTGCCACATCCCGCGTCCAAGATACGCCCGCTGGCCAGCAGCGGAGCAAAGAGGCGTAAGAGAAAACGCTCGCGGAAGAGGTGCACCGGTCCCCGAATCTCGCTCTCTCCCCAATGCGTCGGAGGCAACGCTGCTGACTCAGTTTGCAAAGCGTTCCTCCAACAGCGCCAGCAGCGCACCACCAATGGCAGCCGGCGAGCCCTGTTGGCGATAACAGGCATACCCATTGACGGCAATGCGCTGCGCCAGGGCTGGATCGTCGCGCAAGCGCAGAATGGCTGCGGCAAGTTGCTCTCCGTCCGGACCGCACAAGAGCGCCGTTTCGCCGTCGTGCAGCAATTCTCGGATGGCCGCCGAATCCCTGGTGACGACCGGGCGCTGTTGGGATAACGCATCGAACACCTTGTACGGAATCACTCTTTCAGCTTTGGCCGTTTGGCCAAAAATCCCTAAGCATACATCGGCCGCACGTATGTGTTGTATTAGCTCTTTAGTGCTCACCCAAGTATCGATGAAATTTATATTGTCTAATTGTCTTTCCTCAGCTTTCTGGCGCATCTGAGGATATAGTTGCCCATTGCCAATAAGCGTAAATTTTACGCTAGAATGGCTCAATAAATGCTGTGCCGCCGCCAGAATAACCTCGATGCCATGCAGTGGCACATAGGTGCCAAAAAAGAGCACTTGCAAGACTTCCCGACGCTTTTCCGGCGCTGCTGCCGGGGTAAATTGCTCGTCGTCCTCTCCCACAAAACTGCGCTGAAATTTAGCGGGCGGCAGCGTAAATAAATCGGCGTAATAAGCCGCCTGTTGCCAGGTATCCACCAAGACGATATCGGCGCTGGCAAAAGCCAAACGTTCAATTTTTTTTAGCCAGTGCGCCTTGCGGGAATGCTCCTGCCACTGCCCCCGGTCGACAACAATAGTGTCGTAGAGCGAGATAAATGAGACCAGGATGAGTGGGCGCCGGCGCCGCCAATTTAATAAGCGGGCCACCAGCACATCCAGATAACCAAAATAACCGATAATCACGGCCTGGTGTTCGCCCTGCCCCGGATAGTGCCACATCAATTTTGGGTAGCGCCGCAAAATGCGCCAGAGCAAACGCCCATAGGTCGCCCAGCCCCCCTTGCTGAATACGGCGTGCAGAAAACCGCCCCAAATTTCTTCGCGACATTCTTCTACTTTCGCTCCCGCAGAGCGCAATCCCTTGAGTAGAACTCGGTTAACTGGATAACCTTCACCTATTTCATAGGTGCCAAAAAAACATAAATGCATGGCCACCTTAGGTGTCATCGACGCGTTCAAAACGCATCTGGGCCACCTGCTCGGCAATCAAACCCATCATAAAAACCATCACCGAAGTGGTGAAGAGCAGCATCGACATATTGGTAAAGCGGTGCTCGAGCAAGAAGGTGTAGCCGTAGTACCCCACCCCCATCATAAAGAGGTAGAGGCTAACGGGTAGAAAGATCTTTAAGGGCGAAAAAAGCATGCAGATCTTCATGATTACCAGCAGAAACTTAGTGCCGTCTGAGAACAGCTTTATTTTGCTCTTGCCGTGGCGCCGCGCCGCTTCAATCGGCAAGTAACAGACGCTAAAACCAGCGCGCATAAAACAAAGTGTGATCGTCGTCGGATAAGAAAAACCGTTGGGCAATAAAGGCACAAAACGCAGGGCTACATCGCGGCGGTAGGCACGAAAACCCGAGGTCAGATCTTCGACCCGCTGGCCGGTGACATAACTGGCGAAATAATTGTACAGGGTATTGGCTATGCTGCGATGCCAACCGGCCTGCGAGCCTTTGCCGCGCGCCCCCACCACCATGTCGTAGCGCTGGCATTCTTCTATGAAAGGTAGCAAGTCCTCCGGGGCATGCTGTCCGTCCGCATCCATAAAGACGAGTATGGCGCCACGGGCCTGGCGGATGCCCGTCTTTACCGCGGCGCCATTGCCCATATTGTAGGGATGCTGGATGACGCGCACCGCTCCGCCTATAGCGGTAACCTCAGTCGCCGTTTCGTCGGTGGATCCGTCGTCGATGACGACGATCTCGTAGCTCTGCTCCACGTCTTGCAAATGATCTACCAGACGTTGCAAAACCGCGCCGATCACACCGGCTTCGTTATAAGCAGGTATGACGATGCTAAAATCGCACTGCTGCTCGTGCATACAGATCGATCAATCGAGTTAAAAATAGGGGGACGCGGTCAGGGCTTGCAAAAGAGAGGTAGGGTCTCTCTTAATTCTGCTTCTGTGCGGGAATGACAGGAAGAACAAAGAGAAATCAAATGTTCTAATTTATTGGCCTCCACATTGGACTTAAAACTGCGATAGGGAATCTTGTGGTGCACGTCCAATTGACGACCTAACTCTTCCTCCGTGACGCCACAAATTTGGCAGGTAAATCTGTCCCGTTCCCGAGCTTTGCGCGCCTGGATAGACCAATTGGCGCCGCGCCGAAAACGATTCAGACCCAATCGTACTGCAAAAGAGGGCGACTCCTCTACCCAGGCCTTGCGGCATGCTGAACTACAAAAATGCAGCTGCAATTCCTCAACACTATACCACTGGGGTATTGCGACCGGCGCACCACAATGCTTGCAAACAGCATGGGGTTGTTCCTTATCTGCAGGCGGTGTGGCCTCGCCGAATTGCAGCGCCATCTGTTCGGGAGGGATGGAACTGGAAGTCATACCCAAATTTCGCCTTTATCAGCACGTACTCAAGGAAGAGATACTGCGCGCTAGCGCACGGTTCGCAAGAAACTGGTAAACAGTGGGGAAATTTGAGCCAATATACTGATTATCCGGAGTATATGTCAAGCGCAGTATGTATCAAGTTTAGTTAATCGGAGAGAACAAAATCCACATCCAGGGTATCGCGCACCGTCAACGTCTGGGCGATCACCTCAGCGCGACGCGCTCTCCCATCGCCCGGCCCCAAGAGCAGAGCGACAGCCAACCCGTCTTTGGTCAGGCTGACCGGCGTAATAGTGCCCACAGTGGTGGCAAAGACCACCAGAGTACTGTCTTTGACCGGTTGGTCGCCCTGGCGCACCGTGGCCCATATTTCGGCCGTCGCCGTGCTGTCCTCAACCGCAATACGATCGGGAAAGGCGGACAACGAAAGATTGATCTGCTTGTCTGCGCTGTTGGTGGGCGCCACCGAAAAGGCACAACCGACCAGCAGCAGCCCCAGCGCCATGGCAATTTTGCTGTGCTTTATTTGCTTCATGGGGCAAAATCCGGTGGGACCCAGGTAAACTGGGTGGCCATAGTGGCCAATAGATTATCTACTAGATCGTCCAGCGCGTCGTCCTGTACAGCCACCATTTCTCGGGCCGTAGCAGCTGAGGTGATGTCGCGCCGATCCGTGTGCAGCAATTGCACCCGTTTGCGCAAGCGGCCCTTGCCTTTGATGCGGTTGGAATAGGCCTGTATTTCCAATTTGTCTCGATTGGAAAATTCTATAATACGATAACGCATGGCCACTTCGACTACAGCTTCGGGCGCAAGAATGAGATAGGGCACCTGCTTGCCGCCAAAGCGGTTGATGTCAAACTCTTCCACTCTGCCGGTCAGGACCACGTCCACTCCCAGTTTCTGCGCTAATTCGACGGCCTGGCGCTGCCGCAAAAAACCCTTGCGCGGTATATTGGCATAGCGACTCAAATCGACAACCTCAATGCTGTCGTGCGGTTCTAGATGCGCTTTAAGTTTGTCGACTAGCCGTTGGCCGGCCTGCAATTCTTCAAAACCGCCAAAACCGACAATCGCCAGGCGCAATACATTTTCGGGCGCGTACTCGCGTTTGACTTTGGGCGGCGGTTGGTAGAGCGTATAACGCGACTCCAAGCGCCGACGGCCCGATAAAAAGCCGTGGAAACGCAGGCCAAAAGTAAAAACCGCGGCGGTGGGATGGTTGAGAAAACCAAACTCGCGATTGAGTTCCAATTGGGTGCCGCGAAAGAGGTTGAGACGCGTGCCCAATTTTAGTACACCAGAGGCGTTGGACTGCTCGGTAAAAGCGACCCGGGCCTGGTATTCGATATTAAAACTTGCCCAGCGGCGGCGACGCCCCACTTCTAGGCCGAGGCCGTAGACTAGCTCGGGCAGAATATTGGGATTGCCCGAAACGAAATATCCCCCATTCAACAAAAGTGAGACGTGGTCAAAATTGAGATCCATCAAATACTGCAAACCCAGATCTATAGCCTCGCTGCTGTAGGACCGCACCCCGCCGATTTCGTCGAGTCCATGCTCGCCCTTATAACCGAGAGGCAGACTTAAGAGCATTTGGAAAGCAGAGTAGAAGTTGGCCGGAATTTTGGAAGGACGCGACCACTTTACCCCTACGACCACGTCGCCGCTGCCGTATTTGTTTAATCCCCCGGCCGAATCCATCAGAAAGGGCAGTAAGAAACTAAAATCGAGACTGGGAGAAAGACCGTAGGCAATGCCGTAACTGCCAGTATAGGAACTGCCCTGCCCCAATTGCTGTAGGACCACACTGTGAGAGCGGTTCAATAGACGCAGGCGAAAACGGCCTTTGCCCAGTGGTTCGCCGGCGTGGACCATTTCTAACCCCTGGCCCAATGGGACGCTGACAGTGGCATTGCGCGCAGGAAAGAGGGTCCCTGTTTCCTGCGCCCCCAGACGCACCGTTGCCAATAGCGCGCAACACAGCGCTGCCACTGTATATATGAGTAGTTTTTTCACCACTTAGAATCCAACATTAATGCCCTGTTGCAAATCCAGTGCCGCCTGACTCATGACTTCGAGCAATTGCCCTGGATCCTGAAAGCGGAACTCGCCCTTTACCTTTAGCAGCTGCATTTGCGCCGCAGCATTGTTGGGATCGGGCCGGTCAGCAGCGCTGTAGCGCCCCAATTGGAAATAAGCTTCGGCCAGCGCCAAGCGCACATGATCGATATTGAGATCATCGTGTCCCAGATTGCGCCCCACCGGGTCCAGCCGCGCCGCCGAATTGTAATCTGGTTCGCGATCTATCGCCGTAACGGCGTACTGCACTGCATCACCATAGCGTTGTTGGGCCAGCGCAATGCCGGTGCGTCCTACCCAGGCATCGGCATTGTTGCGGTCCAGACTGGTGGCCAGACGGAATGCGGTTTCGGCCTGGCTCAAATCCTGCTGGCGAAACTGCGCCCAACCAATACCATTCTGGGCTTCGCCCTTTATCTGGTTGCGGATATTGTCAATGCCCTCCAGGCGGTCTGCTTCTTCTAAGGTTGCGGCAAAAGAGTCGATAGCCCCTTGAAAATCATTCCCCACATAGCTGCTCCAATCGAGCGGCAATTGTTCGCGAATGCGATCTTCTCGCGCCTTAATTTCGCCCGGCCCCAGGCCGTTGCCGCCGCCGCAAGCGTAGAGAAAAAAGGCCGCATAGAGACTTAAAATGCAATATTTTTTTGTTTTCATCTTATTGTTATTCCTCAACTTAGTCTACTTAAGCAACATGAGGCTACGGGTCCGGACCACCGCTCCGGCTTGCAGCCGATAGAGGTAAACTCCACTGCCAACTTGTTGGCCGCCGCCATCGCGGCCATCCCAGAGGATCTCGTAACGGCCGGGCCGGCGCTCAGAATCGAGCAATTGCCGTACCAACTGGCCAGCACTATTGTAAATGGACAGGCGCACATGGGCTGTAGCCGGTAGCGCAAAGGGAATAACCGTCTCTGGATTAAAGGGATTGGGGTAATTGGCGGCCAACTCTACCAGGGACGGCAGGGACTGGGCCCGAGCCGCAAATTGTACCTGGCGCACGGTTGTATTGCCGGCGCGATCCTGTACCTCTATCTGCAAGGTGTGGATGCCGGGAATCAGGTGCGCCGCGTCCCACTGCAAAACCTCTGCAGTCCAACGACTTACCTCGGCTGTTCCGTCGACAATCAAACGCGTACTGCCCGGGTCGATGCCGCTGCCCTCGTCCAAAAGTTTGATTTCCCAACCCCCCTGGTCGCCCAGTGGCTCGACCACCTCGATTTGTGGAGCTACCTCATCGCGCAAAAGTGCATACTGCCCCAGGCGATCAATGGGCACCGCCTGATCGGCCGCACCGGCAAAATGCCAGGCCTCGGCGCTGCGGCGATAGATGCCGTCGGTGCGCGAATGTGCCCCCCGCCAGCGCAAAGTTCCCTGCTGGCGCAAACCCAAACTCACTGGGTAGGCATTTATCCGGGCAATAAGCTGCAATTCATTTGGCGTCGTTCTGATCTTGGCGACATCTTCTCTCTCTATTTCTCTCTGCGTCTGCAAAACGACCATCGTGCCTTCGTCCACGGCGCCGGCCGGCAAGTATAGATCCACCTCACCGTGGATCAGCGCAACTCGCTTGCCCGCTGTGGTGGCTACAGCCACCGAAACAGTATCGCGCACCGTCGTTCCCAAAACCGTTTGCGCCTGAGATGTAAAGAAGACCTCGCCGGCCGCACCGCGCGGCAAACGCACATTACCGGCCCAGACTAACACCTTGCGAACATCTAAATCGCTTTCGACTTGGCGCATGGAGACGGTACTATCGACCCCGGCAAAGTTGCGCACTACCGTGGGTGTGGAAGCCAATTCCTTGCGCGCTATGACCCATATATCGACAAATTCCGTATTGATAGGATTGGGAATGGCCTGGATATCCAGCGTCGTCGCGTCGATTTTCTCGGTGACCAGCACTTCCATTGCGCCGGTGGCGAAGAACCCGCCTCCCAGTTCCGCCGTAAAATTCAGTGTATCTAATCCGACGCGGCTGCCCACCCCGCTAACGCGCAATCTATGGGGCGGATCTATGCCGACTTCGGGCAGGGTATTATCCTGTCCGGAAACCAACCACAGTACATTGCCTCCGTCCGCCCCTTCCGGCAGGAAATCGTTGAGCACGATAGAGGTATCTATCTCCCCGACGACTACGACCAAGGGGGGAAAGTCCTTCAGTGCCAGGGCGGCATCCGCGGGGTCGCGAACGATGACGCGCACGGTATCGCGCCCCACCACATTCAAAGCAGTATCGCGGGCGGCAAAGATGACCTCGGTTTCTCCCGGGGTAAAACCAAAGGCGATTACCGTAGTGTCACCCTGGATCTGCACAAAAACACCCTGTCCAGCGTCCAATACCTGGGCCGACCATTCCACGACTGAATCGGGATGGGCTTCCCTATCTAGAATGTGTTCGTCGAGGTTAATGCCAGTAAAGGTCTGCCCCGAGATAAAGGTGATATCCGTAATGGGACGGATCCTCAATACCTCGCTTTCGCCAATAATACGCACTATCGCACTGGTCGTCTGCACATTACCCAATGTATCTCGCGCCGTGAAAATGAGGGTATCCTGACCGGAGCTAAAACCAAAGACAGACACCACATTGTTTTCATCCACATTGGCCGTAGCATTGTCGCCGCCAATGGCCGAGCGGTCCCAGCTAATGCTTTCAATGGGCACGCTCGCATCAGTAAGGACAAAATCGTCCAAATCGAACACCTGGGTCTGCACCCGCACCTGCGCCTGTATTTCGGGCAAGGGTTGCAATTGGAAACTGCCGCCCACCTGACCGCCGCCCGAGCGGATGGTCACCAAAACGGTGTCCTGGTCCGACTGGCCCTCCGGCGAGGTGACGCGGAAAATGATAGCCTCGGTGCCAAAACTAGCATTGTCCTGTGCTGCGAAGGTGGCGACGTGGGTGATCGGATCGACAGCCACCTGGATATTGTTGGTATCGAAACCCGATATGATATCCCATTGCATCTCCTCGTCCGGGTCGTTCTCGTCGTGGTAATACTCATCCAAATCGAGCGTTTGGTTGATATCTCCCCGATCGAGGATGAAATCGGGCATGCCACCTGTAACCGGCCGACCGTCCGAAGAGTAGATGCGCAATTTTAGATTGTCCGACTGCCCGCTCGGATCCGTCACCGTCAGTATCACCACTTCAAAACCAATGAATTCATCCGGTGCCGCTACGCTCATGACGCGATTTCCGTCGATGCCGATTTCGCTGCGGTGTACCGGCGGCACAATCCAGGTCAATTCAGTATTGATATTGTCCGGATCCTCGGCGAAAAGGTCCAAATCGTTTACCGATGCCGGGCCGTTGGGACTGATCTCAATCTTGGCCTCGGCCGGAAAGACGACCGGTGGCAGGGCTTCGGCGGCAGTGAAAAACAGGATCAGATCGTCATTGAGCTGCAGCGGATCCACCGGATCGGCCACGTTAAAGACGATGCGCCCGGTGCCAGAGAAATCGCCCTTGCCCTTGATCGAAATAGTGAGCCCGTCGGCGGTGCGCAACGTATCAACGGTGAAATGATCGCTGGGATCGCCGACAAACGCAAAAATGAGGCTATCTACCGGCGTGTCGACGTCTTCAACAATATCATTGAACAGATAATTTTTCGTACCACCCCGGGTAATTTTGGGTTCGCGTTCTTCCAGGGGCAGGATAAATACCGGTCCGTCCGGCACCGGGCTTATCTCGGCGTAGACCAACAGAGTATCCTGGCCGCGCAAACCGTCATCGACCAAGACGCGGAAGGAATCGACGCCAGCGAAATTGAGTCGCGACCAGGCCAGCAATTCGTGCGTATTGTCGTCTATATCGTGGCGCACATGGGTGGTGTCGCTCTGGATGCCCAGCGTCAGAAAACGCAGATCGTCCTGGGGATTGATGATGTCGGGATCTTCGACAATAAAGTCGAAATCGGTCCCCTTGAAGGCACGGCGTGGATCTAGCGGTAGCCCCGGCAAGTAAGTGTGCTGATCTTCGATAAAACGAATCGTGTCCCGCTTTACCCCATCGACATCGCGTACCACCTGGAAGCTGGGCGGACTGTTGACCACGATATCGGAAAAGTCAGAAGCCGACTGCGGCGCATCGCCAGGAAAGAACCCGCGTGGCTCGGTCACGGTCCAAATGACGCGCTGGCGCCCGGTCCATTCCGGATGCGGCGCGATCGTTACCCGGCGGGTAATCGGGTCAATGTCAATACCTAAGCTGTCCAGGTTGGTCGGCTCAAAAGACCATTGCAACGAGCCGAACTCCGCCAGCGAGTTCTGCACATAAATATCGAGCACGCCAATGGTGCGGTCGTCGGTAACACCAGGCTGCAGAATAACGTCGGGAATGTCGTACAATTCGAGCCCAGTGACCGTAATTTCCATCGGCCGAGACGAGCGGAAGCGCGCTTCGGAAATGCCGTCGGGCAACACCAATTTGGTCTCGCGTAGGGCGTTGTCATCAATGAGGATCTGGCCGTTGAGAATAGGTTTAATGCAACGCAGTGAAAAGGTAGCCACCACGCCCGAGCCGGTAAATTCCCTATTGCCTGTGCCGGCCACTGCGGCAAATTCGATTTGCTGTCCGACAAAGATCTGAGCGGCCGCATCGGTCTCCGGCAAGAGGATATTGGCCTGTTGGCCAGCCCCGTCAAAAAGCGGCCCCTGGACAAAGGGCTGCGTGCCGACGGAAAAATCGACCTTATCCTCGACCAGGAAGACTTCCTCGGGGACGCTGATAAAAACGCTGATGCCCGACGCCGGCACGCCCTGCAGATCGGCCACCACTTCAATATTGACGAGTTCCCCTATGCCGACGCTGACGCGGTCGCGATTGGTCAAGGCCTGGCGCAGCAAAATGGTCTGGGCCTGGCTGGTGCTCCAATCGCCCAGCAGCAGCAAAAACAGCAAGAAACCCAGGCCGTTGATTCTTTTATTCATAAGCAGTGTTACCCCGCTTGGCATATTGATACACTTATTCATTTGTCTATAACGCAAAATGCGTGCCCGCTTTGGCTGGCGCTGTCTTGTCCCAATACAAATGGCGATAACTCTCAGTTTATAATATAAATAACTCCTGAAAATTAACAGCGTTTCCACTTTTTTCATTTTGGGCCTTTGCTGCTGGTTCTGCGCTTTTCGCCCACCTTAAGCCCAAGCGTGGAATTGTTTTCCTGCTTACACAAAAAAAGCGCCGCAGGAGCGGTTAAGCTCCTGCGGCGCTACCTACTTGCGATGTCCCGGCGTGTTATTTAACCAGGGTCATCTTACGGATCTGCGAGAAGTCGCCGGCTTCCAGACTGTAGAAGTATACGCCGGTGGCTACTTTCAGACCGTGGTCGGTCTTCCCGTTCCACTTGTAGCTGTGGTGCCCCGCCTTCACCCTATTGTCCACCAGCGTGCGGATCTCTTGACCCAGCTGGTTGTAGATCCGCAGGTGCACATCCCGCGCTGTCGGGATGGCAAAGCTGATCTCCGTGGACGGGTTGAACGGGTTCGGGTAGTTCTGGTTCAGCGCCGCCACCTTAGGTAAGGCTTTGGGCTGCTGCACCTTCATGGTCGTGCCGCGGAAATCGCTATTGCCCAGCTCGCCGGAGAGGATGCGGATCTCGCCAGGATCATCCGTCAACGTCTGGAAACGGATGGTGGCTAGTTCCGCCTCGCCCTGAGCGGACCATTCGTGGCCTACGCGACCACTGGTCACGTCGACCACGCCGTCCTCGGCGCGGTGGAAGAAGAGCGCTCCACGCGGGTTTGCGGCGAAGATATTCCCCTGACTCACAACCTGGGTGCCGGGCAGCGGTTTGACCCGCTCCGGATCGTAGCTCAGGCTGAAGCCGTAGGCGGCAACATCGCTCATACCCGCGATAGTGGCTTTGACCTCGAAGACCTTGCCAGGCCACCAGGCCTCGACATCTTCGATCCCCTCCAGCTTGACGATGGCGCCGGAATTATCGCCACCGTCTCTGATGCGCTTAAAGACCGGCGGCGCACCAAAACCATCGTTGCCGAAGTTGGTCGAGACAAAACCGAGGTCCAAGGTATTGACAACACCGTCGCCATTGACGTCGGCGTCGCGCACGAACCCAGCATCGCTCGGGGTCAAGTTCCACAGCGCGAAGATGCGGTTAGCATCGGACACGTCGATCTGGTTATCACCCGTGGCGTCACCGCCGCGCAGCTCGCCCAAGGGCGTGGCCGGCGACAGATTGCCCAGCGCGTCGGAGCCAAAGGTCGGATCCGGCGTCGAGGTCAAACCGTTGAACAAGGTCAGCGTGTCCGTGCGACCCGAGACATACCCCTTGGCCTTCACCGTCATCTCGTAGATCCCCGGGGGAATCTCAGTGATAGTAAAGGTACCGAAGGCATCAGATAACACCTGGACCGAGTCTTCTAGGGTAGTGGACGAGCCACCACCGGTGATGACCGGAGTGATATCGTTGGCACCGATATAATCCTGGTCGGTGATATCGTGCACATTGCCGATGTCGCGAATGTGAACATCCATGGTGTCGGTGTAATTCGTCCGCCCTTGCAACGGTACCGTCGCAATAATACGCGACCGCGGCATCATTGTAACCTTGGCGGGACGGTATGACACCGCAGCCAGATTAACACCGTCGTAGAGACCAGACTCGCGCCCCGACTCAGTCGACCAACCGATCAGCGTATCCAGCGGCGCACCGCCCTGGAAGCGCTTGACCCTAAACTGCAACTTGGCCGCTACCTGCGAGCTGTCGAACGGCGAAGACAGCTTACCGATGGCCTCACCCAACGTCACCGACTCGACGAAGTTCAATTTAATGAACTGTGCCGTGCCCGTCGTCGTGTCGTTCTGAGCGATGGTGCTGCTCGACTGGAAAGCACCGGTGGAATCGGCAAAGGGCTGCATCCCAGCCGTGCCCGCGTCCTGGTCGATCACCTCGAAGTAAGTCCGCGGTACGTCCAGGTGGGCGGAGATAATGTTAACACTGGACCCCTGAGAGTTCATCAGGAGCAAGAAGTCTAGCGTATCACCCGAACTGACGGCCAGACCGCCCGGACTCATCTCCATGCTGAAGTTCGGGTCGACGCCAGTGACGCGCAAGGTGCCCGGCGACTTGGACAAGACCGCCAATTGCGCATTGGAACCGACGCCTGTGGCTACCGAATCGACGACGTTGTTGACATGCACATTGTCGCCAAACTGCGGGTCCATGCTGGCAGCAACGAATATATCGTACTCGGTCGGCGTTCCAGTGATCCCAAACGACGAGGTCTTGGTGTCCCACAAGAAGAAACTGGGACCGCTCTCGCGCAGGGTACTGATATTGGTAGTAACATCGTCCCGGCCCGTGAGGCTGTTGAGTATGATCACGTCGTTCTGTTCACCCACCGCCGGTGTGTCGGCCAGGTTGTGGCCCTCCAACTCGGTAAGTGTGGTGTACTTGCCCGTCGGCGCGGCGTAGAGGCGCAGATAAGCATCATCCGTGCCGGTGCCGTCATCGATAAGGAAAGCATCCCATTCGACGCGCACCACGTCGCCGTTGGTGAGATCCTGGCCGCCAGAAGGCGGCGTCTGCATGGTCACCCGTGGTACCTGCGAAGCCGGGTCCTCCTGCGAACCCAGCAGCAGCACGGCACCGCCGCCCTGCACCCGGGTGTTGCTCAGAGAGTCGTGCAGTACGGCATAGAGCCACACCGTGTCGTCGACCTCGCCCACCTGGTAGACATGCGGGTTGTTGGGATCATCCGCAGTCGACGCTAGTGAGCGCATCGTATTGGGCAATTCACTGGGCGGATTGCGGAAATCCCAGATGTACTGGTCAGCTGCGCCCTCATCGTCCTCGCGCAAGCCCCCGACGATCAGCACAGCACCGCTGTCAATCAGGGTAGACGAATCGCGCCCGGAAAAATCTTTCACCTGCGGATCCACGCCCACGTAGTAGAGCGAGATCAGCGCATTGCCGTCCAGATCCTGGTCGGAACGACCGCGCTGCCACTCGATCGAGTAGCTAAACTGACGCGCCGTGTTGAGCTTGTCGATCTCGCCCAGGATCGGGTTGGTGAACTCGTAGGCCGGCGAATGGCGGATAGCCAGTGCTTGGGTTGAAATTCCGAGCACCGTCGTATCCTCGTCGGCAACCACTGCGTAGATGAAGTAATTGCCCTGCACGATGACCGAATCCCGCGCGCTGCCCTGGGCCGTGATATCGAAGTCGAATTGGATGTCTTGGTCCGTGGTCAGCGTGTCGGAGAGTTGGATCGCCGTGGCGCCGGCCAACTCTATCGTCAGATTCGGGAAGATGCCAGTGGTGCTGATAGACGCAGTCGACAAAGCACTGTTGATGGAGACAAACAGGCGCATCTGCGCATTGTTGTCGAAATCGTCAATCGTGAACTTGATGGTGTAGGGATTGGTCTTGTCGAGCTGGTTGAACTCACCTGTATCGGCGGTATCAGCTGAGACCGGCGAGATCGAGCGCACGATGGGAATGTGGCGCACCGTCAAAGCCCCCGCACTCACCGAAAAGATCGGCGGATTGATAAAGTCGTCGGCTACGATGTAGATGAAGTAGTTCGATTCCAGCGCTTTGGTAATGGGCGCAAAACCCAAGGCCTGCAGCGCCGCTCCCGGATCATCCCAGGTGTAGGTCTGGGTATTCGATGCGGAAGAGCCCTCGACAAAGTCATTGGTACCAGTCGCGGTATTGACTGTGACGTTCTCGTCCTGCTCGTCGGCAATCAACAAAGCGAAGGTGCGAATGTCCTGCACCGTGCTGAGCCCGTTGTCCGGATAGGCGTAGAGTTCCATCTGCAACCCAGTCGAAGCCGTCGCCACATTGTTGTCGATGTCGAACAGGGTGTATTGGATACTCGCCGTCTCGTTGGAGAAACCGGTCGTCGAGGCGTTGGGCGAAACAATGCTCACCGAAGGCGATTCATTGGCTGCCAATATGTCGACATTGGCGCCAATCCAGAAATAACTGCCCAGGGCTGCGGTGGCACCGGTCGCGTCTCCCTCGCCAGTGATGCCTCTGACGAACGTAGTAACCTGGGGTCCTGTAACAAGCCCCGCCACACCCGCCGTAGTAGTGATACTGATGCTCTGTGTCGAGGAGTCTGGGACGCCCGTTTGCCCAGTCCCCGCCGTCACCTTACTCGCTGAGCTGGCGACGATGGAAAAGACATTGGTGCTCGAATTGCTGCCCAGCACATTGAGCTTGACCAGCATCGTGTTCTTGTCGGCGTTGTCGCCCCATTCGGGGAAACCAGAGGTGCCGTCGTCGTCGGCCAACCCTTCCCACACGCCGTTGTCGTTGGTGGCATGCGAGGCGCTAATGGCGCCCTTAAAGGTAGCGCCGACCTCGCCGATGTTCAGCGATGCGACACCGAGGGTATGGAGAGACGCCTGACGCCACTGCCCGGTAAGAAAACCGCCCGGAGCAGCCGATGCACCTGGCGTCGCTCCGCCGATGCCGGAACCGTCCGCCGTGCTGGCCGCTGAAACCTCGACCAAGTTGTTGAGCACCTCGGACGTCTGCGGGTTCTTAGGAGTGTACTTCAGATCGTAAACGAACGCCCCTGACGGCTGCGACACATCGTCGAACGAGACGACGCGACCGAGGATCTTAAAGTAGGGCAGCGGGTCGATGTTGCCCTGGCTCAAAGCGGCGGTGCCGCGACCGGGAACGTCATCCGCGAGATTTTCAATTCCAGTCCGAGCGGCAACACGCGCACCCACATCTGTCGGCGAACCGCCCATAAAGGTCATGTAGATGTTATCGTCGCCGCTGCGTATGGCGATATCGGGCTCGAAGACATGTTTGTGGCGAGCCAATATACCGTCGATAGCCCCGTCCTTGGCCGTGGCTACGACCTTGGGCAATTCCCATTCATTGCCGTTGAAACGGGAATAGTACAGGTTGTTGGCGATTCCTCGATCCGACAGAGAGCTAGTATAAATATCTTGTACGCCGGCTAATCCTAATATCGTACTGCCACCGCCAGAGAAAACGACATGCAGGTCGCCGCGCGTTCCGGGAATACGCTTATCTACAACCGCAGTTATGCGGTCGACAAACCCCCAGAAACCCTCGACCTGGTAGCGGGTGCCGTTTTGGAAAAGTCCGCCGCCATCGACCTGGTACAACGTGCTTGCAGCGCCGGTGGGAAAAGCGAACTGGGTGGTGCCGAACGATAAGTTGGCGCCAACTGAACCGTCGTAGTTGGCAATGGCGTAGGCGATATTTTCGTCGGCGCCTATGGCGGCGACTCCTCCAACTGCATCCGTGTGTTTCCACAATACGTAGATGCGGTCCGGCGTGCGCTCTCGGTCAATGACAACCGTCGGAAAGAGATGCATACCGCCAATCAGAGCTAAAGAGTTGTAATCACCCTGAAGAGCGCCGACAGCAACTGAAGTCAAAACGCCTTGATTGGTAACCGACGTATTGAACGTAGCTACCGATTGTCCATTGACATTCTGATTCCAACCAAAGGCGTCCAGGCGCGTCCAATCGGCGGCGCGTATGGCCTTGTGGCGAATGGGAGCCACGGCCGAAGCTGCAGCACCGGTGGCGAACGGGTCGAACCAGACTATATGGATGACGTCGTCATCGCCTATGGCGATATCCGACCCTAGGCCACCGTCGGCATCCGGATCAATGCGCACACCGCCAAAACTGCCGATCGTGCCCTCAGCACCGATGCGAGAAGCCTGGGCACTGCCCAATTTGAGACTGTCCTCCGGCACTTTAGCCAGCATGATGTCGCGGGCACCGGCAACGGCGTTATAGTTGCGAGTGTAGGTGATGAAAACATCGTCCGTGGTCGTCAGCGCCATGCGCGGGAAGCCATTTTTGCGCCCTTGGTTGGTGAAGGTAGCGGCCGTAGAGTCAACCACATTGTTGATGATCACGGCATTATTAGACGGCAACCAGGTGCTACCGCCGTCGTTGGAGTAGTTAAAATAGATGTTGTCGAACGAGCTGAACGAATGGTTGGGTGCTGCGGTGCCCTGCTGCGTTTGGAGACCGGCTAAACCACCACCGTGAAAACCATCGGCCGAGTTGTCCATCGCGTAGACCACGCGCGGATTGCCTTTACTATTGACCACGATGTCGACCGTGGAGAACGCAGAGGACATAGCAATATTGGTGGTAATTAGGTCAAAACGCAAACTCCCCGACACCGAAACAGTGTCCGAGAAAGTTGAGCCACCGTCCAGGCTCTTAGCGTAGACCACGCCGTAGACCGGCGTGCTGGTGCCGGTACCGGCAGTCGAAAAACCGCGCCGCTGAATCCAAGCGCGATGAATTACGCCGTTGTTATCCACGGCGATGGCCTGGCTCATATAAGCGGCCGTATTGGGGCTACTAAAGAAAGGGACGCTCTTCTCGACCTTAGAGAAATTGCCGATGACCGGAAATTCCGCTGTGGCGGCCCCATTGAGGTCTACCCGTACGGTCAGTTCGTTAGCCGTCACCACCGAATCAGCTCCGGTGCTGTCGCTAGCGGAAAATGCCGTAGGTGTCTG